>Ga0131853_10026817_pt1 | contig 10358 bp, 11 predicted proteins | sample TergutLab28metaG_FD_92764 | JGI IMG/M metagenome (GOLD analysis project Ga0131853, IMG submission 92764) | Labiotermes labralis P1 segment gut microbial communities from Petit-Saut dam, French Guiana - Lab288 P1 (version 2) (version 2) | ecosystem: Host-associated > Arthropoda: Insects >... | reverse complement strand
TCCATACTGTGCGCGCTTTTCGCCCTGCTGTTCCTTTTCTATGATGCGGCGGCCAATTTCATAGTACGTGATGGTCATTGCAGTGTTGATACTTTTTTCAATGCTTCGCCGCGCCTGTTGGATAAGGCCGCAGACAGACTGGAAAAATGCAAGCTCATCGCTACCATTTTCAATCATGGTTGTTGGTTCTATCGTAATCATTTTGTTTTCGTCCACTTCGCGCACCCCTTGTATTTTGCACGGCTATACACTCACAAGCGCGCAACAGCCATTCAATATCTAATATTACATTGTACAGCAAAACCACTAAAAAAGAAAGGATGAATTTTTTGAAATTAATCATAACTGAAAAACCCAGCGTCGCCCAGACCATCTCAGCCGTCATCGGCGCAACCAAGCGCAGGGACGGCTTTTTTGAGGGCGGCGGCTGGCTCGTTTCTTGGTGCTACGGACATCTTGTGGAGCTTGCGCCTGCGGATGCCTATGGGGAACAGTACAAGCGATGGTCGTATGACTCGCTGCCGATTCTGCCGGATGTATGGAAATATCGGGCATCTGAGGGCAAAAAGAAACAGCTTGATATTCTACGTGCGTTGATGAACCGCGCCGATGTAGACTCCATCATCCTTGCCACCGATGCCGGTCGGGAGGGGGAACTAATAGGGCGGCTGGTGTATGAACAGGCCGGGTGCAAGAAGCCTGTACAGCGGCTTTGGCTGATGAGCCTTGAGGATTCGGCTATTCGGGAGGGGTTGGATAACCTTCGTCCGAGTGCCGATTATGACAACCTATATCATGCCGCATTATGCAGAGCGAAGGCAGACTACATGGTGGGCATCAACGCAACGAGACTTTTCACTTGCTTGTATGGACTGACGTTAAATGTTGGCAGGGTGCAATCACCTACGCTGGCGTTAATCGTCAACCGTGAGGCGGTGGTTCGGGAGTTTGTGGCTGAACCGTTTTATGTGCCGGAGATTTATTGCGATGTCGAGGGTTTCGTTGGTGTCGGTGATAATGCCGGCGGCACTGATGGAGCTACTTCACACGGCAGAGGTTTTACAGTGCAGGGCGAACGGCTGACGGATAGTGCCGCCGCCGAAGTTACCCGCTCCGCTGCCGATGGGCAAGACGCTGTTGTCATTTCGGTAGAAAAACAGCACAAGACCACGGCACCGCCGAAGCTCTACGATTTAACCGGCCTTCAGCGTGATGCCAACAGGCTTTTGGGATTCACAGCACAGCAGACACTTGATTATGTACAAAGTGCCTACGAAAAAAAGCTGTGCAGTTACCCGCGTTCGGACTCACGGTATCTACCCTCGGATATGGCGGCGGGACTGCCCGGTTTGGTTCGGGCTGTAGCGGGGGTAGTGCCTTTTTCTGTTGGAATTGTTAGCTCCAGTGCGGATGACGGTGTTGGTCATGTCGATGTTGGTCATGCAGGGCTACCCATCAACACAGCCGCTGTTATCAACGACCAAGGCGTGAGCGACCATTTCGCCATTATTCCCACGGCGGCGATGGCAACAGCGGATTTATCTGCACTGCCAAAGGGTGAGCGGGATATTCTGTTAATGATTGCCGCACGCTTGCTCTGTGCCGTGGGTGAGAAGCACAGCTATGAAACGGTCACGGCGGTTTTGGATTGCGGCGGGCATATGTTCACAGCCAAAGGCAAGACCACCATTGCTGACGGTTGGAAAGCTGTTGATGGCGCGTTTCGTGCTACGATTGAAGGCAAGCCGGGTGCTGATGATGATTCCAACGATGGCTCTGCCCTACCCGAACTGGTGGAGGGCCAAGTGTTCCCATCCGTAACCGCGTCCGTCAAGACAGGCAAGACATCATCCCCGCAAAGATACAACGATGCCACTTTGCTGACTGCTATGGAAACGGCGGGGGTGGAGGATTTTCCTGATGACACCGAGCGCAAGGGACTCGGCACCCCAAGCACACGCGCCGCCACCATCGAAAAAATAATCAAGACCGGCTTTGTGGAACGGCAGAAGAAAAGCCTTGTACCCACGGCAAAGGGCATCAACCTCATCAACATTCTGCCGGAGGATATAAAATCACCATTGCTTACGGCGGAGTGGGAGCAGCGGTTGAAATTGGTTGAGCAGGGGCTGTTATCGGCTGAGGATTTTATGGGCGGCATCGCATCCCTTACGCAAGCACTTGTGGCGGCGCATCATGCGCCCGCACCTGAGTACGCCGCATTGTTTGCGGAGACATCAACCAACAATACAGCCGCAAATCCCGACGCTATGATTGGGGACTGCCCGCGATGCGGCTCTGCGGTAGTTGAAAAACCGAAAAAAGGCACAAGCACCGGCAGAGGCACAAACACCAACAGCAATACAGACCGCCTGCCCGATTATTACTGCACCAACCGCGCGTGCCGGTTCTGCCTTTGGCGCAACAACCGCTTCTTTGAAGCGAAACGTAAAAAATTAGACAAAAAGACCGCCATCGCGCTTCTCACTGAGGGGCGTGTTTTCTTTTCGGATTTACACAGCGAACGCACGGGCAAGACATACGCCGCCACTATCGTGTTAGACGATGGTGGCGCACAGGTAAACTTCAAACTTGAATTTACGAAAGGCAGGGATAACTAATGAACGAACAAGACACATTGGGATATAGAACCGGTGCAGATTTTTGGCGGGATACCGCCATCAAGTACGGGCGGGACGAGGCGCATATTATCTGCGGCAATTATTTTTCCACGCAGATGGTATGCAAACAGCCCGAAGACGAGCGGCAGTTCTGCCGTGAGACTTTTGCCGCCATGTATGGGGATGCGGTAAAACACGCGGACCCCGCCAAGCTGGTCTACCCTTATGATTTTAACACCGCCGATGAGCGGACGGAAGTATCGCTTTATCACAACAGCAGCAAGCAAAACACCGCGTGCGCCAAAGCTATAGACGCGGCTATAAACGCTTCCTGTTACGAAACCAACTATTACAACTTCGAACTTGCGGCTATGAAGGTAATCAGCGAGTACGGCTTTGAGCGTGTCAACATGGTACTGGCAAAGAACATCCACGATTATGACGGGCGGTTTTCTGCCGCCAACAAGCAATGGGCGCAGGGGTACGATGTTACATCCAAAGCCTTTGACTATGCCATAATGAACGCACACCCCATCTTGATTGACAGCTTTGTTAATCATACCAAAAAGTTGTACGCGGAATTGGACGCGGAGCGTCATGCCCTGCCGGGTTTGCCGGAGAGCGGTACGCTGGTCAATGGTTACGAAATCGTGCGTTCCATCCAGTTTGACAGCGATCGCGGGTTTGCCATCGGGTTAAACCCACACGCCGGCAACGAGTTTGTGTGTTGGCAGTTCACTGCGGAGGATGGCGCGCGGGACTTCTATTGGGGACGGTATACCGACAGCTTTGCGGATGCGGCACAAAGCTACACCGCGCGGGTTATTTATCATATGGATAACACGGATGCGCGCGAGGTTCGGCATGACCATATCAAGCCCAGCCGTGAGTATGGCATCATACCCAACCATGAACCCGCAGAAAAAGCCGCCGAGAAGCCCTCTGTGCTGAAGCAAATCCGCAAGGCGCGGTCTGTACCCAAGCCGCCGCCAAAGCCTAAAGAGGAGCAGGCGCAAAGCATTGTCACGAAAACCAAGAAGAAAAACCGGCCGGAATTATAACGGGGAGGGATATGTTTATGCCTGAAACAACAACAGGATTTAACGGCACAGCACCCGATACAGCCGAGCAGCAATATTCTGCGTTGGGTGCCCTTAACAAAAAATTAACCGCCGCCGTTGACTTTATCGCAGAAAACGGCGGCGCAGGCAATCCCGACGGACGCGGTGTCATTAATTTACAAGATACGGAGCTTACCTTCGGCATTGACTTCATGACCAATGGCACCCTGCGCTCCACCTTGCTCCATATGCTGGACGAGCGCCCGGAGATTCGGGATTGGGAGCTTGATAGCGGTCAGATTATTGTTTACCGCCGGTTAGAAGATGTGCCGGTTGTTGCAGAACCGGCCGCAATTGTTGACGTTCATACTAAACCATTCAATACCACTCATACCGAACCGCTCGACAACACAGATTATTTCGAACCACTGGCAGATTATTTTGAGCCGCCGGACTTAACCGACCCCACCGTCACCCGCGCCGATATGTATGCCTACGGCTACACTTGGGACGGTATGATTCCGCTGGGCCATGAACGCGCCCTGGAGCTATTCGATGCGGGGCATGGGATATACAGGCTCTACGTTGACGATGCCGAGGGGATGATTACCGAACGCGATGAAATATTTGACTTTGACGGTTTGTTCGGCACGGAAGACCCGGCATGGGTGCGGCCGGGGCGTGAGCAGCCGATGGAGGTGTTTGTTTATAATCCTGCACGGCATAGGGATATAGAGAAAACAGCGGAGGCGGTTGCCGATGGGGATGGGGACGGCGGCGGGGTTGTTGGTGAAACTTACGCAGATACTCGCGCTACCGCAGATGCTCCCGCGCCCGACGGCGAATGGCTGACTTTGCCTGCCGATGCAGAAACCCTGCGGGACGTACTGGAGCGTATCGGTGTTGAGGGCGGCGATGGTGCGGAGGTTGTTATCACGTCCGTTCGTGTGCCGGACTATCTTACCGAATACATCAGCAAAAACGACAGCTTGGACGAATTGAACATGCTGGCATCCTATCTGAACGACATGGCAGACCATGAGCTTGAAAAGTTGGAGGATATCCTGTCCAGCGGCATTGCCGATGTGGAGCGAAGTGCCGCCGGGGTTACGAACTTGCTTTATGAGGATAACTTCAACGGTTTTGTTGCCATTGAGGCCAAAGACTACGAAGCCCTGGGCCGTTATTACGAAGATGAAAAGCCCGAGGATGTCAGTTTTGAGGATTTCGGCAAGCAGAACGCTGACGGGGACAAGGGTATTTTCATCAACGGCGGTTATATTTATCACCGCTACAAAGAAGTATCCCCCGAATATGACGGCGTGGTGCCCGCGGAGTATAAAATTGTGGATGCCGCTGTTGCCGGTCTGCCGTCCAAAGAACCGGAGCCCGCCAAGAAGCCCTCTGTGCTGCAGCAAATTTTTGCGGCACGTAAAAATGCTAAAACGACAAAAGGCAAGAGCAAGGCTAAAGAAAAAACCGGGGGCAAGGATGCGCCGAAGCCCAAGAAACACAAGGGGGAGCCGGATTTATGACGGGTGATAATTCCACGCCTACTTCTAAACCTACACCCAAACGCAAGCGAAATATACATTTGCATTTCTGCGTAAACGAGGAAGAGATGGCGCTTATCCGCCGTCGCATGGCGGACGCAGGGATTATCAGCCTGGGCGCGTATTTCCGCAAAATGGCTATTGACGGCTACCATGTAAATATCGACCTCACCGATGTGCAGGCATTGGTTTCACTACTACGGCGTTGTTCTAATAATTTGAATCAGTATACACGGCGCGCCCACGAAACCCGCTCTATATACGCGGAAGATATTGAGGATTTACAAAAACAGTTCAATACCTTTTGGGAAGCCGCAAACGGCATCTTGCAAGGGTTGGCGAGGATTAAATAATCATCATGTTGGCTTATGCTGCAATCATGCTTCAATTCCTTGACAGCTTGAAAACAAATTGAAAACAGGCGCGAAAGGCCTTGTAATCACTGCTCCACCCAAGGTAACATGGGTTTATGGAAATGGCTCTAAACACAGTAGCCATAAGGGTTGGAGGTGGTTTTGATGAGGTTAATTTTCAAACTGGTTGCAGTACCCTTTGCGATGGTCGTTACCATCCTGTCGCTGTTCTTTACATTTATACTGGCGGCGGCGGATGTGTTCCTCGGCATAGCATCGGGGTTGGTTTTCCTCGGTGCGGTGATACTGTTCATCGTTGGCGAACCCCTGGGCGGCGCAGCGTTCATGGTTGTGGCCTTCCTCATCAGCCCGCTTGGGGTTCCTGCCCTTGCAGGGAAGCTGGTGGGTCTGCTGGATAACGCCGGGGCCGCGCTCCGTGGGTTTATCGCAAGCTAACGGGCAAGCGCATCGGCAAACACAATTCAATATTTTTTCAGCAAGACCTCGGTGACTCACGCTTATGCGTGGGTCACTGTTGCGTTAGAGCCATTTTACACACATCCGGGAAGGAGGTGACCACCTATGACACCAACAGCACTAACCATCAAAGAAATGGAAGTCCTCTGCATTTTTCATGACGGCACGTTATCTTCCACACTCGACCTGCTCCGTCATGCCGAGGAAGCGGGAACAGCACCGCCGAACAGGGCTACGGACATTAGCAGCTTGATTGCAAAGCTGGCAACCGTAGAGGCCGGCGGCGTAGTTTCCCTTGCATTTGATGCTGAAAAGTAATCCTGCAGGTTACAGCACCAATGCAATCAAACGAGACGGCTTGTGATGCGATATATACACGAGCCGTCTTTCGTTTTACTCCTTGTTAGTGCATCTGCACGTTTCTTTCAATTTGCGCAGAGCGATACACTCCACCACAAAGGCACGGCCTTCTTTGCTTAATGACTGGATATCGTCCAGCACCTCGCCGGCCGTTAAATCCTTGAGTACCTTCTTTTCCAATCCGGGTACGTTGTAATAATCACCTTTTCTGCCAATGAGAAAATCCGCGGACACATCGTAATAATCCGCCAGTATGATTAAAGCGCGGAGCGGCAGTTCACTTTCACCGTTTTCGTACTTGGAATACTGCTGTTGGGTGGTACCTATCAAATCGGCAATGGTCTGTTGCTTGATATCCCTGTCTTCGCGCATATCTTTGAGCAGTTCGTTGGGTAGCTTCACAATCATGGTTACACCTCCTGTATGTAATTCTACTTTACAATCCAAAGATGTATTGACAATTATTCACATCAAATGTAAAATGAATATACGCCTAATATGAGTATAGCAAGATGATGGGTTATCATACCGAAAGTATTTTTAATCGGCGGGAAGATGTCACAGAAAGACGGAGGCGAAATAAATGGAGCGGTTTAGCGCGAGAACGATCGATGAAATGGGGCGGTTGGCCTTGCACGGCGATTTAAGGCAACGGCTCGGCTTAGATACAGGGGAAAGTGTTTCCTTTGTCATGGTCGGCACGTTGGTCATCATGCAACGGGCTGATGGTACGCCGGCGGCAGCGGACACAGATGCCATCAGCCAAATGAATGACCTGGGCATGGTAACGCTGCCCAAAGCCATGCGGCAAAAGCTGGGCTGGCGAGAAGGCAACAAGGTTGCCCTGTACCTAACCGATGAATTGGTCATCATCAAATCGGCCGGGTAGCGTATGTACAAACATCAGCATCCCCTCGGTGGCTCACACGCATTATTGTGTGGGCCACTACTATTTAGGGGCGATTTTGCACACAATAATATGAGGTGGTGAAGTTATGCGAGATAAAAATATAAATCCGGCGGTTGCAGATGCCGCTACAGATGCCGCTACAGCCGACGCTGACACCAAATCGGCGCAGTCCTGTGCATTCACCGGGCATCGCCCTACGCGTTTCAGTTTTGGCTTTGACGAGGGGGACGAGCGGTGCGAAAAAATAAAGGCGTTAATGCGGGAGCATATCGAAGTCTTGATTGCCGGCGGGGTTACATGGTTCTACACGGGTATGGCTCTCGGCGTTGACCAATGGGCAGCGGAGATTGTCTTGGCACTAAAAAAGACACACCCCAAGCTAAAGCTGGTTGCCGTGCGCCCATGCGAAACCCAAGCGGACGGTTGGTCGGAGGAACAGTATGAGCGGCACTTTGATACCCTTGCCCTGTGCGATGATGTGTTCACCATGCAATCCCGCTATTCGCAGGGGGTCATGCACAAGCGCAACCGTTTCCTTGTAGACCATGCGAAGTATCTGCTGGCTGTATATGACGGCGGTGCTGATGGCGGGACCGCGTACACGGTTCAATACGCAAAGGAACAAGGGCGGAGCGTTACGGTTATTCATCCCGACACGCTGGAGGTTACTTTGTCATAGTTGCAGCATAGCACCATTCATCGGAATAAAGTTTGTTCTCGTTCATGCCGTCTGCGTTTATCGGGCGGCATTTTGCGTGCGATGTTGCGCCACACAAAAAGGAGGCGGTTTCATGGCAACTACCCGCATCATGGCATTAAAAACCGGCAAAGGCCGAAGCGTGGCGCGGGCGTTAAAAGACACTGTGGATTACATGGAGAACCCACATAAAACCGACAACGGCGAATGGATTTCATCCTATGAGTGTGACCCCGCCACAGCCGATTCGGAGTTTTTGTTGGCCAAACAAAAATACACAGCACTGACCGGGCGGAGCCAGGGCAACCGGGATGTTATCGCCTACCATGTCCGTCAGAGTTTCAAACCCGGCGAGATAACCCCTGCCGAAGCCAACCGTATCGGCTACGAGTTAGCCATGCGGTTCACGAAGGGTCGGTATGCCTTCATAGTCTGTACCCACACGGACAAGGAACATATCCACTCACACATCGTTTGGAATTCCACCGCGCTTGACCATACGAGGAAGTTCCGTAACTTCTTCTTTTCTGCTATCGCCCTGCGGCGGTGCAGCGATATCCTCTGTGCGGAGAATGGTTTATCCGTCATTGAAAAGCCGGGGCTTAGTCCGGGCAATGACTACGGGCGGTATATGTACAACAATAACCGGCCGCCGTCCTTCCAACAGCGGCTTCGCAATTCTATCGACGCGGCGTTAGAGCAGAAGCCTGCTACCTTCGAGGATTTTCTCGGCTTGCTACGTGGTATGGGCGTTACCGTCATGGACGGCGGAAAAAAGCTGAAATTCTTTGCGGCCCCTGCGGAGGGTCTGCCCGACCATGCGAAGAAGCCTACCCGGTGCGATACGCTCAAAGGCGATTATACCGTGGCGGCGATTATGGAGCGGATTGCCGGGGAGCGTGTTATCGCATCCGTTCCTTTCGATGTCATGTATGACGGCAGCAGTGGGCGTGCTGGTAGTGATGAGCACGCACCTTCGATGGCTGTTGCGCTTTCCCCTGCAGGTAAATCATTCGCGCCCGACCTTCATGCTGACCGCCGACCCGGCCTGCTCATCGACATACAGGCCAAGCTCCAAGCGGGCAAAGGTGCCGGCTACGAACGGTTTGCCAAGCTGCATAATCTGAAACAGATGGCCGCTACCCTTATCTACTTACAGGAGCAGGGCATTGATGATTATGGTGTCTTGCAAGATAAGGCATCAGCGGCATCGGCGCGGTTCAATGAATTGTCCGACCGTATTAAAACCCTCGACGATGGGTTGGCGGACAATGCCGCATTGCAAAAGCAAATCGTCCTCTACACCAAAACCCGCAAGACCTATGTGGCGTACCGCAAGGCAGGGTACTCCGCAAAATTCAAGGCTGCCAACGAAGCCGATATCATTCTGCACCAAGCCGCCAAGAAATATTTTGACGAGTTGGGTTACGGCAGGGACAACCGCCTGCCCACCGTGGCGGCACTGCGTGCTGACTACGCCACCATGCTTGCCGAAAAGAAACAATGCTACAAAGATTACCGGCAGGCGAAGGATGAAATGAAGGAGCTTTTAACTGCGAGGGCGAATGTTGACCGGCTTTTTAATGCCAACGAAAATCAAGAGCGGGAACGCCGCCGCCAACAGGAAGAGCCGGAGCGGTAATGCAGTATCATTATCGTTTTATGATGCCCTGCGCATTTATCCGTGAACACTACGGCACGCCAACGGCGCGCACCCGAACTTAAATAGCGGCGTAAGCCGCGTAGCCGCCCGCAACGCGGGCGATCCACGGGGTCTGGGGCAGCGCCACAGCGAGCAAGCATAGTGGGACACGCGATAGTGTGTACCGCTATGCACTGCTCGCGACATGAACGCAACACCGTGGAAAGGCAGTAATTTCGGGCATTTGCGGTTTGTTTTTACCGCACCGTTTTTCTGTGCGTCCGTGGACGCACAAAGGACGCACAAATATTAACAGCCATTTAACAACCAAAACCACAAGGAGGGTTCACGATGATTATATCCATCGACCACGGAAACAAAAATTGCAAAGTCAGTTCAGCGCAGGGCCACGGCAGAGTATTCACCAGCGGCCTGCGTGAGAGCGACACCAAGCCGCCGTTTGGCGAAGACGTATTAAAGTACAACGGCAAATATTACACCATCTCGGACAAACGGATTCCGTTTCTGCGGGACAAATCTGTTGATGACAGGTTCTATATACTTTATGCATAGCAACAAATTATGCAAAGCAAAACGTACAAACCTTGTTGTTACAGGATTTGTCCGTTTGAAACTTAACATAATAAATTACCGGCTGAGTCCTTTCAGGAAGCCCATAAGATT
>Ga0131853_10026814_pt1 | contig 10360 bp, 9 predicted proteins | sample TergutLab28metaG_FD_92764 | JGI IMG/M metagenome (GOLD analysis project Ga0131853, IMG submission 92764) | Labiotermes labralis P1 segment gut microbial communities from Petit-Saut dam, French Guiana - Lab288 P1 (version 2) (version 2) | ecosystem: Host-associated > Arthropoda: Insects >... | reverse complement strand
GAAGGTAACGATTACTGACAATAAACGGAACAAAATAATAAACCAGCATAATACATGATACACTTAAAGTACGAATGTAAAGTTAACTTCGTGAAATTACCTTTAATTTGAATTTATCGGTGCCTAAAGCTGATTTCTGAAAATGCCACCGCCGGCCGCAACACAGGCTGCCGCTAGGTTTTGAACCGCGCGGGTAGCACGTTGCACCCCCGCCTTTCCCCGCATGTCTTAGGTACCCCCCAGTGTCGAGATAATGGGTATGGCTTTTCTGTAGCTGGCTAAAAATAGCGACGCGCCAGCTGATAGACGCGGTTCACACGAGGACGTGTACGGTAATTAAAAAACGGTCATAACTCCGTAACCGTCCAAAATCGGACACATGTTTATATGAACTTTTTTGATCACAAAGACCTAGGAAATCACCTCCGGCAGTTATGCCCTAAAGTCGTGAAACACCCTGTATATATATATATATATATATATATTTGGATTCTGATTTATAGACTGTATCCATATTATGAAATTTCATGTGGTTTTAATGCATTTCTGTGTGGTCTGATGTGGAGTGACATTGCCATTTTTGTTATGTATTTGTCATGAGATTGTTTGTATGCAACCACACTGGCAGCTTCTGCAGTGCCTTGCTAATTTAATGTTTGAGGATTATAAATATGAACAACTGGCATTTCAGTTATATTTTACTTATTGCTTAAGTACACAGTCCAGTATGTCATCAGAACGTCAGCACATGCAGTGTGTATTTCCCCTTCAGATTGTAACTCGCTTTTCCAGTTACTGTGTGCTGTCTCATAATGCATTTTTTTTTCTGTCGTAGTTGACAGTAGGTTTCTGTTTTATTTTTGTTGTAAAAGGTGAGAAGGATCAGCCATGATTTTAAGGGGATGATGGTTTTACAGAACTTTGTGGATATACTGAGAGGTGAACCTGGTTCATGTACCGAAACATTTCTGAGGTAATCTGATAATAAAATTTGGGTTATTGGTAAGATGTTTAGGATCAGAAGGAGTACACATTCGTTTTGAAGGGGGATGTAGGAGCATTACGCACCATTCCACATTTTTGACGTGGTGGAAGGGGAGGAGGAGTAGGAGGAGAGAGAGGGTGATGGCAGTAATGATGACAGCAGTGGTATTGGTGGCACAAATGGTGAATGGGCGTTACCATCAGATTGTAGGGTTCGTAGGAACTTTGCCCTAGTGGTTTAGGTTCTGAATGCTTTTGCTGTATGGTTTGTATTTTGTTTGTACAGCAATGAGAACCATTGGAGTTATTACACCACCGTCTGCTAATGGCCAGTCATTGTTGTAGCATTCACGCTCTTCACATGCATTGCGCTCATCGTTCAGTGAAGTACATAATCTCTGTGTGCGTGTACTTCTTGTTGGCAGATTTAACTGTACGAAAGGAAGTTAGCAAGATGACATGAATTTAATTGAAGTTAAATGTAACTTGGAACACACATCATGAATTCAGGATTGGTATTTAACCTTTATCATCCTTAGAGAATGTATGCAGGTCTCTAAAGGTACGGATGAATAGCTTAGCATGCCATGTGCTGGTCTCTACTTTTTTTTGTGGTAGCAATTTGAATGTCCACGCTAAGCGAGCAAAATTCAAGCTATTAGGGGTTATAATTGGCATTTAAATCTGTTTCCTAAAGGTTAACAGTCATAAATAAAACCTCTTATTATGCATATGGACAGCACCTTCGCTGCCACTCAGTAGCTGGTCTTTCTTTTCAAACCCCTGAACAGGATAATAGTAACAGGTACAATGTTTTGGAGATACAACCAGTCTGTGTAGACCAGTTCACATATATCTGCACAGGGAAGGGAAGTGTGTTTATGGCAAAATACTGAGATCTGTTGACCATGGCAAAATACATATTGTGCGTAGTATACATATATACATACGGAGATACGTGCGTGTTTTCAGCACTGAAACACTAAGGTGTTCTAAGTGAATTTTTTTGTATTCTGCATACGTTACTGGACCTGCATAAAAAAATTTTATGAAAAACCGCCATGGCGGTCACATGTGTATTTTGTTGTTTAAAAAGCCACATCCTCGTTTCTTCAGGGTATTTAAACTACTTCATATTCTAGCCTACTGTGTTACAGTGTTACATGAACTGTGTTAAAATGTTACATGAACTAAGCCAGTTACATACCAGATAATACGAGGGAGAATCAAAAAGTAAAGGCAAAATACATTTAACGGCTTTAATAGAAGTAACTGTGAGCAATTTTACGTATTTTTCTACATAGTCCCCTTGCAACACAATGCATTTGTTATATCGTTCAACTAGTTTCTGTATTCCTGCGGAGAAGGAGCGTTTCAGCTGCGCGATGTTGATGGCCGACCAGAACGACCTTCATCAGTAACACGTGTTCGACCCGATTTAAACCTTTCCACCCACTCATAAACCTTTTGTTGACTCATGGTGCTCTGTCCATACTGAGCCAACATACGACGAATTTCCACAGGTTTTACTCCTTCTGCCCCAAGAAACCGCAATATGCCACGTTCTTCGATGGTACAATCTTGCAAAGGAGCGTCCATATTTTCGCCCTTGTTGCTGCCACTTGACTGAAGGCAGAGTGCTGTACTGCACATGGCTGAACTCTTCAACAGGCACTGTCAATACTGCGCAATGCGCCAGCTCCTCCCTGCCCCGGTTACTGCATAATTTAAAAATTGCCTTTACTTTTTGATTCACCCGCATACTAATGTCAGTGGAAGGTCTCATTATACACTTCTGAGATATGTTGCAGTTACAGTGTTTAGTAACGTAGCTTAGTAAGTGCTAATGGCTGGGTTGGGCACTGGACAGCTTGGGAATGGGATTTGATTCCTCATATCAACATGTTTCTATCTACTGCTAAGCATGAGGCTGGGTGTAGGATCAATTCAGCCCCCTCTCCAAAGTGGAAAGTGGGCATGGTGTGAAACTGTCAACTCCTGAAGTTAAAAATTGCCTCCCAGCATGTGTAATAATGACATGGCGCTTAATCACAAGGAGTTTCTCTTTATTTTTTGAGTCTCATGTTGTAACATAATACGTACTAGGTCACTGTGTTTCAATGTCTTGTTTGCTCCCACACATGTAATAGGACATCTAGTGTGTCACATCGATAGGTACACTGTTGCTTATTCAGGTACATTAACTTTGCTGTGTTTTAGGAGAGAATAGTTTTATCCCAATACAATTATCAGTTTAGTCATTGGGTTAATTTCCTTTCTAACATACAAGGTGTCTGTGTCCATTGTGTTATTTCCCATATTTTAATGATTTAGAGCTTGCATGCAGGGATAGTGAATAAAAGAGGAAACTTTTTACAGAGTACATACTTGTGCAGAAGGGTCACACATTCTGAGCAAGATATCACTGGTTAGGGTTTTGACAGCAGTGAAAATCCATCTTGTGGTCTTCTTGGTTACAGCACTGTACTGCTGTTTGTTGAATGGGTAGCTATTCTGTACTGAAGACTGAGACTGTACTTTTCTCCCATTCTTGGTAGCAACCTGCAACACTATGTGATGGTGCCATAACACACTAAATAACATGAATCCTCATGCTTTTTATTCTTTGAACCAGTAGTTTATGGTTTATATATTGGAAGTGAAATGAGTTTTGCAATTGCTTTTGTTTTTATGTATGGCCTTAGTGCCTCATGCTTCCTAGGACATCTGCTACATGGGAAAGAGAAGTTCTAAAGTTAACGTGTATTGGTTTCAGCCTTGCATTACGTTTTAGGCTTCATGTTAATTTTAAATTTTGGGTGGAATTCCTGAAGATACTGCTTAGAAGATGGAGGAATGAAGAAAATTCTAATATCAAAACTGATCTTGAATAAATAGGGTTTGAGGACGCAGACTGCATTAATTTGGATCAGAAGACAGACCAGTGATGGGCTGTACTGAACACACTAATCACCCTTTTGATTCCATAAATGTGGAGACTTTTTAGCTAGCTGGAATTGTCTTATGACAGAATTGTGCTAGAGTTTGATATAATTAGAAGTTCTACCCCCACACTTAACCGTTTGGCGCCGAACAACTTATATATTTGTCGTGCAGTGAGCCCTTTAAATGGCCGAACAGCCATTAAAGTGGTTGGGGGGGGGGTTAATTCTGGCGTGAAAGATAAAATTCCTGGTTAATAAAATGCCTGTAAAACCACTATATTTGTGTGACATTGCAACAGGTCATGAATGGGGGTACTTGAAGCATGTACAGCATGTAACTTCCATAACATGTAACAAACCCTGTGACACACATTTGACACCATGCTCAGCAGTCTATGGAATAACATTCCAAATTTCAATCTGTGAAGCACCTGAAACTCACACCAACTTTATCTTTCAATTGTCATACAGATAAAAATCACACATTCTAATGTGGCAAGGTTACAGTTGCAATCTGTTTAATATTACTGGTATTACAAAAAGAACAGTCTGCAGATGGGTCTCAGTCTTCTGTGGTGTGAGTTGTTGCATTGTGATGCTGAACATGTGTGTGTAAATCTATTTGCTTTTTCTTCAGAGAAAGGTTTCAAAATACATTTCACATTCCTGTCTGAAATAATTGCATCTTGAAGGTGTATTGGGCATGATATTTGAACAGCACCCTTTTTCCAAATTGCTGGTCATAACATATTTGGCAAATAACACAGCTTTTTCAATATAATTATTATTAACCTCTTAAATATCTCTTCCAGGCTGTTTCTTTTTATGAAGCTATAATATTTTTATCAGGCTATGCTGTATGTAGAACTTTGTGTTATAGTAAAATGTGTCCATATTTATATAGTGTGTAAATTAATCAACAGAGTCATCTAACGCCACATCAGCCGGGATGTAGTGGTGAGCATCCATTTTCCCGTGATGTATGTAGTAAGGCATTCAATAAGCGGAGTTATGTCATGACAAATCAGCACACAGATGGTGGTGAGCTTCCACTTTCGTGTGATGTGTGTAAGAAGGCATTTCATCGACAGAGTCACCTCATCACACATCAGCGGATACACAGCGGTGAGCGTCCATATTCCTGTGGTGCATGTAATAAAGCATTTGGTCAACAGAGCCATCTGGTGGCACACCAGCGGATACACAGTGGTGAGCGTCCATATTCCTGCAATGTGTGTAATAAGGCATTTGGTCGACACACTCATCTCATGAGACATCAACGGATACATAGTGGAGAGCGTCCATTTTCCTGTGATGTGTGCAATCAGGCATTCAGCCATCGGAGTTCTCTGATCATACATCAGCGTATACACAGTGGAGAGCGTCCGTTTTCCTGTGATGTGTGTAATAAGTCATTCAGTCATCGGAGTTCTCTGATTACACATCAGCGGATACACAGTGGAGAGCAGCCATTTTCATGTGATGTGTGTAATAAGTCATTTAGTCATCGTGGTTCTCTGATCACACATCAGCGGATACATAGTGGAGAACGGCCATTTTCCTGTGATGTATGTAGTAAGGCTTTCAGTCGTCAGAGTTCTCTAATTAAACATAAAGGAATACATAGTGGTGGGCGTCCAGCTTCTTGTAATGTTTAATAAGCGTTTCGGCAATAAAGAGTTTGGTAAGTATTTTAGTAATTTTCCCTTCTGTTCTTGCAAATGTAAGTTGTTTTTTTTTTCCTGTTGGATATTGTATATTGTGTACAAATTTGTGGTCTTTAAGATTATACATTTTTAAATGTTGTAATCTTTGATTTTAATTCCATATGTGTATACCGTGTCAATAATATTGGATTAACAGTAAACTGTAACAAATATATGTAAACCTGCCATAACCCTTATACAGAGAAATGCATTTATAATGCTGTCCAATGTAATTTTACATGCAAATAAATATGGTCCTTTATCTGTTTGATGATGTTGGAGCTTGAGCTGAAACATGTTGGAAATATGGTAATGTAAAAGTGTGTATACAGCCTACAAAGTGTATTCAGTTTGATTTTAGTAAACAATAAATGCCCTTGCTGTGGTGACTGGGAATCTCTGGGAACAGAATTCTGCACACCTCCGTCTGCAGTACACTGTACGGCAGTGAGCATTTAGCTGATGTCTAGATAGTGGTCATAGGAATGTGGAGATTGATATAATTCTGAGTGAAAAGTAGTTGTGTTAAGCAGACAAGAAGTCATATTAAAGAAAACTGCAGTAGATACAAACATTTTGCTCAGTGGCTACTTGATTCTGTTGAATGGCTTGGTGGTAGTGATGCTAGGGTGTTGTGCACATTCTGTTGCTGTAGCTTAGTAGCTAGATAATATGGGTTACACTTTTAAAATACAGTGATGCCAGTGGCACAAATTTGTTTATTGAACCAACACTTTTTTGCAAGGCATTTGTTGCTCTTTCTGTAGTAAAGTGCAGAAGCAGCAAGAATTTTCAGCCAGCTGATCACTGTGAAAAATAAAACTGAACAGAATGGGACCAGAAATGGTGAACTGAATTACTAGATTTCATGAAAGCCTCGGGGGGGGGGAGTACTGTCACTATTACAAACTTTTTATCATATCCTTAAAAGAATTCACACAACTGCTGCATATTTGCCAAAGTAGTGAATTATCTTAACACCTGGAAACGACAGTTGATTCAGTATCATTTGGTATTTGCCTCAACTTCAGGTAAGGACTGTGTTGGAAAATTCCTCCCTAAAAACCAGCAGTAATGAAATTTAACCCTTGAAATATGCCTACTATATGTACTTTGGACAATTTTTGCTATTTTGTGTATCATTTAAGGTGAAAGCGGAAGTTTAAAGTGTGATGTAGTGGCAAAGCATTAGATTTTTTTTTCTCTAAAAAATTTTCAGGTAGTGAAATTATGGTGGTTGATCAGCATATATCTGGTGCGAAATAATAGCTGTTGGAATCACGTCAAGTACCAAGAGTTAATGGTTGGCAGACAAGGACACTAGGATAAAATATTGTAGGTGTAGTTTCGAGAAGCGGATCCATTTCAGTTCTGTGCTGGTAATGTTGATGTCGCTGCAGTAAAATAATATAGTTCCGTCTATATTTATTGCTCGCAATCATTTACACTTTTCGAACATATCAATGCCTACGGATTGTAGAGGTAGTGTGCTGCTGAGTGAAGGCTGGAACGTTTTTTAATTACTTGTTTTGCGGTATTACGTTAAATTTTTTTGGTAAGACCGCTGACCTTTATTACGTTGAGTGGAGGATTATCTGTGGTGGGAAGTGACGTTGAAGGATGTAGTCATAAGCAGTAATCTGTGGTCAAATGTAACTGCGGATAAACGTCAAACAATACATGAGTTTATACCGCAACGCATGGACTATGAATAGTAATCCGTGGCGTAGACCGCCATGGCCAATGAGAAGGTTTGACGCCTGCAAAAGTTTTTGCAGCCTTCCACAAGAGTGACATTGATTTTGCTGTAGAGAGTGGAAGAGGTATTTCTTGCCGTGAAAGAAAGCCCGGTGAGTGCTGTGACCAGAAGAGAATCTTATCTTATTGTCTGGATTTGTATGACCAGAGGAAGGAAAAGCTTTTTGATGAGTGTGTTAATTGACAGTACTGCATAGATTTCATTTGTTAGTGTTGATTTAGTGTGTTGTAATGAAGTAAATGTGTGAACGGCAATTATTTTCATTTAGATGCTGTGCAAAATGGTCATAATGAAGTGTGTCATACTGCAAATACTGAGCAATCTTAACAGTGATTTAATGGTATTGTGGGTTACAGAACAGCATGGATAAACTGCAAAGTGAACCTGGTCCATGTACTGGGACATGTTTAATGTCATCTGATGGTGGAAATCAGGTTGTTGGTATAAAAGTAGAAGACGGAGCTGATTTAAAACTGGAAGAGGATCCATTACCAACAACATCTCCACTTATAAAGACTGAACCGTTGGTAAGTTGTGTGTCTGTGTGTGCCAGTTGTTTGGCACATTGCACATATATATCCAGTATTTTCTGTCATTGTGTTTTCTTTCTGCATAAAATTGTGTAATGTGGACTGGATATGCCAGCTGATTGCATGAATGAGTGGAAGGTGTCTCTGAACATGGCAGTTAACTTTCAGGTTCTGTAGAAGGAATGAAATTTCTTGACTAGCAGAACAGCCATTAACTTCTGATGATGAAGTGCTACATGAAGTTTGTTTCTTAGTTATTATTTTGTAAGTTGTTATGAAGTAAATGTGTAAACAGCATCTATGTTTACGTTGATGCTGTGCAGCATGATTACATTAAAGTGTGTCATACTGTACATAATGAGCAAAATTGTCCATAATTTTAATGGTTTGGCGGGTTTACAGAATTGCATGGATATACCGAAAAGTGAACCTGGTTCGTGTATTGGGACCTGCCAAATGTCATCTGATGGTGGTGATCAGGTTGTTGGTATAAGAGTAGAGGGGGTTACTGACATAAAAGTGGAAGAGGATCCAGGGCCAGCAAAATCTACAGGAATAAAAGCTAAACATGCGGTAAGTTGTATGTCTGTGTGTACTGAGGTTTATGTACATTGGACGAACTGTGTATGAACTGAATGTAGAATCAGATGTGATCATAAAATTTAATTCTGTTGTGGATATTTAATATCACTACTGTGACACTGCTTATCTGGTTAAAGTAAGAATATTTAAAGGAATCACATATAAAAAATTGAGTTACTCAAGGAAGTAGAAACTCAAGTAAGAAGATGCACGTTTTTAGTTAATCAGAGGTAAAGAGACGTGCCAGTGCAAGATTTAGAATGTACAGAAAATTATAGAAAAAAAATTATAAAAATGTAATTAGGTTATCAAAGAAAGGGGTAAGCAGTGGGTGCATATTAAAGTGCTTAAAATAAAGCAATAGCAATATGAAAAATAATTAATATATTAATGAGAAAATGAGCATTAACCATTAAATGCCTAATGTCAACTATATTCGACGTACCGCACCACTAACCTCCAAAGTTGCATTTTATATATTCATTCAACAAATATAGGTACTGAATATTTTAAACATGGTATATACTCTCAATTTTTTTCTCTTCAAAATGCAGTTTGTTTCATAATTCTAATGTATTTGGTTCCTGTATTATTCACATTTTATATACAGGGTGTGCCAAAATTTAAAAAATTAATTCCGGTGCCAAAAAGGTTAAATAATATGCTTATCGAGACAAGATGGGTACCCAATACAACATCATATCTGAAAATTACTGTGGGGTTATCTCCTGTTACATTGAAAATTGATGGAACAAAATGGTGAGTCATACAAAATATACCAGAGGGTACTTAATGGAAATGAATTTCTTAAGACCTCTACTGGAAGGTGAAGTAGAAAATGTGGTAAACAATCTTAAGTTGGAAACGTTTGGCCATTATCAATGATTTAACAGTTTTTGGTCTTAAAGAATTTGTAAAGTAAAGAAAAAAAACAAACCCTAACACACACACACTGTTATGATTGGAATTGGTCATCTTTCACAGAGTTCAGAAACTGTGATAAAAACACCTGTATTGAAAAACGAATAAAGAAAATATTCAAAATTGTCGACCATGCTTCCAGATTTTTAAAAGAATTTTGGAAACGTTTTAGTAACACAAAATAACGTTGCAATAGATGCACAAACCAGTTTCAGAGAGGAAAAAACCAGCTTAAATGGTGGTAGGTGTTTTTTTGGGAAGTAGTCAAAAGGCCATCAAAAATAGATAAACAGTACTGGAAATTTCTGTCATTTATCAAGAGCATATAATTTATTAATTATGCAATTTTTCTTTTTGAATTAGATGCTTGTGACATTAGAAGCATAGAAATATCAATTTTTTTTTAAATCACGTTTCTCAAAATGGAATCGCTGATTGGAAATAAATTATGAGGAAAGTTCCAAGAAGTTTTGTGGGCTTTGTATGTTTGATAAAAAGGAAATTAAACATTGGGTATTGCAAGGTTCAGTCCTTGGCCCACTTTAATTTCATTATATATAAATGCTGTTCCAGCAAATATCAAATGGCAGGGGCAGTTCTGCTTGCCATTGCTACAGTCATTTAAATAAAAGTTGGAACTGAATATATTCTACATAATAAATAATAAACAGAATTATGAAAGGGTTGACGACTTGGTTTCATGCAGGTGGTGTACTGACGGATGTCCAAAAATACTATAGCATTGTCTTTTCATACTTGGCAGAAAAGTTTTTGGAAGCCTCAGATTAGGAGAAGTGCTACGCATTTTACCCTTTTGACGCCTAATGTCAACTATAGTGGTCGTACCGCACCGCTAACCTCTAAAGTTGCATTTTATATATTTATTCAACAAATATAGGTACTGAATATTTTAAACACGGTATATACTCTCCG
>Ga0131853_10026812_pt1 | contig 10360 bp, 10 predicted proteins | sample TergutLab28metaG_FD_92764 | JGI IMG/M metagenome (GOLD analysis project Ga0131853, IMG submission 92764) | Labiotermes labralis P1 segment gut microbial communities from Petit-Saut dam, French Guiana - Lab288 P1 (version 2) (version 2) | ecosystem: Host-associated > Arthropoda: Insects >... | reverse complement strand
TCCGGGAGGAGTGCGGGGACGTGGGCCGGTTCCGGATCGGCCAGCGCGACGTCGTGCTGGTGACCGGGGCCGCGGCCAACGAGCTGTACTTCCGTGCCCCCGAGGAGCAGCTCGACCAGGCCGAGGCGTACCCCTTCATGACCCCGATCTTCGGCAAGGGCGTCGTCTTCGACGCCAGCCCCGAGCGGCGCTCGGAGATGCTGAAGAACCAGGCCCTTCGCGGCGACATGATGCGCGGCCACGCCCAGACCATCGAGGCCGAGATCGGCCGGATGGTCGCCGACTGGGGCGACGAGGGCGAGATCGACCTGCTCGACTTCTTCGCCGAGCTGACGATCTACACCACCTCCTCCTGCCTGATCGGCAGGTCGTTCCGCGAGGAGCTGGACTCCTCCTTCGCCCAGCACTACCACGAGCTCGAGCACGGCACCGACGCCATCGCGTACGTCGACGCGTACGCCGACATCGACAGCTTCCGCCGCCGCGACGCCGCCCGCGAGCGCCTGGTCGCCCTCGTGCAGGACATCATCGACCGGCGGAAGACCAAGGAGGTCGCCAAGGAGGACCGCGACCTGCTCGACGTCCTGGTCTCGCTGAAGAAGGAGGACGGCTCCGACCACTTCACCGCCGACGAGATCACCGGGATCTTCATCTCGATGATGTTCGCCGGGCATCACACCTCCTCGGGCACGGCGAGCTGGGCGATGATCGAGCTGCTCCGCAACCCCGCCGTGATGGCCGACGTCGTCGCCGAGCTCGACGCGCTGTACGCCGACGGCTCGGAGGTCTCCTTCCAGGCGCTGCGCGAGATCCCGGTGCTCGAGGCGGCACTCAAGGAGACCCTGCGGCTGCACCCGCCGCTGATCATCCTGATGCGGCTGGTCCGCGAGGAGATCGAGCTCGCCGGCCACACCATCCCCGCCGGGGCCGTCATCGCGGCCTCGCCGCGGGTCTCGAACCGGATCGAGGAGGACTTCCCGAAGGCCGACGAGTTCGACCCGGGGCGCTACATCGACCCGCGCCAGGAGGACCTGCAGAACCGCTGGACCTGGATCCCGTTCGGCGCCGGACGGCACCGCTGCGTCGGCAACGCGTTCGCGATGATGCAGATGAAGGCGATCTTCTCGGTCCTGCTCCGCGACTTCGAGCTCGAGGCCGCCCAGCCGCTGGACTCCTACCGCGACGACTTCTCGAAGATGGTCATCCAGCTCGAGCAGCCGTGCCGGGTCCGCTACCGCCGCCGGAGCGCGCGATGAGGGCCGTCGCCGACCTGGACCTGTGCCAGGGCCACCAGCTGTGCCAGGCCGAGGCGCCCGACGTCTTCGGCTTCGACGAGGACGCCGACCACGTGACGGTGCTCGACGAGCACCCCGGCGAGTCCCGTCGCCAGGCCGTGCGGACGGCCGTGAAGTACTGCCCCGCCTTCGCCCTGTCCCTCGAGGAGGACTGATGTCGCTCACCCGCGCCGAGATCGAGGAGTTCTGGGACTCCTGGCTCGACATCAACCGCCAGGTCGAGGAGACCGGCGACTGGCGCCCGATGGCCGAGTGGTACGCCGAGGACGCGACGTACGGCTGGATGTACTCCACCGACGAGCACTTCATGGCGGTCGGCCGCGACCAGATCCGCGACTGGGCCATCGGCATCGAGATGGACGGCCTCGACGGCTGGCACTACGACTACGTCTGCTCGGTCATCGACGAGCAGAAGGCGATGGTGATCGGCTTCTGGAAGCAGCGCTCCGGGATCCTCAAGGACGAGACCGACGCGTCGAAGGGTGAGTACGAGATCCTCGGGATCGGCGGCTCGTGGTTCGGCGTGGCCTGCCAGACGGCCGGCGCCGACAAGGGCCTGGTCAAGATCGCCTGGCAGCGCGACTGGTTCGACATGCCGTCGACCGCCCATACGTTCATGGAGATCCTCGAGGCCGGCAAGGCGCCCGAGACCCTGCTGCGGCGGATGTCGGTCACCGGCCACGACGTCCCGGGCCACTACCACCTCGACGACCTGCCGAGCACCGTGTGGCCGCCGCCGGTGGAGGCGGGGGAGCACATCACCCAGGAGGTCGCGCGATGAATCGCGTCCCCACCAACCCGCCCGCCCAGCAGCTGGTCGACGGCAAGCTCGGCGGAGCAAGCGACGGGTCGTCGTACCCGATCCTCAACCCCGCCACCGGCCAGGAGATCGGCCGCGCGCCCGACAGCACGGGCTCGGACGTCGACGCCGCGATCGGCGCCGCCCGGCGCGCCTTCGACGACAGCGGCTGGTCCACCGACACCGCCCTCCGGGTGGGCTGCCTGCGCCAGCTCCACCAGGCGCTGGTCGACACGGGCGAGGAGATGCGCGCCCTGACCACCGCCGAGGCCGGCGCCCCGGCCCTGTTCACGACCGGTCCGCAGTACGACGCCCCCGTCGACGGGCTGCGCTGGGTGACCGACCTGGCCGAGGGCTACGAGTGGGAGGCCGACCTCGGCATCGGCACCACGATGGGCATCTCCTCGCGGCGCACGGTGCGACGCGAGCCGGCCGGGGTCGTCGCCGCGATCACGCCGTGGAACTTCCCCAACCAGATCAACCTCGCCAAGGTCGGGCCGGCGCTCGCCGCCGGCTGCACGGTGGTGCTCAAGCCGGCGCCCGACACGCCTTGGCTCGCCGCCGAGCTCGGCCGGCTGGTCGCCGAGCACACCGACATCCCGCCCGGTGTTCTCAATGTCGTCACGCCGGCCTCCAACGAGGTCGGCGCGCTCCTGACGGTCGACCCCCGGATCGACCTGGTCTCCTTCACCGGCTCGACCGCCACCGGCCGCGCGATCATGGCCGCCGGCGCGCCGACGCTGAAGCGGGTCTTCCTCGAGCTCGGCGGCAAGTCCGCCTCGATCGTCCTCGATGACGCCGACCTCGCTACCGCCGTCGGCACCACCGCCTTCGCGGTCTCGGTGCACGCCGGCCAGGGCTGCGCGCTGACCACCCGGCTGCTCGTGCCGCGGGCGCGGTACGACGAGGCCGTCGAGATCGCCGCCACCACCATATCCTCCATCGGCGCGAAGGATCCGGCCGACCCGGGCACGATCTGCGGTCCGGTGATCTCGGCGCGGCAGCGCGACCGGGTGCTCGGCTACCTCGACCTCGCCCGGCAGGAGGGCGGCGCCTTCGCCGCCGGCGGCGACGTCGCGACCCAGGAGGGCGAGCTGGCCGACGGCTTCTGGATCGAGCCGACCGTCGTCGCCGGGCTCGACAACACCGCCCGGATCGCGCAGGAGGAGATCTTCGGCCCGGTGCTGACCGTCATCGCCCACGACGGCGACGACGACGTGGTCCGGATCGCCAACGAGTCGGCGTACGGCCTCTCGGGCTCCGTCGACTCCGGCGACCTCGACCGCGCCAAGGCGGTGGCGCGGCGGATCCGCACCGGCACCGTCGGCGTCAACGGCGGCCAGTGGTTCGGCGCGGACGCACCGTTCGGCGGCTACAAGCAGTCCGGCATCGGCCGTGAGATGGGCGTCGCCGGGTTCGAGGAGTACCTCGAGATCAAGACCATCGCCGAACCGGCGTGAGGAGAGTCATGGGACGTCTGGACAACAAGGTCGTCGTCGTCACCGGCGCGGCCCAGGGGATCGGCGAGGCCTACGCCAAGGGCATCGCCGCCGAGGGCGCGGCGGTCGTCGTCGCCGACCTCAACGAGGAGGGCGGCCGGCAGGTCGCCAAGCAGATCGAGGCCGACGGCGGCCGGGCGACGTTCGTGCACTGCGACGTCTCCTCCCACGAGTCGGCGGCCGCGCTGGTCGAGCAGGCGACCGCGGCGTACGGCGGGATCGACGGGCTGGTCAACAACGCGGCCATCTACGGCGCGATGCAGTTCGACCTGCTGATCACCGTCGACTGGGACTACTACAAGCGCTTCATGGCGGTGAACCTCGATGGCGCGCTGATCATGACCCGGGCCTGCTACCCGGCGATGCAGCAGCGCGGCGGCGGCACCGTCGTCAACCAGTCGAGCACCGCGGCCTACCTCTACTCCGGCTTCTACGGGCTGGCGAAGTCCGGCATCAACGGGCTCACCCAGCAGCTCGCCCACGAGCTCGGCGGGATGGGCATCCGGGTCAACGCCATCGCGCCGGGCCCCACCGACACCGAGGCCACCCGCACCCAGGCCGGCGACGCGTCGAAGGAGCTGGTCAAGGGCCTCGCGCTCAAGCGGATGGGACAGCCCGACGACATGGTCGGCGCCTGCGTCTTCCTGCTCTCCGAGGAGGCCTCGTGGGTGACCGGCCAGATCCTGGCCGTCGACGGCGGACAGACGTTCCGGCCATGACGCGGCCGATCAGGACCGGATTCGTCGGCCTCGGCAACATCGGCAGGCCGATGGCGCTGCGGCTGGCCGCCTCGGACGCCGTCGCCCTCCAGGTCTTCGACATCGCCCCCGAGCCGGTGGCAGACCTGGTCGCCGCCGGCGCGAAGGAGGCGGCGTCCATCGCGGCGATGGCCAACAGCGTCGACGTGATCTGCGTGATGGTCCGCGACGACGCCCAGGTGCGCGACGTGCTCGAGCAGGCGATGTCCGAGCTGCGGCCGCGCAACGACATGCTGCCGGTGCAGTTCGTCGTCCACTCGACGATCTCGCCGGAGACGCCCGCGGAGCTGCGCGAGGTCATCGCCCGGACGTGCGGCTTCGCGTTCCAAGTGGTCGACGCGCCGGTCTCGGGCGGGCCGATGGGGGCCGCCGACGGGTCGCTGGCGATCATGGTCGGGGCGGACGAGTTGTCCTTCGAGCGGATCGAGCCGGTGCTGCGCGCGATGGGCTCGATGGTCGTCCATGCCGGCGACGTCGGCGCGGGCACAGGGCTCAAGCTCGCCCGCAACCTGCTCCACTTCGTCTCCTTTACCGCCGCCACTGAGGCCCAGCGGCTCGCCGAGGCGGCCGGTCTCGACCTGAAGGCGCTCGGCGAGGTGGTCCGGCACACCGACGCGATCACGGGCGGCCCGGGCGCGATCCTCTACCGCGACACGACCGCCCCGATCGCTCCCGACGACTTCTGGCACGGCGTCTTCGGCCACGTCGTGGCGCTCGGGGAGAAGGACCTCGGTCTCGCGGTCGAGCTGGCCGACCGGCTCGGGGTCGACGTACCGCTGGCCCGACAGGCGCTGGGCGAGCTCGCGCCGGGACTGGGGCTGCCCCATGAGTGACAAGTTCGACGACCTGCCGCCGTTGCGGGCGGCCGGGCTCCGGAAGATGGAGCAGGTCTACGGCTTCGAGATGTCCGACGGCGACGGCGACTTCTTCCGCTACACCGCCGACCACCTCTTCGGCGACGTCTGGCAGCGGCCCGGCCTCTCCGACCGCGACCGCCGGCTGCTGCTCATCGGGCTGCTGGCGGGGCAGGGCGCCGCCGACGTGCTCGGCATCCAGATCCCGGCCGCGCACGCCAACGGCGAGCTCGACGACGACGCCCTGCGCGAGATCGTCGTCTTCCTCACCCACTACGCCGGCTGGCCGCAGGGAGCCCGGATCAACACCGTCGTCGAGGAGACGATCGGCAAGGCCGAGCGAGCCGCGCGGAAGCAGGACTGAGCCGCCGTGACCCTCCGCGTCGTCCACATCGCCACCGGCAACGTCGGCCGGATCGCCCTCGGCCAGCTCATCGAGGACCCGCGCTTCGAGCTCGCCGCCGTGGTCGTGTCCGACCCGGCGAAGGTGGGCCGCGACGCCGGCGACCTCGCGGGGCTCGACGTCGTCACCGGCATCACGGCGGCCGACGACCTCGCCGCGGCCCTGGCGACGGGTCCCGACTGTGCCGTCTACTGCGCGCTCGGGGAGACCCGCTTCCTCGACGCGCTGGGCGACGTACGCCGGATCCTCGAGGCCGGCGTCAACGTGGTGGCCTCCTCGCCGGTGCCGCTCATCCACCCATGGGGGCTGCTGCCCGACAGCATGATCGAGCCGATCGAGAGGGCCTGCGCCGCCGGCCGGGTCAGCGTCTTCGCGACCGGCGTGGACCCGGGCTGGGCCAACGACCTGTTGCCCTTCGCCATCGCCAGCACCTGCCAGCGCATCGAGCAGATCCGCTGTTCCGAGATCGCCGACTACGCGACGTACGACGGCGGGCCGGTGATGTTCCACGTGATGGGCTTCGGCCGGGAGGTCGGCGACCTGCCGATGCTCTTCCAGCCGGGCATGCTCGCCGCCGCCTGGGGCGTGACCCTGCGGCTGCTGGCGCGAGGCTTCGGCTTCGGGCTCGACGAGATCACCGAGTCGCTCGAGCAGGAGCAGGCGCCCGAGGCGTTCGACGTCGCCGCCGGACACATCCCGAAGGGCGGCGTGGCCGCCGTCCGGTTCCAGGTGCGTGGTCTGGTCGGCGGCCGCGAGGTCCTCGTCGTCGACCACACCACCCGGCTGCGCGGCGACCTGCGCCCCGACTGGCCCCAGCCCGCGCAGGACGGCGGCTCCTACCGCGTCGAGATCGTCGGCGAGCCGTCGTACGTCGTCGACGTCTGCCCCACGAGCCGCCGCGGCGACCACAACTACGCCGCCATCGCCACGGCCGCCGGCCGGATCGTCAACGCGATCCCCGACGTCGTGGCCGCGGCCCCCGGCCTGCGCACGGTGCTCGACCTGCCCTTCAACCACGGCCGCGGCGTCTTCGCGACCACCCTGGCCACCCACGAGGAGAGGTAACGACGATGGGACGAGTGGACGACAAGGTCGCCCTGATCAGCGGCGGCGCCCGCGGCATCGGCGCCGCCAGCGCTCGCGCGCTGGTCGCCGAGGGCGCCAAGGTGGTGATCGGCGACATCCTCGACGACGAGGGCAAGCTCGTCGCCGACGAGCTCGGCGAGGCCGCGCGCTACGTGCACCTCGACGTCACCAGCGCCGACGACTGGCGGACCGCCGTCACCACGGCCGTCGACGAGTTCGGGAAGCTCAACGTGCTCCTCAACAACGCCGGCATCGCCAACGGCGGCGCGATCCAGCGGTTCAAGTCGGCCGACTGGCACCGGATCATCGACATCAACCTGACCGGCCCCTTCCTCGGCATGCGCGCGGCCACCGAGCCGCTCATCGCCGCCGGCGGCGGATCGATCATCAACACGTCCTCGATCGAGGGCCTGCGCGGCACCCCCTGGGCGCACGGCTACGTCGCCTCCAAGTGGGGCCTGCGCGGGCTGACCAAGTCGGTCGCGATGGAGCTCGCGCCGCACGGCATCCGGGTCAACTCCATCCACCCCGGCCTGATCCGTACGCCGATCACCGAGGGCATCCCCGACGACATGATCCCGATCCCGCTGGGCCGCCCCGGCCAGCCCGAGGAGGTCGCCTCGTTCGTGGTGTTCCTCGCCAGCGACGAGTCGTCCTACGCCACCGGCGCCGAGTTCGTCATGGACGGCGGCACCGTCAACCAGATCCCGCACAAGTGACCGGGAGGACGCGATGACGCAGGCGCCGCCACCGGCGGACTTCACCCTGCAGCGCTCGAGCCGCGACCCGGAGGTCGTCCGGCGGCGCCTGACCGCCTGGCTGGCCGCCGACCTGCCGCATGACGCCGACGCCGAGGTGGTCCTGCACGCGGGCATCGACAGCAACGGCATGTCGAGCGAGACAGTGGTGCTCGACCTCGTCCACACCCCGCCCGGGCGCGGCCGCGTCACCGAGGAGTACGTCGCCCGCGTGGCGCCCGCCCCGGAGGACCTGCCCGTCTTCGCCGAGTACCGGCTCGCCGACCAGTTCCGGGCGATGCGGCTGGCCGGTGAGCTGACCGGCGTACCGGTGCCGGAGGTGAGCCACCTCGAGGAGACCGGCGACGTCCTCGGCACGCCGTGCTTCCTGATGAGGCGGATCGACGGCCTGGTGCCGCCCGACGTGCTGCCCTACACCTTCGGCGACAACTGGCTCTTCGACGCCTCGCCCGCGGACCGCGCCCGGCTGCAGCGCAGCACGGTGGCGGTGCTGGCCGACCTGCACGGCATTCTCGACGCGGCGAGCACCTTCGACTTCCTCGATCCGGCCGTCCTCGGCCACCCCGGCGAGAGCCTGGCCGAGCGCGTCCTCGCCAAGACCCGGGCGTGGTACGACTTCGCGGCCACGGCGCCCGGCGGCACCCGCTCGCCGCTGGTGGAGCGCGCCCTCGCCTGGCTCGCCGCGCACCCGCCCGAGCCGGGGGAGACGGTCCTCAACTGGGGCGACGCCCGGATCGGCAACGTGATGTACCGCGACTTCGAGCCGGTCGCCGTCCTCGACTGGGAGATGGCCACCCTCGGCACCCGCGAGATGGACGTCGCCTGGATGGTCTTCGCGCACCGGGTCTTCCAGGAGATCGCGCAGCTGATGGGCCTGCCCGGCCTGCCCGACTTCCTCACCGCCGAGTCCGTCACGGCCGATTACGAGGAGCTCGCCGGCGTACCACTCGGCGACCTGGACTGGCACTTCCTCCTCGCCGCCGTCCAGTGGAGCTGCGTCTTCCTGCGCACCAGCGCCCGGCAGATCCACTTCGGGGAGATCGAGCGCCCCGAGGACCCGGAGTCGGTCTTCTACCACCGCGACCTCCTCGCGCGGATGCTCGACGAGGCCGGCGCATGAGCCACGGCGAGTACGTCGGCATCGGGCCGCTGGACGAGTACCCGATCCATCAGCTGCCGCGGCCGGTCGCGTGGGCCGGCAGCAGCGACCGCAACCTCTACGACCGCTGCTACCTCAACGCCCACGACCGCACCGGCGAGGTCTTCCTCATCACCGGGATGGGCTTCTACCCCAACCTCGGCACCAAGGACGCCTTCGTCCTGCTGCGGCGCGGCGACGTGCAGACCGCCGTCCACCTGGGGGACGGCGCCGACCCGCGCGGAGGGGACCGGCTCGAGCAGCGGGTCGGCGGCTACCGGATCGAGGTGATCGAGCCGCTGCGCTCGGTGCGGGTCGTGCTCGAGGAGACCGAGGGGATGGCGTGCGACCTGACCTGGCACGGCTCCTTCGACGCCGTACAGGAGCTGCCGCACGTGATGCGCCAGGGCTCGGCCACGACGCTCGACGCCCAACGGTTCGCGCAGGTCGGCGTCTGGGAGGGCACGATCGCCGTCGACGGCGAGGAGATCGCGGTGACCCCCGACCGCTGGGTCGGCACCCGCGACCGGTCGTGGGGGATCCGCCCCGTCGGCGAGGGCGTGCCACCCGGCAGGCCCGCCGACCCTGCGTTCGACGGGATGTGGTGGCTCTACGTGCCGCTGCGCTTCGACGACTTCGCCGTCGTCATCATCGTCCAGGAGACACCCGACGGGTTCCGGGTGCTCAACGACTCCTCCCGCGTCTTCGCGGACGGCCGCGTCGAGCAGCTCGGCTGGCCGCACGTCGAGATCCGCTACCGGCACGGCACCCGCGAGCCCGAGCGCGCCACGATCACCTGCGCCACGCCCGACGGCAAGCCGTTCACGCTCGAGGTCGAGTCCCTGCTCGGCGTACCCCTCCACCTCGGCGGCGGGTACGGCGGCGACGGCGACTGGGCCCACGGCGAGTGGAGGGGCGCGGGCTTCACCGAGCGCCGCACCTACGACGTCACCGCCCCGGAGAACGCCGGCAAGGTGATGTTCGGCGTCATCGACCACGTCGGCCGCGCGGTCGCCCACGGCACCGGCGCCGACGGCGTCGAGGGCTGGGGACTCTTCGAGCACGGCGTCCTCGGGCGGCACGACCCGAGCGGCTTCCGCGACTGGCTCGACCTCGCTCCGTGAGCGCTTCACGAGCGCCCCGTGAGCGCTCCGTGAGCGCTGCGGGGCAAGGTCTCGATCCGGTTACCGATCGTTTACACGGTTGTGAGTGGTGTGGTACGACTCACATCGGAGGGCACACGACATCGCGGGTCGTTCCTGGTCATATGTCGTCTGCCGACGTACGCCACCCGAGGGGTGCGCCAGGTGGAGGGAGCGGCATGGCCGGGATCACCCTGTCCCACGTGGGGAAGGTCTACGCCGACGGCACCCGCGCGGTCACCGACCTCGATCTCGAGATCAAGGACGGCGAGTTCCTGGTCCTGGTCGGGCCGTCCGGCTGCGGCAAGACCACGGCCCTGCGCATGGTCGCCGGTCTCGAGACGATCAGCGAGGGCGAGCTCCTCATCGGCGACCGGATGGTCAACAACGTGCCGCCGCGCGACCGCGACCTCGCGATGGTCTTCCAGTCCTACGCGCTCTACCCGCACCTGAGCGTGCGCGACAACATCGCATTCGGCCTGCAGCTGCGCAAGATGCCCAAGAAGCAGGTCAACGACCGGGTCGAGAACGCCGCGAAGGTCCTCGGCCTCTCGGAGTATCTCGACCGCAAGCCGCGCAACCTGTCCGGCGGCCAGCGCCAGCGGGTCGCGATGGGCCGTGCGATCGT
>Ga0131853_10026811_pt1 | contig 10360 bp, 10 predicted proteins | sample TergutLab28metaG_FD_92764 | JGI IMG/M metagenome (GOLD analysis project Ga0131853, IMG submission 92764) | Labiotermes labralis P1 segment gut microbial communities from Petit-Saut dam, French Guiana - Lab288 P1 (version 2) (version 2) | ecosystem: Host-associated > Arthropoda: Insects >... | reverse complement strand
GTAAATTATAGTGAGGAAGTTATGACAACAGCTACAGCCATCGCAGTTTTTACAGTATATAAATTCTTAAATGCGACACTTTCACTCTTTATGCACAGGGAGAGAGCTCTATGAAAATAAAAATAATCATTCCTGCTGTTTCAATAGTGCTTGGGGCTATTTGGGTTTTCTACGGACTGGTCAATCACGGATTTTGGCATCCAGTCAGGGGACCGATAGCGGGTTTTGTTCCTATTTTAATAGCGGTTACTTTGGTAGTCATAGGCACTATCGGGCTCATTCAATCTTTCAAAGAACAGGAAGAACCGGATAGACTTGAAAATTGGACAATAGTGCTGGCTGCGGCTTCTGTATTTGTCATCACGTTTCTTTTTGGTATGCTTGTTAGCCTGATGGCATTTGTATTCGGCTGGCTAAAAATTTATGAAAAGGCGAGCTGGAAACAAACAATAAGTATTATGGCGATTGCTTTCTCAATAGTTTTTGGGGCTTTTGTTCTTTGGTTGCGAGTTCCGTTTCCGAGAGGAATAATAATAGAAACGATTTTTGGCTAACTAAAAAGAGGAAACAACGTATGGAAAATTTTGCATTGCTTTTATATGGGTTTCAAGCTCTCTTTACCTTGGAAAATTTGATTGCCTGTATAGTAGGCGCAGTTTTGGGGCTTATCAATGGAGCAATGCCAGGCATTGGAAATCTGGCTGGCGTAGCTCTCCTTCTTCCTCTTACGTTCGGATTTAATCCTACCACTGCTATCATTTTGCTCGGTGTTTTATATTACTCAAATATGTATGGCAGCGCTTTTGCCGCAATACTCCTTAATATTCCCGGTGATAGCCCTGCCATTATGACCGCCATGGATGGCTATCCGATGGCCACCAAAAAGGGACGCCCTGGGCAGGCTCTCCTGACATCTAATATTTCTTCTTTTATTGGGGGATCTATCGGAATAATTATGCTCACGCTTGCCGGCCTGGGCTAGCACGAGTTGGGCTGCGTTTCGGCCCTCCTGAAATGACAGCATTGATCCTTGTGGCAATGACTTCCGTAGCGTGGCTGATGGGGGAAAATCCCGTCAAAGGTATTATCTCTACGTTGCTGGGTATTCTCCTTGCTTCTATCGGTATGGATATTTTGACAGGAGCGCCTCGCTACCATTTTGGCAATATGTACTTGCTGGGCGGAATCCCGTTTATTCCTTTTGTTATAGGTTCTGTCGGGTTTGCCGAGATTATTAAAATTATGGCAAAGCGTAATTCTATGACAGATCAAAGTGTTAAAGCGAATTTAACTATTCGTGGAAGTTTTCTATCGAGAGATGAGTTCAGGCGGATGTTGCCTGTAGCTATACGATCCGGTTTTTTAGGAACATTTATAGGAGTTTTGCCCGGAGCTGGAGCAACCACAGGAGCCTTTTTGGGCTATGCGGCACAGAAAGGCTTTAAGAGCAAAGAGCCGCTTGGGACTGGTGCCGTGGAAGGTATCGCGGCTTGCGAATCTGCCAACAGCGCTTGTGCCGCCGGTTCATTTGCCCCCCTGCTTGCACTAGGCATTCCCGGTTCCGGCACAGGCGCGGTACTGCTTGGAGGGCTCATTATGTGGGGGCTTACACCCGGCCCGCTCCTTTTCACCCGGTCGCCGGAATTTGCATGGGGGGCAATAGCTTCTCTGTACCTTGCCAATATTATTACGCTTGTTGTTGCAGTTGCGATGATCCCGATTCTCATCAGAATTCTTTCTGTCCCAATCAAGCTAATCATCCCTTTAGTTTTAGTAGTATGTTTTGCGGGATCGTTTGCGTCCACCAATTCGATGTATGGACCATTGGTGATGGTGATCGCAGGGGTATTTGGCTATATACTAAGTAAATACAAATATCCAATTGCCCCCATGCTGCTGGCTTATGTTCTTGCTCCCATGTGGGAATTCAATATGCGCCAATCTTTTATCGCTTCAGGAGGCAGTGCGATAATCTTTTTTACCCGACCAATCTCTCTTGTGCTCATGATAGTTTTCTTTGTTTTTATTTTGTTTCCTATTATAAAAGGAATTGTAACAAGAATTAAATCCCGACCATCTGAACGTGGCGGTGTTTAATATATTTTTACGGGGGTATACAATGAAAAAGCGGCTGTGTGTATGTGCGTTTGGCATGGTGCTGTCGGCTTTTGTATGGGCAGGCGGCAATCAGGATCAAGGCGGGGCGGCGGGTGGAACGTGGGCTCCATCTCGAAACATTGACTGGGTGGTAACATCCAGTGCTGGCGGGGGTAGTGATATTTTTACCCGTTTTATTGCCGACATTCTTGCCAAGGAGGGGCTTGTTAGCAACACGATTTTAGTAACAAACAACGCCACTGGTATGGGCGAAGTTGGGCGGACGCAGGTGTCTGGATTGCGAGGAGCTGGTGCGGATCACACGATAATGACCTTTAACTCAGGTGATTTAATGTCTATGGTGCAGAACACCACCCGGAGGATGGATTCCTTTCGACCTATCGCGATTATGGCAATAGATAAACAGTTGCTCTATGTTAGCAAGGCATCACGTTTCCAAAACTTCCAGCAGGTTATGGATGCGGTGCGGGGCGGAACGAGGATTGTGGCAGGCGGATCTCGGGGCGATGATCAAATGACCTTTCAGCTTCTTTTGGATGAGATGAAATGGGGCGAAGCGCAAGTCCCCTATATAATTCACCATTCAAGTAATGACGCTATTGTTGCCGCTCTGGGCGGGCACATTGATCTTGTTATTTCCAAACCAGCGGCGGCGGCTCCTTTTGTGGAAGCCGGGGAGCTCATCCCAATTCTCGCATTGGCACATCAGCGTTTTGGCGGTAACCTGGCATCTGTGCCAACCGTCAGCGAAGTTGGGAACTTCAATAATGTGGAATTCCCCGTGTGGCGCGGCATAGCTGGACCAGCATCGATGTCGCCTGAGGCTCAAGCTTTCTGGGCGTCGGTTCTCCAAAAGGTTGCAGAAACAAGTACATGGCAAAATGAATACATCGGAAAATTTCTGCTGCTCCCTGTGTTTATGGATCACCTTGAAGCCACAAAGTACATGCTTGAATTCCAGAATGAGTTCATGGAGATACTTGGAGCAACACGGTAAGTATTGTACCTGCTAATATTTCTGGTCTATGTCCGGCAACGGCATAGACCAGTAGTAATAATAACTCGGTCATAAATGCCTACTATAAAACAACAACATCATCATCATACTATATTTTTATTGCGCTTTTCAATTTTTCAGGATATTCTATCCATGGAGAGGGAGGAATATTGTTCCGTGGTTCACTTGATTTTCATTATTCCTTATGAAGAGTTGCGCCCGGCTGTGGAAGAAGTTTTGCAAGCGTACAACTCAGAGGAAGAAATCATTACCTCGATTTTTGCCCTGAAAAGCTGGGAAATTGATAATATTTCTTTTCAGGGGGACGTTATCATCTCCCGCGGCTTTACTGCCCAGCAACTGAAAGATCGGTATCCCGATCAGGTTTGTGTTCCTCTTAAAATAACCGGTTTTGATATTCTCAAGACGGCGCAAAAAGCCATACAGCTTTATAGCCCCCGAAAAATAGCTTTGATAGGCTCTTCACTGCTTATATCTGGCGCGGAAAACCTTTCAGAGGTTGTGAACATGGAAGTTGGCAGTTACTTGGCAGATAACTACCAGCAAGTTCCGAACGCTATTGCCAAGGCAAGAAAAGACGGCTGCGATTGTTTTTTGGGAGGGCTGTCTTTGCTTTACCACTGCAGTAAGGACGATCGCGCTTTGTCTATTGAAACCGGAAAACCGGCAATTATCCAGACCATCGATGAAGCAATCCGGCTAACGCAGCGCACTCGTATCGAACGTAATCAGAACGATGAATCCCTCGTCCGCAAAAAGATGTATGGCAAGGGGTTAAAGGCAAAATACCGGTTTGACGATATCATCACCACGGGCAAAACGTTAGGAAAGGTCCTGAATCAGGCACGGCAATTTGCCAGTGTAGACAGCCCCATTCTTATCGTTGGAGAATCCGGAACAGGGAAAGAATTATTCGCCCAAAGTATCCACAACGCAAGCTCCCGCCGTGACGGCCCATTTGTCGCGATAAACTGCGCCGCATTGCCGGAAGCTCTTCTTGAGAGCGAACTCTTTGGTTACAGCGAGGGTTCTTTTACCGGGGCAGTCAAGGGCGGTAAACCAGGGCTTTTTGAAATGGCGCACGGCGGTTCGATCTTCCTTGACGAAATATCTGAAATTCCCGTTTCGTTTCAGAGCAAGCTTTTGCGGGTTTTGCAAGAAAATGAAGTGCGCCGTATTGGTGATAATAAAGTTCTTTGTTTGGATATACGGATTATTACGGCAACCAACAAAGACCTTCATGAGCAGGTACGCCGTTCCCTCTTTCGTCACGATCTGCTGTTCCGTCTCAATGTCCTTGCAATCAAGATTCCTCCCCTTCGGGAAAGAAGCGAGGATATTTTCACTCTGTTTCAGCACTGTATTACAGAGTTCTCAAAAAAGTATCATAAAAAAATAGCTGGTATTTCTGGTGAAGCTCAGCGCTTACTTGAGGAACATACATGGGAAGGTAATGTCAGAGAACTAAAAAATATCGCTGAACGGATATGTGTGCTCAATACCGAGCCCACTATCAGCAGCGAGATTGTGAAGGATGTACTCAGCGACAGCGGCTCAACTTTCTTGACTCCGGGGATTTCTGCCTCGGATAAAGCAAAAGCAGGAGAAGAAAATATTTATACTGAACGGGAAAAATTGAAAAGTTTAATGGAACAATATAATGGAAATCGCGGCAAGATAGCCGGACATCTGGGCGTAGATCGTACCACTCTCTGGCGAAAACTCAAGCAGCACCAAATTCAGTAATCAAGAGCCTGTTCTCAATTTGATATTACAGGCAGTTGTCCTGTAGACAGGCTATATTTTTATTTTTAAGGAGAGAAGTATGAAACAGATGCGAATAACAGGCCCCTTTACCTTGCAGGCAGAGGATGTATCGGTTCCTGAAATCAGTGCCAATGAGGTATTGTTGAAAATCAACCGTGTTGGAGTATGCGGCAGTGATATGCAAATTTACCACGGCCAGCATAAATTTATGACCTTCCCGGTAATCATGGGACATGAAATTGCTGCCTCAGTGAAAAAAGCCGGGAGCAAGGTTGCCGGCTTTTCTACCGGGGACAAGGTTACCATTCAGCCCCAAATTTTCTGCGGTGAATGCTACCCGTGCAAAAGCGGGCGGTTTAACGTATGCGAAAAATTAAGCGTTATGGGAGTGCACCGTGATGGCTTTTCCCGCGAATACGCCGTAATCGATCCCAAGTATCTGCATAAGGTGCCCGCCTCAATGAGCGCGGAACAGATGGCGCTGGTTGAGCCTTGTGCCGTGGGAGTTGGCGCAGTCAGGCGGGCGTCTAGTCTTGCTGGGGCGAATGTTGCCGTAATCGGTGCGGGTACGATTGGAAACTTCACCGCCCAAGCTGCCAAAGCCCTCGGCGCACAGCAGGTGTTAATCACCGATATCAGCCAGTGGAAGCTTGATTGGGCATCTGAGTGTGGAATTGACTATTGCGTAAACGTCGCCAATAAAAGCTTGAAAGATGCAATCGATGAAAGTTTTGGAAAACGCAAGGCGGATATTATTATCGACTGTGCAGCCGTTCCAGCAATGTTTACGTCAATTTTGGAAGCCGCCCGCCCGTCATCGCAGATTATTATCACCGGAAATTACAAAGAACCAATTGAGTTTACCGTGCCGCTTATGCAGCGTAGGGAAGTTTCTATAATTGGACATATGATGTACGTGCGCGAGGATTATAAAATTGCTATAGAACTTCTGGCTGAAGGAAAAATCCGCACCGAAAAAACAATCACGAAAATATTTCCCTTTGATGATTACGTGAAAGCTTTTGAATACTCCGATGCAAACGCAAATTCAATAATGAAGTTGTTAATCGCGTTATCTTGATTACTAGCTTACGCTTTCACCGCGCGCACTTCAAAGGTATCGCCGAAGCGGAAAACGTGGCTTACAAGGAGCAATCTCCTGTACAGCCACGTTTTTGTTGGCATTGAGACACGGCCGACTCGAACGGCCCACCTGCTGCTTAGAAGGCAGCTGCTCTATCCGGATGAGCTAGTGTCTCGTGAACCTGTTTCAAACCCGGCTGGGTTCAGGCAATTGCCCTGCAAACAAGCGTACTATACTGTACCACAAAATCCACCATAAAGTAAAGTGCACTATTACAAAAGCTTTCCCAGCTTTGCAACGTTGCAGTACCGTCATTCTCGTTAACGAAAAAAGCAGACCCCTGCAGGCTAAACCTGAACATGCATTGGGTCTGCTTTAGCAATCGCTTAAGGATAAATAGTTTTCCTATTCGGCAATCACCCTTACCAAGTCTGCATCGCATTCACCCTTGGTAATTTTTTCCATTACCACTCTGGCGTCGCCAAATCCAGTAACTTCAAGCGTTTTTATCGTCTTGCCATTGTTCGTGCGAATCTCAGATATAGATTCCCTGGAAATTCCAGTTTCTTCCGGCAGAAGATCGAAAGCTCCTTCCGCAAGGGTGGCAAAGTCAAGCGCTGCAAGCTTCAAGAGCTTGGCTATTTCCTTAAAGGTAAGAATAATGCAGGTATCGTTCTCCCGGTACTTCTCGGCATTGTTGGTAACAACGGATATGCAGGTTGTATTTCCTGCCTTGGCTGCAATTGTCTCGCCAAAGATCCGTTCGGCGCTTCGGTGTTGGGAAACGCTTCCTTCAAGAGCGAGGAAGAAGGTGCGGGTAAATTTGGCAAGCCCGTCAGAGTAACCGATGAGCATGGGGAGTTTTTCGCCCGTTTTCATGCGGGCTTCTAGTTCCCGGCTTTCTTCCATATACGAATAGTTCACCGTAACGCTCCGGTCATAAACACTAGCAAAGCCCGCACTTCGCAGGGCTGAAACCAGTTTACCAGGCGTAAAAGTACCTTCAGGAAGGCTAAGATACTGCCCAATCGCCTTCGATAAGGATGGATCAATCTGTACTGCTATCGTTGCTCCCACAGCCTTTAGCTTCTCGAATATCTCGCTGCTGCGGTCATGTTCGGAGATTGCCCCAACTGGACAAACAGCAGCACAGCGGTTGCAGAACGTACAGGGACTTTCTGCAAGCGGGCGATCGTAAGCGGTAACGATTCGGTAACTTTTCCCGCGGTTGGAAGCGCCGATTGCCCAAATATTCTGCTCCTGTCGGCAGGCGGCAACACAGCGCCCGCAGCTAATGCACTTGTCCATATCAAAGTCAAGAATATCACTGTGAACTACAGGAGCTGTTGCAGGGCGATTGTTTTGCGCTATGGTCCGATTTTTCATGATATTCATGGTGCCTGAAGTACCGAGTATCACGCAGTCGTTCTTGCGAACACAGTCCTTGCATTTAAGTTTGTGGTCGGCTAAAACCATCTCCATAATCGTCTTTCGGATCCCTGCAACGCGCGGGCTGTTCGTTACAACTGTTTGACCTTCCAAAACCGTGTTTGCACAGGAGGGAATAAGTTTTCCCCTGCCGTTTGATTCCACGACACAGAGTCTGCATAGTCCAAGCTTGCAGAGATCCTTGTGAACGCAGAGTGAGGGTATATAAATACCAGCAGTTTTCGCCGCATCCATTATCGTTGTTCCCTCTGCAACGGTAACAGGTATCCCGTCTATCGTAAGGTTCACGTCGCTTGGACGCTCATCCTTTATATGAGTGTTTTCAGATACGCTCATTGTTGTTCCTCCAGCTTAACGTTCGCTTCAAATTCTTCCTTAAAGAGTTTCCATGCGCTGGTCATGGGAACAGTCGCCGTTTCTCCCAGTCCGCAGAATGAGGCACAGCTCATCGTTTCTGCAATCTTGCTCAGTGTGTCAAGGTCGCGCTTGCCCAGTTGTCCGGGAACTAAAAGCTTTTTAAGATACTCAACGACAAGAGGGCAGCCTTCGGTGCAGGGAACGCACTGGCCGCACGATTCATCGGCAAAGAATTCTCCGATGCTGGCAAGGTAGTCAATCAGAGGAACGCTGTCATCCATAACGATAATTGCTCCTGTGCCGATATTCAGACCAGCCTTCTTCATTTCGGTAAAACAGTACAAGGTGTCAAGCTGATCGGGGCCACCAAGTCCACAGCCCTGTCCGCCTGGATGAACGAATTTGAGCGTTCCCCCATCCCGAATTCCCCCACCCAATTCTTCATCGTAGATGATTTGGCGTAAGGTGAGCTTGCCCAGCGGAATCTCGTGCACGCCACGATTGCGGACATGGCCGGCAAGGCAGACCAGCTTAGTCCCTCCGGAATCAGGATGCCCGATATTAAGAAACCAATCGCCGCCAAATTCAATGATGCTCGGGATTGCGGCAAAGGACTCAACGTTGTTAACCAGCGTGGGTTTTCCAAACAATCCTACCTCGGCAAGGTGCGGCGGCTTGATGCGGGGTCTGCCCACTTTTCCCTCGATTGAGTTTAAAAGGGCAGAGTTTTCCCCGCAGATGTAAGCCCCAGCACCCATACTTATGCTGATATCAAAATCAAACCCTGTACCAAGGATGTTTTTCCCCAGAAAGCCCGCCTTGCGGGCATTTTCAAGCACGGTCTCAAGCATGGGCAAAAACCGCCGATATTCCGCGCGTAGGTAGATATAGCCTGATTTCGAGCCAAATGTAAAACCGGCAATAACCATTCCCTCGATTAGGCGCAGGGGGACATTTGCTACGATATGGCGATCTTTGAACGTTCCCGGCTCGCCTTCGTCGGCGTTACAGATGATGTACTTAGGTGTTCCGGGAATATGGAGCAGGTGTTCCCATTTTTTACCAACGGGGAAGGCAGCGCCGCCTCGACCGAGCAGTTTTGCCTTTTTTACCTCGTTAACGATTTCCTCGCTAGTCATTTCCAGGGCTTTTTTCAGCGCCTTAAATCCGCCAATATCCGAATATGCCTTAACGGAGTCCGGCTCAATTTCCCCGGCTCCGGCAAGGATAAGTTTTTGTGTTTTGCTCAATTGTCCGCCTCCCAGTGTTTGAAGCTGCCGTCAAGGCACTTCTTTGCAAGCCGGACAGCCCGTTCATGATCGGCACAGCAAAAAACCTCGTCATCGATTTTAATTGCAGGACTATCATCGCAACCACCGATGCAATTGATCCATTTAATCGTAAGCTGGCCTGAGGGGTCCGTTTCCCCCATGGTGAGACCTGTAGCTTCCTCGACTTTCTGGGCAAGCTTATCCCCGCCCCGAAACCGGCACGATACATTCCGGCAAATCCCAAATGTCCGTTTCCCACGCGGTTCAGTGTTAAGCATGGAGTAAAATGTAAGTATATCGTATATCTCTGAAAGCGGGATGTTCATTCCCCGGGCAACGGCGTGGGCCTGTTGTTCGCTTACAAAGTTGTTGTCGGAAGCTTCCTGAATGTCCAGAAATATGGTTAGCAACTTTGTGCGATCCCTGCCGTGTCTGTTCAGTATATTGGTAACGGTATCCTCGTTTAGTTTGTTTGTGTTTTCCATCGTTACATACTATAAAGAAAAAGAGTCAACTTCAAGAGGGAATATTTTTTGATAGAAGCGACACAAGTTGGTCGTTTATTCGCAAGCGATGGTATTGCTCCTAATCCCTTCAAAAAGAACCAACGCGAAGTGTTGACCCGTCGCCCGCGCTAGCGGGCAATCAATCCCTTCCATGAAAGAGCCAACGACAAAGTCGTTGACCCGTCGCCCGCAAAAATACTATAATCTAACTCGTGGCATACATCAAAAACATCTTCGACCGAAACTTTCTTGAATATGCGTCGTATGTAATTAAAGACAGGGCAATCCCCGATTTGGAAGACGGTCTTAAACCCGTTCAGCGGCGCATTCTTCACTCGCTGTTCGATATGGACGACGGCAAATTCCACAAAGTGGCAAACGTTGTCGGACATTGTATGCAGTACCATCCGCACGGGGAAGCGTCAATCGGTCCCGCGCTGGTTGTGCTGGCAAACAAAGGGCTTTTTATCGACAGGCAGGGGAACTTCGGCAACATTTACACCGGAGACGGGGCTGCCGCGCCCCGCTATATCGAGTGTCGGGCAACGCCCCTCGCCAAAGATATTTTCTATCATCCCAAACTTACGCCCTACGCGGATTCCTACGACGGGCGCAAGCGTGAGCCGGTGCTGTTTCCCGCCAAAATCCCGGTGATTTTGGCGTTGGGCGCGGATGGCATCGCGGTGGGGATGTCTACAAAAATACTCCCGCATAACGTTATCGAGGTGCTGGAGGCCGAAAAAGCCTGCCTTGCCGGGAAAAAGTTCGAGCTGTTCCCGGACTTTCCCTC
>Ga0131853_10026810_pt1 | contig 10360 bp, 11 predicted proteins | sample TergutLab28metaG_FD_92764 | JGI IMG/M metagenome (GOLD analysis project Ga0131853, IMG submission 92764) | Labiotermes labralis P1 segment gut microbial communities from Petit-Saut dam, French Guiana - Lab288 P1 (version 2) (version 2) | ecosystem: Host-associated > Arthropoda: Insects >... | reverse complement strand
TTGCTCTTATTGTATTTCCTTCTTCATGATATTCTATTGCTCTTTTTTTGTAATTTTTATCATATGCCATTCCTTAATATTAACATATTTTGTTACGATTTTATGTTGAAATTAGTATAGTATTACATAGAGACTTCAAAGCCGCTGACAAATATCTAGCAGATCTAAAAAAGACAGGACAAAGAGATTTATATAAAAGCATGAAACATTCTGTTGCAACTTATAGTACAAATGAAAAATATTTGATGACGAAAAAGCAATTTGCTACTGTAATGGGACAAAATCTTAGAGATAGGCGCGAATCTCTTAAGCAAACCCCCGGAGAGGCAGGAGATATGCAAGGCTATAGTGAAGCACAGCTAAATGCTATAGAGCGTGGAGAATCTCCTGATTTATCTGTGTATAAATTGTTTCAGTTAACCAATAACTACGGTATGACAATAGAACAAGCATTAAATGGCATAAAAGAAAAAAGCTTTTCTAGTGACCAAGAAGCTGCCATTGAAGCTCTCAATGTATCTATATCAGAATTAGATGCAGATTTAATATATGCCCTTGCTAATCAAGCAAATGCGTGGAGTAAAGCGAAACAAAAGATAAAAAAGCAAAAATATTTGCCTGCTGATGAAGATTGACAAAGTGAATAATGACATTTTAATGTTAACAGTAACCAAAAAGAAAGGCACAAATTTGTCTTCGCATGATTTGTGTCTTTTGTTTTACGTATTTCTAACAAAAAGAATTTTCAATAAAATTTGTTGCAATTTTAAAAAAAATGTGATAAAATATATATAAGAACTTTTTTAGGAAATAGACTAGATTAAGGATATAATAAACCATGCGAAGAACAATAGCAATAGCAAACCAAAAAGGTGGCGTAGGAAAAACGACTACGGCGATAAATTTAGCAGCTTGCTTAGCAGAATCAGGAAAAAAAGTACTAGTTATAGATAGCGACCCGCAAGGCAATACGACTAGTGGTTTAGGAATAGCTAAAGAAAACTTGGAAAAAAATTTTTATGATTTGCTTTTAGGTGAATGCTATACAGAGCAAATTTTAACAAAAACTTATTCTAAAAATTTGTTTGTACTACCAGCAAATATGGAGCTTGCAGGTGCTGAAATAGAGCTAGTTACATTCGAAGATAGAGAGTACAGGCTAAAAAAAATAATAAAAAATTTAAAATTTCTTTATGATTTTATAATTATAGACTGTCCTCCCTCTTTAAATATGTTAACACTTAACGCTATGACAGCAGCAGACACTATACTTGTACCTATTCAATGTGAATTTTTTGCATTAGAAGGTTTAAGTCAATTAATGCACACTATAGGACTTGTGCAAAAAAAGCTTAACCCAAGGCTTAAAATTGAAGGAATTGTATTCACTATGTATGATTCTAGAACAAACCTCTCTCTGCAAGTAGTTGAAGAAGTAAAAAATCATATAACCGATGATGTTTATAAGAGCTTAATACCTAGAAATGTTCGCCTTAGTGAAGCACCTAGTCATGGAATGCCAATAATCACTTATGAACCGAAAAGCAAAGGTGCTATAGCGTATATGGAATTAGCAAAAATGGTAATAGAGTATAAGTGATGGAGACAGCGTAATTTAAAGGAGGTAATCTTATGCCAATAATTTCTTCTGTAGCTTTTGGCATAGCTATGCCAGTAAGCCGTGTAAATAAAATTTATCCAACAAAACCGACGAAAAGTTCAAATCAAGTAAGAGGTCCACGCCCAATACAAGTAGCGACAGATTATAGCATTCGTGGTCTATACAAGCAAAATAGAGTATCTCGCCTACATGAGCAATATAGGCTTTATAACAGAGGTTCAATACCACAGACTATTGGAACACTAGTAACTTTAAATTTTTGAAAAAGCATTGCCGTGTTTTTATAAAAACATGGCAATTTTATTTTTAATTTCAACGAAAGAAAATCATTATGAACAATTTTAGTTAAAGAATTACGGTGATTAATGATGGAATTTTTAGCACAATTTCTTTTGCAAATATATCTAAAAAAATACAAAAAGCCTGTAGAATTTAAAACTTCTATGGGCTTTTTGATATTTTAAAATCTCTTTCTATACCTCAGTTGATTCACTATTGTTTAAGATTTTATCTATTCATCCCCAAATCTAAAGAGAGATAAGTGTCCTGTACTGCTTATATTTTGAGAAGAATTGGAAAGCATTACATCGTGATTCGACCCATTTACAATACGCAAGGTCGTGCCTGCCCTATAATATCCAACTTGTGTGAGTACGACTTGCCCAACAGTCCCCAGATTAACAGAGCCAGCAACTTGATCGACCTTGTTAATCTCAATATAAAAGTAGTTGTCTGGCGGATTGTTACCGTTTAAAGATAGTACACATGTCAGGGAATAAAGCCCAGCTGCTGTAATTGTAAAAGTGTCAAAACCGTCATAATCTATACCATTGGCGTAATACTCTTGTACTGCTTCTCTCGGGTGTGGAAACTTAACCGAGTCTCCTTTTGGTATGATTTGAGTGCCTTTAATATTAGAGTTAAAAAAAGGCTGTTTAATTGCATCTACTGGACCAGGATCACCTTGATCTCCTTTTGGTCCGATTGGGCCTTGTGGGCCTATTGTTGGTCCTTTCCAACTTGATGAATTAGGCCTATATGGTTTATCTTTTCTTGGGCTATTGTTAACTGTATAGCGATACCCATCAATATCAATATATGAATTTACATCAGTAACTTTTTCATTTTTCTTATTGCGATACATAGATATCCTCCTTTCATCATTCTACATGTATATAAATACATTATATAAAAAAATTTTACTTTTGGTACTAGCCTTTATCAAATAATTTTGCGGAATTAACAAAAATAGTAATAAAATACAACTTATTATAGATATTATCAATATTATTAAATTTTTTAAATTCGCCACCACTCAATATTTAATATTTTCTACAAAATATTAAATAGAAAATTAATACATATTTAATTGACTCATTTAAAAAAAAAGAGTATACTCTATAAATAGAATTTATAATATCAAACGTTAATAAAAATACAAATTTATGGAGGTTCTATGTTTAAAATCATTTCAGATGGTGGTTGTGACTTTAGCAAAAAAGAAGCAAAGGAGCATGATATTACAATCGTCCCATTTTACATTAGTTTGGATGGAGAAAATTATCTCAAGGAAGGTGTAGATATACAAAAGGATGATTATTTCAAAAAATTATTAGCAGATAAAAAGCTTTTCCCAAAAACCTCTCAGCCAAGTCCACAAGACTATATAGATGGTATGATACCGCACTTAGAGAAAGGCTCAGACATTATCATTTTAACTGTGTCATCTCACTTCAGTGGATCTAATCAAAGTGCTATAAATGCAGCAAAGCTTATGGAGGAAGAATATCCGCAAAGGCAAATAATTGTGTTAGATAGTCTATCTGTTTGTATTGGTCAAGGTGTTATCCTTAGGGAAATGATCCGAATGCGAAATGATGGGCTGGATACATTGAAAGTGAAAGAAGTAACGGAAAAAATAATAAAAAAAGCAAACGTATACTTTACACTAGATACTTTGGAATATCTCAAAAAAGGTGGGAGAGTAGGCCCAACATCTGCCTTAGTTGGAGGAATTCTAAACCTTCGCCCGATACTTTATGTTGAAGAAGGCAAGGTTGCTTCTTTAGAAAAAGTGCGTGGTAAGAAAAATGCGTTCAAACTTATGAAAGAAGCATTAATAGAAGCTCTTCGTGAAGAAAGGAATAATATAAATATTTCGATAGGTCACATTCTTTCAGAGGAAGATGCTCTTGAATTCAAAGAGACAATAGAATCAGCACTAAAAATTAAAATAGAAAATCCAATAACAGAAGTTGGTGCAACCATAGGAACACACGTAGGACCAGGCGTTTTAGCATTTTCATATTGCAAAAAATACGAAAACTTTCTATAAAAAAAGGAGACTTAAACATGCAAAATTTTATCAATTCATTACAAGGTTGGTTTTTAGTAGCTCAAATTTTTGGTTTAATAACTATCGGCTTTGAATTTACTTCGTATCAAATAAAAAACAAATCTAAATATTTCTTAGTAACAGGTATAGGAAGTGCTTTCTGGATGTTAATGTTTTTCTCTATGGGTATGGCAACCGGACTTGATACTCAGCTTTCCCTAATGGTTGCAGCAGTTTATAGTACATTTAGAAACTTAGTTTTCTGGCAAATTTTTAAGCAGAACACACCAAAAAGTCAAGAAGCAGGACTTATATTTCTTCTAGTAATGATAGCCATAGCCCTTACAGCAGGTACAGCAACAGTAATAAATGCTCCAGTAGAAGTTCGTTGGTTACATATTTTAGGTATGATAACAGCTTTAGGATTCGTTGTTGGGCAATACCTCCCGGGTGTTCATTATGTCCGTATTAGTGTTGTGTTTTATGCTTTAGTAGTAATGCTTACTCAAACGCCTATTAACATATTATATGGTGATTTTAGATGGAATGTTATGGGTATAGCTATTGAAGCAGCTAAGATTATTTCAGTTGTGGTGTTTTATATGAAATATTCTAAAGAACCAAAAAAGCCACTTATTCAGCTTGCGAAGCCGTAGAAACATAAGAAAAGTCCCAATTTTAGGTTAGGGACTTTTTTTATATCACTCAAATACTCCCACTCCCAAAATATCACTAAAATCTTGTATAGAAGTGTTAGGGAATATTATGTTTCTTGGTAAAATCATTGCATTTGCTTTTGATGTTATATAACCTTTTTGAGTTGTAAACGCCATTCTTATACCGAGATCTTGCAGTAGCTCTATTGTTTCTGCTGAATATTGTCCTTGTGGATAGGCAAAAGTCCTATGGTTATTAACAAAATCAAAACTACGAATTAAATCTTGCTTTACGGTGTCTCTATCGTCATATACAAATGCTGTATGGCGTGTACCCTTGACTAAATCATGTTTTGCAAAAGTATGGCTAGCAGTTTCAAATACGTGTTCTGTTCCTTTAATAGTTTTTGCAGCTGTAAAGGTCAATCCTGCATGGTTCATACATGGCTGTATATCACCTCTATCACATACAGCTTTACCCATTAAGAACAATTGAGCAACAAAGCCATATCTTTCCAAAATAGGCATAGCATAAACGAAATTAGAGTAGTACCCATCATCAAAATGTATCATTACACTTCTGTTAGGTAATGGTACACCATCAAATAAAAATTTTTCTAGTTGAGTTATTGTAATTGTTGTAAAGCCATTTCTATCTAAATAACTCATTTGTGCTTCAAAGTCTTCTAGGCTTATTACTGATGAATTATTTCTATGATTTGTATTAAGTGCATTAGGCAAAATATGATGATATAACAAAACAGGTATTCTCTGTATATTTTCATAGATTTCTTGGTTAGAGACATGCAGCGTTATAGGGTAAATATTTTCAAGTTTTGTTTTTGGTATCCATTGAATTGTAATTTGTGCTAAATTATGATTAGAGAATATTCCTTGATGATAAAACATAGAAAATTTTTCCGCCTCGATTACAGTTGGAAAAAGAATAGTAAGCACTAAAGCAAATGTTAAACCTTTTAATTTTTTTTTCACGAAACAAATGCTCCTTTTTATCCCGAAATTACTATAGTTGATTAAAAGCCTATTGCTATTTTTTCCGTTTGTTCTATTTTATATGATGGAAAATATGAACTTAATACTAAAAATAGGCTACCGACTTTAATTGTCGACAGCCTAAAAGTTCCTAATTCTAGGGATTTTTTTTTATCTTTTTCAATAGCTTACTCATTATAGCCATCATCTTTCCTATTACAAGAGCTGTTATTATAGTACCTTCACGGATACCATAAATACCTGAAAGAAAAATCAAAGAAAAAGCTATAGCTACAATTACTACACTAATATCAAAAATAGTTTTCATAGTGCCTATACTTATTTTAGGAATTTTGTGAACTAAAGCTAAAAGCATCCCCTCTGAAGGCATAGGAATTATTTTCGTTTCTACATACAGCGTTAATCCTAAAGCAATTAATATTATGCTCACTGCTAAAGTCAATAATTGACCTATGTAGAGATGAGGAAAAAATGCGAAATTTCCCAGTAAAAATCTGGAGAAATCGACGAAATAGCCAAATATAAATGAAACTATTATTTGCGTTAAAGTAATCAGCTTAAATTCTTTCCGAAGAATTATCCATTGAAGCAGAATAAGAGATACTAAAAACAGTATGACACCATTTCCTACGCTTATATCTAGCATCAAACTTAGCACATAAGGTGTGGCATTTACTGGACTTATACCGAGATTTGCATTGATTGAAAATACAACGCCAGTTGCTAATATAAAAAGACCCAAAAGGTACACGATTAATTTTTTTGCAAACTGTATATTCATAATATTATTAATCGCCATATCACAACACGAACCTTTGCAATAATCCAAACACTAAGATAAATATCATAACAGCAGGTACGATATAAGTTAAATAAAAACTTATACTAGCTGGAAGCAGCCACCCTTCAGAACCTGTATTTACTTCTTTTAAGAAGTTTTGAAAGCCCCATCCACGCTTTCGTGTTATAAATAAAACATATATAAGTGCTCCTATCGGCATTATAAGCTCCATTACTAGAAATGTAAAAAAGGAACCTAAGTGTGCAAATTGACCTTCTAGACGTATATGACTCCACACGTTTCTTCCTAAAGAGCCAGGTATAACTATTATAGCTAGTATTATACCGTTTATTAATACTGATTTTTTACGAGCCCAACCGAATTTATCCATACTCATAGCTACGATGTTTTCAACTACTGCAACAGCAGTTGAAAATGCAACGAATAATAATCCCATGTAAAACAGAATAGCCCATAAGTTACTTGCTGGCATATGATAGAACAAGTTTGGCATGGTAATAAATAGCAGTCCTTCACCTGCATTTGGACTTAGTCCAAAGCTAAATGCAGCTGGGAATATCATTATTAAACATACTAAAGCAACAAAAATATCTATAATAGCAACTGATAATGCATCTTTAAGTAAACGCCTTTCTTTAGAAACATACGAACCAAAAACTGCCATTGTCCCCATACCAACAGAAACACTAAAAACAGCTTGCCCAAGAGACATATGAAACAAACGAAGTGGCCCGTGAGAGGTAAAAGCTTCAACATTTGGAATGAATAAGAAACGCATCCCTTCCATAGCCCCTGGCAACGTCAACCCCCTGCCTATTAGGATAAAAACTAAGATAAAGAAAACAAGCATCATATATTTCGATACTTTTTCAACACCATTTTTAAGACCCAATAAACAAGCACCTATTGTACCTGCTATTATTGCCAGCGTGCTAAAATATGTTATTGTTGGACTTGCTGTCATAGCCCCAAATGCTGCTATTGCATCTGCAGCCTCACTACTTATTACCAAGTTACCTGTAATAGATTGTATAAAATAGTACAATGCAAAACCACATATTACTGCATAGAACATCATTAAAATGTAGTTTCCTGCTATCATAAAATAACTTGCCCAGTGCCACTTTGTGCCTTTAGGTTGTAATGCTTGAAAATGCCCTGATACTGATTTCCCACTAGCACGCCCGAGCGAATATTCTGCTAGTAAAACTGGTACTGCAAATGCAAATATAAATACAACTACTAATAAAATATAAATTGCACCACCATATGTACCAGCACGATAAGGCATTAACCAGATGTTACCAAGACCAACAGCACAGCTCACCGAAACTATTATAAAGGATAGTCTTGAGCTAAATGATTCTCTTTTTTCCATTTTTTGCCTCCTATAAAAATCTAAATTTTTTGTAAGTATATTTATATAATACACCTTTATTTAAACAATGTCAATAAAAATTTTAAAAACAATTAATAAATATTGGTTGAAAATACCTTGACAAAGCAAAAGGCTTTGTGTATAATGTATATATAAATCTAAAAATAATAATAAGAGGTGGCAATTATGTTCAAAAAATTACAAGAATACGGTCATGAAGAAATTCACTTTAGAAATTGTGAAGAAACAGGCTTAAAAGCTATAGTTGCAATTCATAGCACAGCACTTGGAAACACTACTGGTGGAACTAGAGTATGGAATTATGACAACGAAGAAGACGCACTATATGACGTTTTAAGGCTTTCAAAAGGAATGAGCTACAAAAATGCAGTATCAGGCGTTTTAATGGGTGGTGCTAAAGGTGTTATTATTTGGGATACTAAAAAGCCTAAAACACGTGAATTAATGTTAGCTTATGGAAAATTCGTAGAAAGCTTAGGTGGAAAGTTCACAACTGGAGAGGACGTTAATATGTCCGTGGCCGATGTTCAAACTATGAACGAAGAAACTAACTATGTTGCTGGAATTCCAGGAGAAGGTAGAGGTGGAGATCCTAGCCCTTATACTGCTCGCGGAGTTTTTAGAGGTATTCAAGCAGGCGCTTTAGAGGTTTTTGGATCAAAAAGTTTAGCTGGAAAAACGGTAGCTGTTCAAGGTCTTGGAAAAGTTGGTTATGACACTTGTAGATGGCTTCATGAAGATGGTGCAAAACTTATAGTAACTGATATTAATGAAGAAGCTATAGAACGTGCTAAAAAAGAATTTGGTGCAACTGCAGTTAAACCAGAAGAAATTGTAACTATAGAGTGTGATGTTTTCGCACCTTGTGCTATGGGTGCTGTAATTTCTGAAGAAATTGCAAATAAAATGCAATGTAAGTTAATCGGGGGTGCTGCTAACAACGTTCTTGTGGATCCAGCTGCTGGTGAAGCTCTACACAAAAAAGGCATTCTTTACCTTCCAGACTACGTAATAAATGCAGGTGGTGTTATCTCTGTTTACTTAGAAATTAAGCGAGAACATACTGAAGAAAAAGCAAATGAAAAAATGGACGGTATTTTCGATAATGTAAAAAAAGTAATAGACTTCGCAAAAGAGCAAAACATCCCAACATATAAAGCAGCAGACGCATACGCACAAAAAATAATAAATGAAGCGAAAGAGAAAAAAAATGCTTAAAAATTTTGAAGATTTAAAAAAGCTTGCTTCAGGCACAAAAAAAACTATAGCGGTGGTAGATGCAGATACCACCGCTATAGAAGCCATCAAAGAAGCTGAAGAATTCGGAATAAAGTGTATATATCTTGGGGATAAAGACGCAATTATCCGAAATTTGGAAAGCTTAAACATGAATTATGGAGAAGGAGACATTATTCAGGCAGATTCTGAAGAGGCCGCTCTAAAAGCTGTAAACTTAGTAAAAGAAGGGAAAGCGGATATTTTAATGAAAGGAAAGCTTGCTACGGCAACCCTTCTGAAAGCTGTTTTAAATAAAGAAACAGGTATAAATCAAGGGGTTACGATGAGTCATTTAACAGCACTTTCGCTTAAGACTTATGATAAGCTACTTTTTGTTACAGATGCTGGGATGAATCCATATCCAAATTTGGAGCAAAAAAAAGATATAACAGAAAACACAATAGGATTCTTACAAAAATTAGGCTATGATGAAATAAAAATTGCAGCCCTTACCGCAGTTGAAACAGTTAGCCCAAAAATGCCTGAAACAGAAGAAGCGGCAGCACTTAAAGACCATTTTTCAAAAAGAGATGGCATTAACTTTGAAGGACCATTTGCTATGGATTTAGCAATAAGTAAAGAAGCAGCATCCAAAAAAGGCATAGATTCGCAAGTTTCAGGAGATGTAGACGTTTTAGTTGTGCCAAATATTGCAGTAGGAAATATTATGTGCAAATCGCTAATATATTTAGCAAATGCAACTATGGCAGGTTTAGTTTTAGGTGCCAAAGCTCCAATTATACTAGTTTCTAGGGGAGCTAGTAGTGAAGAAAAGCTAATGAGTATATTGTTGGCATTAGTTTAATACTGGGAGGTTAAATTTTATATGAAGTTAATACTTGCAATAAACCCAGGTTCCACTTCGACTAAAATAGGTCTTTTCAAAAATACAGAAGCCGTTTTCACAGAAACAATAAGGCACAATCATGAAGAGATAAAAAAATTCCAGACTATTGCTAGCCAAAAAGAATTTAGGCTAAAATTTATTTTAGAAGCCTTAAAAAATAGTGGCACAGAAGTAAAAGACTTAGATGGAATAGTAGGAATAGGCGGTCTTTTGCCAACTATAGACACAGGCGGATATAAAATAGGCGAAAATTTGAAACAATGGGTCATAGAAGAAAAAGGCGGAGCACACGCTTCAAACTTAGGACTTTTATTAGCAGACGAATTAGCTAGAGAGGCTGGTTGTGAAGCTTATATTTATGATGCTGTTTCAGCAGGTTTTTTACCAGAAGTAGCTAGTATAACTGGA
>Ga0131853_10026809_pt1 | contig 10360 bp, 2 predicted proteins | sample TergutLab28metaG_FD_92764 | JGI IMG/M metagenome (GOLD analysis project Ga0131853, IMG submission 92764) | Labiotermes labralis P1 segment gut microbial communities from Petit-Saut dam, French Guiana - Lab288 P1 (version 2) (version 2) | ecosystem: Host-associated > Arthropoda: Insects >... | reverse complement strand
TTGCCAATACCCCCTTCCCCCCCCCCCCCCCCCCAAAAGGGTTATTGTCAAACCAAATATTTTATAATTTAAAATTCCCCAAACAGGTTTTTTCATTTTTTTCCCCCCCCCCCCCCCCGGTTGCCACAGCAAATATTTCCAGCGGTCTTGACTTCCACAACATTCTTCCCATTTTCAGACGTACTCTCAGAACATACTCAGTAGTATGAAATGAAATCTACATCCGGAACGTTGCTACATACGGGACATGCACTGAACATGGTCATAGGCGTGGCCCGAACTTTGTATTTCAAGCTGTTTCCCGAAATGTTTTCAACATTAAATTTTTTTTGGTATTAAAGTTTGTTATGCATTCTGAACATTATATGTCATGGGTCATGCTATAAAACAAGTTATATTGCATAATAACAAGGGATGGAATTTAAAGAGCTCTAGTAGTAATGAGAAATCTGGTAAAAACTCAAATTAATTTTTTGACGTTTTCCTGACCGTGTATCTCAGTATATTTATCTCAGTAATTAACCAACTTGATGCACAAAAGTTTTGTTTCACAATAAGTTTTATTTCATGCCTCTACATGTTTCGAGCACATGTGCTCATCATTAGGAGGTCAAAATTGCATTACACAGCCTCTGGTATCATCACACCTATAGGTGGACGTCTCGTAAACAGGTTCCTCTCTCAACATCTCGTATTTGAAAGTATCGGTTTCAGGCTGACAGTCCTGAAAGAATTATTTTATTTTTTGGCATTACCCGGGAAAATAATGAAATCGCCTTCTTCTTCAACCTTCTGAGTATTTAATGTCATTCTCCATTCCCATCTTTCTAATCTGGCCAAATTAGTTAAGTGTCGTTAAATTAACTAATCCTTCAACGCAAGACTTATATATGTAAACGTACCACGTGCACTAATATTACACAACTCTGCATTTGTCCACATACAACATACATGCTTTAATTAGGATCATAACTGTAAACCGTGTTAAACATTTCTCCTAATAATGGAGAACATGAGTATATACTGTAAATGTAAATCAGATTTGAAATATTTGTAAAAGAAATTTACAATTCTGTAGATGTAGGTGGAAGCAGACCAATAAAATATCACGAAAATTAATCTTTTCTGTACAAAGGTAAAGACAAAACCAAATACATAAAATATAAACAGCCTAAATGTGGACCATTCAATATTACGAGCTTTCAAACGACTAAACTGCAGGTACAACTTAAGGTCAGTGAGATACTACACCATCTGCTGCACAGGAACTGGATGGCGCAGGCTACACCTATACATACTCGTAAACTGTATAGTGTGCATGCAATCTGTAAGCTTTGTGAATACGTAACGTACTTGATAGGAATCAAAAGATATGCATGAAAACACGAGGAGAGGTGACGAATACTGACAGTCTGACGGCAGACCTTCCGTCTAGTCACAGACGAAGACTCAGGACAGCCAAGAAACTAAGCGAGCACAGACTCAGACAAAACCTGGTCACAAGCCAAAACAAGAACTTTACACCAAGGCATAGAGCCTCACTGACCCACTGACCTTCGGTAGTGGGTTGGTTTAAAAGTGCGTCAAAGGGTTTTACAATAAACAGACTATCAAGAACCCAGTTCTATAATAAACTCTACATTTTTTAATATATTTTGCTGACCACGAGTTTCAGGATAATCTTAGTAACTGACCAACTTAATGCACAAATTTTTGTTTTATAATAAACTTATTATAAAACAAGAATTTGTGCATTAAGTTCGCCAGTTACTAGGATTAATCTCTAATAATGTTTGATTCATCATTACAGCATTAAGGTAGATATTAAAGATTGTCTAAAATGAACTAGACGTAAACGATATCTCGAAGTTTCGGCTGTAAGCCCTTCTTCCAGTAATTGTTTGTCACTGCAGGCATACATTTCTTAATTTTTATTGTAACGTCAGTGACTACGTTTGGGGTCGAATAAGCGACATTCTGGCTAATGGGACAGCACGATAACCACTAGACCATCAAATAAGGAAGAAGCGCCAAATTCCAAAAGTCGTGTATGTCATACATACTTCAATATGTAGTTCCCAACATAACATACGTATACCACCAATTCTATGTAAAATAAATGATATGTATTATGAACTTCCCTCCTTTTCATCATCAACATATAAAACTTGACCCTAAGTCACCATACGTCCTTTCTGTCAGTAAAACTTTTAACGGTATCAGTTATGAGTAAAATAACTGCACTGGCTGATACAGGCACGCACCTGAAGTGTAATAACTGTTAACATGAAATACTACCACCGCAGACGAACCTGATGCAGTTCACTTCGTGTCACATTAAATTTCCAAAGATACTTTTCCAAATCAAACACCTTCCCATCTACTTTTCGATCCCAAAACTGGCGTATTTTCCATACAACACATCTGTAAACATTTCTTGGCTCGATCAGTTGACTTGTACCTCCAGTCGACTGTAAACTCAATGACGTTTCGGTCGTCACATTTCTAGGCCAGCTGTAAAATTTACGAAGAACGAAACTCACTTTATATGAAATATGTCATTCCAGTCGTGGTCGCTTTGGAAGCTTCTGCATAGACCTCTTTTAACACACGAATATTTCCATCGTTTTACTTTTTCCATATTAAATTTCATAAACTTCATATCACGAAAAGAACAATTTAAAAGACATGATAAAGCTTCAGAGTCAGATTCTACAGAAATATCTCGGAAAATGAAGTATTAATTTTCGACTTTAAAACAGATTTACGTACTCGTAATTAATACTAACGTAACTAACGACTTCATGAAATATTGCCCCTTATATTTACAACGGTAGTAACGGTTGTGTATAAATGTGTTGTATATCCATCATATTGGCAACCTGGAAACATAAATGGCAAACCATTTAAACTCATAAAAGTCCGCTTTAAATCCCCTTCTAATGAACTACTATCCTGAAAAAAGCTTCCAGTGGTTCTCTCAGTTACTCCTAGAAAATTCTGGTATCAGAACCTGTAAACGCCTAACGGCCATTCAATACCTCACACCCAAAACAGCTTTAAAAGCGCCACAAATAACCGAAGAATCAAGAAGCACAACTGTGATCCATGTTTTTGCACACACGTAAAATACTGTATGTGCGCGAAGAATGAAATTATTTAGGGGGGGAAATAAACTGACAACGAAAGTTAAGAACATTTGAGAACTCCGTTTAAGGTTCCTGTCACAGTTCGACCATGTGAATGTCATTCGCTGAATTTCACCTCCCTCATGTCTAATTGTTAAGATGTTGCTTCTCAAATACGTTTTTGATAACAAGCAGTGTTAATACGTTCTTTACTACGAGGTGAAACTGGGTTTTCACTATGCAGGGGATCAGCTTTTACGCGGAAGGACATCAAATTCTCAATTACAGAATGCATTGCAGAAAGTCCAATTTCCTACAATCTTCATTAGACAGAATAAAAACGGGAATGGCGTTAAGCGAACGTAGAATTCTCCGTGCTTGATTATTCACTTTCTATTAAATGTATTTCTACTTTTCTGCGAGACGCAATATACAGATCCTTTATGAAATAGCAATGATGCCAAGATTTTTCAAGGGTGAAATTTGGGTCAAGTGCAAGGAGCAATAGAATGCAGAAAGATAAGACTGCCATCGTGGTGGGCAGACAGCAGCGCTATGGACACACACATACATTTTTATTACATTAAATTCGAAAAACATAATATACAAGAACACAGAAAATGGGACAGGCGTTTCTCCAAGTACTTCTGTATACCATGTCTGTCACCGTTGCACCAAATTTCCAAATTCATAATCGTTTGTCTATCATCCACATTGTAAAATTTAGATATTGATAGCACCACTAAATAAACTACAATAAAATTGAAAAAGCCATATTAAATGTGCAGTAACAAAATAATATGAAAATTAAATTAATTTCAGCAAATATTTAAAGGTATATTGCGACACTGCAATATCACGGTTATATCGCCATTATTACTATTCTTGAACTACGTAAGGTCATTTCTTCCACTAATTTTTGTAGCAAGATTTTATCTACAAATTCCTCATATTTTTTCATGACAACCTTCGGCGCGAGTCTTACAAATTTTACGCTCCTCCGCCCTCAGTCACATGACTGCAGCTGATATATAAGCGGACAAACACCGGCATCTCCAACTCTATGACTGCAGAAACACACTGGTCTACGGGCACATAACTTCGCGAACTTTGCGAAATTTGACATCAGCCTAGGCTCGCTAACGTTTCCTGGGCCTGAATCTAGAGACTTTTTAGAATTAATCCTGCTATACACGCCATTGATTATCAGAGCCCCTTTGCTGGAAAATGGATGGCCGTGTGATAGGCTTTTAGGTATTATATTCAACAACGCATTATAAGCTACATACGTTAATTAATATAGGGTGTGCAAAAAACGACAGAAGTTGTAGTAACAGAAAAGTTTCTTCCTCTCAGACAGTCAAGGTACAATTAACGCACTTTGAAATTTTCAGATCAGCTCTAAGCTGATATGGAATTTTTATCTTATGCCGTATGAAGCTAGCAGAATTGACTGATACTTTTTCAAGTGTTAGACTGTCATATTACATATATTTTAAAAACTGTTTGATACTGATGCTGGGTTTAAGGTTATTGAGGAGGAATGAAGTGTCCAACCAGATGGCAAGATCAGGATCTTGATATCATGAGCAGGACCTGAACAGGTTGGTTGCATCCCAGTGAAAACTGGTCAACAATCCATGAGATATTGGATTGACGGAGACCATGAAGGAAATGTGAAGACAATATTTGGACATAATCCTGCCAAGCATTTCTTGGGGAACCATGTACTACAAGAACTGGGGCTGACCAATTGACACTGTCAATTGAAAGACATCTATTTAAAATGGGATTATTGAGCGTTTGTAGCTGTAAAAGATGTCAAGATGGAAGGCAAAAATCCTCACACAGGCTCTGTGAATCTAATGTTTGGCGAGACAGAGGTTTCATAAATTAGGATAATAAACCCAGTGACTACAGACAGAATCCGCTGAGCAAGGTGTTGGGCTTCATTCTAAAAGTAGGATTTATGGTCAGCTAACACAAAGGATGGACCCGCAATAGACAAGATAACGAATCGTGCATAGTCGCTGGCACTTCCAACCCTTACTCCGTAGTCCTTTAACGTCAAATTTGAAGCTAATTGCGAATGACATATTACACAGAATGCCGAATGAAGCACAGATAATCCAGTTAAAATACGACGTATCAAGTGTGTTTTGAGAGACTGAAAAAAACCGTGAAAAATGTCAGTCAGGATTACCGGTGTTCACGTTGAGGACTGAACCGGAAAGCACCTGATGTTCTGACCACTCAGCCTCTAGATTCGACGCCCCGTAGGCACTTCAGGCCACAGATGACGGAGCGGACCGAGAAGATCAATAGTAGAATGGATGAAATGAATTCAGTGTACTCGAAAATTAATGTCGTGTGTCAGGCGAGAACAACCTCGCGAGAGTAACGTGATGATACTTCCTATACCTGTGTATGATCGTGAAACACCGGTTATGAATAAAAAAACTCCCTCGTATTACTTACATATATAACATCAGATAAAATTTGAACTCGAAAATTTCAAGCGTAACATCTATCCATAAAAGGGTTTAGATGCGTGTGCAAAACTTTTACCTACAAATAAAAACGTCGTAAAAAATAACGAAAGTCATACGGCAGTTTTATTTTACTTTATCACTAAACACACTAAATGTATGCACTTTCTAAGATACCAAGCACAATGCATTATAGATAAGACAGGCGATGTAGGTATAATGCAATATGGAAGCGCTTTCGTGTAACCATTGTCGCAGTGGAAAAGCAATAAGTATAACGCATTCTGAGTGACAGTTTGTAGCTTTAGGTATCCGGCATGCAAAGCGCATGCGCCATACTGTCATCTGGCCTGTCTGGCACTATTATATTTTTCCACATTATCTCATAAACGGCACGATTTTCGAGAAAAAACTTTATTGAACATAAAATGTGTGTTTTGATTTACTCTACAAAATGTACCCGAAACATATCTCATTCTAAGAAGAACTGTATGAAATATGATCACGAATGTGTATTGGACTTCACGTAAAGTACCCGTTGCTCTTGTCCGATTGTAATGAAACTTGAATTTTCACGAAAGATTTTAGGAAAATACTCAGATATCGAGTTTCGTTAAAATCCGTCCACTGAGAGCCTAGTTGTTCCGTGCGGACGGACGGACATACGGACAGACAGACAGACATGACGAAGCTAACAGTCGCTGTACGCAATTTTACGAACGCGCCTAAAAACCCATGTTACCTGCGCTGTTCTTTATTATCATCTTCCGTTTCTGTAAATAAATGCCTACATATGGGATATATCCTGCTCTTAACTTAATGACTAGAATAGATAAAGACAGAAAAGCAAGCTCTTGATGTCTTCGCCTCGTCCTATTACTAATTACTTGCTAAAATGTGTAGAGAATAGCACATAGTCCATATACATCAACAGCAGATCAAGTTTTGGCTTCTAATATGTAAGGATTCTTGAATTATCTGGCAGATCTTTTGCTGGCTAAGGTTAAATAAGGTCGTATGTTGTGGAACGAATACACAATGAATTGGAAAAAAAAAATGCGGAAGGGAGCGGATCTGGAATAAGTCAATGCGTCTTACTATTGCGGCATCCTACTCGAAGGAACGAAAACGACGGTAAACACTAACAGTAAATTCGGCCTCTCTAATAGCGGAAACCAAGTACGAGATCAAGCCGGTCCCAGTGGCCGCGAGGTCTGTGTGGGTCTGCGGAAGCTCGCCTGCTGAAATTGTGGGTTCGAATCCCACCGGGAGCATGGATGTTTGTTATGAGTGTCGTGTGTTGTCAGGTAGAAGTCTCTGCGTGGGGCTGATCACTCTTCCAGAGGAGTCCTACCGACTGCGGTGCGTCGTTGTGTGTGATCTAGAAACCTCATGAATGAGGAGGCTCTGGCCCACTGAGGGCTGTCGCGTCAAAAAAAAAGAAACAAAAGTAAGAGACCAAGCCAATTGAGAGTGATGTTCATAACAAAATATTTATCGTCACAGTGAAGGAACAAAAGTGTTATTTTTAGCTAATATCAAGGGTCTGAGAAGATAATGCAAAATCAAAAGCTCATACACATGCAACTAAATTCTAATTTAGTAAATGGAAGACTTGGAGATATATGAAAAACGGCTGACCTACCGGAAGAGAATGCACTTCTTCTCCTTCTTCTTCTTCTTCTTCTTCTTCTTCTAAAGCGCTACAACCTGTACAGTTCTGGCTAGCTCAACTACTTTCTTCCAACTGTCTCTATTCTGTTCTACTTTCTTCCAATTCCGTACGTTCATTCTCTTCATATCTTCCAAAACGTCATCTTCCCAACGTGTTTTAGGTCTTCCAATTGGTCTTTTAGACATGGGTTTCCATCTCTTGATCTTTTGCACATTATTATCTTCGGCCATGCGTTCAACATGGCCTAGCCAGTTTAGTCTTTGTTTTTTAATAAACCCAATAATATTTTGTCCTTTTAATATTTCGTCGAATTCTTCATTAGTTTTAATCCTCCAGTAGCCATCATCTATTCTAGTAGGACCAAATATTTTCCTCATGATCCTTCTTTCGAAAATCATCAGTTTATTTATCACATTTTCTTTAAGTACCCATGTTACGGAAGCATAAGTTGCTATTGGGCACAGAATGCACATAGATTCCCAAAACTCGAATATCAATGCAAACCAGAGGGATATATACACACTTATATACAGATAATACTTGATCAATTTGCAAGATCGGCAAAGAACTAAGACTAATCCGCTAGGACAAAAAAGGAAGAAGCAGACTAAATACATTTTGGGTCTGCTTACACACAAGACTGAAATACGATTTTCGGAACGGTTTAGGCAATAAGAAAACCACTTCGTGAAGACGAAGAGGAAATCCATTTCCAAAGGCTGTTAACATCGATCCAGAGCACAACAAGCATCTGCTTCACCTCGATACGCTGTTACTACAGGGGCGACATTGTAAATAAGTGTGATAAAGAGTTCCGCTCGGACATCATCTGCGTCCATGACTCTCGATTTAATGCCTTATACAGACGGAAAAATGGGCAGTAGTAAAATTGTTCGTGCCCTTTTGTACGACAGGGAGATGAGAAGTTCTATTCGGTCGTGCTGCTGGTTTGCTCACAGTTCTGCCAAAATAATTTGTTGTAGTGCCCTCTATCATCGTTACGTGTAACATTACAATTTAGCATAACAGGGTGTTGGTAACTGTTTCTGTTTATATTATTCCGAAGCTGAGTGCGAAATGCTGTGGTGTATTGCGTAACACTGAGCAAAATTATTCGAAGTTTTAGGACAGGATTCGTGAAATTAATGTCGAAATATACATTATACTGTTGCTCACACAATAAAAAGAAACACGAATGCGTAACACAGTAGACACTGCAGAAATGCCTCATAATCTCGGATCAGCCACATAATGATGACGATGGTCATCTTCATCAGCTTGGTGAGCAACATGGATCATAAGCGTAATAAAATATTAGATAAAATTCACAAGTAAAGCTGCCAACAAAACATAAATTATAAACTAAAAGAGTAAGTCTTTAAAAGACCGTCTGACAGCCGAAAACTAAAAGATCTGTATGAATACAAACGATGGGGACAAATTGTCTTCATATTCTGCGCGTAAGTCACATCAACCCTGAAAACGGAGGCGGTACATTTCTCCTAGGCGCTGATATGCATTTACCAGACTAAAATGCATCACAGCATAGAAGCACCCACTGCCTTGAATACCTCGAAGATGACATATTACTTGTTATTTTCTTTCTAAATCTCAAATACAGCAAATCACTGAAGGTCATAAGTTCAAAATTTCATTTATAAATTATTGACTGTCCACACGTTTCCATTTGGTTTTCATCGTCTCCTCTTAAACATATTTGTCCGTCAGCCTTTCCCTTGGAGTTTTATTTTGTTAACACCCATTTTTATTTCTTATCGCTGTTGCTCGTCAACAGTATAAGACGTCATTTTGCTGGGCATTCTCCTTTTGCTACCAACGTTCTTCTACAGTTCCCTGCTGCCGGTTGTTGGAGACAATGTATACTGAAAGAGACCGGCTTGAGATAAGTTCGAATTCTTACGAAGGATTCTCAGTATAACCGACTATAACTTGTATGTTCAAATGAGATGAACGCATAAGGTGTTAAATGACCCGGTTATATACGGCCTACATATTACTGGTTTAGTGGACATTCACGTATTGAATTTCCTTTCAGATTGTTTCATTTCGGTTTACGCAGACGACAAACATAAAGATGCAGGAAACTTTTTATGTCGCCACTATAACGAGTAGAAACGAAACTTTACTATAAACTCGACAAAACAGTGAGATTATATGACGTGTGTGTTGTCTGTGACGTAAAATATACAGCCGCCTAAGAGAGACACGAGAGGCGCAAAGATTCTCTATTTATTATAGTCTTACGTTAACGCCTTGGGGGACCGCGGTAGCACAGTAGTTAAGGTGCTGTGCTACAAATCGGAAGGTCGCTGGTTCGATCCCAGATGGTGTCCTTGGAATTTTTCATTGACATAATCCTTCCGATCGCATTATGACCCTGGGATCGACTCAGACTCTAAAGGAAATGAGTACCAGGAGCATTTCCTGGGGGGTAAAGGCGGCCGGTGCGTAAGGCTGACAACCTTACCACCATCCTGTGCCGTTGTCATGAAATTTGGGAACCTTAACTTCCCGGAACCCTCTGGGCAACTCCAAGCCTCTAACGGGACTGCTTTACCTTCATACGTTAATGCCTTGATGCGCTTTCCAAAATGTTCATTTTGCTATTGTTGTCACAGAGGGAATTTAAAATGTCCCACATATTATGTTTTGGTACGTTAAAGTCAACAGTGTAACTTCGTGCTATTTGCTTATGTTATATTGCGATAGTTAATTAGCTCATTAAACTTTATGTACTTGCTACAGATGTAGTCACTCCCAATTATGCCTTTCCCTTATGGTCCCTGTTGTTGGTGTGATAATGGAGACCAATTTTAAACATTACTAATTTGCTGAATAATAGAAAGCAGCAGAGCCCTTTGTGAGAAGGTAAGAGTCGCTTACTTTCTCAAGAAAGTCCCTGCCTTCTCTGATACTCCTTCCACAGTTGAAGAATAAGAGACCAACTTGATGTCACTAGTTATTAAGTTTTATTTCACTTCTTCTATGTTCAACATGTTTCGCACATTAATACATCCATCATCAGGAGCTTGAGACTTTTCTATTGT
>Ga0131853_10026808_pt1 | contig 10361 bp, 5 predicted proteins | sample TergutLab28metaG_FD_92764 | JGI IMG/M metagenome (GOLD analysis project Ga0131853, IMG submission 92764) | Labiotermes labralis P1 segment gut microbial communities from Petit-Saut dam, French Guiana - Lab288 P1 (version 2) (version 2) | ecosystem: Host-associated > Arthropoda: Insects >... | reverse complement strand
TGGGCTTACGGACAGCAGAAGCGATTTAATTTCTGCATCAAATGATGTGATTTTGTCGTTCCCGTACAAAGACTGCTTTCTTGCCGGAGGACAAACCAAAGACGACCAAAAACGAAATGAGGTCTTCTTCAATGCCACCCTTGCACCCGATGAAGTGGACAGGCTTTTGTATCCGAAAGTTCTTGTTAATGCCAAGCGGTATGCGACTAGCGGCGTTGAGGAAAATGTAGAACCTGATAATACGGACAATCTCATTATAAAAGGGAATAATCTGCTTGCTATTTCTTCACTCTTGAAACAGTACGAGGGGAAAGTTAAGTGTATTTATATTGACCCGCCATACTATTTCGATGAAATGAAAGAAGCAGATTCTTTCAAATATAACTCGAATTTCAAGATGTCCTCATGGCTTGTTTTTATGAAAAATCGTCTTGATATTGCCAAACGGCTTCTTACAAAAAGCGGAACGATTTGGATTAGCATAAGCGAAGATGGTATGCACTATCTTAAAGTCATGGCAGATAGTATTTTCGGTAAAGACCATTTTGTTGGCACAATACCGAGGCGCACAAGAAGCGGTAAGTCAGATGTGCCTTTTAATCTTTCTCAAGATTTTGATTGGTTATTGTGCTATACCAATGTCGATGATAAAAACGCTCCCATTGGTAGGGCTGTCGAGCGTAACTATCACAAAACTGATGATTTTCCAGAACCTTGGAGATTAGCAGACGCTACTTCACAACGCACAGCAACAGAACGCCCAAACTCTTTTTTTACGATGGTTAATCCAAAAACAGGCATCGAATACCCTGCAAGTCCAAAAAGAACGTGGGCGTTGACAAAAGATACATTTGATTATTACTACAAAAAAGGCGCAATCGTTTTTCCGGGTGATTACGATTTTCTAAACATAGGCAAGCCTTATATGCGTAAATTCAAAAGTGAAGATGATGCCGCCGGAAAACTGTCTGCGGTTATTTCTGATTTTCAAATGCAGGACTTTTTACAAAACGTTTTGACCGGCTCAAAAAATGCAGATGGAAACAGCGAAATTGATTCCCTGTTTGGTAGAGAAGAATTCGGATATGCAAAACCTGAAAACTTGGTTAAGGCAATTATTGATGTGGCTACAGAAGAAGGTGACATTGTTTTAGACTTTCATCTTGGTTCAGGCACAACCGCTGCCGTTGCACACAAAATGAACAGACGATATATCGGCGTTGAACAAATGGATTATATAGAAACGATTTCTGTTGAGCGATTGAAAAGGGTGATAGATGGTGAGCAAGGCGGAATTTCAACAACTGTCAACTGGCAAGGCGGCGGCTCATTCATTTACTGTGAATTAGCAAAGTGCAATCAGATATTCATTGACGAGTTGGCACAAGCAACCACCGACAGCGAAGTGGTAACACTACTTGAAAAGGTTTTGAAAACTGGCTTCATCAGCAGCAAGATTGCCCCAAAAAATATTGACCCAAGCGCCGCCGATTTTGCCGAATTATCTCTCGATAATAAGAAACGCTTTATCATTGAACTGCTCGATATGAATATGTTGTACGTCAATCTAAGCGATATTGACGATGCCGATTACGCAATCAGTGAAGCAGACAAAGCATTTACCCGAAGTTTTTACAGAATGGAGGGTAAATGATGGCGTACCTTTTCGAGAAGATAAATACTCTGCGTGAAGCAGGTGTTGGCTATGTCGAATTACCGAAAGTCATAGCTGATAACCTTAACACAAATTTTGAATTGCGTCCGTATCAAGAAGATGCTTTCTGCAATTTCATATCGTATTTTGAGAACGATAACTTGCGGCAAGACCCTACGCAAATTTTGTTCCATATGGCAACAGGAAGCGGAAAAACGCTTATCATGGCAGGGCTGATACTCTACCTATATAAGCGCGGCTACCGCAATTTCCTGTTTTTCGTAAACCTTGATAATATTGTGCAAAAAACAAAAGACAATTTTCTTAACGCTACTTCGGCTAAGTTTTTGTTTGCTGAGGATATTATCATTGACGGCGAGCGTGTCCGCATCAATGAAGTTAGCAATTTTCAAGGCGTGAGCCATGATTCGATAAATATTTGTTTCACCACAACACAAGGACTTCACATGGACATGCGGAATCAAAAAGAAAATGCTCCGACTTTTGATGATTTTGGCGAAGGCAAAACAGTTTTAATCGCAGACGAGGCACATCATCTAAATGTGGACACTCGGCGTGGTAAATTGAACAAAGAGCAAGAAGCTACTGCCATGAGTTGGGAGTATACTGTTCGGCGTATTTTTGAGTCAAATAAAAATAATGTCTTGCTTGAATTTACGGCGACTTGCGATTTGCGTAATCCGTTTATCGAAAAAGATTATAGGAATAAAATCATTTTCGATTATCCTCTCAAAAAATTCCGTGAGGAAAAATTCTCAAAGCAAGTAAAGGCTATTCGTGCCGACATCAGTTATGAGGAACGTATGCTTCACGCTCTATTGTTCAGCCAGTACCGCATGAAAATTTTTGCTGACCATCGCCGATATGTTAAGCCTGTTGTTCTATTCAAGGCAAAAACGATTGAGGAAAGCAAAAATTTTGTGGTTGCGTTTAACAATATGGTTAATGGTTTGACCGGCAAGGCAGTAGAGCGAATTTTTACCACCTCGCCGCTTGATGAAGTAAATCGGATGGCTGAGTATTTTACACTAAAAGGCATAAGCTATGATGATTTGGCGCATGAGCTGCGTGATGAGTTTAGCTCGGAGCGTTGCATATCTGCCAATGACGATAAAGAGGCAACGGAACGCCAACTCATTCTAAACTCTCTTGAAAGCCCCGATAATCCATACAGGGCTGTTTTTGCTGTGAAAAAACTGGATGAGGGGTGGGATGTTCTTAACCTTTTCGATATTGTCCGCCTTTATGAAACTCGTGATGCCAAAAACGGAAAGCCGGGGGCAAGCACAATTGCCGAGGCACAACTTATAGGGCGCGGCGCAAGGTATTACCCTTTCGTGATTGATGATTCTGACGAAAAATATAAACGCAAATATGATAATGATATTGAAAATCCTCTGCGTGTTTGCGAGGAGCTATATTACCATTGCCAATATGACAGCCGCTATATTGCGGAACTCAATACTGCGCTTATTGCAACAGGCATTATGCCCGAAAGCCAAAAGGAAGTACATTACATCATTAAAGACGATTTCAAGCACGGGCATTTTTACAATAATGGTATTGTGTTTTTCAATCACCGAAAAGTTGTTAGCCGAAAAGATGTGAATGAAATCTTGCCATCTATACGCAACAAGGAATACGCCTTTACTGCACGGACAGGAAAAACTGCTATGGAAACCATGATGGGTGGCATTGTTACCGATACCATTATTAAAACCTACAAGCATAGGCGAACCATCGGCGAAATTGCAGAGCAAAATTATTCTTTGGTGCATAGAGCTGTACGGCGAAATGATGTTTTCAAGTTTAATATTCTGCGTGGTTATTTTCCTAACCTTACTTCTTTGCGCGAGTTTATAACTAACAAGGCATATCTTAGCGATGTGACTATCACAATCGAGAGCCGAGAAGATACGTTGACAATGGGCGACCAATTTAATGCCTGTCTTTTTGTCCTGTCCAAAATAGCAAGCGAAATATCAACTATAAAAGAAACTTGGGAAGGTTCGCTTGAATTTACCGATAAGGCATTTAGTGAAGTTTTCCGCAATAAAACACGGAATATCGCTGAACCAACCGGCGAGGGCGAAGGCATTTCACAAAATGACCCTTCCGTTCGCCCTGCGTGGCGGCTTAATCTTAATGATGCCGATTGGTTTGTGTTTGAAGATGATTATGGCACATCGGAAGAAAAATCGTTTATCGCTTACTTCGCTACTCGTGTAGATGAGTTGAAGAAAACTTATGATAAGGTTTATCTTGTTCGCAATGAAAGACAACTTGTGCTGTACTCGTTTGACGGTGGGGAGCGATTTGAACCAGACTATCTGCTATTCCTACAAAAACGGAGTGCAACAGGTTATGAGCAATATCAGATTTTTGTAGAGCCGAAAGGCAACAATTTATTAAGCTCCGATAGGTGGAAAGAAGATTTCCTTGTGCAAATCGAAAACAGAGGCATACCGACAAAGAAGTTTGCAGACGATAATGAATATCGCATTTGGGGCTTCCCATTCTATAATGTGGACAATCGAATGCCCGAATTTTCAGAAGCATTTAATACGCTAAATGCCGGAGGTGTGCCGAATGACGCTTAATGAATTATTAAACGCACCTGAAGGTCATCACTTTGAGTTTAAGAAAGCTGAAAATCGTTATGATATAGACGAGGGAGCAAAGTATCTTAGTGCTATGTCTAATCGTGGTGGTGGACGACTTGTTCTTGGCATAACCGATAAACGCCCGCGTAAAGTAATGGGAAGCAAAGCGTGTCCGCAACCCGAAAGCACTGTCCGTTACTTTATGGATAAGTTGCGTGTCCAAGTTGACTTTCAACTTTTTCAAAGCGATAGTGGCGAACGAGTTCTTGTTTTTGAGGTGGTTGGTCGCCCTGTTGGCTTGCCCGTCCAGTTTGAGGGAATAGCATGGTGGCGTGATGGCGAAAGCCTCGTGCCGATGCCCGAAAATATACGCCGTGCTATTTATGCAGAAGGTGGTTATGATTTTTCCGGCGATATATGCAAAGGCTTAACAATTGATGATTTAGATTTGACAGCAATTGAAAAGTTCCGCGACAGATGGCAGAAGTACAGAGATAACAAGCGTGTAGCAACGTTATCTGTGGAGCAATTGTTACGTGATGCAGATGCAATTACTGATGATGGTGTAACCAATGCCGCTCTGATTTTATTCGGTAAACGCACACCATTGTTGAAATATTTGCCGACAGCCGAAGTCGTGTTTGAATACAGGTCATCGGAGGCATCCGGTCCCGCAGGACAGCGCGTAGATTATCGTGAAGGCTTTTTCAATTATTATGACCCGATATGGGAACTTGTAAATAACCGAAATGAAGACCAGCATTATCAAGACCGCTTTGCTGTACTTCCTGTACCAACATTTAATGAGCGTTCGGTTCGTGAAGCACTTTTGAATGCCGTATGCCATCGTAATTATCAACAGCATGGTAGTATTTTTGTACGCCAATATAACAAAAAACTGATTATCGAAAGTCCGGGTGGATTTTTACCGGGAGTTACAACAGAAAATATCCTCGATATACACGAAGCGCGTAATGGTCGTATCGCTGCAATTTTTCAATTATGCGGTTTGGTCGAACGTTCAGGACAAGGGATGAATTTAATTTATGAGCAAGCAGTACGTGAAGCAAAACCGTTGCCTCATTTTATTGGCTCTGATGATTACCGTGTTAAACTCACGTTGGAATGTAAAATCATACATCCTAAAATGCTTGCTCTAATGAAGCAAATTGATGAGAAAAAATTAGATGTCATGTCAACGGATGACTACTTGTTGCTTGGTGCGATTTATCGCGGTGAAGATATGCGTGAAATAGACCCAGCCCGATTTAAGCATCTTGCCGAGTTGGAAATTATTAAATTCTCGGAGCATAGCGTTGAACCGGCTAATGGTGGAGTGATTTTGGCAATCGGCAATCAATCGGCAACGCTTGCCGATAAAATGCCGATTGAAAATGCCGATAGAAAGCAACATATAGTGGACTATATGACAAACCATGAAAATGTAACGACAAATCAGCTTGCCGATTACTTGGGACTTTCGCAACGTACTATTCGCAATGTTTTGAAAGAGCTTGTTGATGATGGCTTGGTTGACAGATTGGATAGCTACCGCCACGCTAAGTATGCTTTGAAAAATAAAACTAATCTATGAGGAGCTTTACGGAACTAAGCATAAAACCAGCGGAAAAATATGGAGGTACAATATGGGGCGTATAAAATCATTGAGAATTGAAGGTTTTAAGAAGTTTAACGAAATTACAGTCACTGACTTTAACGACCATATGAATATCTTTGTGGGTGAAAATGAGGCTGGCAAAAGCACTATCCTTGAAGCAATTAAACTCGTCCTCAATCAACAATATAAAACAGCCGAGAAAGCAGTTTTAGCTGATTTATTCAATGTGGATATAGTTAAAAATTTTAAGAGCAATCCAACCATTGACACGCTCCCATATATTTATATAGAACTATCTCTTGACCTTGATGACAAGGCAAAGGATAGCGAATATTTTTACGGTGAAGTCAACAGAAATAAGAGCGAAGCGTTTGGTATTGCCTTCGAGTGCCGTTTTAACAAAGATATTGGAAATGAACTGGCAAAAGATGTGAGCGAGGGCAAAATTCCTTATGAGTATTATGCGCTTTCGTGGACAACATTCGCAGGGCAATCCTATTACCTCGTAAAGAAACCGTTTAATTTTCTGGTGATAAACTCATCATCTGGCGATACCAACGCTTCTTTTAACTATTTTAATCGAGCGCTCTTTTCAAATCGTTATGATGAAAGCACTCGTCTAAATGCAAAGCACAAGTTTCGTGAAGGGTTATCTGCCGCTTTTGATGCCGCAGAGTTGGAGGATATTGATGACAAAAGGAAGTTCGGAATAAGTGACAAGAGAGTTATTTTGGAGGGCGTACTTTCTGTTTATGAGGATTCCATACCGCTTGAAAACAAGGGCAGCGGAATGGAAAGCTTAATTAAAACTCAAATTGCATTGGATAAGCAAAAAAGTAAGTTAGATGTAATTTTGATGGAAGAACCCGAAAATCACCTTTCATATCAGACTATGAACAGGATGCTTGATGAAATTTCAAGAAGACAAAACGAATCGCAAATTATTATCACAACCCATAGCAACCTCATCGCCAGCAGACTTAACCTCAAATCTGTGCAATGGATTACGGATAATAGGGTGGTCTCTCTAAAAGACATAAATAGCGACACAGCAGATTTTTTTGTAAGAGCTGACAACAATAATTTTTTACAACTTCTTCTATCCAAGAAGGTTATTCTTGTAGAAGGCGCAAGCGAAGTAATATTACTTCCCAAAATATACAATATGATTACTACGCGCACATTAGAATCAGACGGCATCAGCATTATTTCATGCGGCGGCATTACCTACAAACGGTATCTCGATGTAGCTATTGGCGATGAGAAGCGTATTGCTGTTTTGACAGATAATGATAGCGACCAAAATAAGATTACCGATGCAGTTACATTCAATCAAACAAGCAACAATCGTAAAATTTTCATACCTACTTGCGTGGACAATTGGACTTGGGAGGTCGGCCTCTATAACCTTAATACTGCGCTGTTCACTGACAGAATCTCCATTGACGCAAAATACAAGTATCTATATAACAAAACAGATTGGGGACAAGTTCTCGGCAAAATGCTCAATAATAAAGTGGATGTTGCGTTCGATTTGGCTGACAATGACGTTGCGTTTGAGATACCACAATATGTGAAGGATGCGATTGAATGGCTAAACAAGTAATATTAGCTGTGGCGGGTGCAGGCAAGACGTACTATATATCTCGCAAGATTGACCCCGCGAAGAAGAATTTAATACTAGCCTATACGCACGAAAATGTGAAAAACATACATCGTGAGTTGATTGATGCTCACGGAAATATTCCGCATCTTACGACTGTAATGACATTCGATTCTTTTGTGTATAGGTTAATAATTTGCCCTTATATCCCAACCATTGCAAATTGCTTTAGTCGTAGCGATTTTGAACATAGGGGGATTACTCTTGCCAAACCACCTGCTCAAAAAATAAAAAAGAGTGATGGCAGTTACCGTCATAATCCAATTTGCCCAAAAGTGAGTGAACTTGAACATTACTTTACTCGCAAAGGACAGCTTTATAATGAGTATGCTACAAAACTGATAATGCGTTCCAAGAAAGGCAAGCAAACGGTAATCAGTAGGGCTTCATCAGCAATGAACCGATTCTATGACCAAATAATGATTGATGAATTTCAAGATTTCAGAGAAGATGACTTTGACATTATTGTTGCGCTTTCTAAGGGTGTTGATAATGTGCTTCTTGTTGGCGATTATTTCCAACATTCGGTTTCGGCGATAAACAATACAGGAAAACCTTTCGTGAAAGGTAAGCCAAAGACAACCGTTACTTATAATGATTTTGTGCAGTCCGTAAAAGCAGAAGGTTTTGATGTAGACGAAACAACGCTCGTGAAAACTCGCAGATGCCCCGAAAAGATTTGTACGTTCGTTACAAGTAAATTAGGGATTGAAATATGTGCCGATAATAATAACTTAGGCGATGTGATATGGGTAGCAAATTCAGATATAGAAAAGGTTTTAGAAAACGATAACATTGTAAAGTTAGTCTACGAAAATTCAGCAAAATATTCTTTTCGGTCGCAAAACTGGTCTTATTCCAAAGGCAACACATTTAATGATGTTTGCTTGATTTTGACAAAGTCGTTAGATGGGTTTGATTACACTACTTTTTCACCTGCAAACATCGCACCAACCACGCTAAATAAGCTATATGTTGCACTTACAAGAACAAAGGGTAATTTGTACATCATTACAGAGAAACAGATTATGACTGTTAAGGATAAATATTTAAAAAATATAAGCTAATCCATTATGCACCCGCTGATAACCAAATGCACAGCAGGTGCATAAGAACTACCTCTCCACTCCCTGTGACCTCCTGTGCGTGGGCTGCTCCCTCTGCCGTTCCTCATACAAAATATCCTGCACATTACGAGAAATCTTCTCAACTTTGCCGACTTCATCTTTAAGCGTAAGATATTCAGCATTGAGTGCTTTTCGCTCGGCGGTCAAAGTGGCATACTCTTTCTGCCATGCCACAAGCGGAATTTTATCCCTGCCGTTTAAGTTAGCTTTAATATAACGTTCTGCGGCTTGATATAAGGTGAGTGCCGCTCTGTTGCTCTCAAAAAATTCCTCTTTGTGTTTTGGTTTTTGTTGTTGGTAAACTCTGTTGATTGGCGTATGTTCCCGATAGAGATTAGCTTGCTTGATATGCTCGTCAAGCGTTTTCAATCTACGCTCCATTGGCTTCAACTTCTCACGAATTTCAGATTGCTTGTTGTGCATGGCGATGACGAATTTATGCAGTCCGCCCAAATCCATGATGTTATTTTCGGTGAGGAAATTCAGCATATCAGCCGCTTGCTTCAGATTGTTGATTGTGCCATATCTGCTTTGCTGTCCTGTTTGCTCCCTGCGGTTTAGAATATTGGAAATAACATCCGCAAGTGTCGGCGGTTCGTCAACTTTTGATTCTTCATCAATCCATTTTTCAAGTTTGGATATTCGGGCTTTTAGTTGACGGAGTAGATTATTCGTTACCATAATTTCACGATTGATATTACCCCTGTCCGTCTTTATGCCACGCTTCTCCATCTGATGTGCCGCAACGCCAAGATGGATTGTAGGGGTAGAGATTTGGTCGGTTATGCCTTGTCGCTCAAAACTGCGGTGGTCTACTCGCTCGGCGTGTCCTGTCTGCTCTAAATAATTATTGAGAACATCAGCCCAAGTCCCTCGCCATTCCTCTGCCTTATCTCTGTTATCCCAATCGACAGTATTTACTTTTGTATATTTGTAAGTACGCTTTTCAGGATTATAGATTTTATTGCCGTCATCATCAAGATGAATAACTTTCTTAAACTTCGTTCCCCAAGCCTTGTCCTCGTTAAATGGGCGCATAGTAAGAAGTATATGAGCATGAGGATTTTCAGTTTCCATTCCGTGGATAGAAAAATCGGCACACATACCCTTATCAACAAAATTCTTTCTGACATACTCACGAACAAGATTCAGATTTTGCATATAATTCAGTTCAACAGGTAGGGCAATTTCAACTTCTCTTGCTAATTGAGAATTTTTAGCCTTTTCAATTTTCTCGACTGCGTTCCAAAAGACAGCTCTATCCATATATTCAGCAGGAGCATTATCGGGTAACATGATTTCCGAATGAGCAATCCCACGCTTGCGAGTATAGTCATGGGTCTTTCCGTCAAAATCATTCTTAATCTTTTCCCCTGCACGATAAGCCGCTGCTGCGACTGCGGATTTACCACTACCACGACTAATTATTTTTATACTGCAATGATAGATTGCCAACGCTCCGCTCCTTTCTTTGAGGTCTGCAAATAGACACGGCACAAACGATTAGCCCGAATGGGATAATTGATTGTGCCGTGTATGCAGGGGTTAAGGGGGTGCCGCTCCCTTATTTCGTGCCGACAGGCACGAAACGCCCTCCGCAGGAGCGCACGGAACCACAAAAGGCGTAGCCTTGTGGTTCATAAGTGCGCCCTTCGGGTTTAAGGCAGAGGCGTTT
>Ga0131853_10026804_pt1 | contig 10362 bp, 4 predicted proteins | sample TergutLab28metaG_FD_92764 | JGI IMG/M metagenome (GOLD analysis project Ga0131853, IMG submission 92764) | Labiotermes labralis P1 segment gut microbial communities from Petit-Saut dam, French Guiana - Lab288 P1 (version 2) (version 2) | ecosystem: Host-associated > Arthropoda: Insects >... | reverse complement strand
TTTTCATAATGAATCCGCTCCTTTTATTTCTTGCAAATGAAATTTGCAAATATCGCTGCCCTGCACTGTTACTGCGGTATCATTGCTGCCGCAAAAAACGCATCTTGGTACATATTTATCTTCAAGTGTAAGCCTAAGCAGATTATGCTTTTTATCCATTGTCACAGCAATTTTGTCATAGTTGTCCCAGCCTAGTACGCGTACAATATTGGGCGACAGTAATACCCTGTTGCTATCATCTATGCACATGCTGCCGTCTTCTTTGACAAAAAGTTCTGCAAACTTGTTAGTGATGTGCACTAAGGCTGTTAGCCTACTGCCTTTTTGCAAACCAAGCTGCCTGCAAAACATTTCTGGAATAAGCACCCGCCCGGCATCATCTATCCTTACAACCCACAAGTTGCTTAAGTAAAGCCTGCGCCGCATTTTGTTTAACGCGGGTTGTCCCGTTGGCTGCTCCCCTTTTAGTGTGGCTAAGTGATAGTTGCAAATGCCCAGCCCTTCGATTGTTAGCCCGGTGTCGTGGCTGTCGCAAAACACGCATGATGGGTTGCGGTTGTGCTTTGTTGGATTTGATTTTTTGATAAGCTTCATGGCAAATCATCCTTTCTGTTATTGTAGTTTTCACATGTTAAGTGATATTAAATCATATTTTGACAAAATGCGCTAATCCTATAAGATAAAGTTTGCATGTTACCTGATTGGTGACTTTTCCTACGCAAATTAACCGCGTAAATAATTATTGGATTTTTTAATTTATTGCTATTGACAAATTTCCCACTATCGGGTATTATTGAAAAAAATCGGTTTGATGCAATAAATTTGTGAAGCAAAATGGGAGGTACGCTATGTGTATGTACAAATGGTTACTATCCATCTTATGTGGTATCTGCATAAGTCCTTTGGGTGGCACTACGCCACCGCCACCTGTTGAAAACTAAAAATAACAAGGGGGCTGTCTTAATCTGTGTTCTTTTGCATCAATAAGCAAAAATGGGAGGTACACATATGTATATTTACAAATTGTTACTATCCATCTTATGTGGCATATGCATAAGTCCTTTAGCTGGCACCGTGCCACCGCCACCTGTTGAGAGTTAAAAATAATATAAGGGGGGGCTGTTCAAAGTTGCATTTTTGCAGCTTTGGGCAGTCCTTTTGTGTATTAGGAGGGACTAAATATGAAAAATGGCGATTATTTAATTGAAGTTTTTTTACAGTTGGATTACGGTGATTCAAAAGCACTATATAATTTGATAGACAGCGTAGAAGCGCATTTGGCTACGCATGGCTCTGATAAAAAATTGGAGCTTGTCCTGCATGCATCAAAGGCACGCAAAGAAGACGAATTAAACAGCGGTTTTGATAAAGTTTGCGCTACAGCTGCGTATGTGGTGGACAAGCTAAAAGACCAAGAAGATTGGGACATTGTCGAGTTTGATATATTCTGTGGCGTTTTAGGTCGCATACAATTATACGAGTTGACAATAGCTATGATGGAAAAGTGCTTGGACATGCTGGAGCGTAACTTCAAAGACCTACCAAACTACGATTACAGAAAGGCGCGGATTTTCGCAGAAATGACTTGGCGGCTTATGCGCGCTAAATTTTATGATGATGTAGACTTGCAAGAGTTAAAAAAGTTGTTTGATACATGCGTAAAATCATCCATGAAAATATGGGAAAAGTCAGACCGTGTCGCATTAAGAACTAACCTACTTGTTAGGGATGCAATCTTTAACGAAAACCCAGCAAAAATCCTCGAATGCGTGAAAGCAATGGAGGCCATTGATGATAAATATTGGATTAAATCCAGCAAGGACGAAGCTGTAGAATATGTGCGCTTTCTTAGCCCCAATGTAACTAACGACCTACATAAATTTATGGTAGGCTGGCAAATACAAAAACGGCGTAAAGAGCTTGGTATGGGAACCCAAAAGCTTGCAGATATGGTAAGCTCTACTCAACCTGCGATAAATGCGATAGAACGCGGGGAGAAGGGCATTAGACCCGAACGTTTGTATGTATTTATGTATGCCCTGCAAGTTCAAAACCCATCGTACTTTTTTGGCGAACCATTGGTTAGTGCCCGTGTTGTTCCCAAAGATACCTACGAATATCAAGCGGTGCAGCTGATGTCCGGCATGCCTGAAAAAAAGAAAAAGCTTGCACTTACTTTAGTAAAGGGAATTGCTAATGATGATGACGAATAGCTTCAAGTGAAATAAAAAGACCTCTTATCGTAAACACAAACGATAGGAGGTCTTTCTACTTCACCCGCAGCAAAATCTTTTCCCCCTGGTTAACCAGCTCCCCCGGGATAGGAAACTGGTCTGCAATAATAGTCCCCTGCCCCGTTATCAAATGCCCAAGATTGGCTTCCTGCAATAATTTTAACGCTTCCGGCTTTTCTAACCCGCGCAAATTTGGCACGGTTGCCGGGACAGTGCCTTCTATGGCAAGTTCGGCCTCGTTGTACACAGGCTTTACGCCAAGGTACGGCAACACATTCTCAAGCAAAACCTGCATTATAGGGCCTGTTACTTGCCCGCCGTAGTACGCGCCCTGCGGTTCGTCTACCAATACAAGGGCTACAACGCGGGGGTCGTCTGCTGGGGCAAATGCCATGATGGACGAAATGTACTTTCCGCTGCCGCGCGGCAGTTTTTGGCTTGTGGCAGTTTTACCCCCAACACGGAAGCCGGGTATGTATGTGCGCCGCCCTGTTCCCTCAAAAACTACGCTTTCCAGCACAAATCGCATGGTGTCGCTTACTTCTGTCGGCAAAATTTGTTCGCCCATTGGCGGCGCAAATTCTTGGGCAATGTTGCCGTCTGCATCTATCAAGCGCATTCCCACATGGGGTGTTACCAGATAGCCGCCATTGATTGTGGCTGCAGCGGCACGCACCAACTGCAGCGGCGTTATGGTTAAACTTTGCCCAAATGCCATTGTGGCAAGCTCTACAGGGCCGGTTCTGTCAGGTTTGTACATAATGCCAACAGCTTCGCCGGGCAGGTCTATGCCGGTTTTTTCGTGAAAGCCAAACTTAAGCAAATATTCGTAAAACAGCTCTGCGCCAAGCTGTTCGCCAATGGACATAAACACAGGGTTGCAGGAATTTTGTACGCCTTGAGTAAATGTTTGCGCCCCATGGCTGCGCGGGCTTCGCCAGCATTTTATTTGTCGCCCACCCACGGTTACACTGCCGCTGCACGAGAACCGCGAATCTAGCGTAACAAACCCTTCTGCCAGCCCTGCGGCACTTGTTACAATTTTGAAAGTAGAGCCGGGCTCGTATGTATCGTTGATTGCAAAATTGCGCCACATTTGGTTTAGCGCGTTGCTACGCTCTTCCGCGCTTATGGTATCCCACACCAACGCAAGCTGTGGGTCTTGGATAGTGAATGGGTCGTTCAAGTCGAAATCCGGCTTGTTTGCCAGCGCGTAAATTTGTCCATTCATTGGGTTCATCAAGATTATAACGCCGCGTTTGGCGTTTTTTTGCTGCACTAACAGCTCTATTGTTTGCTCTGCATAGGCCTGCAAAACAGTATCAATTGTAAGCACTAAATCGTAGCCGTCCACCGGCGGTACACGATACTGCCGCCCGCGCGGAAGCAGCCTGCCCCGCACGTCTGTTTGCGTCAAAATTTTGCCGGGTTCGCCCATCAAATATGTATCGTATTTTGCTTCAAGGCCTATTATCCCCTGGTTGTCGCGGCCCACAAAGCCAATAATATGCGACCCAAGTGACCCAAACGGGTACACCCGGCGTATATCCTCGTCTATAATCACACCGGGGATATCCATAAGCCGCAATTTATCCGCAATTTCCTTATCCACTTTTTGCGCAACGCGGACCAACGCCACCCTTTGCGAAATTTTTTCTACAGTGGCGGCCTCGTCCAGGTCAAGCGCTTCCGCCAAAATACGCGCCGTCGCAGGTATGTCTTTTAATTGCGCAAAGATTACGCTTACACTTGCCACTGTTTCTGTTGTTGCAAGCTCTACCATGTTGCGATCTAGGATACCGCCGCGGTTTGGCCTTATAAGCCTGTCGCGAGTTTGCTGCTCAAAAGCCTCGGCCTGCAAAAACTCGCCATGATACAGCTGTATAAACAGCACCCGCCCAATAAATATCAGCAGTGCGCATTGGAACACAACTAAAATTACAAAAGCCTGTTTGCGTATTAATAATGGAGTTTTCACATATACCCCCGGATATAAGAGTGTCGTATAAGATTATGAAAAAACACAGGTAAATATGTACACAATACAATATTGCTATTGATTTTGTGTGTGCTATGCGCTATATATACATTATATAACCCCTAAAGGAGGAGAACATGAGAAAGCACAAAAAAGTAAAACAGGTAACCGCATTGCTTCTTGCACTGGTGATGGTGCTTGCAATGATGCCTGTATCAGCCACAGAACAAGCACCCACATCCGCAACGCCGGGTAATCTTACGTTTGTAAGCGGTACTGCAGATTCCGTAACCCTGACATGGGACACTACAGGTGCAGATTCGTATGTAATTTACCGCTGGCAAACAACACTTACTGTTTTGCCGGTTACAGCCCCTGCTACGGGCACAACACATACCAGTACCGGCCTAACAAACGCAGAATACTTCTTTGCCGTTGTATCTGTTGCAGCCGGTGACGAAAGCGATTATTTTTCTAACTTTATCAAAGTACGGCAAGTAGACGGGGTGTTTGAACAGACCAACAGAAGTGGTGAATCAAACATCTCTCAAGTAGCCAACCAAACCGCATGGGACGAACCCTCTGGTGCGGTAAGCTTTGGTGTAGTTGGCGGCAGCCTGACACCCACCAGCGTTACACTAATGTGGAACCCGCCCGCAAGCAACAGGCCGGTTGGTTACAATGTACATTTGCAAGCCACAATGGGCAACTGGCTATGGAATACCCCTTGGGTTGGGTTCGCCTTCGACAACGGCACAGCAGCAGGGGCACAGGGGCAACGCTTTTTTGCAGATGGCCTAACCCCCAACAGCTACTATTTTGGTTTTGTGCAATCTGCAAATTTTGGCAGACTGTTTACTAACAGCGGTGCAAACAACAACTTTGCAAATATGCGCTTTATCACCCCGCCGGAAATTAGCGATTTAACAATACCGTCCACGGCACAAACCGGCACGGCTTACAGTGCAACTCTTGTAACGGTTGGCAACGTAACCACTCTTACCACGCCTGTTGGGCTTAGGTGGAGCATAGCCGACGGGGAATTGCCACCCGGTTTAGCATTGGTTGGGGATACAATTTCTGGCACACCGTTTTTATCCGGCACATATGATTTTACGCTAAGAGCGGATAACTCCGGCAATCTTACCTTTGGGCAAACCGGCGGCCATTCTGATATTGCCCTTACCATTGTTGTTACAGGCGAGGATATCCTTACAAGGGATATCGAAATAGAGTCTATCCGCGGCGGTATTATTGGCGGCGTATTTACCGTGAATAATAACTTTGACGTGGCTCACAATTTTATTAACCCAACGGCTGCGTCCTTGTTCCCCAACGCAGTTCAAGTTGCGGCAACCGGGCTAAATTTGACTTACACATGGTACAAAAATGATACCGGCATTGCAGGCGACAACAGCGTGCAAATTGCACAGGGCGACGGCGCGGCATTTGCAACATTTGCCCTGCCGCACGATTTACCGCTGGGCGAGTGGTATTTTTATGCCGTGGTAAGCAACGATTTGTCGGACATTGACCCGGCACTTACTCCAAATTCACAAACATCTGATGTGTTTATGGTAAACAGCCGCCAGGGTTATGTATGGTTTAGACTTGTGGCTAATAACCAGGGCACAGGCGGCGGCAACGGTGCTTGGCAGCAAAATTTCCCCACAGGCGTACAAAACCCGCCGGTACCAGACCCATGGGGTGCAAGACTTGCCCCCGGCCTTAGCCCGGTATTTAACTTTGGCAATTTAACCGGGCCCGCAACAAATACATTTATGGCTCGCAATCAAGGAACAGAAAATGCTACCAGCGGCACACTTTGGGGCCGCCCCAATAATGTATCATGGATGCGCACCAATTATCGTTCCAACGAATGTAACCTTACAAACACACGCCTCACCAGTGCCGGTGCCAACGACTGGGGCTTTGTAATTCCTGTTAACTTAGCCGATGGCACACATTATTTCTACCATGTAGGCACTTATTTTGGCTACCATGCAGACGGGACAGCAAACACTGCTGTTTCTATACGCGGCGTAAGCCCGGTTTTTGTGGTAAACGTAGGCCCGGGTCAAAACCTTATTACATTGGCCAACACAAACATGCCTGCCGCAGTTGCGGAAGATGCAACGCTTGAAGCTAACGGCTCACGCACAGACGGCGGCACGGTAACTTACCAATGGTATTTTGACGATTTTAGAAACTCTACCGTAGATTTGGCCACCAGCCTTCAAAGGCTAAACACAGGCCGCACAATAGCCGGCGCAACTTCCAACACTCTTGTGCTGGATCAAACCCTGTTCACATCTCTTGGCCTGACACAGGACGGCGATTACTGGTTTTATGCTGTGGCATCTGGCGACGGCGGCGCATGGGACAGGGTATCCACCGCCAGCAGGCTTGACTGGGAACTTGTACATGTGGAAACAGCTGTACTTGCAACCCTTACAGTTTCACCCGGTATGCTTACACCTTACTTTAGCCCCGCAACAACAGGCTATACCGTAAACGTAGCCAGCGATGTTACAAGCATCACAATTGACGCGACTGGCGCGGCAGGCGTTACCGTTGGCGGCGATATTGGTGTACAGCAGCTTAATTTTGGCGCAAACACATTTGCCATAACCGCAGAACTTGGCGCGGCTGTTACAACTTATACAATTACCGTAACCCGTGCGCCAATACTTTATCGTTTATTTGCGCCGCAGGGTGCAGTACAAATGGTCACAATTGATGTTGATGGTACGGACGTGAACGACGCGTTCCTTATCCACCAAGAAATTTTGCCCGCAACATGGGGCTGGGTTCAGGGGCCGCTAAGGTTTATCCCTCCAAACACAACCTCGCATTCAGACGCGGATTATCTTGATTATTTGTACAGGGTTACATTCAATGTTTATGTACCAGCACAGGTCAGCGGTATGGATCACCCCGTTAACCCGCCGCACCTTCGTTTTGACCACCGTGTACTGCCCGTATCGCAAACACAGGGCGGTGGCATGATTCTGACACCAGAAGAATATTGGATAGTACCCGCTGTATTTAATGGCCCGCTTTCTGGCGGAACACTTCTAAACGGTGCGCACCCGCCTGTAACAAATACCGGCTTCTGGTACCGCGGCGATATGGAAGCCAACAACGGCATACTAAAAGATACCACGCAAGTAATGGTAAACGGCACAGCTTATATCCGTTTCCAGCACGAGCTTTTGGTTAGCGATTTAGTATCGCCTCAAAAAGACGAATTCCATTTTACCGTCAGCTTCGGCAACTTGCTTGTTAACTCCCCGGTTTTCATTTCCGGCCTTACCGCGCATTTTGGTACGGAAATAGTTGGCACTCCGGACGAGCCCATCGTTTTCCCATCGCGTATTTACATGGACGGCGAGACAGACGGCCCTAGCATAAACGATTTCCAACTTATGTTTGACAACGGCGCGCCGCAAACAAACCACCGCGGTGTGTGGGGCGGGCATCAAAGCCGCCTAACCGTAACGGAAGACGGCACATTTGCCACCTATATTTTCAGACGTTACGAAGACCCACGGCCTGCCAACAACTCTCAAATCGACGGTCAAGCTTCACGCGGCAGGGTTGCGCTATTGTTCCAGCCAGCCGGCGAAACCGAGTGGCACATGCTTTACGAATGGGCAGACAGTTCTGGTTGCCCGATAATCGTGTCTGACGACCTGGGCAATGTTTATATCATGTCGTATTTGACACAAACTGCAAACGCACCCGGCACTTTGCGCCCATGGGTAGCAAAATACACCACAGGCAGTTGGAATGGGGGCGGCCTTGATACCCCAATACAGCACTTCACCTATCAAGCAATGGGAACACACGCGGCAAACACCTATGTTTCCGCAAATTTTGCGCCAGACGGACGCATTGTAATGGTAACAAGCGCGAATATTTGGGAAACCGTTGTTGACATGGACGGCTATATGGAAATAGTTGTGTTCTGTACAATAGAGCACACATTTGAAGCCGCACGCCTATGGACTGGTTTGCGTTATGCATATGTGTATATCAATTTTGATGACGACGGCAATATCGAATTGGTGGGCAACCGCAACGGCCATTATCGCAGGGCTGGGCATCAACCACCGGCCGGCGGTGGCGACACATGGGTATTCTGCGGGCTTGGTTACTGGAGAATAAGCAGAGATTTTTACTCCACAGTACAAAACAACTACCCACCAACCCCGGTTTCAGGCAGCCCAGTTGTAGGCCAGCCAAACCACCCAGCCAATGTACAATTTGTCTACGTGCTGGATCATATCTCCATTGTTTCTGCCGACCCTGCACTTCATCCTAATCACCAGCGTCCATGGTTCTCGATACTAAACGCGGGCGATGTTTTTTGGGACGATAACGGCGACATTCATATTATCTACAACAGGCGCGACGTTGTAACAAACCACGTTGGTCAAATGTGGCATACACTGCTTCGCAGGAACGCAGACGGCTCAAGAATTCAAGTATTTAATCAAATGATTTGGACGCCAAGTGCTTCCGGCCATTCTGTTATCGTGATGAAGGACTCTGCAGGAGCGTACTATATCCTTGCTACACAATACGGTAACAACACGCAACGCCACCAAGCCATGTTATACAGGGCAACAGGTTTTGCAGACACAGGCTGGACATGGACACGCGAGGGCATATTCTCGCTGCCGGTAGCCCTTCAAAACAATGGTTTCTCTCAAGCCTATATAGCAGGCACAACAGGCCATGGCGATGTAATCCACATCATGTACCCTGTAAGAAACGCACTGGTTGCACCGGGCAGCAATGCCGACCAATGGGCATACTTCTGGCTTGAGTTAGCACCAGATCCTATAATTCCTGTATTGCCGGAGTTTGGCTGGCATATCTTTAATAACGGCCCAGGCGGCACACAATATCCACGTGCAAACCCAGGTCTTGCCGCTTCGGGCACAATACGTATGTGGGCGCAGCTTGACGGCGTTAACGCACCTGTATATTTAGCCGCAGCAGATACCATTGTTGCACTTGACCAAGACGAAAATTGCGTAATGGAATTTGTAACAGTAAACCAAATGTGGGTAGCCGGCACAGGCTGGATAGACTACTTTAACATGGTAAACGTAAACAAAGACAATGGCAGCTGGCAATATATTAACTTGTCTATCACTGTGTATGGCGAAACTATGCATGTGCTGCTTGTTAACGCACTGTTTGAAGAAGTAGTGCTGCCGGTATTTAGCTGGAATATCTTCAATAATGGCCCAGGCGGCACACAATACCCGCGGGCAAACCCAGGCCTTGCCGCTAATGGCACAATCCGCATGTGGGCACAGCTTGACGGGGCAAATACACCCGTATACCTTGCCGCGGCGGATACCATTGCTGCCACAGACCAAGATGGCCAATGCGCAATGGAATTTGTAAGAGTCAACAGAATGTGGGTAGCCGGGCTGGGCTGGGCAGATTACTTCAACCTAGTAGACGTAAGCAAAAACAATGGCAGCTGGCAGTATATCAACCTGTATATCACTGTGTACGGCCAAACTGTGCATGTACTGCTTGCTAACGCGCTGTTTGAAATTGCACCAGCAGAACCAAAAATCGTGAGCGTCACCCCAAACCCAGCAGCAATAGAGCAAGGCGGCGTAGTAGAAATTGTAGTCACCACCCAGGGAATGCCTGACGGCGCGTGGGTAGACTTAAATGTATGGCGGGCAGGTTTATCCATTGTTGGCGGCCCAAGGTTCTATATTGTAGATAACCAGGCCACAATAACTGTGGAAGCCGCCGAAAATGCACCGCTTGGCCAAGATGGTTTTGGCTTAGTGGTACGCGCAGCAGACCAGTGGGGTACTCCGGTTATTGTGGATAATACACTTCTGGTTGTTGTAGTAGTCCCTGCCTCATAGTGTTAATAGAGATGTTGTTTTGTTATGTACCTGTTTTTACTGAAAATCGCGCGCAAGCGCGATTTTTTGTTCGCGTTGAGAATCTGTCAGGTTAAACGTGGTGGTGTTGAACTGGCGTTTTGTATATCGTGTAGCCATCCTAATAAGTATGGCAATAGTTCTTCATCCATTAATGAGATTTCTACAAGCGTAAACACATTTTCAAAAAAACAGTATATATACAAGTGGTTTTCAATCATAT
>Ga0131853_10026803_pt1 | contig 10362 bp, 3 predicted proteins | sample TergutLab28metaG_FD_92764 | JGI IMG/M metagenome (GOLD analysis project Ga0131853, IMG submission 92764) | Labiotermes labralis P1 segment gut microbial communities from Petit-Saut dam, French Guiana - Lab288 P1 (version 2) (version 2) | ecosystem: Host-associated > Arthropoda: Insects >... | reverse complement strand
GCACACCCACCACATCTAATTTATAACTCGCTAATTCCCTCGTTTGTACCTTAAGTGACCCTGCCCTATAGAGACTTCTAACGTTCCACGTGCCTATTTTCATTTCTATTTGTACGCTGCGCGATGTTTCCCCTAGAAACACTCACCCCCGGAGATCCGAGTGGGTGAGTAGTTTGCCTCCAGATTGTTTTGTCTCCAGAGAAAGCATCCTGCATGTGCGTGTTTCTTAACATAAGTGTTTTACAGGGAGGGGTTGTTAGCACCTTGCCCAACTCCCAAGCTGGAGGACCACCCCTCGTCGGCTGTACGTGACTGCTTATTCAATTTATTCACAGCTACCCCCCTTATCGGAGGCCGTTCCTCTATCCGCAACCTGAGGACGCGCCATGCCGTGGTGACAGGGACCAACTACATGGCACAACAATCAACTAACCTCGTAAATTAAGTTCTGGTACATCTGTATAAGGTAGCGTAGTCGGTATAGCGACTGGCTACGGGCTAGACGGTCCGGGTATCGAATCCCGGTGGGGGCGAGACTTTCCGCAACTGTCCAGACCGGCCTTGGGGCCCACCCAGCCTCCTGTACAATGGGTGCCGGGTCTTTCCCTGGGGTAAAAAGCGGCCGGGGCGTTACGCTGAACCCTCACACTCTTCTAGTGTCGTGGTCAAGAAAGAGTAGAGCTATACCTCTACTCCCCCTATGGGCCGTACGGCCTGTACAGAGCCTCAGTGCCTGTACAAGGGTGCACTTTACCATTTACATCTGTATAAGCCTAAATCACTCGGAGTTCATAACAAAGACATAATTACAATTACAATTACGCTATCAATTTTCACTAATAATATTGGGCGTTTTTTTTACCTTCGCAAAATAACATTTGACGTTCTGTGGATTTCATGTCCTTACGTCTGTAATACAGCGTTAGGACCGATATGGATGAACGGATTTTGACGAATGAGTGTGCTGCAGCTTAGTGTTCAAACACAGAAAAGAATGGTGTACTTTGAATTAGTCAGTGAGGGGTGTCCCTTTACTGCCGAGGTAAGAATTGCCTGTATCTCATTAAATGTGCAGCATACGAAAAAAAGGCTCCAACAAAAGTTGTATGCATGCTACTGCTAATATTTTACCATCATTGCCTCTTTGTATGACAAGCCGTTTCCTTACACTGCAATGTTTTATTGTCTTTTGATTTTTAACACATAAATGTAACACTTCGATGAAACAAATACAGCATTTAATAGACTAATGGTGAGGTAAATATCAGTCATGAAACCACAACTCTGGTAGTATGGATTTATGATGGTATTTAATAGCAAAAAATAACTACATGTTTCGGCCAAAAGCGGCCATCTTCAGGTTATTACAAATTTGCTCAAAGAGTAACATACATATGCCTATATTGCGAGGTGATGCTGAGATCTCACGGCCCCCAAACACCCCCTCCCCTAATACCTACCCACAAACGTACATCCTACCAGTCACTGGCCATTAGACTTCCCACTAAATAAACTGATTTTAACGCGTAACGATGATCAGATCTCAGCATCACCGCGCAATATAGGCATATATATGATACTCTTTGAGCAAAATTGTAATAACCTGAAGATGGCCGTTTTTGGCCGAAACTTATAGTTATTTTTTGCTATTAAATACCATCATAAATCCATACTACCATAGTTGTGGTTTCATGACTGATATTTACCTCAACATTAGTCTTTTCTACACACAACGGGGATGACACACCTCAGAATTATGGACGGTATTTAATTACTGTCAGTAAGGGAATCTCCTCAGGTACAGCTATTTTTAGCAAAACAAGAAGTTGTTTCATCTAAAAGTTACTTTATTAAAAAAAAACACCGTTTGAAGAATCCTGAATGTTTGCTCTGCTCTTCTCGCAAGAGTTGTAAGCACTTTAGATTAATAATAAACTGTTTTTACAATCGTCGGTAATGCTTTCTCTTTCCGCTTCTACGTTCCCCACGTGATCGTAGACCAAATGATAGACCTCGTCTAAATAAAGTGGGGTCAAGTGGGGTACTTGTAAAACCGGGATAAGTAGGTGGGTTCGTTATATATCGCCTGCTAATTTAGGTATGGTGGTAGAACTGCTGTTTTACCTCTGTACTTTTGTGTCTGCGAGAGAAGTGAAACTGCCTACATGGTAAAATGTTTGTTGTTCACTTTTGCTACAGACGTGTTTGTATTGTAATTTTCTTACCTTCACCAGACTCATATATATATATAGGGTGTTTCAGTAGGAATAGTGGCTATTTCAGGAGGTGGTAGTGTGGACTATTCCGAGTAAATAAGTTCATGTAAACATTTGTCCAATTTTCTATGGGTGCGGAGATACAGCTGTTTGAATGTTACGCATAGAAAGCCTTACAAAAGGTATGAAGGAAAGACAAATGACTAATTTTTTGTATTTATTGATTATTTAAATGATCTCAATAAATTGCAACAGTTCAAAGTAAGTGTTCAAAAATCCCACTATTGACTTCAATGCACTTTTCAACCCTCTTGGTAATAGTACATGTAGCTCTCCTGAGGTCGTCTCGGCGTTCTTCCTTTATGAGGGCTGCACTCTTCATAATGCGAGCAACGAACTAGTCTCCTTTGTTTACTTTTTCTTTGTAGACTTCGCTTTTCATCCAACCCCATAGGGAAAAATCTGATCTGTACGCCTCAACTTCAAACAGCTGTATCTCCACACCCATTGAAAATTGGACACATGTTCACATGAACTTATTTACTTGGAATAGTCCATACTACCGCCTACTAAAATATTTACTATTTCTCCTGAAACACCCTGTATATATATATATTCAGTGAAGAGACAAGGAAAATGTTTGCATTTATCAGAAAAAACATTGAAGTGTGTCCGCATAATGCGCTCATATGTCCGATTATATTTTGCCAGGTCACAAGTGCTGTTAACATTCTTGGGATCGGAATTAACACAAACAAAATATTTTATAGGATAATTCAAGAGAAGAGAGGAAAAACTGTACATAAAAAATTTATATTCTCCGTGAGTGAAATCTACAAAATTTAAAACAAGTTATGCGTGAAGTACAAACCGTCTCGGAATTACGTAAAAAACATAATTTCTGGGGCAGGATTAAGTTACGTTAAGTTAAGTTAAGCACTCGTCAAAGATTCTGTTGATATCCGAATACGTAATCAGTTTTAAAAAGAAGCAAATAATCTTACGGCTTTGTCATTGAGCTATTCGTCATAGACTGACGGGCAGAAATGTGGTGGCTCTTAACCGCTTTGTTGCGTATGTGTGGACACTGGTCATGAGCAGCTGAAACCAATTTACTAACAAACTGAATGAAACAAAGAGCTAGATTACTTTAAATGTGTAAAATATTGAAACTCACTTTAGCCTTGTGTTTTCTTTCATGTGTAATGATGTCGGTCAGTTAGTAAAAACGTTTGCATTTCCCGTTTCCAATGAAGTTTGTTCTAACGAGGAAGTTGCGTTGCGATCGGCACAAGATCAATGTGCAGTTCATGTAAAGGTGACAAAAATAATGCCGTTATGAAAATTACGTAGCTTCCCCAAAACTTCCGTTTCAGTTTTCTACATTTTTATGTAAAAACGGTAAGATATGAGAGAAAACTGTGAAACGAAGAGGTAGAAGTCAATTTCTATGGGTTTAAAATAACAGAATTACATTTAACCTTTATCCTGCTAACGTGGACAATATGGTGAGCTCCTAATAATGCCAGCAAATGGCAGATGGGATTTAACTCGGCGTTTAAAGGGTTAATCTGCAAGGTGTATATATTCTTAACAGCAGAATAATGTTAGAGCTTAATAATCGTTCCGAATAATTACCTACCGATGAAGTCGTGAATAATTCAAGTGCAAGAACATTGAAGTTGGTGAAAAGTACCCCACATGACGTAAGTTCGCTACTGCACATTGCATAAGTCACAAGATGCTGCGCATTGCATAATGTTATGGTATTGTTATTGAGAAGAACAAGACAACAATGGTTCATTTAAAAAACGAGGCTGTAAATATGTATTACGACCCTGGAGTACGTAGCGTATACAAGTGAATTCTGCACGGTCTGAGTCATTTGCTGAATTTTAGTGTTATGTATTGCCAATTCTATTTTTCTTGAGGTATTCAACCGCCTTCAGGCAGTACATTACTTTATGTGTACAGCAAATATTTTTACATTAACGAAGGAGCCTCGCGATGTTTTGTGCCACAGAAGTGAAACAAAACATCACATTCGTGAGATATGTGTACAACAGTATCAACACGAACCAAGTAAACCCAAATTAACAACAAGCTAAATTTCTTACTATTTAACGGATAAGAACAAAAAAAAAAAGATGCCAAAGCTCCTTCGAAAGGTCGGGAATGAATTACCCAGTAATGTGGCGTCATACGCCGGGAAAACGGAGCCACTTAACCACATATTCTTGAAAACTTGACGGTAAGCATCTCTGAGTCGTTTTGGGGTATGTTCAGAATATTTGTAAAACAATAATATAAAATCTGAAAATAGACTTTGGTAAATCTTATGTATATTGGACCGTGCATCATTGTGATGGTTGAAGAATAAGAGGCCAACTTGATGTCACTAGTTATTAAGTTTTACTTCACTTCTTCCATGCTCAACATGTTTCGGACATTAATACACCCATCATCAGAAGCCTGCGACTTTTCTTTTGTATCACCACATTGGTCGTGTGTTCTGTAAAGATGGAGGTTTTTACCATTAGTGTAAATTATAGTATATAGAGGTGAATGCTTGGTGTGATGTGTTTAGTCGCTTTGTTGCAGTTGGTACCAGAACACACAACACCAACAGAAACAAGCGTACCAACTGCAACAAAGCGACTAAATACATCACATTAAGCATTCACCTCAATACAATATAATTTACACTAATGCTAAAAAACCTCCATCTTTATAAAATACACGACCAATGTGGTGATACAATAGAAAGGTCGCAGGCTCCTGATGATGGATGTATTAATGTCCGAAACATGTTGAGCATAGAAGAAGTGAAATAAAACTTAATAACTAGTGACATCAGATTGGTCTCTTATTCTTCAAATAGACTTTGGTAGTCTTATAAACAAAACCCCCACCCCACTCCAACGGAGATCTCCAAAAGCAGAAGAACAACGGACACAAGTAGTTATGTACACGCCACACACTTAACCCTACTTATAATAGCGTAATAAACACTGTAATCCATATGGGATCCCAAATGCGCATAACCACCCTGTAAAGCAATAACGGTTCTTAGCTTAGCCTGAAGATGACTTTTGTAAGTCGAAACATGTCGCATTAGTATTATATTCTATTATAGTTGTGTTGACGGCAATATATAGTAATAAAGTGAAAACGGTGATGTTTAACCTTCAAAATTCTCGACATTTGCCACCGTTCAGAACCTTGGTGGAAAGGCTGTGTTGACTTTGAAACAAGAGATCCTTCCTTGCAGAGAAGTTCCATTAACAACGCAAGCATGAATATAGGCCAAGCTCAAATATAACATTGGTACAGTGGTTTACACACTGTGGCGGGCGCCCACTGGGGACAAGCGTCATTTTTATTTTTGAAAGTTATACAGTAAAATTAAACCGATTATTTGTAATTCTGCAAATGGTAGAAATCAAGTGCAGATTTGACACCTATTGGGCCAAATGTAAATAAAAATAAATATACATATAGGGTCTCTACCTAAGCATATTCCTCAGTTGATTGAGCACGATCAGATTGCAACAGCCGTAAATCGGTACTGAAGAAAACGATTCTATAAATTTATTCATTGCATTTAGCAATACAAGTCACGCAGCTACAAGATCTCCTTGTCCAATTAAATTGTTCTTTCATCATTGCATCACTTGCACTGTTATAAGCCTAACGTCGGAGACAGTTCTTGGAATTTTAAATTACAGCCGACATTACTGTTGCTGTCCCAACTAACCGTGTTTCAGGCATTTACGTTTGTCACGGCACATGCAGGGTGACAGAATTGGCAAATTACGAGGAAAAAAAAGTTCATATCAACAAGGATTTAATTCAGGAAGGCTACTTGTATACATTTGTTTAAATTTAAAAATACAAAAACAATGCAAACGGCAAAAAAATAAATCAGTTAAGCTATTTTTTTATTTTTAATTTAATGTTTAAATATTCTACGGACAAAACAAAAATTATGACTTCTGAAGGAAAACACTTAGTGCGTTCTAAAATAGAAATAGACGGATCAATATTAGAAAAAGTGAAACAATATAATTATTTGGGATGCGAACTGAGTTTAGACGGTGCACCAGATTTTGACAAGAAAATATACAGATTTCAAGGAATATACGGCACTATCAGAAAACACTTAAAGAAAACCCGTACAGATACCCAAATAAAATTTTATAAAGTTGTAGCTAGACCATCACTGCTACAGGGTGGGCCAAAAGTAGGTATACAGTAGGTACAGAGTAATTAACTATATATTCTATACCTACTTTTGGCCCACCCTGTATATGGCAGCGAAACATGGATAACCGCCAAGAGAGACATGACTCGCCTAGAAGATGCAGAAATGCGCTTTCTAAGAATTGTTACGGGATACACAAGACTGGATAAAATAAGAAGTGAAGTCATAAGAAAAGAACTAGAGATCTCTGGAATACAAGACGTGAGAATCAAATACAAACAAAACCGGATCAACCACCTTGAAAGAACGGACAACACCAGACTCCCGAAACACGCTCTCAACTACAAACCTCGAGGAAGAAGAGATCGTGGACGTCCCAGGAAACGATGGCAATGCGTCGATACCGGAACAGGTCAAACGACCTAATCCATGGAGGAAGATGATGATGATGATGATGATGATGATGTTTAAATAACAAGTTTTTATATACAGAACTGGTAAATTTGTTGCACTTCACAATGTATGTTCAAATATCGCACGATTAACCGTAATGAACATTGTATCTCCTGTGTGAATATCATCTGCTGTCCCTCTGATATGATCTCCACGATTATTTATTCGGGTAGCACCATCTACAATGCGAGCCAGAAAGTCGTCTCCTGTATGTACCTTCTTCTGTAAACGGCGTTCTTATTCCAACCCCACAAACAAAAATCTAACGTATCGGTGAAGCGGGAGGGAAGAAACGTGAGCACCAGATTCGAAGAGCTTTGTCTCGGAAACGTTTCAGATTTAGACCTCCTGTTCATACGATTTTTTTCCCTCATAACGACCCATATTACCATCTGCATAAATTTTCGCCATTCCTCCTGAATCACCCTGTATATCTGAAATCCGCCTTCTTTGCTACACCAGACTACAATGTTTTCGCAACAGAATGCTGTTTTGGTTTGGCGTTACATTCTCACCTACAAAGTTATTTTTGCTAATCTGTTCAATGTGACAAATGTAAGGAAATAAAACGTACGTTTTATTTGTCACTACTGGCAAGTTTCACAGTTATGAATATATGTTTACTGCTTACAGGATTGCAATAAGAGGCAATTTGCGTAGGAGGTAAGGATGTTGCTCGTTCGCTTTATGTTCACAACCTCCGCCATCCTAACTTCATGATACAATTTCGCTCAAATTTATATTGCTGGCAAAAAGGTTTCTTAGAAATTTGTTTAACTAATATTCCTGTCAAAGAAAATCAACAATAAGCTTCCCTTTTATTGTACACCTAAAACGCGTTTTCACGTAAAAGCAACTGTTTTTGAGATACATATATTTCCTAGGCTATCGTCAGAGCCTGATACCATTTCACTCGAAGAGAGCGCCTTTATGTGTATTAAATGTCGCCGGCAACAATAAATCTTACTTCGGTCTTCATGTTAAGTGTCCAGTAATCGAATTTATCGAAGCGCAGGCTTTAGCACAATTCTATATGCGCGCTCTTGGTATCTTTCAACAACGATAACTAACGCCGCAGGAAGACCTAACTGCACATTTGTGCCAATTTCGCGTGGAACCTTGCTATATATTTATTACAGCGACAGAACTTTCGCAGGAAAATAAAAATGAAATTTGTTAGACACGTGAAATAATCATGTGACAAGAACTGGGCACATGACAGGCCTACATATTTTGTTTTCATTTTCAATCTTTTCCTTTTTAATTTGAAGTAGCGACGTCTAATATCAGTCACAATGAAATAACGTGATCCTACTTATCTCAGTGTATTTATCTCAGTATTTAACCAACTTGATGCACAAAATTTGTTTCACAATAAGTTTTATTTCATGCCTCTACATGTTTCGAGCGCATGTGCTCATCATCAGGTATCATCATATCTATAGGTGTGATGATACCAGAGGCTGTGTAATGCAATTTGGACCTCCTGATGATGAGCACATGTGCTCGAAACATGTAGAGGCATGAAATAAAACTTACTGTGAAACAAATTTTGTGCATCAAGTTGGTTAAATACTGAGATAAATATACTGAGATGCAGGGTCAGCAAAACGTCGAAATATGATCCTATTTGTTTATATAAAACTGGACAAAATGTTTGCGTAAAGACGATGGCCGTGTGTTTAACGGGTGTGCGAAAGGCAGTAAACAAGCGCACACAGCATAAATGTTACGTCTTTTAAAAATACTGGTATGGTCTGTTCACAAATTCCATTAATCATATGTACGTCCCAGTCGCAAATAACTACTTAAATAATCAAATGTTATTCGATGGAAAGCGCCGTTCCTTCAGTTCTGATTATTTAAATTGGGCGAACGAACGTCGCGCCTGCTTTTTACTCGCCACATCCTGGCAGACGGCAGGCTGCAAGTCTGGCGCTTTTCGTGCTTCCCCTTGTTCCTGCAGAACAAATTGTGGAATTTACTTCACAATAGTCCAATCGTACTTCATTGCACATACTTTCCATTCATGAGTCCTACAACTGCAGGTTATATAGCCTGAACAAATGATATATCGTCGTTAAATGAATGTTAAAGAAATAGGGATAAAGCACGTCAAATTTTTATTTACAGATTGTTCTTGTATACTATTAAAATTATTCTTCACGTCCATGGGATAGGATATCGAAATTACATGACCTAAAACGTTCGTTTCATTAATTTAGCGAGTCTGCGATAAGCGCGTGTGTCCCTGTCAGCAGGGCATGGCGCGTCCTCGGGATGAGGGTGGAGGAGAAGACCACCAGATGTGGTAAGTAGCTGTGAATAGATTAAGTTAGGAGTAGCGAACAGATGTATAGGGATGGTTCTTCAGTTTGGGGTTCTTGCCGTAAAATGTTAACACGTTACTAGTTATTAAACACTGTTTCGGACTTGGGGTAGATTTTTTGGAAATATGTAAGCAATGGAAGACAGACCTGTCATCTGGAACTTTAAAATGTGAGGAGTCTCTAAAGGTAAGTGTCACTGAAGACAGTTGCGCGAGAATTGGCGAAGTGCGTATCAGGTTTAATGGAAGCAGAGGAAGAGAGATGGCATAAAAGAAGCAACCGAACAGGCAAAAGATTATAATTTTTCCATGGAAAAGGAAATGAAAATAATCATTTCTATGGAAAAATAAATGCATATAATCAATTAAGGACAGTACATTTGTACATAAGAAATTCATAAGTTAAGACACTAGAGTATGTTAGTGATAGGAAAATATACATATTGCTAAGATATTCTAAATGTGAATGCACCACCTGAGGATAACTAACACGACAGATTTATTACTAACTAATAAAAAGATAGGTCTACAAGAAAATGCTAAAAAATTAAGTACATGTTCAAACAAGACCGTGTATTAAACAAGAGATCAAACCAGGAAGAATGAGGCTGGCGGAATATGAGGTACGATGCAGCAATAGAGAGATGCATACACGATTTTGGTGGGGAAACCTACAATAGATTACGTGAGACGCCTCGATGTGTAGTAGAAACAATATTGAAATAGAACTTAAAGAAATAAATTATGAGACATACAGCAGACATATTTATTCGGAGACAGGTGGCGGGCAATTGTGCACACGGCAAGGAACCAGCGGGTTCCACAAAGTGCGGGAAATTTCTCGACTAGCTAAGGAACCGTTACCTTCTTAAGAAGGACTCTGTTCGAAGGAAGAAGCTACTGACGTTCGGGATACAAACAGAAACCTTTGTACATGTAGGTGTTCAGGTGGTTCTTGAAACTGTTTCATCTAATCATCATCATCATCAGTAATCTGTCAAACGACAGGTCCAAAGCCTCTTCCAAAACGATTCCTGCACACAGTGCGATCTAGAGCTTCCTCCTTCAATTCACAGTATCCTCTACTGTCCTTAAGGTCATCCAGTAACTTCTTACGCCTTCTTCCTCGTCTTCTTGTCACTTCTATCTGTCCCTTTATC
>Ga0131853_10026800_pt1 | contig 10362 bp, 8 predicted proteins | sample TergutLab28metaG_FD_92764 | JGI IMG/M metagenome (GOLD analysis project Ga0131853, IMG submission 92764) | Labiotermes labralis P1 segment gut microbial communities from Petit-Saut dam, French Guiana - Lab288 P1 (version 2) (version 2) | ecosystem: Host-associated > Arthropoda: Insects >... | reverse complement strand
TTCGACCCGGCCGCGCTGCCGCATCTGCGCGACGGGAGCCTTCAGGCCGTCCTGCCCGCGACGCGGCGCGCCGGCCCGGGAGCGAGGGCGAACCTCTTCGGCATGACCGAGACCCTGGGCCCGTGGGCGGGCTACCGCCTCGACACCGACCTGCCGCCGGGTAAGTCCGGCAGCTGCGGCCGGCCGTTCCCCGGGGTGGAGGCGAAGGTCGTGGACCCGGAAACCCGGGAGCCCGTCCCGCCGGGGCACCCGGGCGAGGTCCTGCTGCGCGGCGACACGATCATGCGCGGCATCTGCGGCCGGGAGCGGCACGACGTGTTCGACGCCGACGGCTACTACCCGACCGGAGACCTGGGCCGGCTCGATGCCGACGGTTTCTTCTGGTACGACGGCCGCCTGGACGACATGTTCAAGGTGCGCGGCGCGACCGTCTACCCGGCCGAAGTCGAGAAAGGCCTGCTCCGCCTGCCCGGAGTCACCCTCGCGCTCGTGACCGACGTCCCGTCGGAGGCCGGCGCGGAAGTCGGCGCCGCGGTCGTGGGCGACGGCCTGGACCCGGCGACACTGCACGAGGCGTCCCGCGAGGCCCTCAGCTCCTTCAAGGTGCCGGCGCTCTGGCTCCCGCTCGCCAGCGAGAAAGAGATCCCCCGCCTGGCGTCCGACAAGCCGGATAAACGCGCCCTGCAGCGGCTCCTGCGGGAGCGGGGAATCAGGATCCGATGACGCTACTCGCTGACGTCGCTGTGCTATTCAACATCGAAGTGCGCGTCCCGGCGCCGGAACGCCTCCTTCGTGCCGTGCGCGGCCCGTTCCTTCACGAAGTTGAACTCGCCGGGCTCGAAGCGGAGGTTCGTGCCGAACGCGTGCGTGAGATACGAGAAGACCTCCTCGCCCTGGTAGGCCTGCAGTTGCTCGACCAGGCGGAAGGCTTCCTTGGCCATGACGATCCCGTCGGCGGGCATGCGGGAGGCCTTCCGCGCCCAGTACGAGGCCCGCGCCGGGACGTCGCCGGCGGAGGCGAACTCCGTGAAGACGCCGAGAGACTCCAGGGTCCCGGCCTCGATGATGTCTCCGGTGAGCAGCAGCCGGCGGGCGAGCACGGGACCGAGCCGGTGGAAGAACAGGTGCAGCGATCCGAGCGCCGGGCCGAGGAACCGGGTCGCCGGCATGCCGATTCGGGCATCGCGCGCCACGACGGCGATGTCGGCGGCGAGGGCGAGCTCGAAAGCGCCGCCCAGCGCGTACCCCGCGACCTCGGCCACGGTGACCTTGGGGAAGCCGATGAACTCGTGATAGAAGCCGAAGGTTGCCCGGTCGACCGTCAGCCGCCTGCGCTGGCTCGGACGCCGCCCGTCGGACTGGGCGCCGGGCCCGTACCACGCGTAGGCGTTGCCCATGTCGGCCCCGGTGGAGAACACGCCGCCTTCGCCCCGCAGGTGCACGACCTTGACGTCATCGTCGGCCGCCGCCTCGTCCAGGTAGCCGGCCAGCCGGTCCCGCATCGCCGGGTCGTAGGTGTTGCGCCGCTCCGGGTTGTTGAAGCTCAGCGTGACGATGCCCGAGTCGCGGTCGAGGGAGCGGAGGATTCTGTCGTCGTCCGGCATGAAGGCTCCTTGAGCGGATCCGATACGGCAATTCATGTAAATCTTATAAATAATGATCATTATTGTCACGCGGCGGCTGGGGCCGGCGGACAGGGAAGGCGACGCGCGTGGGCTCGTACGCAACCATCACCTACGACACGGACTACGACGCGAAGGTCGCCACGGTCACGCTTGACCGGCCGGAATGCCTGAACGCCTTCGACCGCACGATGTGCCATGAGATCGCCGACGCCTGGCGGCGGGTCAAGGACGACGCGAAGATCAACGCGGCGGTGCTGCGGGCCAGCGGCGACCGCGCGTTCAGTGTCGGCCTCGACGTCACGAAGGACTACGGGCAGCCCGCCGACGTGTGGAACCACGAGGATCCGGGCGAACTGCTGTCGGCCAAGTGGCAGAAGCTCTGGAAGCCCGTCATCTGCGCCGTCCACGGCATGTGCACGGCGGGGGCGTTCTACTTCGTCAACGAGGCCGACATCGTCATCTGCTCCGACGACGCCACGTTCTTCGACTCCCACGTGAGCGCGGGCATGGTCTCGGCCCTGGAGCCGGTCGGGATGATGCGCCGGATCGGCCTGGGCCAGACGCTGCGGATGTGCCTGACCGGGAACGACGAGCGGGTGTCGGCCCGCACCGCCCTCGACATCGGCCTGGTCACCGAGGTCGTGCCGCGCGGGGAACTCTGGGAGCGGGCCTTCGAGCTGGCCAGCGTCGTGGCGGCGAAGCCGTCCGCGGCCACGCAGGGCACGGTTCGCGCCATCTGGGAATCACTCGACCGGCCCTACCGGGCCGCGATGGATCAGGGCCTGATCTACACCCGTCTCGGCAACCCGATCGGCATGGCGGAGACCGGCGGGCGCCCGCCCCGCGTCGAGAACCCGAGGATCCGCTGATGGCGGCCTGCGAACTCGCGCGCGAGATCGGCGTGATCGCCGCCGAGGACCCGGACGCGCGGGCCCTGGAATTCAACGGCCGGTGGCACACCTGGGGGGACCTGGCGGCGGCGATGGCCCGCGCGGACGAGGCCATCGAGGAGCGGGTGCCGGACGGCCCGGCGACGGTCGGCGTCCTGACCCGCAACACGCCGGGCTGCGTCGCGCTTCTCCTGGCCGTGCTGCGCCGGGGCGGCTGCTTCGTGGTCATCCGGCCCCCGGGAGGGCCGGACGCCGGGCCCGCGGACATCCAGTCGGCCGAGCCGTCGCCCTATCCGGGGGTCGCGGTGCGGATGCTGACAAGCGGCACCACCGGGCCGCCCAAGCACGTCAGCCTCACCTACGAGGCGCTGCTGACGGGCGTCAGCGGGGCCAAGCACTACGAGTCGAAGAAACCGGGAACGAGCAGGCGCCCGCGGGGCGTGGCGATCGTCAACTCGCCGCTGGCCCACCTGGGCGGCGTGTTCCGGGTGCTGCAATGCGTCCTCGACCGGCGGCCGTTCGTCTTCCTGGAACGGTTCGAGGTGGACACCTGGCTGCGGGCCGTGCGCGAGTACCGTCCCAAGACGGCCAGCCTCGTCCCGGCTGCCCTGCGCATGGTCCTGCGGGCGGACCCGGATCCGGCCGACCTCGCGAGCCTGCTGGCCGTCACGTGCGGGACCGCCCCGCTGTCGCCCGACGACGCGGACGCGTTCACCTCCCGGTACGGGGCGCCGGTCCTGACGTCGTACGCCGCCACCGAGTTCGCCGGCGGCGTCGCCGGCTGGACCCTCGGCGATTACCGGAAGTACTGGCGGGACAAGCGCGGCAGCGCGGGCCGGGCCAATCCCGGATCGGAACTGCGGGTCGTCGACGAGACCACGGGCGCGGTCCTCGGCCCCGATGAGAACGGGCTGCTCGAAGTCCGGCCGGCGCAGCTGTGCTCCGCCGGCGGCTGGCTCCGGACCACCGACCTGGCCCGCGTCGACGCCGACGGATTCCTCTACATCCTCGGGCGGGCCGATCGCGCCGTCATCAGGGGAGGGTTCAAGGTGCTCCCGGACCGGGTCGCGGCCGTCCTGGAAGGTCACCCCGACGTCGGGGGAGCGGTCGTGCTGGGAGTGGCGGACGACAGGCTCGGCGCGGTCCCCGTCGCGCTGGTCGAACCGCGTCCCGGGACCAGCGCGGACCCGGGCCCGATCCTGGACCGGGCGAGAGCGACCCTGGCGGGCTACGAGGTGCCGGCCGAACTGCACGTCACGCCGGAACTGCCGCGGACCATCTCGGGCAAGGTGGACCTGCGGGCGGCCGAGGCGCTCCTGGGAAGGATCCGCGCATGACCGGCGAAGCCGAATGGCCGTCCTCCTGGGGCTTCGGCCTGCCGCCGCTGGCCCAGGCGACCGCGTTCGCGGAGGCGGTGCGGGACCTGACGGAAACGGTCCTGGCCCTCGACGAGCCGTCCCCGGTTCTCGATGACCTCATCACGCGGATCCGGAGCGCCGGCCAGGCACTCCGGGGCCAGGCCCGGGTGACCGCCCGGCCCCGGGTGGGTACCCACGCCGGCTCGGCCGAGTTCCGCCCGTATCTCGACCACGGGCTGCGCATCGGGGCGTACAACCCGGTGTTCCCGGAGTACACCATGACCGTCCTGGAAGAGACCCGGGCGGGCGGGACCGTTCGGTTTCCCGTTCCGTACGAAGGGCCGCCCGGGTGCGTGCACGGCGGATTCCTCGCCGTCTTCTTCGACGCGGTGATCAGCCATCACGGCAGCGAGACGGGAACGGCGGGGAAGACCCGGAACCTGGAACTGCGCTACCGCCGTCCCACGCCGCTCGGGGAGACCCTGACCTTCGAGATCCGCCGGACGGCCGAGGGCCGCGACATCGTCTCGGACGCGTCCCTCTTCCACGGGCCGCGGCTGACGTGCGCGGCCCGGTCCCGCAACGTCGCCACCCGCCGGGACCAGCTTCCCGCGGTCGGCGCGCGGATGGCCCGCCCGAAGCGGGGAATATGATACATCATTGCAAAGATTCGGCTCGACAGGTGACGAAGGAGATGATGGCGTGAGCCAGATGCGCCCGCCGAGGGTCGGGGAGCTCGTCGCGGCCCAGCTGCGGGAGGACATCCTTTCCGGCCGTCTCAAGGAGGGCGACGAACTCGGTAATCAGGAACAGCTGTTCAGTGAGTACCAGGTGAGCCCCCCGGCCCTGCGGGAAGCCCTGCATATCCTGGAAAGCGACGGCCTGATCACCGTGCGGCGGGGAAGCGCCGGGGGCGCCGTCGTTCACGCCCCGACACCGCAACGGGCGGCGCAGCAGATCGCGATGGTCCTGCAGAACCGCGAGACCGCGCCCTCTGACGTCAGCGTGGCGCTCGGCTACATGGAGCCGATCTGCGCGCAGCTGTGCGCGCTGCGGGAGGACCGGCAGGAGGCCGTCGTCCCGGAGCTGCGGGAGATCACCGGGAATCAGCACGCGCACATCGCGGACACCGACGAGTATCTCCGGCATTCCAGCGACTTCCACGCCGCGATCGTGAAACTGTGCGGCAACGAGTCCCTGATCGTGGTGATCGGGGCGCTGGAGGCGATCTGGTCGGCGCACGACTCCCAGGTCTGGAAGACGGTGGCGGACGGCATCGACGTCGAAGCCGACCCGGCCGCCCCGCTCGCGATCGACACGCGCCGGGCGGCCCTGCGCGCGCACGAGAAACTGGTGACCGAGATCGAGGCGGGCAGAGCCGACCGGGCCTACAAGATCGCGGCGGGCCATCTGAGTGCCGCCCACACGAACACGCTGCGTTCCGGTGACGACCGCCAGATCCTCGCGAGCCTGCTCACCGGCGCCCGGGTCGGGCCCCGGGCGGTCGCGGCGCGCCGCGGCTGAGGAGGGTGGGTGGACCGGTTCGAGCTCAGGCGCCATGACTACTCCCTGTCCGGCGAACAGCGCCAGCTCATCTCCGTCCTCCGGGACTTCCTGAGCGCGCACTGCCCTCCTGACGTCGTCCGCGCCGCCGGCCCGCTCGGCTACGACCCGGCCCTGTGGGACCGCCTGGGAGAACTCGGCCTCGCGCGCATGGGCCTGCCGGCCGCCCTGGGCGGCGCCGGCGCCAGCCTCGTCGATCTCGTTCTCGTGGCCGAGGAACTCGGCCGGGCCGCCGCCCCGGTTCCCTTCGCCGACCATGCCGCCGCCAGCCGTCTGCTGTCCCGGTACCGGCCGCTCGCCGCCCCCCAAGCCGACTGGGACGAACCCATCGGCTTCGGGGTACGCGAACCGGGTGCGCGCGGCCACCTGATCCCCGGCGGGGCCGTCACGCGGTCCGCGATCGTCCTGGCCGGGCCGCCGGCCGGGCCTGTCGGGTCACTGGAACTGTGGCGCGGCGGTCAGCCGGCGCCCGCGGAGCTTCCCCTGTCCGGGCTCCCGGCGGCGTGGTGGGCCTGTCCGGGTGACCGGTCCGTCCTCGCCACCGGGGACGAGGCCGTACGGGCGCACGGCCGGGCCCGGACGGAGTGGAAACTGCTCACGGCGGCCACCCTCATCGGCCTGGCCGGCACGGGCCTGGCCGGGGCGGTCGAGTTCGCGAAGACCCGCTATACCCGCGGGGTTCCCGTCGGCACGCTGCAGGGCATCTCCCACCCGCTCGCCGACATCGCGACCGCGCTGGTCAGCGGGCGTCACCTGCTCTACCGGGCGACGTGGATGCTCGAGAACGAGCCGGGAACCCGGCCGGACCTCGCCCCGGCCGCCTGCGCGTTCGCCGCGCGGGCCACGGCGGACGCGCTCGAGACGGCGGTCCACGTCCAGGGCGGGCTCGGCTTCACGCTCGAGTCCGACGTCAGCCTGTACTTCCTGCGGGCCCGGGGCCTGATCGCGGCCGGCGGCGACCCGGGCCGGGACGTCCTGGAAGTCGTGGACGGACTCGACGCGATCCGCCGGGCGGAACCGGCCAGCCGCGGGGCCGGGACGGAAACGAAGACACGTTAGGGGATTATCGCCGTGGATTTCAGCAAGGTGGCACTCGACGACGGGCAGGCGGCGTTCGCCCGGGAGGTCGGGGAATTCTTCGCCGCCCGGGTCACGCCGGACGTGCTCGACGCCGAGGAACGCAGCGGAGACGGGTTCTGCGAGCCGTTGCACCTGGCGATGGGGGAGCGGGGCTGGCTGCTGGACACCTGGCCGGAGACGGACGGCGGCGCGGGGCTCGGGCCGGTCGAGCACCGGCTCCTCGTCCTGGGCAAGGAGCGGACCGGGCTGCCGTTCATCACCCTGGACACGACGCGACTGGTCGCCGAGGCCGTCCGGCGCCACGCCCCCGAGGAGTCGCGGCGCCGTCTGATGCTGGACGCGGCCCGGGGCACGGTCCGGTTCTGCCTGGGCTACACCGAGCCCGAGGGCGGCTCCGATGTCGCCGCCGCAGCGACGCGGGCGGTACGCGACGGCGACGGCTGGGTGGTCGACGGGGCGAAGATGTTCACCACCGGGGCGCACAACTGCCAGTACGCGTTCACGATCACCCGGACCAACCCCGGGGTCCGCAAGCACAAGGGCCTGACGATGCTGCTCGTGCCCCTGGACGCGCCGGGCGTGTCGGTCAGCCCGGTCCGCACCTTCGGCGGCGAGCGGACCAACATCGTCTACTTCGGCGGCGTCCGGGTGCCGGACAGCCTGCGGATCGGCCCGGTCGACGGCGGGTGGGGGGTGCTGCACGACCGGCTCGACGTCGAGCACGGTCTCGGTGCCGACGCGGCCGCTCTGGCGCTCGACCCGCCGTCCGTCCGGACCGGGTACGCGACGCTGCTCGCGCGGTGCGTCGACGCGGTCCACGAATGGTCGCTCGGCGACGATGGCCGCGCCGTGGCCGCCGACGACCTGCGGTACCGGCTCGGCCGCGTGGCGATCGAAGCCGAAGCGGCCCTGTCCGCCCCGGGGCACTACGGGCGGGTCGCGGCGTCACGCGCGCTGATCGACGGCACGGCCCGGCTCATGGAACTGCTCGGCCAGGACGTGCTCCTGGGCGCTGAGGGGCCCGCGGCGGTACCGCTCGCGGAGCGGGCCCACCGGTTCGCCCAGGGGACGGCGATCTACGGCGGGACCCTGGAGGTCTTCCGCAACATCATCGCCGAGCAGGACCTGAAGCTTCCCCGTCCCTCGTATCCGGCGTAACGGAGTACGAGTCGCGCAGGACGCGGCGCTTCAGCTTGCCGGTCTCGGTGCGGGGAAGCTCCGCCGCGAACTCGATGAGGCGCGGGCGCTTCTGCGGGGCGAGCCCCTCCCGGCAGTGATCGAGCAGCCGGCCGGCCAGGATCTCGTCCGGCGCGCTCCCCGGAACGGGCTGGACGACCGCGACGACCGCCCGTCCCCAGTCCGGGTGCGGAATCCCGATGACCGCGGCGTCCTCGACGGCGGGGTGAGCCAGCAGGCGCTCCTCCACCTCCGCCGGGTACACGTTCACCCCGCCGGAGATGATCAGGTCGTCCCGCCGGTCGAGCGGGAACAGGTAGCCGTCCGCGTCGAGCTGGCCGTAGTCTCCCACGGTTCCCAGGTCGCCGCGGCGGCTCGCGGCGGTCTTCTCGGGGGCGTTGTGGTACTCGAACGTGCCCACGCCCTCGGTCGTGAAGTAGATCAGGCCGGCCTCGCCGGGACCGGTCTCCTGCCCGTCCTCTCCGAGGATGCGGAGCGTCACCCCCGGCACCGCCCGGCCGACCGTCCCGGGCCGCTCCAGCCACTCCCGCGGGCCGACACGGGTCAGGTAGCCCTCGCTGGAGGCGAAGTATTCCCAGACGATCGGGCCGAGCCAGTCCAGCATGGCCTGCTTGATCGCGACGGGGCACGGCGCGCCCGCGTGGATGACCGCCTCCAGGCTCGACACGTCCTGTGCCTTGCGGACCTCGGGCGGCAGTGCGAGCAGCCGGTGGAAGTGCGTCGGCACCATGTGGGACGTGGTCACCCGGTACCGCTCGATGTCGCGCAGGACGAGCCCGGGATCGAACTTCTCGTGGATGACGATCCGGTGCCCGGCGTGCAGGAACGAGGAGGCGTGCGCGTTCGGCGCCGCGTGGTACAGCGGAGAGCACACCAGGTGAGTACCCGGCCGGTCCTCCACGTACGGGGTCACCGTGCGTTCCAGGAGGAACGGGATGACGAGCTCCGGGTCGACGTCGAACAGCGGCACCGCCACGCCCTTGGGCCGCCCCGTCGTTCCCGACGTGTAGCCCATCGTCATGCCGAAGGACCGGCCCTGGGGCGGATCCGCCCGCTCGCCGGCCCCGAGGCCGTCATAGGGGTGCCAGCCGGGCACCGGACCCCCGACGGTGAACCGGTGCTCCGGGGCGCTGTCATCGAGCGGCAGCCCCGCCGCGAGTTCCGCCGCGGCCACCACCAGGCGGGCGCCGCTGTCGGACAGGATGTACTGGGCCTCCGCCCGCGTGAGGCGCGGGTTCACCGGCACCAGGTACATCCCGGACTGCCCGGCGGCCAGGAGGAGTTCGAGGAACTCGTGCCCGTTTCGCAGCGCCGCGGCGACGGCGTCTCCCCGGCCCAGGCCCAGCGCCCGGAAGGCGCGGGACAGCCGGTTGACCCGCTCGCCCAGGCGGCCGAACGTCCATGCGGTTCCGTCCGGGTCGATGACCGCTTCCCGGGCCGGGTCCTGCCGGGCGATCTCGTAGAAGCTCACGGCCGCGCTTACCGGCTGATGCCGAGCAGGTCGAGGGCGTTGGTGCGCATGATCTGGTCGGTGTCGGCCGGGCCGAGGCCGTGCAGTTCCTCCGTGAAGTCCAGCGGCCGGGCGAGGCCCTCGCCGTGCGGCCAGTCGGAGCCGAACAGGACACGGTCAGCGCCGAGGACGCCGGCGAGCGCGGGGATGTCGTCCTCGTAGTACGGGGCGACCCACAGGTGGTTCCGGAGCGTGTCGCCGGGCTCGTCGGGGAACACCCAGGGGGTCTGGTTGGCCTGCTTGCGGAGCCGCTTGAGGAGCAGGTGGACCCAGTCCGAGCCGTTCTCGATGCTGGCGATCCGCAGTCGCGGGTGACGGGCGAGAACGCCGCCGATGACCAGGCTCGCGATCGTGTCGTGAATGGCACGGTCGGAGATGAGGACCGATCCCAGGATGTCGGAACTGCGGAACGGGACGAACCGTTCCGGTCCGCCCCAGGCGGAGGCGAACTGGTTGTAGCCGCTGTCGCTGAGATGGAAGGCGACCGCGACACCCGCCTCCTCGAGCAGCGCCCATACCTTCTCGTACGCGGGGTCGCCGAACGGCTTGGAGCGGCCGCCGCCGGCGGGGATGGGGGCGGGCCGGACGGACACGACGCGCGCGCCGCGTTCGAGGACCCATTCCGCTTCGGCGACCGCCTCGTCCGGGTCGGCGAAGGACAGCATCGGCGCGGCGAAGACGCGGCCCTTGTAGGCGAATCCCCAGTCCTCGTCGAGCCAGCGGTTGAACGCCCGGACGCTGGCCATCGTGGCGGGGATGTCGTCCTTCAGCGCCTCCTCGACACCGCAGCCCAGGGTCGGGAACAGCATGACGGCGGACAGTCCCTGGTCATCGATGACCGCGAGCCGCTTGTCCCGGTCCCGGTACGCGGGATTGATCGGCTCGACCTTCATGAGGGTGCGCGGATCGACGCCCTCGGGGATCTGCCCGCGGAACAGCTGGTCCAGGCAGCCGGGGACGATGATGGGGTCGAACGTGGGGTTGGGGACGAATTCCAGCAGGCGCCCGCCCGCGAGCAGGTCGGTGTGCTTGCCGCGCTGGATGACTTCGATGCCGCGGCGCCGGTAGGCCCGGTCGAGATGCCGGGTGAAGGCGTCGAGCGGCTCGTAGTAGTGGTTGTCGGCGTCGAAGGGCTGGTC
>Ga0131853_10026799_pt1 | contig 10363 bp, 6 predicted proteins | sample TergutLab28metaG_FD_92764 | JGI IMG/M metagenome (GOLD analysis project Ga0131853, IMG submission 92764) | Labiotermes labralis P1 segment gut microbial communities from Petit-Saut dam, French Guiana - Lab288 P1 (version 2) (version 2) | ecosystem: Host-associated > Arthropoda: Insects >... | reverse complement strand
TCAGTTACGGACGGTTCATGGCATGCGTTGTAAGTTAATCTGTCAACGTATATTCAGGACCGTTGGTGATAGGTAGGAGGGGAGAGATTTAAATGAGAAAACGTTAGCAGCGGACAACGGACGCTAGCGGTCCTGTGCGAATTCAGTCGCGTATGAGAGTGTTGTTAGTAGGAGTACAAAGAAGTGACTGCGTCAGTTTCCTAGAAATGATCTAGTTGTTTTACTGGATATAGCGCTCCATTATTTTATATCAAGAATTAATTGAGTAAATAAAACAACAAGTAAAAAAAGAAATAATTAAAACTATATGTGATTCGGTGAACCACACCCGTTTCCCGTAAGAGTATAACCACCAGACTGAGTGTGTCGGGACAACAATGTTACGAAGAGTGATCGTGTAGACCATGTTGCTCAGCCTTGTGAGATCTGAGGTTGTCACACCCGCGACTGTGCGATGTAACACTATGTATTCTGGTAGAAGAGTGCCGGCATTTCAGAGAGCCATCTAAACCTATACCAGCCTACGTGCTGTCACGTGCAGAAGACAAGGAATTTATTTCTCGTCCTTTCTTTAACACATGGCTTCAAATTTCAGTATCTAACGCTACAACAAAATTAAAGTTACACGTTGTCACTGTACATACAAGCGATGAAGGCGTATGAGGGATTCGAGGCGTAGCTGCATGCATTCTTAAACTTAACAGTAAGTGAAGGTGAATGGTCGGCATCACGAATCGACAGCTTTATCCACGGGGAAAGAGCCGCCGGCGTCAATTGAATAGGAGTCTGGGCGTGTCTTTGGGCCGATCTGGACGTTTTGTGGAGAGGAATATATTTTGCCCCAACCGGGAGCCAAACAATGGCCATTTCGTAGCCTAGTCACAATGTCCTACTCTACTGCATGCCAAATCGAAGATTATCGTAATGTGAAAGTGTTGATTAGGAGAGCTTATACTCGTACCATTCCTCATATTTCCAAGTTACTTATACGACAGTTCATACTGAGGCTCCGGAAAGAAGTCCCACGTATCGGCCCCATCAACATCCACCCTCGAGCTGTTACGATCCCCGTTCAAGAAGTTCCACGGATCGGCCCCATCACCGTCCCCATCGGGCTTAAGTATTAGCATCTACTCCTCCACTCTTACATCTGTTCTCTTCAAACAAAATTAATTATGATTGCAGTTATGCGCCGCATAACGACGTTTCGGTTAACGACGGACCGCATATAAGACGGTCGTTCCATAAGATTATAATACTATATTATAATACCATTGTGTTACAAATGCCTACAGTATTCAGTACAGTAACATGACGTACAGGTTTTTAGCTTAGGAGTAGTAGGCTAGACCATATAGCCTAGTTGTATAGTAGCCTATACTGTACACTGTAGGTTTGTGTAAGTACGTATCCCCGTCGTTAAGCGACGCATATTTGTATTTTCGTTAGTGACAAGCGCTTTTCGTTGGTTCAAATATGCCAAACGAGCAGCAGTGAAATGTCGAGAACAGAAGCCCGAGACTGGGAAGTCTCCGGGGCTTCTTTCCGCGTCTTCTGTTTACGACCATTCTACGAACAAGTGTAATCAATGAGAACAGTGACACAGGAATACAGTAGCTAGTATTTCAAGAACGACTGCTTGGATAAATAGCTGTAGGAAAGAAACATAAAATTGAGTTACGTGAAGAGCATCTGGCAGAAGACAGCATCATAGGCCGATAAGAGGTCAAACACAAGGATGTAAACGTATCTCAGTTACATGGAAAACACACTTTGTGAACAGTTATTGAAGCGTCTAAAAATGAATGTGAGTTCATAGGGTCTTGGTAAACTTTGACTCATAATATTCACGTCTTTGTGTGAAGCAAGGTAAAGGAAAAGTACAACGGAAACGGAATTCAAAACTTGACGCGCCAGTTTTGCTGGTAGCCTTACATTTCCGTATCAGCTACTAAGACAGTTCGCAGTTCGGTGAATGATGATGGGAAAATGTTCGAAAAATTGTGATTCAGGCGCGTTGTTTGGGGCGGGGCAGTGTGTGCGGCTAAGTCCAACGGACGGTAAAACGAATATTTTAACTGAGAAATGTGATTTTTAGGGCTAAAAGGTTAAGTGGGATGAAATAACAGAAAATTGAATAAATAATTGTGATTTTTTTTAAAGTTCGTAATTTTTGTGAGGGGCGGCCATTGTGAATACTCGTCCCGAGCGCTAAAAGACCTAGCTACGCCACTGATGTGATGAATCAGAAGAGAAATGGTAGGAACTTGAGAAATGTTGCCTGTTTAATTGGGTGTCTTCGTGCCTTGAGATCATCATTCGTCACATCAATTCTTGCAGGGTCGGTAGGGAAGGGACTGAGCATTCCTGCATTTCTTTGCTTTAATGTAGGCCTAACAAGATCTAAACCAGAGCCCTCCCTCCACATAGCGCTAGTCCGGAAAGTTGTACTTGATGTGTGTGTGTGTGTTTTGCCTGCCATAACTCAAGTGACACTGAATCAGGACCGGTATTGTACGACACCTGGACGTGAGACGGGGAATTGAACAGATCCTGAGAAAACAAGACGGCAATCTGGAGGCCGTATGACCCAGAAGAACAGCTGGATTGGAAATCCGTGTGTGTGTTGAGTAACAGAATATGCAGCTGCCACCTCATTTTCCAAGTCAGGAATAGTATCGTCACTATACGTTTGGCGGAATTGTTACTGGTTTTTTTTTAAAGAGAATAAAATGAAGGAAGGCTACCTGGATTGGTGACATCTTGTATAGGAACTGCCCCTAAAACACTTTATTGAAGGAAAGCTGGAATAAAGGATAGTAGTGACGGGAAGAGTTTGAAGACTTAAGCAACTACTGGATGACCAAGGAAACGAGGGTATAGTGGAACTTGAAAGAGGAAACATAGATCGCACTCTGTGGAGAACTCGGTTTGGAAGAGGGTATGGGCCTGTCCTAAGGCAGACTGTAGAATGACGGCATGAATGAATGAATTTAAAGACGCTTTTGCAACTGAGTAGGCGTTGTGTGTGTGTGTGTGTGCGTGCGTGCGCGTATTTCTCAGTACTAGGACCGATGAATCTAAGTTCGATTCCTGACAGGGAGCAGAGGATTCTGCTTTTCTGCAGTGTTCAGATCGGTTCTGGGACGTACCCAGGCCTGTATCTAATGGCTAACCCAAGACTGTTTTACCGATGGTAAAGCGGCCGAAGCATGAGGCTAGGCACTTGTTTCCGCACCTTATCGAGGTTAAAAATCGTGGGAGATAAAAACTACTAGGCCTACTTCTCCTGCTGGAAGAGCTTAGCAGTGCTGTGCTTAATTAAGTAGAGCTTTACATCTGAAGCGTCGAATGGCAGATGTAGGAACCGGTGGGACCTCACTGTCTACTGTCTCAGCATCTGCCTAGAGTTACTGAGGAAAGTTATGACAACAGGATACAGGACAGCGTGTCTGCGCCATTACACTGCCACGCTTGGACATTGGCGTTTGTGCATGATTGAGCTGCCATGGGATTTACACTTTTAACAAGCATACCGTTCATACAATATTGTATTATCGCCGACGAGCATTCTCTGCTGTAACAGAAAGTTTTCTGTAGATCAAGATCAACACACTTTTAAATTAAAGTGTATATGTGTGTACCCATATGTCTGTACAAATTTCACTCAAGAGTATGGATGACCGTAGCCAATTTAAAGGCAGACCCTTTTCCTAGAAGTGTTAATTATAGTGGGGGTCATTTAGGATTTGGAGATGTATACTACAGACATCGTTTGCTGTAAAGTGCGTTACAAATCCTACACAAATACAAACATGCATGGCGATGAAAACCAGCCTGATCTACACTCTGACGTCGGATTGATCGGCGTGCGAAAGGCACAAAAGTTGGCGGCTGATACATGCAAGAGGTTTTTGTTGTCGTTTGTCGGAGCCTCGAAAATACGTTTCGTGTAACTCCGCGTACTCCCTACACACATCTTGCCGTTTTTTCCAACCCTCCGAGTCTCCATCCCTTCTCGTTATAGAATTCCGACCTACGGTGTGGGGGCCCCGCACACACGCCGATTTCATGTTACCGGAAACACGCTCCGTTAGGTGTAGCAGCGTCTTCTTTGGCGTTGTCTAACATCTCGACATTAAGTGCATAATATGAGTCGCTACAGGAGGGGTTATTTATTAATTTATGTGCTTGTAGTTTATTTAACGACCCTGTCTGTATCTGTGACAATATAACGTGGGATGACGTGTTGAAGAGGGTGTGGAAAGGAGAGGTCGCGATCTAATGTAAAGTTGTATGCCGGAATTCGCTTAAAGGTGCTGAGGAAAACCATGAAAAGAGGCTTATATTCAGGCCCAGATATGAACTGGGCACTTCCAAAATATACCAACACCTTGTTTTACACCCCTTTGCTTACCCCCCTTACCAATATCCACTTCTTAATTTACGCTTTCTCATTTTCGGTTTAACGCCCTTTGGCTGTCTGCCTTCTGTTACGTTGTCCCCATATTTTTTATGGTAATAGCTTTTGATTTAAGCCCATTTTTTCAGAAAAACAAGTAGGGCGTAAAACAAGGTTTTGGTGTTGAAGTTAGGAGCGTTATAACTCTAAGCACCTTGCTTGATTAATAAATCTTGAGGTAATATTTAACCTTTTGACGCCTAATGTCAACTATAGTGGTCGTACCGCACCGCTAACCTCTAAAGTTGCATTTTCTATATTTGTTCAACAAATATACGTACTGAATATTTTAAACATGTTATGTAATCTCCGTCTTTCTCTCTTCAAAATGCAATTTGTTTCATAATTCTAACATACTTGGTTATGTATTATTCACATTTTACATACAGTGTGTGCTGAAATTAAAAAAAATAATTCCGGCGCCAAAAGGTTAAGGATTTCTCTCGATTGCTGACCAAGGCGTGACAACAACCGTCGTTTAATGCCGGCCATTTCACGACTAGCTGACGGCCATCATCAGTGTGTTTGTTCTTTCGCACAAGGGGTGTAGGTGATAAAAGCAGCGGAATTCTTGATGCTCTTGTCTCCAACCTTACATGGACCCAAGTTCGCTGTGGGCCAGACTGTACACACAGGGGCCTACATACATTTCACTGGTTGTATGTTTACACGTAGGCTTCAGTTGGGTTATCCGTTTTCCGTCACAAAGTCACCAGTCATGTACAAATATATTAAATATACAGTCTAGCCCAACTCTCAAATAAACAATTATTATTAAAAGATAAGCTTCACATCATATTTCGCAGCAACATGTTTCGGCTTCTTTCTATGGAGCCATCTTCAGGCTGAGCTTTTAAAAATGTTTTGTATAAAATTGATAGTGTTTTGTAGATTATGAGATCTCGTTGTGTTAGACTGTATATTTTACACATTTCTACATTACTCTTCATTGAACACAACAGGGATGTCTCACCTGAAAATTAAATGTCACCAATCTGTTACAGATTCGTTAAGCTCGGTGTTTTAACTTACAACTAGTGAACCAGAGACAGAAATTCCTTCTTCATTGACGCTGTTACTAAACTTACACAGCATCGATAGTGTATGAATGTACGAGGGAGAGTCAAATGAAAACCTTAAAAGTGCTATAAAAATTCGAAACACAACTCGATTGTCTTGTAAGTTGACAACAATGACACTCATGGTTTGAAGAGTGGCCGACAGGTGGCAGTACGATGCAGGAATGCAACGTGACGGCGCAGTAGTAGTGTAAAATTGGCGGCCCCGCTTGCAACATGCACCAAAGAAGAACAGCGTTCTGTCATCCGTTTTTTAAGTAGTGAAGGGATAAAACCCATCCAAATTCATCGACGAATGAAAGTTAAGTATGGTGATGCATGTCTGTCACTACAGCAAGTGCACGAGTGGACTAGGAAGTTCATGAGCGGCGTTAGTTCTGTAACAGACTCTCCTCGACCTGGTCAGGCACACCGAGTAGTGACACCAGAGGTCACTGCAGCAGTTGAAGTCATCGTGAAGGAAAATCGCCGCGTGACAGTGAATGAAATAGCCGCACATCTGGATATGGGTCATGGATCAGCATACCATATTGTCCGTGATAGAAAATAAAAAAAAATGTGTAAGGTTTTCATTTGACTGACCCTCGTAATATCTGTATGAGCAATGATGGATTGATAGCTGACAGGGTAAAGCCAAAATAATAGCAGAAAAGCCTATCCTACTGCCTCGTTGTCCACCATAAACCCCGCATGCACTTGCCTGGGTTTGAAACCGATCTTCCGCAGTAGGAGGCCGTGGCACGGACTGGCCGTGCGGAATGAAAAAGAGTGGAATGCTAAATTGTATATTGTGACCTTGAAACCAGTAGGTGCGCTATGTAGTGAAGTCTGTACAGAGAAATCAGTAGAAGGGCTCCAGATACGATTCGAGTGTCATGTTATCTCGCTTCGAAGTAACGAATGACTCATGGTGAGTCTGCAGCAGTGACGACATCTGGCGTTGAGGGTTTGTGTACTGAGGCAATAATACCGTGAATCACCCGCATATCTCTCACACTGCTACCGGCAAGCCTGGTACAGGTAACCTCTAGATTTCTACATCACTTTGTCATCACACCTCTACTTTGACGAGTTGTCAACCACGTGCATGTTGAATCACAGTCAGCATTACAATGGCCACGACATACTCCACCCACTTGCATTCAAACTTCATACTCTCAGTGTCACAATGGTGATACATATTATCATACGTATAACAAACGCCTCGCGTTCTCCGGCATGTATGCGGTGTAGTTTTGTGCGTCAAAGACGAATGGTAGACCTAATTCATGTAGCCCGGTTGTAAGTAAATACTGGGTCCCTCTCTTATCGGCACCTTTATCATGTGGAAATCATGTATCTTCCGGGACACCCTCTGACAGCTGCGGTGCTCAGGACAACAATATAGAAACTCACAATAGATAAAATAGTGACACGCGTACACAAGATAGGCTACGGTAGTATCCCGTTCAGATACCGGTTGGATGTGTCACTGTCTAAGGTTTGTGTTCAAGCGGATGCTGCGAAAGGTGTTTTTGATAAACCATGAATGCATCTTTCAAAATTCTTACCGGCTCATAATTCGTAAGGAGTTCTGAATCACGTTCTGTGCTACAGAATTTATGGAGTTTAAACCCTGCAGTGAAGTAATCTAAGAACCAGTCGAGCCTGTGACAGTACATACCCAGATTAAGGACAGGTATGTGGTTCAAGTGATTATATTTTGTCGGTATGTTGTGTGTTTTTTTGCTCTTTGCTCATAAAAGAACGTCCCTGTATGTAACAACCTACGCTTTCTGATTACCAGTCCGGTAGTTTGTATGCTAAATGGCGTTTTGTTCACATGTCAGTGTATGTTTAATAACGTTGTCACTTCTAGAACAGTGCGAATTACCTGAAGTTGCCATCACAACCATCGTGGATATCCTATGACTCCGGTCAATAGGCCACCAGAATAATGATTCCAAACAATTTTATGTTTTGCTAACCGTGCATCCTGGTACGACTCTGGGTAAATGACCGACTTGATGCACAATTATATTATATAATACATTTATTATTATAATCCTCTACATGTTTCCAGCAACTCTGTGCTCATCATCAGGAGGTCAAATTGTATTAATACACCATCTGGTATAGTATTCTCTGTAAGTGACCGTCCGGTGTGCAGGTTGAGAAGGAACTGCAGTTCCTTCTCAACCTGCACACCGGACGGTTTCTTACAGAGAATACTATAACAGATCCTGTATTAATACAATTTGACCTCCTGAAGATGAGCACAGAGTTGCTCGAAATATGTAGAGAATTATAATAATAAACGTATTATATAACGCAATTGTGCATCAAGTTGGTCATTTACCCAGAGATTCCAAACAAGTTTACCGCTTACGAGTTAACAATTACAAACATGTTGACAACGGGAAACATACAAATTTAACGTTTATAGAATCTGTCGTGAGTAACATCTTAACGTACTTCCCGATCATCAGAGCGTAGCTGTGTTAAGGGTACCCTAACTAAATTGCAGCCATCTGTTTTAACGTAAAGGTTTGTCGGAATAACTACGTAATTAACTAACGAACTCCACTGGACATGGCCTTCCTTCAAAAGTCGATATTTGGTCGGCTGGTCAAGACATGACGCCGCTCTTTATGCAGCCTGCATTTTCAGCGGTGCTTTCACAAAGCCTATCGGTGGAACCTCCCTAGTGTCTTATGTTTATTGGACCGTGCATCATTGTGATAGTTGAAGAATAACAGACCAACTTGATGTCACTTCCTATTTTATTTCACTTCTTATGTGCTCAACATGTTTCAGACATTAATATATCCATCATCAGGAGCTTGCGACTATTCTGTTGAATTACCACATTGGTCGTATTTTTCTTGGTTCGATGTGTGTTGGAGATTCGGTGTGGTTGGGTTGGAGTGGTATCCGTGTTGCAGGCTGAAGCCTGAAATAAAATAGCAAGTGACATCAAGTTGGTCTTTTATTCTCCAACTCTCTACTGTCATTTGAATCAAGCTCATATCCCCAGATCCCATTTTTTTACGACCAATTTTAATATTATCCGCCCATCTACGTCATAATCAGTCTCGTTCACGAAAACTTTTCTACTAACTTGTCATACATATATTCTCATTTCCCGTAGGTTCTACAGGTCCCACTTCCAATTTCGCTCAACCCACCTGTCAAAAACTGGAAGCCCAGCGGTTATGCCCGACTATCGGTCTAGTCAGGCAATGACATTTGCATTATCATACATAAGCTTTTCATTTTCCTCACATAGTTTACGTTTTTGTTCACACGATTTTCATAGTAAATAGCGGTTTTCTTTGTAAATGGATTTAAGTGGTTATTCTTTGCAGTCGGCGCTGAATACAGAATGTTAGAATGTTGTATAAATACATTATTAGGCCTAACGGCACTTGAACTATTTTTCTCACCCACCCTTCTGACATAATTGGTAAGTAAACCTGTTTATCTGATGTAACAAGACACAATGTTTGCATAACGTAACAATGAGGTGCTTTCATACAACCATTGTTGCAGTGGAAAATCAATAAATTTTACATGTCCTGATTGTGTTTGTAGCCACGATTATCCAGCACGCAATGCGCATGCGCAATGTTGTCATCCGTGGCCTGCCCGTCTCTGCAATATTTTTCCACATTATCTCATTAACGGCACTATTAAAAAAAAATAGTTATTGGGCACAAAATGTGTGGTTTTATTTTCTGTACAAATTTCGTCTGGAACATTTCCCATTCTAGGAAGAACTAAGCGAGATATGATCACAAGTGTATATCGGTCTTCATGTAAACTACCCGTTGTTCTTGCAAGATTTTTAATGAAACTTGAATTTTCTCGACAGATTTTAGAAAAATACTGAAATATATTTCATGGAAATCCATCCAATGGGAGAAAAGTTTTTGCATGCGAACGGACGGACAGAATGAAGCTAATAGTCGCTTTTCGCAAATTTTTGGAACGCGCCTAAACAAGAATGTGTGGGAGGACCAAAGGTCGTGAAGCCAACTGTAATTATATCATGTCCTATAAGTGGAGGACTGAAGTTACTGGGCAAACTATTGAGTCACTTTGGTATGATGCAAAGTACATGGCGACGGGATTTCATTTTAACCTTTTGGCGCCGGAATTATTTTTTTTTATTTTAGCACATCCTGTATATAAAATGTGAATAATACGGGAACCAAATACGTTAGAATTATGAAATAAACTGCAGTTTGAAGAGGAAAAAAGGGAGAGTATATACCATGTTTAAAATATTTAGTACCTATATTTGTTGAATAAGTATATCAAATGCAACTTTAGAGGTTAGCGGTGCGTTACGACCACTATAGTTGACATTAGGCGTCAAAAGGTTAATCGTATTCATGGATTTACATTTTAGTTTCTGTTTATAAGCCAGATGTGTCACTTTTTGTGTACTCTACTTCGGGGACCCACGTAATTCGAGTATGTAAGAAAACTGATGTTTCCATTGAGGGCTTAAGTATAATCCTGACCCGTTTGTAACATACTGTCTTGTAAAGAAAAGTGACATTTGTAGCATGTGAGTTCTTGACAATGGCTCCACACCAATAACATCACTTACATTAACAAGGACGTTTTCCACCATGACTGTACTTAACATTAATCATAACGTTTCGGAAGCTGAAGACTTCCATCTTCAAGTCAGTAACAATTAATCCCAAGAAATTTCAAGCCCTTGATACTGCGATCAGTGCTCGCTGCTGACCTCTGGTATGTGCATCTGCGAGCACTGTTCTGCAAGAGAGCAATCGAACTGATACCTCGTCGCAGCAACTTGTTGATTCTA
>Ga0131853_10026798_pt1 | contig 10363 bp, 12 predicted proteins | sample TergutLab28metaG_FD_92764 | JGI IMG/M metagenome (GOLD analysis project Ga0131853, IMG submission 92764) | Labiotermes labralis P1 segment gut microbial communities from Petit-Saut dam, French Guiana - Lab288 P1 (version 2) (version 2) | ecosystem: Host-associated > Arthropoda: Insects >... | reverse complement strand
GCAAAAACCTTATCTCTGTGGAATGTGTAAATTGTGGTGGATGTGTAGTGACTATAAATTTCGTAATTCCGGCCTCAAAGTTTCCAATTGTGGTGTAAGGCTCCAAATACACGTAAGTAATCCGTTTTTTATACATGGGATACAGCCAACTTTCTCCTATGGTGTGTAAAAATTTTTTATTTTTATGATAGGAAATACTGCAATTTTTAAATTTTTTTCGGTACCCTTAAAATATGCCGGCTGGGGGGGTTTTAAAGTTTAAATGGACGCCGGGCTGAAAGTATTAAAGAATCTAATTCATAATGTAGTTTAGGGTGTTGGGTGTCATTATATGAGCACATTCTTACAAAATTAGTAATGTAATGTATATCCTCATATATAATGGCCATGCCATGACATGCCAGGAACAGTGGGAGGTTATGGTCGTCTTTTATCAGTCCATTCACAAGTCAAAACTAGAAGGAGATGGGTCTTCAGCACCACACCCTGGCCACTTTACTACCAGAAAAGACCCAGTAACCATTGTACAGGAGGCTGGTTGGGCCTCAGGGCTGGTCTAATTGCACTGGAGATCTCACCCCCACCAGGATTCATAAGTTTTCAAATTTGCTTCAACATTCTCTCTCAGCTTTTCTAGGGAAAGGGACAGAGGTTGTTTTCTCATTTCAGATTCTTAAGGGGCAATGTAACACTAAGTCACAGTCAAAATTTGCCTGTGTGCTAGGGGTTGAGTTGGCTTGGTTTACATTATGCTATCTTCTACATGTTACAGTCTGCTTAGAGCCATCGTCTCTTCCCTACCTCTTCTCTTGCACATGAAACAGCGAATTGCATATAGTGTGAGTTATAATCTTCAATTTTTTAAAAAAAATCATTATATTGATTTTTTTTTTTCTGAGTGGAATGGATTTTCATCACATTAAACTTAAATTTTAAATAAATAATATGTGTTCAAGTGAAGCAGTTCACATAATGGTGTACAGTATATTGTTGGGCTTGGAAAAAAACTGTCGTACTGAAATTCTGTTGTTTTCTTGTTCGATCAAAAGGGATTTTACCACATACTATTCTGTACTGTATTTTTGTACATCTTGTGCGTTTACTTTTCAGTTTATTGACTGTAACTGGTGATCAAAATAAAAATGCAAGGTAAGTTAACATTGTGCTGTGCTTAATGGAGCACTGTGCCATTATGGTGTTTGGGGGAGTGAAGGTATTCTTAATCTGGGAACTAGGTGGTGGTGAGTGGTCAGCTTCATTCCATAACTGATTTACTTCTGCGGACAGAACCTGTTGGTAGCAAGTGTATGGGACTTGTATATGGAGAAGAGAAATGTATTTCTTACAGTGGATGAGATTTTTAAGATTGTTGTGTAATGTTTCCAGTTTTCAGAAGTTTGTTCATGAATTGCAAAAATGTGTGAAGACAAAACCAAAAGATTTCCACCTGAAGGAAGGCACTTTCTGCTTGGGAAAATGTCCGAATGATGGGCTGTAAGTTGAACTTGTATTTTTATAATTCAGAGTTGCTGTAAATGTGAATTTCCATAGATTTGTTTGAATACGTTAATGCATTTTATATCTCCTATGGACCATTTAATCAACCTAAGGAGCGTAGCTGCTTTCTAACAAGAACAGCAGTTTTCAAAACAAATAGATGGTTATTATACTAATGGACACCAATTTTATACCACACAAGTCAAGATATACAAAGAACTTCACACATAACGCACCTAATCAGGTAGGGTCCTCAATGTTGTGTCATTATGAGTATTTTGAAATTGAAGTGAGATAGTCTGGGTTTTTCTGCCAAAAGTAACTTTTTTTTCCTGTTTGGATTATGGTTTGTTTGTCTTTTGTTTTGTTTCATTTAATTTCTTTTCTCTTTATTTTGATGTATACTCGTTGTTCTTAAGGGTGTTTGTTATAATGTTAATTTATTCCAAGTGTTTTGTTTTCACATGAGATGTATTTTTATTCTGCTTGTTTTGTATGCTGTATTGTATTATTGCCAGTTTCTTTATTTTGAAGTAGGTTACATAAATTATTGAGAATCACTGTACCTGTGTAAGTTGGTTTTCATTGTTCTTATAGATATCAAATTTATGTGTCCAGCAACTCCTGACCATTTGTGCAGTATAGTTTTTTAATTCATGTCCTGAAACAACCCAAGAAGTTTACGAATACTGAATTTGAATATTGGAAGTGACATTGGCAACATTATGGCAAAAACCTGTAACCTGTATCTTGAAATGTTCTCAAGTACAGTAGAGAATACTCCCAGAATGTTGTGTGAACACTGATTTGTGTTCTATGTTCATTGAAGTGTAAAATATGTTTCCTATGTGGGTACAGTTCTAAGCAGATCACTTTGTACTCTGTATCTTTCTGTTGGGATAATAGACATTGTCCAGTTGTCCCATAGGGAAACTAGACCATTAAGAAATCTGTTGATAATTGTAAAAATTGTGTGCAGATTGTACAGGCACAGCTGCACAAACTGCTGGAATGTGACTGTGCTTAGATTGTAGTCCAGATCCATCTGGTAACATATATGATATTGGTCTCACAATGAAACTAAAGCATTGTTAACTATTTATAATTGTGATACTTGTGAACAGATGGTGCAGAGCACGGGTGGACAAGCTGCTGGAAGGTGACCGCTTGTTGTTGTTTTATGTAGACTATGGTGATAATGCACCTGTTAACATAGATGATACTGCTCCCATCACAGAGATGCAGATTAAAAAACTACCATTCCAAGTGAGTACTGATTTTTAATTAAATAAGATCTAACAGATGTCCAGTTTATAATCACTTGGCTTCAGCACACGTTTGAAATATTTGTGATCTTTCCACACATAATAGTAAAATCAGAAGTTACTCAAAACTACATTAAATATGTTGTTTTATGTACAGTGTAAATGGAAATCTATTTGGCTTTGTTTCATGATAGCACTTATTCCTGAAGGATTTTTTGTTCATAATGTTCATTTGACCTTAACAAATCAAAATTCTATTCAGGAAGAAATTAAGAGCAGATTGAAGTCACGGAATGCTTGCTATCATTCAGTGCTGAGTCTTCTGTCTTCCAGGTTGCTATCTAAAAATGTAAAGATTAAGGTATACAGACCTATAATTTTGCATGTTGTTTTGTACGGTGTGAAACTTGGTCACTCACATTTGGGGGAGGAACGTGGGTTAAGGTTGTTTGAGAATAGGGTGTCAAGGAGAATATTTGGGCCTAAGAGGGCCGAGGTAACGGGGGAGTGGAGGCAACTACATAATGAACAGCTTAATGATCTATACTCCTCACCCATTATTCTTCGGGTGATAAAATCAAGAAGAATGAGATGGGCGGGACATGTAGTACATATGGGTGAGAGGAGAGGCATTTACAGGGTTTTGGTGGGGAAACCTGAGGGAAAGAGGCCACTTGGGAGACCCAGTCATAGACATATATATATATATATATATATAGTTTCTTGTCATTCCTCAAGGGAACATAGGGCCCTCACAAAGTTTCGTCATCTGACATGATTACTGGTGAGTACTTTGACTTCGTTCCATGTTTTGCCTTGGTGTCTAATCTCTTCAAAGATTGTTCTGCGCCATGTTGTTTGGGGTCTGCCACAGGATCTGGTTCGCTGAGGATTCCACTCTAAGGCTGCTTTTGCTATGTCACCTGGTGGTCGGCGAAGTGTGTGGCCCAGCCACCCCCACTTCCTCTGCCGAATTTCTAGTTCGATTGGCTTTTGCTTAGCTCTCGCCCACAGTTCTTGATTTGTTATCTGGACCGGCCAGAATATTTTCAGTATTCTGCAGATGCATCTATTGATGAGAACTTGGAGTTGATGTATGATGGTTTTAGTAAGCTTCCAGGTTTCACAGCTGTAAAGCAGGACGGACTTTACGTTGGTATTGAAGATCCTTATTTTGGTGTTATTATAGTATGCTGTTGATCTCCAGACTGTGTTGAGTGTTCTGAACATGCCTCGAGCTTTCTTGACTCTTTCCACCTTATTCCTCTCTGAGTATCGTTCGCTTTGCTCAATGCTGTGTCCAAGACAATGTTAAAAAGAAATGGAGACAGTACGCTGCCCTGTTTGACCCCGTTTCTCACGGGTATACTTTCACTTTTCCAATTTCTGTGAATGACTTGACATGTTGATTTGTTATATAGTTCCTTTATAATTTTTTTTTACATTCATTGTTCCGTGCATCATTACAATTGTTCCAAGATAATTACCAACAAGATGACACTTTTGGACTATCCTTTATTTCAGGGTTAGTTGTCCTTCACTCTACATGTTTCGAGCTTCAGGGAGCTAATCATCAGGAGTTTCACTTTTTTACTGTACAGGCAGCCTCTGGCATACTGTGTAATCTTTTGCTGTATTGCACCCGTTCCCCTACGCAGTCGGGAACAGAACACGTAGGGGAACGGGTGCAATACAGCAAAAGATTACACAGTATGCCAGAGGCTGCCTGTACAGTAAAAAAGTGAAACTCCTGATGATGAGCTCCCTGAAGCTTGAAACATGTAGAGTGAAGGACGACTAACCCTGAAATAAAGGATAGTCCAAAAGTGTCATCTTGTTGGTAATTATCTTGGAACAATTGGTTCCTTTATAATATTTACTAATTTAGTTGGCACTCCCTGTTCTGCAAGTGTCTGCCATATTTCTGTGTGTTTTAGACAGTCAAAGGCTCTTTCGAAATCAACGAATATCATATAAAGTGGTGAGCGATATTCGAGGGATTGTTCGACCACCATTCGCAGTGTATTAATTTGGTCCACACAGGACCTATGGGGTCTGAAGCCAGCTTGCTCTTTCCTGAATAGTGGCTCGAGCTTATCACTTAATCACTGATACAAAATAGTGGTGACCAATTTGTTAATAGTCTTCAATAACGTTATGCCTCTCCAATTCTTGCAGTCACTTAAATCACCCTTTTTTTGGTAGCTTAATGATATAGCCATTTTCCCATACATCTGGGAATCGTTCGAGTTCCCGCGTGGTTTTGTTTAGGGGTTCTAGCAGTGTTGCCGTTGTATTGGGACATGCCATGAATATTTCAGGTGGGATACCATCTGGGCCTGCTGCTTTCTTTTTTAGCTGTTTTATGGCTTTAACTATTTCTGTGTGCATGGGAGGATTTTCATGTATCCCAATGGGATGCTAGGGTAGTATTTAAGTCATGCTCGCGCTCTTGGGCAGGAGCAGACAAAATTTTGCCGAAGTGTTCTTGTCATCTCTGCACCTGTTCTTCTACTGCTGTTAGTTGATTGTCATCTTTTCCCCTTACTAGGGAGGCAGCGTTAGTGAAGCTTTTCTTTGCTGATTGTCTTGTAATTCTGTACAGCTCGCGGGAGTTTTTGAGGTTGGCTGCATTTTGTGCTGCTTGTGCTAAGTTTTCTACCCATGTTCTTTTATCTTTCCTCGCTGCTTTTTTTACGAATTTATTGGCTTCCCGGTACTGTCTTCTGAGATTTGTTTTCTCTATTTCATTGACGGCATTTAGTAGTTTGCCCTTAATTTCTTTGCGTTTCGCTATCCTTCCTCATGTGTCATCAGAGATCCATTCTTTCCTACTAGTCTTCCTTCTTCCAAGTATTTCCTCACTGGCCTCCAAAAGAGTGGCTTGGATATTATGCCACTTCTTTTTGGTGCACTCATTGGCATTCTACGTCCGTTGTATTATCTTTTCAATTTCTTTCTCCATGCTCTTATGGACCGTTTTACTTTTTAGTTTATCTGTATTAAACTTTGGTCTGTCTGCAGTGTCTCTAACTTTGAGTGCTGTTATTTTAAGCTGGACGCTTCCGATCTATTTGATTTTGCGTTGTTTGATTGGGAGATCCCCATGTGACTTTATGAATTTGTTTATGGGGAAAAAGTGTGCCACCGATGACTAAATTGTTGTTTGAGCATAGCTCGGCGAACCTTTCGCCATTCTCATTCATGGTTCCTAAGCCATGTCTTCCCATAGTGTGTTCAAAGTTTTTGTTGTCTGCACCCACTTTGGCATTTAGGTCACCCATGACCATAGTTATTTCTGATCTTTTTACATTGCGAAGCGTGTTCTCAAGTGTTTCGTAGAATGCATCTTTTTCTTCTGTTACAGCTTGTTCTGTTGGTGCGTAGCACTGGATCACAACCAGTTTGCGCAGTTTTGTGAGGAATCTTGCCATGATGATCCTGTCCAATATTGGTTTCCATTCTATAAGACTTTTATGGGCTTTTGGGCTCAGTAATATTCCCACACCACTTTCGTGCTTATCGTTAATAGGTTTGCCTGAGTACAGTAGAATTCCTCCTTGTGGGATACGATGCTCACCTGAGCCGTTCCACTGGGTGTCACTTAGGCCCAGGATCTCTATGTGATATGTATTCCTTTCTTTATCTATTTGAGCAAGTGTTGTTATTTCCATCATCGTCTTTACGTTCCAACATCCAATTCTTGTCCGTGTTTTCGTACTAAAAGTTGTCACCATAGTGTCCGTCTGGTTATCCTTCGTGAGGGTTTCAGTAATCTGTTGTTTTAAGGCATGCGGGTATTTAACCCCCAGCGCCCGAGTCTGGTCATGGGATTGCCGGGGGAGCAGCATATCCTCTGCCCTGGATGTTGAGGTTATACCACCTATGCTCGGTCGCCAGAGCCTCATTTGTAAAAACAGGGTGCACCGCGAGAAGGTGAGGTTGGCATTTGGTCAAACTGACCCTTACACCCGGCCCAATGGAGATGGGAGGATAATATTAAGATAGATCTTCAGGAAGTGGGATGTGGGGGTATTAACTGGATCAAGCTGGCTCAGGATAGGGACAGGTGGTGGGCACTTGTGAATGTGGTAATGAACCTTTGGGTTCCATAATATGTAGGGAATTTCTTGACTAGATGAAAACTGGTTAGCTTCTCAAGAAGGACTGCTGCATGGAGTAAATATGTAAGTAAGTAAGCAAGTAAATGTTCATTTGTGTTTGTGTAGAAATTATCACATTGCAATTTGAACAACAGGAATTTCTGTTTTCCTCTTTCACAGAAATAACTGTAGTTTGTGTTTTTCCTTTAAAACAGCAGTAGAGCTTTTTGTGTTTTTCCAGTATGTTAGGAATGGTATTGGTTGGAGGACTGAATGAGTGATGTGTTTTCCCCAAGTGATGTTTTCCTGTGTGCCAGCAGTGGCTCTGTTTTGGGTTTTACAAGTGTTGGGATATCCCAGTGTGGATTTTTCATGTATTCTAGCAGTGGTGCAAATTTTTTTTCCCCCATATGATCGGTTTTCAGTGCCTGGAACAATACATGTAACAATATTTCTCATTTTGCCTCTCTGAAGCAAGCACATTTTGTATTTATCCTTTGCTGCTATCATCATTCGTTTACAGCATACGGTTTTTGGTGGACAAACAGACTATGAATTTTACTCACATGTGTGTTGTTAACTCTACATGTTGTATACTCTTGAATAGCAAAGATATTTTGAATGAGAAATTAAAGGAAATGGTCATGGCCTCTTGTAAGGTATTATGTTTCCATTTCCTTGGAAATACTGGAGAAAACAAAGGATGCCCTCAGTTGTAATACCTTGGCTGGTCTGTGTATTTATATTTTGCTGGAGATGTATGAAATATAAAGGTGGGGTGCTAACTGCTCGCTTCAATTTTCATTTTCATGTTAGAGAAGGGGAATTAATGCAAGGCATGCCTGAGAGAGGGAAAGGGAGGGAGGGGAGAGAGAGAGAAAGAGAGTGAGCCTTTGTAGAGGACATGCATGCAGATGTGTTTCTGCACATAACAGTGGCAGAACTACGGACCAACCAAGCTGCTTTGTGACCAACAAGACTTAAGACTTGGTCTGTGTTCAGATTTCCCTTTAAATTTGGACATAAAAAGTTACTGTGGATGATCAAGAAAGTTTTTTTGATTTGTTTTTCTTTTTCAGGCCATTGAATGCACCTTGGCAGGTATTAAATCACCAGCTGGTGACATCTGGTCTGAAGAAGCAATAGATGCAGTCTGTGAATTTGCTGATAACTCTAGTGGTCTGTATGTTAAGGTATGTCATGTGTATTCATATCAGCCTCATTGTGGTCATATTTAAATACTGAAGAAACCAATACAGGGGTGCTGCTCATGTGCCAAATTGAAAGACAGTCTTCCTGGGCAACTTGACCCTGAAAATGGATGCACTGTGCTTCCCTGAAAAGTTGGTAACTGTTTACTAGTTGACATGTGTAATCTTAGAAGACTTGATTCTCCATCAGTAAATTTGTGACAACCTCAGATCTCAGGTACCTTAAACATTTATTGTTTTACTGAACAAGTTTATTTATTCCACTGTAAACAGCTCCACACCCCACTGTCACCAAAGCCACCGCCCCAGCCTTTTCATGGTAGAAAATATTTGAGGCAGTGCAATTTAGTTACTTCTCAGATGTATACTATTCCAGCACGGTTATGACGTTTTTAATCCTATCTGTTTAGAATAGACCTCTTTAGGTCCTCACAATACCTACTCTTGTGTTGAAACTTGCACAGAGTGCCTGTTCTTTGTTGGTCATCACTGCTCATTGGCCCCAGATGTTTTGTATTTCATGGTATTCATGCAATTGTCAGTCCTTTTGGCTTCTCAAAAAAGCACCAATTTAAACTTTGCAATATATGCAGTTCATGAGAAGGAAGGAACTGGAGTATTATTTCTGCTTGCTTTCATGAGTTTTTTCATGATCACATCAGTGTTTTTTTTTTAAAGCTTATGCTATTGGTGTGTTACTGTAAACACTTAGTACAATCAGTTTGTGACTGTCACCACAAAGGATCACAGTACTTCCACATACTAACTGGTACTGGGCTGTGACATTAACTCTTCAGTGCAGGGAATTTTAAACCCCCAGCCATAGCATGATGTGGGAGCAGTATTTAAGGGTTGCTGTATCGAATGCCTTGGCCAAGTGCTATGGTACATGATATGTAAACTTAAGATTGGGAACCAGCACTAATTCACACCAGTGACCTAGAACACCTATTACATTCCAACAATTTTCTGCCATCTTTCATTACTACTTGGGTATGTGAATGTTGCCTGAGGCTATCCAAATATAAATCCTGGTAGCTGCCACCATGATACGAATTGTTCCTAGCCGGAACCTTGGCATGACTTCCACATAGTGAATTTATTACCATAACCTCCTGAACTCTGTATGTATGTATGTCAGATCATTTTGGTTTCTTGGAACATCAAACCTGTTTCTTGCCACAAGGGCTTGTCTGACTTTTGTGTGCATTCTTTCTCTTTCTCCATTGCTAAGACCTTTCACACATGTCAGGGACTTATGTGCTACTCCTTCTCTGCATTCATTTAACCTTTTCTTCTAACAACATTGGTAGTTCCTGTTTCTGCTCTTGGACCTTTGGGTCTAACTGTTTCAGATGAACATTTGACCCTGTCATGTGGAGACAGCGTTCGTCCTTCACCTGTTTAGTGGTTGCCACCAGCATACCTGCAGGGATTGTAACAGTTTCTCCACATCTGTTGCATATTAGCACAATTCCCTGGCATATCTTTTTCCTGTTGTCTCGTTGATGTCACTGTGCCGCCTCCAGCCACAGCTGTATGTTGGCTATTTCCAACTGTCTCCTATCATTTTCCACCTAACTTGTCTTCCTTCTTCACTATAACTCCTATAGGCACATGCTGTTTTGTCAGTTTGCAGTTTAGTTGTTCTGTGACTTTCAGCTGTTCTTCCTCCACCTCCGTTGGAGGTTTTCTCTGGCCTTACTTTGCATCTTGGACTCCCCAGTTTCTGAATTTACTGGAACACGTTTGACCACTCACCCATGGAACATTCCTGTAATGCCTAATTTTACTGGCTCCAGTACCATGGCATTTCCTGTGTCATCTGTTTGGATCCTTTGTTGATCCTTATCTGCAAAATTTACCCTGGCACTGCTAAATACTTGGGGGAATTGTCACACTGCAAGACATGACTGTGCACCTCCAACCATATGATGTGTATGTAGTGTGTAGTGAATTTGACACGTCTTGTGTCCGTGTGTAATGGATGGACTATAAAATAAGTTTATATACAGGGTATTTCACGACTTCAGGGCATAACTGCAGCAGGTGATTTCCTAGGCCTTTGTGATCAAAAAAATTCATATAAACATGTGTCCGATTTTGGACGGTTACGGAGTTATGACCGTTTTTAATTCCCGTACACGCCCTCGTGTGAACCGCATCTATCAGGTGGCGGGTTGCTATTTTTAGCCAGCTACAGACACTTGTATGGTACCTAAGGCGTGCGGGGAAAGGTGGGGTGCTAAGTGCTACCCGCGCGGTTCACAACCGAGCGGCAGCCTGT
>Ga0131853_10026797_pt1 | contig 10363 bp, 19 predicted proteins | sample TergutLab28metaG_FD_92764 | JGI IMG/M metagenome (GOLD analysis project Ga0131853, IMG submission 92764) | Labiotermes labralis P1 segment gut microbial communities from Petit-Saut dam, French Guiana - Lab288 P1 (version 2) (version 2) | ecosystem: Host-associated > Arthropoda: Insects >... | reverse complement strand
GTGTATATCACAGGATTCGACCGCCACACAGCAAGATGCGAACAGACAATGGTGGATTGGTATATTGAACTTGAAAAAGAGGCGAAAGCGAAAAGGAGTATTTGAATGGAAAAAGAAGTTATTGAATTTATTGAAAGCCGTATCGAATATCATAAGAGCAAACAAAAAGAATATGCAAACATTAGCGAAATGAGAGTAGAGCAAGAACGAGGTTCGGTAATCGCATTAATGGTAGTTAAAAGAAAACTTGAAAAACTGTTTAAGCAGGATGCAAAGTAATGAAAAACGCGAGAGCCAGGGCGTGTGACATAAACCTAAAGGTTCGGGCGATAGTAAAAGAGCGTGATGGATACTGCTGTGCGTTATGTGGGGGCAATGGATTGTTTATGAGCATTGCCCACTACATCCCACGAAGCAAGGGCGGTCTTGGGATAGAACAAAACTTGTTGGTGTTATGTCAACGATGCCACCACAACTATGACAATACAACAAAGAGACAGGAATATGCGGTTATAATTCGGGATTATCTTAATGGGCATTACCCAGGATTCGACCACGACAGAAGATTTTATAAAAAGGAGAGTATATGATGGGTACAGAAATCGAAATGATTGAAATTAAAGGTATTGTAGATGCTAGTGAGAATCCAATACACTTAATCGAATTTAATGTCAAATTTTGCGAATGGCTTGAAAGCAATGGATGGGCTTTCGGGGGAAGCATGGATGAGTATAAAGAGAGCGAACAATGATTGTCATTCCAATTAGCCCAGTAGGGAAAGGTAGACCGCGCTTTCGCAGGATTAGAAACTTTGTGCAAACATACACCGACAAGAAAACGCAGGAGTATGAAAAGACGATTGCTAAAGAATACATAAGGCTTGGAGGTAAGCACCACAGGGAATTACCTATTGCTTTGACAGTATGCGCATGGTTTGAAATTCCGAAGTCATGGTCAAAGACGAAACGAGATAGTGCGCTTAGGGGAGAGCTTAACCACACCATACGAGTGGACTGCGACAACATTGTGAAAGCCGTGCAAGACGCATTGAATGGCGTGGCATATGTTGACGACAAGCAAATTGTGAGAGTGTATTGCAGTAAGCAATATGGAGGCAGCAGCGAATTGCATATCGACATTAGCCCTATGACGGCATAGTGCGCCGCGTAGGAAGCGATAGAACCAAACGACAACCACTTGAGGGGGTGATGTTATGGTTATGCCAACACTACGAATTGCAACAATATGCAGCGGAATCGGCGCACCTGAAAAGGCTTTGCGACAACTTGGGATTGATTACAAGACCGAGTACTTCTCAGAGTTTGACAAATACACAAGCAAGAGTTACTGTGCGATTCATGGTGAAGATGCAACAAAGAATCTTGGCGATTTAACCAAGATTGATATTGGAAAGTTGCCGAAAGATGGTGACCTGATTGTAGGTGGAACACCGTGCCAAGACTTTTCTATAGCCGGGAGGCGAGCAGGTGGGGAAGCCGACAGCGAAACAAGGTCAAGCCTTATGTGGAACTTTGTGGAGATAATCCACGAGACAAAACCAAAGGTCGTGCTGTGGGAGAATGTGCCGGGATGCTTGTCGGGCGAGATGTATCCGAACTATCGCAAGTTTATCTCAACACTTAGTGAACTTGGCTACGAGAACCGCGCTGAGGTCTTGAATGCGAAGCAATTTGCTATCCCACAAAACCGAGACCGCGTATTCGTTCTTGCCACTCGAAAAGATTTGGGTTTGAAGTTTAAGATGCCTGTTGGGTACGACTGTGGCATAAGGCTTAAAGACATCTTGGAAAGTGAAGTTGCAGAAAAGTTTTATTTAAGCGAACAGTTTATACGAGGTCTATTCAGCCATAAAGAGCGGCACAATGGCAAAGGCACAGGGTTTGGATGGAAGCCCACAGACCCTGAAAAGCACGCTGCCTGTTTGCACGCAAACAGTTCGCTTGCACCGACCGACAATACACTTATTGAACACACGCAAGGGAAGCCACAAGGTTACCGCGTGTATGATACAGCAGGAGTTTCTGTGACGCGAGCGTCACAGGCAGGTGGCGGAGGAGCAAAGACAGGTCTGTATGTAGTGCCACGCGGAGACAATAAGGGTGGATGCAGGGAAGTCGAAAATTGTCCGTCAATCACAGTAAGTGCGTTTGAGCAAAACAACTTCATTATTGATATTTACAATAAGTCTTTGCGCAAAGACGGAAATGCAGGAACAATTACGGCGGTTGGAACATCAACCGGTGGTTGTGGAACATTTGCTGTAATAGAAAGCCATGAGCCAAAGTGCATTAATTCCAAAGTCAATGGGAAGCAGCCAAAGGTACAAGACAGGATATACGACTCAACTGCTGTGTCCACAGCAGTCACAACGGCTTTTATGCCAAGCATAACCGAAAAGACTGAGGGAATAGGCAATGGAAAGACAACAACATTACATGAAACAAAGACTGTGGAGCAAATCCTTTCAAACCCAGAGCATGGAGACACTTTAACAGTTGCTAGCATGGCATATGTGTTCCTCAATGGGCAATGGGTAAGGATAAGGAAGTTAACACCGCGAGAGTGCTTTAGACTCATGGGCTTCTCTGATACCGACTTTGATGCCTGTAAGGCGGCAGGATTAAGTGACAGCCAACTTTACAAGCAAGCAGGTAATAGCATTGTTGTCAATGTTCTTATGGCGATTTTCGGTGAGTTGTATGGTGTTCCGTGGAAAGAAAAGGTCTACGGAAAATACTGGAAGACAGAACATGAACGACTTTATGATTTGCCGATGTTTCAAGCACTAGGAGGGAATGAATGATGGAAAACAAGAAACCTTTGACAGATAACCGCAGACAGAAATTGAACGATGTGTACTATGAATTAAAAAAAGCAACACCTGACAATCCACTAACAAAAGCATGGTTGCGCGATTGGATGGGATTCAAGGAAAGACAGTCGCGCGATTTGATAAGCGAGGTTGCGCGGAAATATCCTGTTGTGTCCTTGTCGTCAGGAAAGGGATATTACTTGTTACCCGACTTTGCCGCATTGAACAATGCCGAGATGACAGAATATACACGCATTCGAGACCATGCCGTAGCAGAACTTGAAAGTAGGATAGAAGAGTTGAAAAAGCGCATAGAGCCGCTTAAAGCGTGGGGGTTTTGATGGAAGTAAAAATGACAACACAACAAAAACACGAATTGATTGCGAAGAAGCTGTTTGGATATAAAGTATTTGAAAATAAGCTTTATGTTGAAGATGACGATGGAGGAAAGCTTTGCTACCAAAGTATCGGAAAAGGACTGCCAAACTACACCCAAAACTGGCAAAAGGTGGTGGAGGAGTTAAACAAATTAGAAAGCTTTGTAAGCATTGAAATTGGATTTGATTTGCCGAGAAAAATGAGTTTTATAAAAATCAGACACGCAGAAAATTACGGTAAGGTCGAAACATTTTACGGCAACACCATCGGCGAAGCAGTTGTAAATGCGACAGTTGAGTATTTCAAGGCGGTGCAGAATGGCTGATGTAAAATGGATAAAATTCGTTGTCGGAATGTTTGATGGGCAATCTTTTAAGCGAATCAAGAAGGCTAGAATCGGCGGTGTAAGGTTCAGGAATGCACTAACTGCTATTTGGTTTGAATTACTTGATTTGTCTGCGAAAAGTAATAGCGATGGGTTTTTGATTGACTCTAACGAAATACCATTTAAGGACTTGAAAGATATAGCTATTATGCTTGATAGAGCCGATGACGATGAATTTGAAGAATTTGAACTGTGTATGAGTTTTTACAAGAATGAAAAAATGATTGAGATAATTGATGATTGTTACAGATTATCAAATTGGTCTAAATATCAAAACACAGAGGGTCTCAATAAAATCCGCGAGCAGACGAGGCTGAGAGTCACAAGGCATAGAGAACAGAAGCGATTGTGTAACGCAAGTGTAACGCGTTACAGTAACGACAGTAACGAAACAGATATAGATATAGATAAAGAGTTAGATAAAAAGAAGAAAGGAATAAGAGGAGAAATATTAAGCCAAGATGTCTTCACATTACAGACAAATATAATACTTGGTAAATATAACGAAATATTCAATAGAAAAACAAAGATAACAGGAAGCAGACAAACAAAGCTTAAAGCAAGAGCCAAAGAATATGGCGAAGAACAAATAATCAAATGCTTTGAGATTGTAAAAGAGACACCATTTCTTATGGGTGTGAACGATAGAAAATGGGCGGCGGATTTGGATTGGTTGATTGGCAACGACACCAACATTGCAAAGGTGCTTGAGGGAAAGTATGGGAACGCAGAGCCTGCCGAGCGCGCAGGTGTGGTGGTAGATTAGGCATGGGAGAAAAAGAAATAAAAAGTAAAGGGAGAAGCGCAATGCAATATGAGATTTTAAGAAAGACAGGGAGGCTGTCAAACGGATACGAAGGCGGTAGGGGTTCGTTATACCATGCGGTAGTGTCAGGTATTGCTTTATGCGGAACAGAGCCAGGAAGATTATCAGGTTGGGGTGTCTATGCAGGAGAAAAAGTGACTTGTGTTAAGTGTCTTAAAAAAATCAATAAGAGGGAGAAAATATGAAAAATGAAGAAAGAATTAAGGAACTCCTAGATAAGGATTACGGTGACCCGATATGGGATATTCCGCTACCATATGGATTGTCTGAGGAATTTGCTTATTGCTTGCATAAGAGAGGGCTGATAGCTCCACCAATGAAAACAGGAGTACTAGGGCGAGACGAAGTCGTGGAGTTGTTAAAAGCTTATAAGGAAGGGTATTCGGATGAAGAGTGGCTAGCAGGGTTTCTTATGTATGAGTGTTCGAAAAATGCGATAGAGCCAAAATTCAATGTTGGACAAGAAGTTTGGCTCAAACAGAGAAAAGGTGTTGTTAAATCGAAAATAGTTGAAATAAGAATCGTCTATTGGGTCGAAGATGATTCTGAGAACCAGATGCACGAAGCTCCGACAGACTGTATCTTTGCTGCTAAAGACGAAGCGGCGAAAGGTGGTGCTTAATGCCGTTCTTGAAATGGGGAGGAATCGAAAATGAAGACATTGACCTTTCGCAATTCTTGCAAACAGAGACCAAGCTAGATAAGTATATTGTAGGGTTTGGAATGAGCCACCTGGTTATAGTCACGGGAACGAAACAAAGCGGAAAGACATCGCTAACCGGTAACTTGATTTGCAATTTTGCGAATAAGGGTCATAAGGGCTTATTGTGCAGCTTTGAAATGAAAAACGCAAGAACAAAGAATTGGGTGCGGATGCAAGCACTTGGGGCAGATAACCTAAATGCAAAAATGCTATCGTGCGGTAAAGAAGTTTACTACCCAAAAAGCGAGTTTGTGAAAGAAGAAGTTGATAAGTGGCTGGAAAACCATTTGCAAGTATATGACAACTCAAGTTTCAAGCTAGAAGACGTTAGTAGAGATATTAAGGCGATTCTAGTGAACGACAAAAGCATCAGGTACGTTATTCTTGACAACCTTATGAAACTTGACAATGGTACATTAAACGAAAAGAACGAATGGGCGGCGCAAGAAGAATTAGTGAAAAGACTCCAAGTGTTTGCGCAAAAAAACAACATATGCATAATCCTTGTTGTTCACCCGACAAAAGTTCGTGCATTGATGCGACTTAATGACATTAAAGGTAGTGGGGCAATATCCGATGCGGCTGATACAGTAATTATTGTCCACAGGACAACTGCCGATTTCAAAATTGCGGCTAAAGATTATTTTGGATGGAAAGCGGACAGTACCGAATTGAGTTATGACACATTATTTGAGATTGCCAAAGACAGGGAATTCGGGATGGAGGGTCAGTTCTGCGGGATGTACTTCTGCAAAAAAGGCAAGAGATTTCTAAACGACAAGAACGAAAAAACGAAGTTTGGGTGGCAGAAAAGTGGCATACAAATTGGAATGACGACAGAACCTGTGGATGACGATGAATTACCATTCTAAACAAAGGGGGAGTTATGGATAAGGAAAGATGGAGACAATTAAAGCATGGGGCAATAAAGCCTGCGAGTGAAGAGGAAAAGAACGCATTGCGCGAGTGGCGGAAAGACCAAGAATTAAGTCGAACATTTTATGCAAGTGAAATAAGAGAGGCTAAAAGCACACGCGATAGAAAAGAAGGCACAATGTGTAATTACAGAAAAGGGGGATGACAGATGGTTTGCAAAAACTGTGGCAGTAAAAACTTCTACAAGGTTATGAGCGGTTGGCGATGCGAAGAGTGCATTGAGAAGGTAAAGGCAGAACCTAAAGACAAGGAGAAGCCTAATGACAAAGTGCGAAAGAATAACCGCCGAAGTGCCGATTGAATCAGTATTACAAAAATATGGCATAACGGTTCAACCCAATAGAAACATCAAATGCTTTGTGCATAAGGACAATTCGCCATCAATGGCAGTACGGAACGGCAGAGTGAAATGCTTTGCATGTCAATGGTCAGGAAATGTGATTGATGTTGTACAGCACTTTGCTAATTGCGACACGAAAGAAGCAATATCAATTATCAACGAATGGTTTCGCTTATTTGATTCTTCTTCATCCACGTTGACGCAAAAGATGAAGTGGAAGAAGCGAGCCGCGCAACTTCAAAAAGAGCGCGAGGAAAAAGAAAGGCTAAAAGCCGAGAAGCAAGCTTATTCGCTATGGATAATAGATGCGATCAGAGAATGCGAAAAGGAAATTGCAATTTGTGCAGAATGGTTTGAAACCTTGCGCGACTTAGGCGGAGAGGAATGCAGACGAATCGGCATTACGTACATACCACATCCTATTTGTGTTTTAGAGCTAGCAAACTTAGAGCATTGCTTACGGATTATTGATTCTAAGCCTGAAAGCATCATTGACGAGAGCGAGCAGATGTACGCGATAGGAATGACATGGGAAGAAGTGAAAGAATGGCTTGACAAGCATTATTGGCAGGGCGGAATCAGAAAGACAGTAATTAGCGAACAAGGGAGAAAAAGAAATGCCTATACGACCTGAGAATAAAAAACTGTACCCGAAAGAGTGGAAATTGATACGAGAACTAATACTTGAGGCTTGTCAAAACAAATGCGAGTTTTGCGGTGTGAGAAATCATTTGTGGACAACTAGACAAAAAAATAATCATAAAAACTATTGTCAGATTGACCAACTTGAACACATGGACAAATTCGCAAACTTCCTCGGGGATGAGCGAACAAAACCAGTTAAGGTTATTTTGACAATCGCGCATCTTGACCAAGACCCGACAAACAATAAGAGGTCGAACCTTAAGGCGTTATGCCAACTATGTCATAATAGGCTTGACGCGCCACATAGGGCAAAAAACAGAAAGGCTAACAAGATTAAAGACCAAGAAAAAGCAGGACAAATGACATTGGGGTTCAGGAATGAATGAAAATAAAAGCCAAGCAGCAAAAAAGGAGATAGAAAGAGAAAAAAGACAGAAACGAATTACATATCGAACACTTGACGCGATACTTTACAGGGAATTGTGCGAGTGGATTAAGTCATATCCTGCCAAGCGTAAACGACTTGATGAAATCATGGTAGAAATTACAGGAAAATGCAGTCAATCAATGCGGTACAGTAAGGGCGCGTGGAAAAAGATAATAGTGGACGGCGAAGAGAAATTTGTCCATGAGCAGCATCTGTTGTCATCAACCGGTGGCGGAGAAAAAACAACACAGGCTGAAAGAGCATCCCAGGCATACGAAGTAGCAAGGAAAAAGTATTATTCATTGTTTGAAGATGTGGAGGCAGTAGAGAAAGCAATAGAATATATTAGGATTGAACATCAGGACATCTTGAATACAGGTAATTCATGCTTTGGTGAGAGATTGGCAAAGGCGATAATGACAAACTGCACAAAGCCTACAGAGTACACAAGAACGGCATTAATAGACAAGTTTAATCTAAGCATGCACGAGAATACATTCACATGGCATAAACGGTTGTTTATTGGTAAATTGGCAGAATTGCGTGGGTTGATTGGGTTATTGGAGATATGGGTATGATGCACCATTCGTTATATCTGCAAACAAGCGAATTTGAAGAAACACCAAAGCATTGGGAGTTGATTGAACACCATTTCCCATGTGGAAACAATTTAGCAACAGCAATAAAGGCATTTCAGAAAATCAACTATTTCAAATATAAGAAAATCTTGGTATCTGTTTCGGGTGGGAGCGACAGCGACATGATGCTTGATTGGTGTGTTAAAATGGATATTGAAAAGAAGTGTGTTTATGTTTTCTTTGACACAGGTTTAGAATATGAAGCAACGAAGCGACACTTGAATTACCTCGAACAAAAATATGGGATTAAAATTAAGCGCATAAGGGCGGTCAAACCTATTCCTCTTTGTTGCAAGCAAGACGGCATACCATTCCTGTCAAAAGAAGTAAGCCAGAATATGAACAGACTGCAAAGGCATGATTTCAAGTGGGAAAATGGCAGTTATGATGAACTTTTTTTGAAATACCCCAAATGCAGTTCTGCCTTGCGATGGTGGGCAGGTGAATATAAAGACGGACAGACAAGAAAAAAAATAACAGTATCTTCAATAAAACTTTTGAAAGAGTTTATACAGGCAAATCCACCAACATTCAAGATTAGTGATAAGTGCTGCCATTATGCAAAAAAATTACCAAGCGAGAGAGAAATCAGAAGCGGTGGCTATGACTTAAAGATGCTAGGAGTAAGGCAATGCGAGGGCGGAATCAGGGCAATGGCATATACAAGTTGTTTCACCGAAAACGAAGATAAATCTTATGACGATTTCAGACCTTTATTCTTTATAACCGACAAGGACAAGGCGCAGTACAAAAAGCATCAAGGTATGAAGAATAGCGACTGCTATGAAGTTTGGGGATTTATCCGAACAGGATGCGCAGGCTGCCCATTCAACAGTAGGTTTGAGACGGAGTTGCAAAAGATAAAGAAGTATGAACCCAAATTTTATAAAGCCTGTGTCAATATTTTTGGTGAATCATACGAGTACACACGAGCATACAGGGAGTTCAAGAAAGGAGTACATAGTGGTCAGATTAGAATGGACTTGGGTATGTTTTGAAAAACATTAAGGATTGTCAAAGCGTAACAATAGCAGTTGAACAAACGAAGTAACAACCAAATAGAACCAAACGGAGGGAAAGGATATGACGAAAGCGGAGATATTGGAAGTGTTGAAGAACAACACAAGGACAATAACCAAACAAATAGATGACAACCCATTGAAGCACTTGTTCGACCTTGCACAGGAAAAGGGTGGCATAGATTATAGGTCTGGATTTCAAGACGGCGAAAAGCGAGGGGTTGAACTAGCAATACAAGTTGTAGCCAACAACCTAACCGAGCCAAGCGTAACGAGCGAGCGAATAGCGGAGATAATCCTTGCGGAGTGCGAGGAAGAGGGGATAACACCAATACGAGCAGGTGGATATGATTTGCCAAAGCGACTAGCTAACAGGATAGGTGAAACACCTAACAGCGGAGTGAGAGTTGAGGAGTGTGTATACATTGAGCAAGGAAAAGACAGTCACGAGTATCAATGTACAAAATGTAAGGAGTTTACGGACGATATGGCACACTATAATTTTTGTCGAATATGCGGTTGTAAAGTAATATGGTAAATGAATTCAAATTGCTAGAAAAACAAACTAAAAGCACGATTGTATATCAAAACATTGTTGTATATCAAAACATTGTGTTTCAAGGGGTGAACACCATCACATAATAATATGCTGGCACATGTCGGCAACTCATCATTCGGTTTCTCCCAAAGAAACAGGACAAGTGAAAGGCGGTTAAGATTTGACCGCCTTTTCTGTTCGATATATCCATCCGCAAGGATGTTTATATAAAAAATTTGCTTAAAAGGAGGATTGGCAAATGTTACAACAAATGGAGGCAAGGGCTGGATTCGAGAGAATCTTCGCTGAAACGTCTGACAAGTTGGCTGTTTTGGAAGAGCATAAAAAAATTGCTATGGACAAGGCAGCGGCAGAAGTGGAAGCAGAAATTGCAGACCAGAAAGCAATACTTGAGCAAGTATTGGGGCTTGTAGGGGTAGAAGTCGAAAGAATGTCAAATGAAGAAGCACAAGTGCTTATTGACAATGACGAAGCAGAGATACCAGAGCCAACAGAGCAGGAAGAGACACCTGCGGATACATTTCAATTCGGTAAGTAAAAAAAAGACATTTGTAACGGCATTGAAAAGAGTTGCTATACTATCGGCGGTCATTGACCTGTTGATTGGTGCAGTAGCTCTTGTTGATGCTAGGATGTTGCCTTTGGCATTGGCATGGACATGTGTAACCTTATTG
>Ga0131853_10026796_pt1 | contig 10363 bp, 8 predicted proteins | sample TergutLab28metaG_FD_92764 | JGI IMG/M metagenome (GOLD analysis project Ga0131853, IMG submission 92764) | Labiotermes labralis P1 segment gut microbial communities from Petit-Saut dam, French Guiana - Lab288 P1 (version 2) (version 2) | ecosystem: Host-associated > Arthropoda: Insects >... | reverse complement strand
CGATCTGCACGAACCCGTTGTGCATCCAGTAATTGACGAACGTCTCGCCGGTCGCGCCTTCGCTTTGCGCGATCTCGTTCTCATGGTGCGGAAACTGCAGATCCTGGCCGCCGCCATGAATGTCGAAATGATCGCCGAGCAGCGTGCAGCCCATCGCCGAACACTCGATGTGCCAGCCCGGACGACCGCGCCCGTACTTCGAATCCCAGCTCGTATCGGCAGGCTCTTGCGGTTTCGCCTGTTTCCACAGCACGAAATCGAGCGGATCCTGCTTGGCATCGTTGGCCGCCACGCGTTCGCCCGCACGCAAATCCTCGAGCGACTTGCCCGAGAGCGCGCCGTAGTTCGCGAACTTGCGCACCGCGTAGTTCACATCGCCATCCGTGCCTTGATACGCGTAGCCGTTATTCTCCAACCGACCGATCATGTCGAGCATCTGGGGAATGTACTGCGTTGCACGCGGTTCGAGATCGGGACGCGCCACGCCGAGCGCATCCGCATCCTCGTGCAGCGCCGCGATGAAGCGGTCGGTGAGCGCACGGATCGTTTCGCCGTTTTCGACGGCGCGACGAATGATTTTGTCGTCGATGTCCGTGATGTTCCGCACATACGTCACGTCGTACCCGATCGCGCGCAACCACCGCTGCACGACATCGAACACCACCATCACGCGCGCGTGGCCGATGTGACAATAGTCATATACCGTCATGCCGCAGACGTACATGCGCACGACGCCAGGCTCAAGGGGTACGAAGACTTGTTTGTCACGCGCGAGCGTGTTGTAGATGCGCAGTGATTCCATAAAGACGATGGATACGTGGGTCGTGTGAGTCAAACCAGTTCCGCAATGGCGCCGATGGCAACCGGCCAGCGCGAGGTGTTACGACTGCGCTGTCAGCCATCGAACAGCCATCTGCACGGAGACGACCACGAAGGGTGAGAAAGCCCGCAATGTCGTAAGCCTACCCCGGTGGCGCAGCCGAATCTACCGAAAGCGGCCAGGAACCAGACGCACGACGAAAAACGCACGGACCTTTTGTTAGAATGGCTCGGAGTATAACACCGCGACCCCACCTATGAAACCTTCCAGCGGCCGCTCGCCGCGCGTGGCATCCCTTGCTGCGGCGGCGCTTGCGAGCGTCGCGCTCGTCCTCGGCAGCGCACAGATGGCCCATGCCGCGCCCCCCGCGACAGCCGACGGCACGCCCGAAGCCGACAGCGCGATCGCGCAGCAGAACTGGGCTGCGGCGCTCTCGGCGCTCGACGCGCGCATCAAGACGAACCCGCGCGACGTGCAGGCCAAATTCAAGCGCGCGACGATCCTTGCGCACCTGAATCGCGACGACGATGCGATCGCGGCGTTCACCGAACTCACGCAGCAATATCCGGAGCTGCCCGAGCCGTACAACAATCTCGCGGCGCTCTATGCGAAGCAGGGCCGCTACGACGAAGCGCGTGCCGCGCTGGAGACGGCGGTCAAAGCGAATCCGTCGTACGGTCTTGCCTGGGAAAATCTCGGCGATCTGTATCTGCGTCTGGCCGATGCATCGTACCGGCACGCTACGGCGCTCGGTCATGCGAGCGGCACGACGCAGCAGCGGCTCGCGGATATCGAGCACATCGTGACGCCGTCTACTGCACCGAAGCCCGCGCAGGCGACGCAGCCGTCCGCGGCGAGCGGCGTGCAGACGCTTTACGGCACCTCGCCCGTGCTGAACAATCCGTCGTTCCAGTTCGGTGGCCCGGCCGGGTCGCTCGGCCAGCCGCCGTTCCAGGCGCCGTCACAGTAACCGCGAATAATTGCACGGCGCCGCCTGGGCGGCGCCGCAAGATCTCTCCCGCTATTTCGTTTCTCCGAGGACTCTCACTCATGAAATGGTTGACGTTGGCGCTTGGCGGCGCCGCACTGATCGCGAACGCTTCGGCCTTTGCGCAACCGGCCGCGCAGGCCGCGCATCCGCAAGTGCAGTTCAAGACCAGCGAAGGCGACTTCCGCGTGGAACTCTATCCCGAGAAGGCGCCGAAGACCGTCGACAACTTCCTCCAGTACGTGAAGGCAGGCCAGTACAACGGCACGATTTTCCATCGCGTGATCCGCGGCTTCATGATTCAGGGCGGCGGCTACACGACGAGCTACGTCGAGAAGCCGACGCGCGCACCGATTCCGCTCGAGAGCCGCAATGGCCTGAAGAACGTCGCCGGCGCCATCGCGATGGCACGCACCGGCGACCCGAATTCGGCGACGGCGCAGTTCTTCATCAACACGGTCGACAACCCCAACCTCGACTATCCGAATCCTGACGGCAACGGCTACGCCGTGTTCGGCAAAGTCGTTCAGGGCATGGACGTCGTGAAGAAAATCGAAGGCGTGCCCACGACCACGCGCGGCCCGATGGCCGACGTGCCCGAGCAGCAGGTCGTGATCGAATCGGCGAGCGTCGTCGGCAAGTAGCGCTCACATCAACGCTCACATCACTCCTCGCGCGGCGGGGTCAGCGAACTACGCGCACACGGGTTGCCAGAGACCCGGCGCCCGCTGCCCCGCCATCCCTTCCTCCCCTCCCACTGCAAAGGATTCCATCATGGTCGAACTGCACACGAACCACGGCGTCATCAAGCTCGAACTCAACGCCGAAAAGGCCCCGAAGACCGTCGCAAACTTCCTCGAATATGTGAAGAAGGGCCACTATGACGGCACGGTGTTCCACCGCGTCATCGACGGTTTCATGATCCAGGGCGGCGGCTTCGAAGCCGGCATGAAGCAGAAGCCGACCGACGCTCCGGTCGAAAACGAAGCGAACAACGGCCTGAAGAACGAGCGCGGCTCGATCGCGATGGCGCGCACGAACGACCCGCATTCGGCGTCGGCGCAGTTCTTCATCAACGTCGCCGACAACGACTTCCTGAATCACACGTCGCCGACGCCGCAAGGCTGGGGCTACGCCGTGTTCGGCAAGGTCGTCGACGGCCTCGACGTGGTCGAAAAGATCCGCAAGGTCAAGACCGGTTCGAAGGGCTTCCACCAGGACGTGCCGGTCGACGACGTCGTGATCGAAAAGGCCGTCGTGGTTGACTAACCCGGTCGACTAACCCCGCCGACTAACCCTACGCGCAGACGCTTCATTCATGTTGCAGGAAAAGGCACTGAAACACGCCGCCGCGGGCGTGCCTGGAGAAGGCAGACGCCCGCACGCGGCACGTCCGTTTCTATTCATCTCCGACCTGCACCTGAGTGAAGCGATTCCGCGCACGGTCGCCGCGTTCGAACGCTTCATCCGCAGCACGGCCGATCAGGCCGACTCGGTGTTCATTCTCGGCGACCTCTTCGAATACTGGATCGGCGACGACATGCTCGACGATCCGTTCGTCGCCCGCATGACCGCGTTGATGCATACGCTCTCCGAACGCGGCATCGCGCTCTACGTCATGCACGGCAACCGCGATTTCCTGATGGGCAAGCGCTTCATGAAAGCGGCCGGCGCGATCTATCTGCCCGACCCCATCGCGATCACGGCGTTCGGCACGCACATCGCGCTCGCGCACGGCGACGCGCTGTGCACCGACGATCGCGGCTATCAATTGTTTCGCAAGCTCGCGCGCAATCGCCTCGCGCAATGGATCTTCCTTGCGTGCCCGCTGCGCTGGCGCCGCTCGCTCGCCGAGGACATGCGCCGCAAGAGCGAGGCCGGACGCGACCGCCCCGTCTCGCCGCGCTACGACGTAACGGCGCGCGGCATCGCGCAGCTTTTCAGGCGCAGCCGCGCGGCCACGATCATTCACGGCCATACGCACCGGCCCGCGCGTCACGACGAACCGGGTGGCGTGCGCTGGGTGCTGCCGGACTGGGAACTCGACCACGGCAAGCCGCGCGGCGGCTATCTGCGTGTCGATGCGGAAGGATTCAGGATGCTGCCGCTCGATTGAGCGGCAGTGACATCGGCCGTCACATCACTCGGGCGTGCCGGCCTCGGATGCTTTCGTCGCAGGCGTCGTTCTGGCTGCATCGCGCGCAAGCGAGCCACCCTCGAACCCCGCAGACAAGCGCTTCAGATCGAGCAGCGCCGCATCGGCGCCATGCAGCGCCTCGAGACGCGCGCCGAGACGCTCCAGCGCATCGACGATCGCGTCGACACGCTTCGTCTCTTTGCCCGCATGATCGATGAGCCCGTGAATCGCAAGCGACACCGGATCGCCCGCGTTCGGCGTGATGCCGTACGCACAGAACCCATCGCCTGCCGGCTTCGACTTCGTCTCTACCGGCGCGGCTTGTGCGGGCATCACGATGCGCGCGGGATTGCCCACTGCGGTCGCGCCCTCGGGCACCGGCTTCACGACGACGGCATTCGAGCCGATCTTCGCATTCGCGCCCACCGTGAAACCGCCGAGAACCTTCGCCCCTGCGCCGACGATCACGCCCGCGCCGAGCGTCGGGTGACGCTTCGCGCCACGCGTGAGCGAGGTGCCGCCGAGCGTCACGCCCTGATAGATCGTGCAGTCGTCGCCTACCTCGGCGGTCTCGCCGATCACGACGCCCATGCCGTGATCGATAAACACGCGCCGGCCGAGCGTCGCGCCCGGATGGATTTCGATGCCGGTCAGAAAACGCGCGCACTGCGAGATATAGCGCGCGAGCCAGCGGCGTTTCGCGCGCCAGCATGCATGCGCCACACGATGCAGCACGAGCGCGTGCAGACCCGGATAACAGGTCAGCACCTCCCACGCGCTGCGAGCGGCGGGATCGCGCTCGCGGATCGTGGCGATGTCTTCGCGGAGTCTCTTGAACATGGTGGTTTGCGTACCGTTGGTGTGGCGTGGCGTCAATGCTCCGACCCGTCGTCGCGGCCCTTGAGCAGCAGGATGTGTTTCGCGATGCCGCGCACGATGTTGACCTCCTCGCGCTCGAGTCCGGAGCGCGCGAAGAGTCGCCGCAGCCGCGACATCAGCTTCTTCGGATTGGCCGGGTCGAGGAAACCGAGCGAGATCAGCGCGTTTTCCAGGTGGACGTACATACGCTCGATGTCGTCGCTCGTGGCGAGTGGCGAACCGGTAGCCGCAGTCGCCGCGCTCGCGGCGGGCGAAATCCTGCCCGGCTCGCCCGCGGCCAGATACGCGAGACGCAATTCATAGGCGAGCACCTGCACGGCCTGCGCGAGATTGAGCGAGCTGTAGGCGGGATTCGCCGGGATATGCGCGAGTGCGCTGCAGCGCTCGACGTCGTCGTTGGACAGCCCCGTGCGCTCGTTGCCGAACACGAGCGCGATGTCGCCATGCGCGGCCACCTGACGGCACGCATCGGCGACCGCCTCGCGCGGCGTGCCCGGCGGCGGGCCGTACTCGCGCGTGCGCGCGGTGAGCGCGAGCGACCACTGCGTACCGACGAGCGCATCCGCCAGGGTCGGGACGATATGGGCGCCCGCGAGCACGTCGTCGGCGCCGCTGGCCATCGCCACCGCCTCCGGATCGCGATGGACCTGCGGCATGCGCGGCGCGACGAGCACGAGCCGCGAAAAACCCATGGTCTTGAGCGCGCGCGCCGCCGCGCCGACGTTGCCCGGATGGCTCGGCTCGACCAGCACGAAGCGTGTGGACGTGAAACCGCCGCGCAGCGGCTCGTGGGCGTCGCCGGCAACGGCATGGAGAGGAGGATGAACCAAGATGAGTCTCGAACGTCAAGCGCGCTAAAACCCGTATGTTAGCGCGCCTTGACGACCCTACGCTTTGCGGGGCCATGTCCGGGCGCAAGACGGTGCGCCTTCGGCAAAAAGCCGACGCGGACCCGGCGGGAAGCAAGAACCGGCCCGACTCGGGTAAAATACCAGGATTCGTGCGCGGCTGCGCCCCTTTGCGGGCTATATGTAGGTATACAGCAGGCGTCGGGGCCTGCCCAGTCCGGGAAGCGTCCGCGACACCCGGCCAGCCGGCCGCACTCCGTTCTTGTTCAATTCGTCTTCCGTTGGCGGGACTGATGGGCGCCAAGCCCGTTGTCCATCGTCAGGTGCTTTCATCTTCAGCCATACGGCGCGCCGCGCATTGCCGAGTGCGCGCGCCGGACAAAAAGGATCCAGGCTCATGCATCCCATGCTCAACATCGCTGTCAAGGCCGCGCGCCGCGCCGGACAGATCATCAACCGCGCGTCGCTCGATCTCGACCTCGTGCAGGTCTCGAAGAAGCAGCACAACGATTTCGTCACGGAAGTCGATAAAGCAGCCGAAGCGGCGATCATCGACACGCTGAAGACCGCCTACCCCGATCACGCCATCCTCGCCGAAGAGTCGGGCTACTCGGAAAACGAATCCGAATACCAGTGGATCATCGATCCGCTCGACGGCACCACGAACTTCATCCACGGCTTCCCGTACTACTGCGTGTCGATCGCGCTCGCGCACAAAGGCATCATCACGCAGGCCGTCGTCTATGACCCGACACGCAACGACCTCTTCACCGCTTCGCGCGGCCGCGGCGCGTTCCTGAACGACCGCCGCATCCGCGTGGGCCGCCGCGACCGCCTCGCCGACTGCCTGATCGGCACGGGCTTTCCGTTCCGCGAAAAGGACGGCCTCGAGCGCTACACCGAGCTGTTCGCCGACATGACGCGCGCCTGCGCGGGCCTGCGCCGTCCGGGCGCGGCCGCGCTCGATCTCGCGAACGTCGCAGCGGGCCGCATGGACGGCTTCTTCGAACAGGGCCTGAGCCCGTGGGACGTCGCAGCGGGCGCCCTGCTCGTGACCGAGGCCGGCGGCCTGATCGGCAACTACACGGGCGACTCGGAGTTCCTCCATATGGGCGAAATCGTCGCCGGCAATCCGAAGGTGTACGCGCAGATGGTACCGATCCTCACGAAGTACACGCGCGCGAAAGCGGCGTGAGGTTCGCGGGCGCCTTGCGGGGCGCTCGTGACGCGACGAAAAGCGGCTTCGGCCGCTTTTTCTTTTGGCGCTCTCTCACACGATGCATGGGTTGCCGATAAATTATGGAGTCCTGTGCAAAGTCCGAACGAACCAGCCGATGTCATGGCTAGCCGAACGGCCAGGTGCTCGCCGGGTGCTTCCGCATGTAAACTAGAGCCCACTTCCCTGTTCCGCCGGGGGCGCGCGCAAGTCGCGAAACATGCTCCCCGAATACGCAGGACATCCAGCCTGGCTCCAGAAGCCCGAAAATCGTCTTTATTTGATGGAAAAAATGCCTTTGAGTGCGGCAACGCAAACCGACCCGGAATCGAGTCAAGGCGCGTCAGCCATGGATTCGAGCGATCCTGGCCCGGAGACCTCCCGTTCGGCACCAGAAATGGGGAAACATAGCCCCTACATGCGCCAATATCTGGGTATCAAAGCCGAACACCCGGGCACGCTCCTGTTCTTCCGGATGGGCGACTTCTACGAGCTGTTCTTCGAGGACGCAGAGAAAGCCGCGCGCCTGCTCGACATCACGCTCACGCAGCGCGGGGCCTCCGCGGGCGCACCGATCAAGATGGCCGGCGTGCCGTATCACGCCGTCGAGCAATACCTCGCGAAGCTCGTAAAGCTCGGCGAATCGGTGGCGATCTGCGAACAGATTGGCGACCCGGCCACCTCGAAAGGACCGGTCGAACGCAAGGTCGTCCGCGTCGTGACGCCGGGCACGCTCACCGACGCCGCCCTGCTCACCGATAAAACCGACGTCTATCTGATGGCCATCTGCCCCGGACACAACCGGCGCGGCGTGGCGGTCAACGTCGGCCTCGCGTGGCTCAATCTCGCGAGCGGCGCGCTGCGCCTCGCGGAAGTCACGCCCGGGCAGGTCGCCACCGCGCTCGAACGGATCCGTCCGGCGGAACTGCTCGTCGCAGAAATGCCCGCCGAATCGTCCGGCTGGACGCCGCCGTCCGGTGCCGGTGCGCTCACGCGCGTGCCCGCCTGGCACTTCGACGTGTCGTCGGGCCGGCAACGGCTGTGCGACCAGCTCGAAGTCGCGAGCCTCGATGGCTTCGGCGCACAGGCGCTCACGAGCGCATGCGGCGCGGCGGGGGCGCTGCTGCTGTACGCAGCGGCCACGCAGGGCCAGCAACTGCGCCACGTGCGCAGCCTGCGCGTGGAAGCCGAATCGGAGTACATCGGCCTCGACCCGGCCACGCGCCGCAATCTCGAACTCACGGAGACGCTGCGCGGCACCGAATCGCCCACACTCTGCTCGCTGCTCGACACGTGCAGCACCGCGATGGGCAGCCGCCTGCTGCGTCACTGGCTCCACCACCCGCCGCGCGATGCATCGATCGCGCAGATGCGCCAGCAGTCGATCGGCGCGCTGCTCGACGCACCGCCTCCCGCCAGCGTGGACAGTCTGCGCGCCACGCTGCGCCAGATCGCCGACGTCGAACGCATCACCGGACGCCTCGCGCTGCTCTCGGCGCGTCCGCGCGATCTGTCGAGCCTGCGCGATACCTTCACCGCCCTGCCCGCGCTGCGTGAGCAGGTCGCGGCCGCAAGCGGCCCGGCGGCATCGCTTGCACGCATCGCCGAAGCACTGGAGCCACCCGCGGACTGCGCGGCGCTCCTGCTGCGCGCGGTAGCTCCGGAACCCGCCGCGATGGTGCGCGACGGCGGCGTGATCGCGCGCGGCTACGACGCCGAACTCGACGAACTGCGTGACTTGTCGGAGAACTGCGGCCAGTTCCTGATCGATCTCGAGGCGCGCGAGCGCACGCGCACGGGCATCGGCAACCTGCGCGTCGAGTACAACAAGGTCCACGGTTTCTATATCGAGGTCACGCGCGGCCAGACGGACAAGGTCCCCGACGACTATCGCCGCCGCCAGACGCTCAAGAACGCCGAGCGCTACATCACGCCCGAACTGAAGGCGTTCGAGGACAAGGCACTGTCGGCGCAGGAACGCGCGCTCGCGCGTGAGCGCGCGCTGTACGACGCGCTGCTGCAGGCGCTGCTGCCCTTCATCCCCGACTGCCAGCGCGTCGCCGCGGCGCTCGCGGAACTCGATCTGCTCGCGGCCTTCGCGGAACGCGCCCGCGCGCTCGACTGGAACGCGCCCGAGTTCTCGCCGGTGCCCGGCATCGAAATCGAACAGGGACGGCATCCGGTCGTCGAAGCGCAGGTCGAGCAGTTCATCGCGAACGACTGCGCGCTGAACGTAGACCGCAAGCTACTGCTGATCACCGGCCCGAACATGGGCGGTAAGTCGACCTTCATGCGCCAGACTGCGCTGATCGCGCTGCTGGCCTACGTCGGCAGCTACGTTCCTGCGAAGCGCGCGCGCTTCGGTCCAATCGACCGCATTTTCACGCGCATCGGCGCCGCCGACGATCTCGCGGGCGGCCGCTCGACCTTCATGGTCGAAATGACCGAAGCGGCGGCGATCCTCAACGACGCCACACCGCAAAGCCTCGTGCTGATGGATGAAATCGGCCGCGGGACTTCGACGTTCGACGGCCTCGCGCTCGCATGGGCTATCGCGCGCCATCTGCTCGCGAGCAACGGCTGCCACACGCTGTTCGCCACGCACTACTTCGAACTGACGCAGTTGCCGACCGAGTTTCCACAGGCGGCGAACGTGCATCTATCGGCGGTCGAGCATGGGCACGGCATCGTGTTCCTGCACGCGGTGCAGGAGGGTCCCGCGAACCAGAGCTACGGCCTGCAGGTAGCGCAGCTCGCGGGCGTGCCGGCGACCGTGATCCGCGCGGCGCGCAAACATCTCGTGCATCTCGAGCAAATGTCGGCCGGGCAACCCACGCCGCAGCTCGACCTGTTCGCGATATCATCGCCCGACCTCGCTGAACTCGAAGCCGAAGATGCATTGCAAGCGCCGCAAGACGCGGCGGCTGCGCGCGTCGCCGAACGCCTGCGCGCACTGGACCCGAACGACTTGCGCCCGCGCGACGCACTCGATCTGTTGTATGAACTACATGAGCTGGCAACCACGCCAAACGCGCAAGACTGAGCGTCATCCCACCCTGCCACCGCGGCCCGCACGCCGCGGCGGCATCGTGTCGTCGCCCGCTTGCGCTTGGCGAGCGTTCGCCGCCATGCTCGTGCTCATGTTCGCGTTTCCGTTCGGCGCGGCCATCGGCGCGCCGGCATCGCATTACGCGTTCGCTGTCGTCGCGAACGTCATGACATCGCGTCTGGATGAGCCCGCCGCCCGGCGGCTCGTCGATGCCATCGGTCTCGACCCGCACAATGCGTTCGTCGTCTACGACGGCAACCTCAAGGGCTTGCACGAGGTCTGCGCAGACGCGCTCTACGACCGGCGCCACGATCTGCTCGATGCGTCGCGCGCGCCCGTCATCTTCGTGCCGGGCCAGTATGACTGGGCCACCTGCGGCCTGAATGGATCGGGCGGCTACGATCCCGCCGAGCGGCTCGACCTGCT
>Ga0131853_10026795_pt1 | contig 10364 bp, 11 predicted proteins | sample TergutLab28metaG_FD_92764 | JGI IMG/M metagenome (GOLD analysis project Ga0131853, IMG submission 92764) | Labiotermes labralis P1 segment gut microbial communities from Petit-Saut dam, French Guiana - Lab288 P1 (version 2) (version 2) | ecosystem: Host-associated > Arthropoda: Insects >... | reverse complement strand
TGACGCTCTCCGACCAGCCGCTGACCGAAGCCGCCGATCGTTTCGACGTCGTGGTGCATATCGGTGAGCTGCGCGCGTCGAATCTCGTCGGACACGCGATTGCGCCGAACGCGCGATTCGTCTGCGCATCGCCTGCGTTCATCAAACGCTTCGGCAACCCCGAGACGCCCGACGATCTCGCGCGTCTGCCGTGCCTCGTCCTGCGCGAAAACAACGAAGACGTTTCGTTGTGGCACTTCAGCAAAGGCAAGACGACTCGCAGCGTCAGGGTGACGTCGAAACTCAGTTGCAACGATGGCGATGTGATTCGCCAGTGGGCGTGCGATGGGCGAGGCGTCATCCTGCGCTCGGAATGGGATGTCGCCGACGAAATCCGGCGCGGCGAGCTGTTGAGGCTGCTGCCCACATGGAAGGCGCCCGATGCCAACGTAGTCGCCCTCACGCACAACCGCTCCGGCTTGCCGAGAAGAACCCTGGATTTCATGCGGTATCTGCAAGGCCGCTTCCGGCCGCTGCCGCCGTGGCGGGCGCGATGACCCACTGCATTCAATTTCTTTGATTCATTGATTCAGTCTGGCTTAACTTGAACCCGGGCGCCGCTACCTATAATCGAGTCGAACTCTGGATTTCACTCGATCGAGGTCAACGCCCATGCAAGCCCTCTCGCCCCAACACCGCTACCCGAAAGCCGTTCTGTTCGATCTCCTGACTGCCTTGCTCGATTCCTGGACGCTCTGGAATCGATCGGCCGGTTCGGAACAGGCAGGCCGCGCCTGGCGTGCCGAGTATCTGCGCCTCACTTATGGCTGCGGTCGATACGTGGCCTACGAAACGCTGGTGCGACAGGCGGCGCAACACGTCGGTCTGTCCGATGCGGCGCCGCATGCGCTCGAGGAAAACTGGCTCGAACTGGCGCCATGGAGCACAGCCGTGGCTGCGTTGCAGCAATTGCAGCCCCACTGCAAGCTCGCCGTCGTCACCAACTGCTCGAACCGACTCGGCCGGCAAGCCGCTTCGATCCTGCCCGTGCGATGGGACGCGGTAGTGACCGCAGAAGAGGCTGGCACTTATAAGCCCGATCCCCGTCCCTATCGGCTCGCGCTCGAGCAGCTTGAACTGTCACCGCAGGAAGCGGCATTCGTCGCGGGCTCCAGCTACGACATGTTCGGCACCGCTGCCGTCGGCCTGCGGACCTACTGGCACAACCGGATCGGCTTGCCGCTCGTGACGGGCGCGCAGCCACCCGAAATCGAATCCCCGACACTCGATTCGCTCGTCACATGGGCGAGCCAGTTCGAGCCCACCTCCAACCCCTCCAACCCCTGATACGCGATCCGATCATGACGCTCGATCTACTCGACACCCCCGCGGCGATCATCGACGTGAGCCGCATGCAAAAGAACATCGCTTCGATGCAGGCGCGAATGAACGCCCTCGGTGTGAAGTTCCGTCCGCATGTGAAGACGACGAAATGCCTCGATGTCATCCAGGCGCAGCTTGCGGCCGGCGCGCAAGGCATTACGGTTTCCACGCTCAAAGAAGCGGAAGCGTTCTTCGATGCCGGCATCACGGACATCCTCTACGCCGTCTGCATCGTTCCCTCGCGACTGCCTCGCGCCATGGCGCTCAGGCAGCGCGGATGCGATCTGAAGCTGATCGTCGACAACGCGAGCGCCGCGACGGGCATCGTCGAGTACTGCCAGGCAACCGGTGAGTCGCTGGAAGTGTGGATCGAAGTGGACACCGACGGACATCGCTCCGGCATCAAGCCCGAAGACGATGCGCTGCTCGAAATCGGCGGCGTTCTGCAGGCGGGCGGCGTCAAAGTTGGCGGCGTCATGGCCCATGCCGGCTCGAGCTACGAACTGAATACACCGGAAGCCCTCGCCGCGCTCGCCGAGCAGGAACGCGCAGGCTGCGTGCGCGCCGCGCAGCGTCTGCGTGCGGCAGGCATCGCGTGCGAGACCGTGAGCGTCGGCTCGACGCCGACTGCGCTGGCCGCCACCCGGCTCGATGGCGTCACCGAAGTGCGCGCGGGCGTCTACGTGTTTTTCGATCTCGTGATGCACAACGTCGGCGTCTGCCCGATCGACGGTATCGCGCTCAGCGTGCTGACCACCGTCATCGGTCATCAACCGGACAAGGGCTGGGTCATCGTCGACGCGGGCTGGATGGCCATGAGCCGCGATCGCGGCACGTCGAAGCAGTCGCGCGACTTCGGCTATGGTCTGCCCTGCACGCTGGACGGCACGCCGCTCGCGGGCTACGTGCTAATCGGCGCCAATCAGGAACACGGCATTCTGGCCCGGGCGGACAACGACTCGGCCGCCCAGGATGGCCGCGATGCTAATCTCACGGCACGTTTTCCGATCGGCACGCGCTTGCGCATCCTGCCGAACCACGCGTGCGCGACAGGCGCACAATTCCCCGAATACCACGCTCTGGCACCGTCCGGAGACCTGACCGTATGGAGACGCTTTCATGGCTGGTGAACCTCGTTCGAACGCACCGTTGAATCCCCCGACGCCCAATCTGTCAACGCCTGGCGGCCACTATAGCCACGTGACGGTGGCCAACGGGTTCGTGTTCGTTTCCGGACAACTGCCCGTTACCGCCGACGGCACCCGGCTCGCCGACCAACCGTTCGCCGCGCAGGCCCAACAGGTGCTCGACAACGTCGAACAGGCGCTCCTCGCCGCGGGTAGCGCGATCGAGCGGCTCGTGCAGGTGCGCGTCTACGTCGACGACATCGCCAACTGGCCCGAATTCAACGGCATCTACGCGCGCTGGGCCGGCGCCGCGCGTCCGTCACGGGCCGTCGTGCCAACGGGGCCGCTGCATTTCGGCCTCAAGGTGGAGGTGGAAGCCATCGCAACGCTCTAGGCGCCCGCGCTGGGGGCCTCTGCTATAGTTTCCCCATCCCTCCCCCTGACCAGCCGGATTATCACGACGCGTGGACCAATTCCCGTTATGGGCGCAGATTGGCGCCGTCTTCGTCCTGCTCATCTGCTCCAGCTTTTTCTCGATTTCCGAAACGGCGATGATGGCGCTCAACCGCCATCGTCTGAAATATCTCGCCAGTCAGGGCGCGCTCGGCGCAAAAACGACGCAGAAGCTGCTCGCCCGCACCGACCTGCTGCTTACCGTCGTCCTGATCGGCAACAATCTGTTCAACACGATCATCCCGGTCCTCACCACCTCGATCGCGCTGCGCACCTTCGGCCATGACAATTACGTGCTCTCGATCGCGACCGGTGTCGTCGCATTCCTGATCATCGTGTTCGCGGAAATCACGCCGAAGATCGTCGGCGCGACGTTTCCGGAAAAGATCGCCCTGCCCGCGAGCCTGCTGATCGCACCGCTCATGCGCGTGACGAAGCCCATCGTGTGGTTCGTGAACCAGTTCGCAAACGCCGTGCTGCGCCTGTTGCACATCAACACGAAGAACGCGCACGATCAGCGGCTCTCGGCCGAGGAACTGCGCACCATCGTGCTCGAGTCGGGCAGCTTCATGCCGACCAAGCACCGCAGCATCCTGCTGAACCTGTTCGATCTGGAAAACATCTCCGTCGACGACGTGATGATCCCGCGCCGCCGCATCGAGGCGCTCGATTACGATGCCCCGCTCGAAGACATCCTGCATCAGCTCGAGACCTGCTATCACAACAAGCTGATCGTCTATCAGGGCGACATCGAACATGTGCTCGGCGTGCTGCACGTGCGCAAGACGCTCTCCGCGCTGCACAAACAGGAGCTCGATCGCGACATGCTGCTCGAACTGCTCGACGAGCCGTACTTCGTGCCGACCGGCACACCCGTGGTGCAGCAATTGCAGTACTTCCAGGAAAGCCGCCGCCACATCGCGCTCGTCGTCAACGAGTATGGCGAGATGGAAGGGCTCGTCACGCCGGAAGACATCATCGAGGAGCTGATCGGCGAATTCACGACGACGATGCCGCGCGGCGGCGGCCGCAGCGGCTGGAACGAGGACGGCGAATGCATCGTGCCGGGCAGCATGCCCCTGCGCGAACTCAATCGCTGGCTGCATTTGGCGCTGCCGACCGACGGGCCGAAGACGCTCAACGGGCTGATCCTCGAAGTGCTCGAGGAAATCCCCGAAGGCGACGTGTGCGTGAAGATCGGCGAGGTGAAGCTCGAAGTGCTGCGCAGCGACGATCAGGCCGTGCGTACGGTGAAGTTGTTCAAGCCCGGCGCCAAGCCGCGCGCGAGTGTGCTGAAGAAAGCGAAAAATCCGCAACCGGTGCGTTAGCCATCCGGCAGGCTGGCGCACCACTCGCCTGTCGTTCGATGATGGAGCCATTACTTGCACGAGGTGGCTCCTTCCGATGTTTTCCATTCCTTATCGTTTTGCGACGCATCATGCGCGCGCCGCGCCACCGGGTGCGGGCGGCGGTGGCAATAGTGTTGCGCGCGCACCGTTCGGCACGCCCGCATCCGCATCGGCCGACGATGCCCCGGCCGTGCGCCTTCTCACCGATACGCTGCGCGAAGCGGCACTGCGCAATGCGTCGGATCTCCACGTCGAACCGCTCGAACAGGGCTGGCGTATCCGGCTGCGCATCGACGGCGTGCTGCACGAGATGGCGCGGCCGCCCGCGCACCTTCGCGACGCATTCATCACGCGTGTGAAGGTGCTCGCGCGCATGGACATCGCCGAGCGGCGCATCCCGCTCGACGGTCGGCTGCGCCTCGCACCACCCGGTTCCGCACGAGCTGCTGAAGACTATCGCGTGAACTCGCTGCCTGTGCTGTTCGGCGAAAAACTCGTCCTGCGGCGACTCGAAACGCTGCCCGAGAACCTCTCGCTTGCGGCACTCGGTCTCGATCACGCACAGCAGCACACGGTCGCCAATGCGATCCGCGCGCCGCACGGTCTCGTGCTCGTGACCGGTCCCACCGGCAGCGGCAAGACGCTCTCGCTGTACTGCTTTCTGCAGATGCTCAATGAGGAGTCGCGCAATCTCTGTTCCGTGGAGGATCCCGCCGAAATCCAGCTTGCGGGCATCAACCAGGTCAACGTGCGCGAGAAGGCGGGCCTCACGTTCGCGGTCGCGCTGCGCGCCCTGCTGCGCCAGGATCCGGATGTCATCATGATCGGCGAAATCCGCGACGAAGAGACCGCCAGCGTCGCCGTGAAGGCGGCGCAAACGGGCCACCTCGTGCTCTCCACGCTGCACACCAACGGCGCGCCCGCCGCAGCGGCACGGCTCATCGACATCGGCGTCGAACCGTACAACCTCGCAGGTGCGCTGCGGCTCGTCACCGCGCAGCGCCTCGTGCGCAAGTTATGCCTGGAATGCCGCGTACCGTCGGCGGACTCCATGGCAACATTGCGCGCAGCCGGGCTGGCAGGCGATCAGGAGACCTACGTTGCGCGCGGCTGTGCGGCGTGTCATGGCATCGGTTATCGCGGGCGCATCGGGATTCACGAGGTCATGCCGATCTCGGCCGCGCTGCGCGAGCGGATCGTCGCGAAAGAGGGCCCGCACGCCCTCGCCCGGCAGGCGCGCGCGGACGGCGCCGCGACGCTGCGCGAAGCGGCGCTGGCCCGCGTGCGCGACGGTACGACTAGCCTTGCCGAAGCGCTCGCCGCCACGGAATCGCCATGACGCCCGATGCCAACAACCGCGCGCGGGCGCCCACCGAATGGCGCTTCGCGTGGCGCGGCCTCGACTCGACCGGCGCACCGAAGCGCGGCACGCTGATCGCCATCGACGCGGCCACCGCCCGGCAGATACTCAAGCGCATGCGCATCACCGTTACGGCATTGGCGCAACAGCGCCCCGCACCCACTCCGCGTGCGCGGCCCGCCGAACTCACGCGCTTCACGCGGCAGTTGTCGAGCCTGTTGCGCGCGGGCTTGCCGCTCGCGCCCGCGCTCGATCTGCTGGCGCAGTCGCCGGGGCCGCAAGGCATGCCGCGCATCGTCGCCGCGCTCGCGCGCGACATCACGGCCGGCACGCGCTTTGCCGATTCGCTCGCGCGCTCGCCTGCACGCTTCGGTGCGCTGTACTGCCAACTGGTCGCGGTGGGCGAAGCATCGGGCTCGCTCGCCGACGTGCTCGCGCGCCTCGCCGACGATCGCGAGCGCGCCGCCGCGCAGCGCGCCAAAGTGCGCTCGGCACTCACCTACCCGGTCGCCGTGCTGCTGCTCGCGTTCGCGATTACGGCGGCGCTGCTCGTCTGGGTCGTGCCGACGTTCAAGCAGATCTTCGACGGCTTCGGCGCCGCGCTGCCCGCCCCCACGCAGTTCGTGCTGATGTTGTCGGCCGCCGCGGCACGCTGGAGTCTGCCCGTCACCGCGCTCGTCACAGCGAGTGTGTTCGCCGCGCGCAGCGTGCTGCGTCGCTCAGCGCGCGCCCGCGTCGGCTTCGGCCGTCTGCAGTTGAAGTTGCCGTTCGCGGGCTCGCTCCTCGCTGCGCTGTGCGCGGCGCGCTGGAGCCGCGCGCTCGGCACACTGCTCGCCGCCGGCACACCGCTGGCCGACGCGTTCGCTTCGCTGAGCCACGCAAGCGGCAACGCGTACTTCGACAACGCGAGCGCGACCATCAGCGCCCGCCTGCGGCGTGGCGAGCGGCTCGCGGCGGCCATGCGCGCGGCCGGCTGCTTTCCCGCCGACGTGATCCAGCCCGTCGCCGTCGCCGAAGAATCGGGCGCGCTCGACGCGATGCTGCTCGACGTCGCCTCGCTCGCCGATCGCCAGGTCGACGACAAAATCGGCCTGCTTTCGAGCCTGTGCGAACCGCTCGTGATCGTCGTGCTCGGTGCGCTCGTCGGCGGACTCGTCGTCGCGATGTATCTTCCCATCATTCAACTGGGCAACGTGGTGTAGCATCGCTGCCAGATTCCGATACCGCCATGCCCCCTTACTCCTCGCCCACCGCCAGCCTCACCGTCGCAGAAGCGCTCGGCACGCTGCCGCCCGCTCTGTTGATGGGTTTCGCGATCGTGCTGGGGCTCATCGTCGGCAGTTTCCTGAACGTGGTCGTGCATCGCCTGCCGGTCATGCTCGAACGCGCCTGGCGCGCCGATGCCGCCGAGGCCACCGGCCAGCTCTTCACCGACGACGGCCTGCCCGAGCGCTACAACCTCTGGCTGCCGCGCAGCGCCTGCCCGCACTGCGGCCACATCTTGCGCGCCTGGGAAAACATCCCTGTGCTGAGCTGGCTGATGCTGCGCGGACGTTGCTCGAACTGCCACGCGCGCGTGAGCGTGCGCTATCCGCTGATCGAACTCGCGGGCGCGGTCTGTGCCGTGCTCGCGCTGGTCGTGTTCGGTCCTTCGGGCAAGGCGCTCGCCGCGTTCGCGCTGTGTGCGGCACTGATCGCTGCAAGCGCGATCGATCTCGAACACCAGATGCTCTACGATGAAATCACGCAGCCGCTGCTGTGGGCCGGCCTGATCGTGAACCTGTCCGGCACGTTCGTGAGCCTGCACAACGCCGTGATCGGCGCCATCGCCGGGTATCTCGCGCTGTGGTGCGTCTACTGGCTGTTCCGCTTGCTGCGCGGCATCGAGGGCATGGGCTACGGCGACTTCAAGCTGCTCGCGGCGCTCGGCGCATGGCTCGGGTGGGCCGCGCTGCCGCAGATCGTCATCATCGCCGCCATCGCGGGCGCCGTGGTCGGGCTCGCGGCCACTGTCACCGCACGCATGCGTTTCGAGGACCCGCTGCCGTTCGGCCCGTATCTCGCCGCGGGCGCGCTCGTCACACTGTTCGTCGGCACACCGTTTTATTTTGCGTGGGGGATCTGATCGATGTTTTCAGTCGGACTGACCGGGGGCATAGGCAGCGGTAAATCCACGGTTGCGGACCTGTTCGCGGAGCGCGGCGTAGCGATCGTCGATACCGACCTGATCGCGCATCAGATCACCGCGCCAGGCGGCGTCGCGATGGCGGCGATCAGCGAGCAATTCGGCCCGGAGTTCGTCGCGCCCGACGGCTCGATGGATCGCGCCCGCATGCGCGCGCTGGTTTTCAGCGACGACGCCGAGCGCAAACGGCTCGAAGCGATCACACATCCGCTGATCCGCTCGGAAACCGAACGCGCGGTACGCAACGCGAGCGGTCCCTATGTGATCGTGGTGGTTCCGCTGCTCGTGGAATCGGGCACCTGGAAAACGCGGGTGGCCCGCGTGCTCGACGTCGATTGCAGCGTCGAGACCCAGGTGGCACGCGTCATGCGCCGCAACGGCTTCGCGCGCGAACAGGTGCTCGCGATCATGGCGCGGCAGGCCACACGCGAGGCGCGGCTCGCTGCGGCCGACGACGTAATCGTCAACGACGGCACTACGCGCGAAGCGCTGGAACAGGACGTGGAAGCGCTGCACGCGCGTTACGTCGGGCTCGCGAAGACCCATGCCACGCAGCCGCGCGGCTAACACTTTGCCTACGCCCGTACCCCCCGCGATTGCGACCGTGGTCCTGCGGCATTAGAATGTCCTGCAACACTTCACCGACCCACGACCACGCCAGAGGCGAGCGCGCTTGATTCTTTACGAGTATCCCTTCAACGAGCGAATCCGGACGCTGCTGCGCCTCGAAGATCTCTTCGAGCGTTTCACGTTTTTCCTGACCCAGGAGGATCCGAGGGAACATCATGTCGCGCTCACGACGCTGTTCGAAATCGCCGAAGTCGCGGGCCGCGCCGACCTCAAGTCGGATCTCATGAAGGAACTGGAGCGGCAGCGGCAAACGCTCATTCCATTCCGCGGTAATCCCGGCATCGAACAGAACGCGCTCGAAACCGTGCTCGGCGAGATCGAGCAGACGCTCGCGGGCCTCACGCAGATGCAGGGCAAGACCGGCCAGCATCTCGCCGAAAACGAGTGGCTCGCCAGCGTGCGCAGCCGCGCGATCATTCCGGGCGGCACCTGCAAGTTCGACCTGCCGTCCTACTATGCGTGGCAACAGTTGAATGCCGACCAGCGCCGCCAGGACATCGCGAAGTGGGTCATGCCGCTCTTGCCGCTGCGCGATGCGGCCGCGATCGTGCTGCGTCTCGCGCGCGAATCGGGGCAGGCGTCGAAGGTGATGGCGATGCAGGGCAGCTATCAGCAGATGCTCGCGGGCCGCTCCTGGCAACTGATGCAGGTGCGCGTGGCACCGGAATTGCGCGTGATTCCGGAAGCCAGCGCCAACAAGTACATGCTGTGGGTGCGATTCACGGTCCAGGACGGCGATATGCGCCCGCGTGCTGTCGACGTCGACGTGCCGTTCCAGTTGACGCTGTGCAGCCTGTAATCGAGTGCAAAACCGCGAGTGCAAGACCGTATGACCACGATCGTCAAATGTCCGACCTGCGGCAAGGATGTCCGCTGGGTGCCGGAAAACCGCTTTCGCCCGTTCTGCTCCGAACGTTGCAAGCAGATCGACCTCGGCGCGTGGGCCTCGGAGAAATACCGCATCGGCGGCAACGACCAGGAAACGCCGCCCGAAGACGCACCGCCTACGGACACGCGTCAGTAAGCTGATAAATGACCGGATAAACGAAAAAGCCGCTGCGCGAGAGAATCGCTCAGCGGCTTTTTTGTCGCTCCGGCGGCAATCCGGGCTTATTCGGCGGCCAGCCACTCCAGCACGGGAATCGTCGCGGGCAACAGCGGCTCGACGGTGGCAGGCAACGACTGCCACGCCAGCGCCTGCCCTTCGCGACCGTGCGGCTCACCGCTCCACTCGGTCACCTTGCAGAAGTAGAGACGCACGTAGGCGTGCGGGTAATCGTGTTCGAGCGTGCGCCACAGGTGGCATGCTTTCACGTCGATGCCGAGCTCCTCGTGCAGTTCGCGCGCGAGCGCGGCCTCGACCGACTCGCCCGCTTCGAGCTTGCCGCCCGGAAACTCCCAATACCCTGCATAAGGCTTGCCATCGGGACGCTGCGCGAGCAGATAGCGGCCGTCGGGCTGCACCATCACACCGACCGCCACTTCGGTCACGGGACGGCTCTGTCCCGCGCCTGCGCCCGCAGCGCCGCTCATGCTACCTGGCCCTTCTTGCCCGACCAGTCGCGCGCGAACTGCCACGCCACGCGGCCCGAGCGCGAGCCGCGCTCCAGCGCCCAGACGAGCGCGTCGCCACGCGCGGCCTCCACATCGGCGTCGCCGCAGCCGAAGTGACGCAGCCAGTGGCCGACGATCGTCAGGTAGTCGTCCTGCTTGAACGGATAGAAGCTCACCCACAAGCCGAAGCGCTCGGACAGCGAGATCTTCTCCTCGACCACTTCGCCCGGATGAATCTCGCCGTCGTCGGTATGCTTGTACGTCGCGTTGTCGCTCATGTACTCGGGCAGCAGGTGGCGCCGGTTCGACGTCGCGTAGATCAGCACGTTGTCCGACTGCGCGGC
>Ga0131853_10026794_pt1 | contig 10364 bp, 12 predicted proteins | sample TergutLab28metaG_FD_92764 | JGI IMG/M metagenome (GOLD analysis project Ga0131853, IMG submission 92764) | Labiotermes labralis P1 segment gut microbial communities from Petit-Saut dam, French Guiana - Lab288 P1 (version 2) (version 2) | ecosystem: Host-associated > Arthropoda: Insects >... | reverse complement strand
GATGGTGCGAATTTTGCTAATGGAGTAGAATTCTTTTATCGTGGCACCTGTGGAAACAGACAGGTACCAAACTATCCAACATTCTGATTACCCAACAATTTCTAGTTACTGAAGCCCTCACAGTTATTTTTTGTTACTGTTCCTTCACTTGGGCTGCACAAATAATCACAGAATTATTTCTTTTCTATATATGCTGCTGGTTTACAGTCATCACATTCCTCTCTTTCTGGAGGAAGAGGGGCATGGGCAATCTTCTCAGGTACTACAGTGATGCTGAAGGACCAGGACACTGCGGATACGGAGTCTTCATAGCTGAAGATGCTGATGGAGCAGGAGACAAAGGGTCAGGAAATAACACAGCAGTCAATGTGGAGACAAATTTGGTGGCCTTTATGGTGGACTTCCACAATTGGGGACTATTCCTCGCCTGCAGAAATATCAGGATTTTTGGAGGATCTGCATTCAGATTGAAGGAATTCTACTGTAAATGGAGACGTGAAAATGAAGAACACAACCAACTCACTACTATTTATGCCTTGATGAAATTTCAAATTGCTCTGTTGCCTGAATGACTTATTACATACTTCATACATATAGTAACACTCACCAATACACATGTGTTTGTGTCATCAGATGGCTCTGTTGACAGAATGCCAAATTATGTACTTCACATGAATATGGATGCTCACCCATACATAGTCCTGCCATAAGTTGTTACAACATTCATGTTGTCCTAAGCTGCAGACAATGAGGCGAGACGTTTGTAACGATGGCTGTTTTTTTTACTCCTTTCACTTCAGGTACTTGTGCCAAGGCAGATTGCTCGAGCCTGTCACAGTGTCAAAATGGAGTGGTGTCAAGGAAAACCATGTTTCTGTAATTGCTCTTCACTGTTGTGGAAAATCCTATTCTCAAATTTTCAGACTCTTAAAAAGATACAAGTCACGGTACGTTCATCTAACACGCAATTCAACATTATGAGGAAATCTGGAGGATTAAAGAAAGGGCTCAGTAAGGACTCCTGAGAAATTTGAGGGCTCAGGCCGCTATCAAAACAGTGCAGGAGCAGATTGGCCGAAACCCAGTCTGTAAACAGAAGATCATATCCCGAGAGCTGAACATATCAATCCAATGAATGCTGCACCTCATTAGGGACGATCAAAGGGACACATCCTCATTGCCGCTTTCAAGGTGATCACATGGATAAGAGCACAGCCTCTCCTCCAGTTGCATGCAGAGAATGAGCATGGAAACATACTATCCAAGGCCAAGAAAATCTTCAAAATCGAGCAGTACATCCACTAGAACACAAAATCTTATGCTCTATAAAGTACCGTGAGGTGAAGGAAAATGTTCTGAGGGTGCAGGGAGGCCATCACCCTTCCTACGTCATGGTTTCATGGGAGGTGTCCCATGAGGAGATGACACATCATTTTTGCAAGAAAGGGGTGAAACTGACATCAAAGTGTATCAAGAGGACATGCTACTAGGAGTTGTGAAAAATCTTAACATGACACTCTTCATTGGTCAGGAATGGGTCTTGCAGCAGAAGTCAGTTCCTGCCCAAATGGACAAGCCAACTCTGGAGTGGCTGCGGAGGAACGTTCTAGCCTTCATCAGCTCCGAGAATTGGCTTGCGGGGAGTGCAGACCTCAAAACCCTAGACAAAAACTGTGGGCTGTTTTGGAGGATATGCTGTGCCGAAAGCATCATTACAGCCTGGATAGCCTAAGGAGGTCACTCGTGAAGGCAGTGGCAGAGATCCCCCTGGAGGCGGGAGTGTACAATGAGAGCTGAGTGGCCGGAGAGTGTCAAAGCATAAGGCAAATATTTTGAGTGATATTATAAATGAAAAACTAAAACTATTACATTACATTGTCTGAATAAGTGGAGTTTATGTTTAATTTTCCTTCTAGGTCCCATTGTACTCGTTACAGAACCTATGGCAAGACTAGGTATGCATGATTTTATATGTTAACACATGGCTTTTTTACTGAAGGCTTTATTACACACATTACAAGCAAAACGGCGCTCACCACTATGAATGCACTGATGTCTTATCACAGTGCACGTTGACTGAATGCCTAATTACATACTTCACATGAAGATGGATGGTACCTACTATGTATGTGTTCATGTGTAATAAGTCTGCTCATCTTACTGAATGACTTACTACACACAACACTAGTATAAGATTGCTCACCAATATGTATGCGTTGATAGGTAATGAGATGGCTACGAACACCAAATTCTTTACTGCAAATAGCATGCGCATAAGGGCGATCGACACTATGTATTTGTTGCTGTGTTATAACTTCTCTTTTCACTAAATGGCTTTTTACACAAATCACAAGTATAAGGGCGCTCACCACTATGTATGCCTTGATGACTTACAAGACTGCACTATAGACCGAATGCCTAATTACATACTTCACACGAGTATGGATGCTATCTACTATGTGTGCGTTGATGTTTTATTAAATTGCTCTTCTTACTGAATGACTTATTACACACATTACAAGTATAAGAACGCTCCCCACTGTGTATTCGTTGATGTATTATCATATTGCTCTTTTGAATGAACGCCTTATTACAAACATCACAAGTATGGAGGCGCTCACCACTATGTATACACTGATGTCTTATCAGATGGCTATGACAACTGAATGCTTTATTACACACTGCACAGGCATAAGGGCGCTCACCAGTATGTACGCGTTTATGTGTTGTAAGACTGCCAGTTCCACTGAATGCCTTTTTACACACATCACAAGAATAAGGGCGCTCACCACTATGTACGCGTTGATGTGTTATCAGATGGCTCTGATCACTGAATGCTTTATTACACACTGCACAGGCATAAGGGCGCTCACCACTATGAATGCGATGATGTGTTATCAGATGGCTCCTTCGACTGAATGCCTTTTTACACACATCACAAATATAAGGGCGCTCACCACTATGTACGCGTTGATGTGTTAAGAGCTGGCACTGAACACTAAATGCTTTATTACACACTCGACAGACATAAGGGCGCTCACCACTATGTACGCGTTGATGTATTGTAAGCCTGCCCTTTTCACTGAATGCCTTTTTACACACATCACAAGTATACGGGCGCTCACCACTATGTGTGCGTTGATGTATTATCATATGGCTCTTTCTAATGAAAGACTTTTTACACACATCACAATTATATGGGCGCTCTCCACTATGTAAGATTTGATGTCTTGTCAGATGGCTCTGAATTTTGAATGTTTTATTACAAACTGCACAGGCATAAGGGCGCTCGTCGCTATGTATTTGTTCATGAGTTCTTAGAATGCTATGATCACTGAATGTTTTATTACACACTTTACATAAATATGAATGATCACCACGATGAATGCATTGATGTGATTTAAGACTGCTCTTTTTACTGAACACCTTATGACACATATCACAAGTATAAAGGCGCCCAACACTATGTATGCGCTGATGTTTTATAAGACTGCTCTCTTCACTAAATGCCTTACCACACACTTCACCTGAATGTGGACACTCACGCCTACGTATATCACAGGAACTTCTGCATTCGGCACTGTGTACATGAAGTTGTTCATTCAGATTACCCTGGTATAAACACAAAGGTTAAATATTAGGATATATTCTAATAAAAAAACAATTATTTTTATAGCAATGTATATATAAAATAAAAATCCACTGAATCTGAAGAACTGCGTTATATAAAATACTGTACTAGAAGACGAACAATTTTTCATATAATCTCTTCTACAAATGAAAAACCACCTTTTATATTTACGTCACAATTATTTGAGAGTGCTATATGAAATTCATACTGCAACATTCATACAGAAATTAATAAAAGTTAAAGGTAATAAATATTTTGAGCACAGCATTTAATCACAACACCATAAAAGACTGCATGTTGTTCTCATAGGCTTTTCTTAATGAATAAATTATGCTTACAAACTGTGGCTGGAGGCCATACATTTTCCAAAAACTTCAAAGGCATATCAAAAACCTAGGTGTCAGAAGAGTGACAAAAAGAATTTCATAATCTGAATTTTAGGTGTTGCCTGGGTGCTGTAGCGCACTAGATTTGAAATTATTTAAAGTATGGCTACCATCTCACCCACAGCAACACGTGACTTGTATCAATGCGGATATTTGAAAGAGACAGGCTTTATATGTTTTGGAGGTTTGACACATTGAGGTAGACTGTTTTTATGGAAACAAATAAACAGAACAGTCTAAGTGTGACGAAATTCATTGCGTATCAAAAGTATGTGCATATTAAAGCCTGCCTAGCTAGGAGATATGTACCCAGAGCAGGGGGCAGGTCATGGTTATTTTTATACCTTCATCTAGGAAAGCTAAGACCAGTGTCCTTCATGCAGAAAACAAAGCAAAAGTTGGTGACCAGGAATATCAGGAGTCAGGCAATTGGACATGTCCCCTGCATTTATACCCATCAGCCTACAATATGGGAAGTTGACAGAACCCACAATGCACTATGTGATTACAAATATACACGAAGCACTGTAAAACACGAAGTTACACTGGAGCTTTTGTTGTTACTGACGGCACTACTAATAGCACTTCATGTGACATAACAAAGACTGCCAAATGACATGGGCTTGAAGACAGTATACAAATGGATTGGCTCCACGCTGAGCGGCAGAAATATTACAGCCACATTCAGAGGAGAAATAAAGGAGGGGCTGTCGCCAAGTGCTGTATGCAGAGGGGCACTTTATTACCCCATAACTGTGAAGCCTGATTAAGATGGACTCATAGAGGGACTCAGAAATGGCAATTATACATTTAGGTGTGCAGTATTCTCATCAGCAAAAATTTACACACACCTTGTCTAGCTTCTTCAGGAGGCTTTTAGTATGCAACAACAATGGTGAGTTAAACCTCAGTTATCAATCAATACACCAAAGTTTCAGCAACTGGATCAATATCTTAAGCATGGGAACATGACACATATCCAGAATTGGCCCTTTCCACACAGCAGTTCTACATCACCTCTCAAGTCACCATACTGCTCCTTCCACTAGTGTGCCGGACTGCAACTTTCTCTGGGGTTGAAACTATGGGAGAATGCAATCTGCATCACAAACCAACCAACCAGTAGTTGTTCACATGACCACTCCTACAAGCTCTCCTGACCAATCTATCGCACAGCAGGCAGTCCAGCGTGAGCATTGGATAAAAACCGACCTGCCCAGGCTCTGGACAGCGATTATGATGATTGAGTGCATTCAGGTGGAGACCGGCTTAGAGAGAGGATCCTGATACCTACTGCTTAGGTTAACTGGTCAGAGCGTTTACTGATTGGAATGGATTCTGCACTGTCTTCAGCAAAGCTACAACACAGAAGTGACAGGAAAATTTTTCGGAGAGCCCCTGCCTATGCATCACGCTGAGGCAGGAAGAGTTAGCCTTCATTAAGGCCATTTCGACGCTTCAGATTTCTCCGGCCCTCCTAAGAGGATGACTTGCCAAAGAAGAAGCCAGCGGTGTCTGCCGGCAGCCGCAACACCGCGACCGGAGGTTCATTTAAAACCTCCCAACATCCATGCAGCCAGCACTTGAGCAAGTGCAAAGCCAAAGAGCTGACAAGCTTGGGCAACTCAATTGAGCCTGCCAACAGTAGCCCAGAATATGATGCTGGGTCTGCGCCTCTGCCCGCGTTCTCTTCAGCCACGGGCGAACTAACTGCTGTCGGCAGCCTGCAACTAGAACCCCCAAAGTTTGACATACGCGGCTGTACTGGCTGGACCTGTCGACCACTTCAGCCAAGTGGGTTACTCAAGCCCACAGCCATTGATTCAGACATGTCAGATTGTGGTGTCTCATCTGAGACAACCAATAGGCGCATGTCTAGTGAAATGTCCGGACCTCTGAGTGACAAGCCAGATGGCACCACTTACCACATGCAGGTAGACAACACTTGCCTACCAGCAGATCGTCCTAATTAGACGCCCATTACTTTTATTTCAGATTCTGGTGACGCCTGTTCCTTCCTGGCTTGGTTGTGGGTGTCCTGCAATGGCAGTCTGATGGCCCAACTAACGGGCGAGAAGTTGATGGTCGTCCTATCAACCGACGACAGGTTCAGAGCCTTGGTCATCGCAGTGCGGCCCCTTGAGCGGAAAGAGGAAGTGACTTTCCACATCTGCACGCTCCCGGACGACCGCTGTTTGCGGATTCTGGTGAAAAATCTGGGTAGGAGTGTGCCTGAGAGTGTCGTCCCAGATGAGCTCCAAACCCATAACATTCCAGTCCAGGGAGTCACACAGCCAAGGAGCGCCCTCCCATCCCCACTTCATTGTATCAGTGGCGTGAGGGCCTGAGTTGTCGAGAGCGCAATCGCTTACTGAACTCTGCGGCTTGCGAGTGTCGATGGAGTCATATGTGGCTCCAAAAGGCCCACTACAATGCCAACGCTGCCAGCGCTTTGGACACACGCAGCGTAACTGCGGATATGCGCCCACGTGAGTCGCGCGAGGGGGCTCCCACCCGTTTGGTGGATGCTCTACCCCTCTAGTGCAGCCTAAGTGCTGCGGTTGTGGGGGAAACCACTCGGCGAAGTACTGTGGCTGTAATAAATGGAAAGAAGCGAGGGCGGCTCTTGCAAAGCAGGCGCCCGAGCGTTGCCAAAAGAGCAGCGCCACAGACCACCCTATCGCTTCAAAACCTCGCCGGGCCGGGTCCTCTGCAGAGCATATGACTTGGGCGAGGGGTTGAATCACGTCGTCAGAGGTGGGCGTGTTCAGAAGACCAGCACAACTCCAAAACCCAAACCAAATCCCGCGCCGGCTAAACTGACCACCGCAGATTGACAGCGGGAGTGGCATAGCCACCCTGGTCCGCTGTGGTATAGTCGACCACTCACTGTCTGTTCCGGGGCTGACCCACTTGGAGGCTACTGCCATTCAAATCACACTGTCCAGCATACCGGTAATAATCCTTGCGCCTTACCCTTTGCCTTACTGCCCACCGATAGGAGTGGACCTGACAGCCTGTTTCAGAGGCGGATTGCCGGTCTTGATAACTGGCGACCTCAACGCCGAACATATGGATTGGAACTCTCGGCTGAGCATGAGACGGGAGAAACTCCTACGTAATTATGCCGACGAAAACTCCTGTCTGATCTTTGGACCGGACTCTTCAAACTCCAACCCATACACCCCCTCCGCTTCTCCTGATTTCTTGGGCATAGCGACAATCAAGAACCTCTCATTCCAAGTTTATCTGACTTTGTGCTCTGCAATAAGCTCGGACCACCTCCTGGTTCTCATTGACACCGCGTGTCACTCATCCTTTCACCATCCACCGGATCACCCTGACTTCAGGCGCACTGAGTGGGCCAATTTCCAAACTCACTTGGAAGATCCAATTCAATTCGATCCAGAATTGCACAACCAGATGGCAATTGAAACGTGGGCTGAGAATTTATCCGATGCCATTCTAAAGGATCTGGCAGCGTCTATTCCTAGGTCGACCGCGTTACGACCCACGGCTTCCGATTCCAGCTGATATTTAGGACGAGATAAGCCAGAAGAACCGGGTGCGGCAGATCACCAGGGACCCCGCTCTGAGAGCAGTAGTCAAATGCCTGAAGAGGTCGGTGACCCAGGGGCTCAACGAGTGGAGGAACAACCAGTGGAGTGTGACACTCCAATTTCTCGATCCAGAAGACCAATCAATGTGGAGGGTGACAAAACGGGTGATGAGAGTGCCTACTCCACCTTCCCAACTGGCCACCCCGGGGGGATTCGCTCCCAGACTCTGAGAAAGCCGAAACCCTTGCCAATTTGCAGGCTCAGTTTCAGCCGGTGACCGATCCTTCAGTCCTGGCAGTTGAGATAGTTGACTTGGCGCTGAGGTCGAACTTCTTGACACCTGCCAGTGAACCGAAGTTAAGCAACCCTGACGAGGTTCATGGAGCCATTAGGGGTCTTAACGTCAGGAAAGTTCCGAGCCAGAAATGTATCCCGAACAGGGCATTCAAGCATCTTCCCCAGCGAGCGGTTTCCCTCCTGGCGCAGGTCTTCAATGCGGTTCTCCACACCCATCAGTTTCCCCAAGTGTGGAAGCACGCTCGAGTGATTGCCAACCTTAAATCGGGGAAGGATCCAGCACTGCCCTCTTCCCATCGGCCAATTAGCCTCTTGGACACGATTAAGAAACTATTCCAAAAATCTAATTAGTAATAGTAGTAGTAGTAGTACGCGAACGCAGAATGATGGTAGACGAGCAGTTTGAGTTTAGATCTAGGCACAGCACGTCCTTGCAGCTGGACCGCCTCATTGAAAGAACCAGGAATTTAGGCGAAAAGAGGCTAAGTGTCGCAGTTTTCCTCGATATGGCCAAAGACTTCGATACCGTCTAGATCTATGGCCTCCACTACAAGCTAACGATCCTAAACTTCCTGTCCTACATAGTCCAAACAATTTCATCCTACCTCACGGGTCGGACGTCCGAAGGGTCATTCCAAACGTCCACGTCATCTCGTCCAGGCATGCGGGCTGGGTTGTCTCAGGGTGGATTGATCTCCCATGCCCTCTTCAGTCTGTATGTCAACGACATGCCCTCACCCTCGCAACAAGTCGAGTTGGCCCTCTACGCGGACGAAACAGCCATCATACCCACATCCCCCAAGCCGCCTCTGCTCGTCAGCTCTTTGGAGTCATACCTCAACGAACTTCAACGGTGGTTGAGTGAATGGAGAATCGCCATCAATGTCTCTAGGAGTGCCACGATAATCTTCCCCTGTTCCGGACGGCGATTCATTCAGCCCCGACCAGTAACACTATTCGGGGAACCTATCCAAAGGGTCGAGACAACTCGTTATCTGGGGTGACCCTATATAGACGACTCACCTGGTCGCCTCACATCGACGAGGTCAGGAAGATGACTGCTCAAAGGATGGGTATCTGGGTCCTCTCCTGAAAAAGGAAGAGTGATCTCTCCTTCAGCAAAGGAGTCCTGCTCTATAAGGTGCTAAACCCCCCCCCGTGATGGACTATGCGTGACCTGCGTGGATGTTCGATGTCCACACCCATGAACGGATGCTACAGGTGTTACAATCCAGTTTCTTCAACTCGCTACTGGTGCCCCCCTGGTACGTAAAACGCAGAAACACGAGGATCTGGGTGTTCCGCTATTTGCCGACCACATCAGAGCCCTGAACGAGATCTTGGACTCAAAGTTACCCGACGTGGGGAAACCCCTAGTACGGCAACTCACTAGATATTTATGCAGACTGAGGGTTGAAACTGTCGTCTGGCGCGAAAGCCAAGGACGGAAGGACCAGCAGGCCAGTCGCCCACGATGGCGAAGTCGACTAAACGAACCACGTTCGGCGCTGATCAGGTGAGCGCCCTTTTGTTACCCTGAGGTTTTCCGTGATTTTTCTCAGTTGTAAGGCAAATGCTAGGGTATACGATGCAAAGTCGGGGCACGGCCCGCAATCCTCTCCCAGACGCGGCTGCTTCACCTAAGCGCCTGACAAGTCGCACACCTCCAGTTTGCGACTGAGCCAGTCTGGGCTCAGAACCCATACAGCCAACCAACCAAAGTTTATCCCTCCCATAATTAGTCCAGGGCAACTTGGGCCCTAGTCTTTGGCATAATGAGTCAAGGCCCTCAGACTGACTTTAAAATCGTTACCGTATGCATATTCCCCTGTTAGAGTTTAAGCGTCTGTTACAGGGCCCAGCTATGCGGTCAAACATAGGAATGGCTGACAGACGGGAACATCGACTTGCGTTTTGTGGAAGTCTGAAGACGATCTCTGAAGGGGGCATCAGGGGGAGAGCTTCTTCACTAGGGACCATGGAAGATATGTTAAGAAAGTCTCTGGATACGAGCATCCCTCTCCATGGTGTCCCTTTCCAGCCAAGTGGAACCTGGTACTGGGGGGCAGATGCTAATACACAAGGGACTTTGATAGATGAATGAAGGTTGTAGTGGTGAGGAATCTCTCTGCAAGGGATTCCATGAAGGGGACCTTGGGGGAGGGCTTCTTTACTGGGGAACCTGAAAGATAAGGTTTTTGAGAGATATGCAAAATGCCTTGTAAATGGGCCTCCCTCTCCATAGTGGCCCTGTTGGGGATCTGGAGGGGGTTCGTTTGCCGTGACTTTTGAGAGAAAAACATCTGGGTTCTTTCTCGGAACTGGAAGCCATTAAATTTAAAGTCAGCTGGCCATCTGGAACTTACGTAAAGTAAGAGGGTTCTCCTGAGTTGATAATAGATTATGGGGCACAAAGGGCCCATCTGTAAGGCCTAGGTGCATTGGGACAGTAGGGGTTCGAACCCAATGTTAATCATCCAATCAATCAAT
>Ga0131853_10026792_pt1 | contig 10364 bp, 9 predicted proteins | sample TergutLab28metaG_FD_92764 | JGI IMG/M metagenome (GOLD analysis project Ga0131853, IMG submission 92764) | Labiotermes labralis P1 segment gut microbial communities from Petit-Saut dam, French Guiana - Lab288 P1 (version 2) (version 2) | ecosystem: Host-associated > Arthropoda: Insects >... | reverse complement strand
TTACGCCAATCAAGGAGGCTTTTTCGACGCTTGCCAAGAAGGCAAGCTAGAAAAAGCCGACGCAGAGTGGCGTAAATCTGACCGCCAAAGCGACATTGAACCCTATGAACATAGCTTCTAACAACAGATTTGTTAATACATTAGCTTATACATGGGGGAAATAGAATGAACAGAAAAACATACATATCCGACGATGCAATAGCCCTTGCGGAGTATATCCCGTCAGAAGACGCCCAAGACCAGTATAACTGCTGGCAAGACGAGGGCACCCAAAGCGGGTATAACTACAAAAGGACAGAGTCGTTTGAGGAATACTATAGCAGCGGCATAAAATCAAGGTTTATAGCCACGATTATCAGGCTTTCAGACCAGGCAAGGGTAGGTGCAATTTTTCTGTCACCAGAAGATACCGAGCCTGACCTTGCCATAATGATATACAAGCCTTTCAGGGGCGCAGGTTGCGGAACCCGCGCCTTTTTGTTAGGAACCCACTACTGCTTTGACGTGCTGGGGCTGGAATATGTATATGCGGGGTGCTTTGCTCACAATACATTAAGCCGCAAAATGCTTCAAAAATGCGGCTTTCACCCATACCCAAAGGGTAACCAAGCCGAAAAGCATATTATAACCGGCGAAGAGATAGTCCAGTATGATTATGTAAAATATAATCCAGAGTGTTTAGAGTTTGATTTGGGCACTGTTATAGGCGTACCTTCGGTAGATGAAAATGGGGATGTGTTAAGCAAAGCCCTGGTAGGTTCATATGTAATAATCCCAAAATCCCATGTGCCAAACCCCATTTGAGTTATCCCCCCAGGAATGGCTTGATACAATAGCGCTGCTGGGGGAAATCAAGGAGTATCTTGATAAAAAGTATAAGCCCGACGGGTACAATATTGGCTGGAATGTGGGAAAGGTTGCCGGGCAAACAGAACCCCATGCCCATATGCACATAATCCCAAGACATGCAGACGAGCCCTATGCGGGGCGGGGGATCCGCGGGTGGCTGAAGCGGGATGAGAATATGCGTCCTGGTGTTTTAATCTAATACGAATCTCTGAAAATCACGTCGGCAGCCGAGCGGAAAATCGGCGGCTTTAAGCCGTTTTTCGCGGTGTGTTGCCGACGATGATTTTCGAGATTAGTATAAAATGCCTGTCATCCCGGCCATCAGTAGTAGCAAGGGTTGCCCCTACAGGTGCGGCATATTCTCGCATTTCTCTAGGCCGCACTTATGGGGTAAGTGTAGCTCCTAAGAGGGGAATTTGGCTGCCTTTGCTCCACCTGCATTATTTCTTAGATTTAAATTTCAGCTTATTAAACTTCTCTTGAATCATGTTCTTGCGCTGGGCGTCCCCTTCTGGGTCGCGCACAAAGCAGCCTCCTTCTTTTTTAAGCACGTGGCCTTCCCGGCAGCCTTTGGGTAAATCTTTCTTTTCTAATTCCAGTATTTCCTGGGTTTCTGTGTTTTCTAGTACTGCAATGCCTTCTTCAATGCGGTCTATTACCCATGCCATTTATCTCACCCTGCCTTTACGTAGTCTCTCTGCGGACATTTGCCCCATCAGTTACTAGCACTATTGTACCCTCTAAATCTGTGCGCAAAACCTCTATGTTGCGCTCTGCAAATCTGTCCAGCACTACTTGGTGGGGGTGGCCGTATTTATTGCCTGCCCCTACCGATATAACAGCAATATCCGGATTTATGGCATCTATCAAGGCCTCGCTGGAGGAAGTCCGGCTGCCATGGTGGCCCGCCAGCATTACGTTGGAGCGGATGTACCAGCCATTTTCCAGTATCTCACGGTCTGTTGGGCCTTCGCCGTCACCGGTGAAGATGAAGGCTGTTTCGCCAAACTGCATATGCAGCACAACAGAATAGTCGTTGAGGCTGCTGTAGCCGGTACGGTTTGGGTGGACAACGGTCATTTGGATTTGACCGGCGGAAAGTATGTCCCCGGCATGGGCTAGGTGCACTTCTGCCCCATTTGCGGCTATTGCGTCTATAAACCGCTCGAAGGTGCGGGTGGTGTGGGTTACATTGGGCATCCACACTTCCCGTACTTCCATGGCGTCTAGGATACCGGCCGCGCCGCCTATATGGTCAGCATGGGGGTGGGTGCCCACAAGTACATCCAGAGCCGTAACCCCCACAGATTCTAAGTAAGGAAGAATAATTCTTTCAGCATTGCGGGCCCCCGCATCTATCAGCACTGCATTGTCCGCACTTTGGATAAGTATGGCGTCTGCCTGGCCCACATCTATAAAATGTACCCGTATTTCCCCGCCTACTGCCACTGCTGGTGGCTGGATATTGTTCTCTTCCCGGGCTTCCTGCTGGGGAAAGCCCGCTTCTATAAAGCTGTCGAAGACCCCAAAGTACCAGGCCACACCAAGGCCTATTGCCGCTATTATTATCAGGGCGATTAGGGCCTTTGGGAAACCTTTTTTGTTCTTTTTCTTTCCGCCCCGGCCGCCGCCTCCCCCACGGGAATTTTTAACTTCCCTTACTGTGGATTTTACGGCTCTTGCTGTGTTTTTTACTTGCTTTGCTTTTTCTATTTTGTTGGTTATGCTCATGCCTTTCCCCTCCTGGTTTAGCTCTTTTATTGCTTATTTTTTGTCGCTAGTTTGCATTATATGCCAACATATGGCTGGTGTAAAATAAATATGTATGGTTTTGGTCTAGTTTGTGGGAAAGGCACGGAAATCAATTTAAATAACTTCACACTATCCACCCCCCTCGTCATCCCGGCCTTGAACCAAGATCCCCACTCTTTTGCAATAGGTCATGAGATCCCGGCTCAAGGCCGGGATGACGAGGGGGGGGTGCTTTTCACAAGTTTTGTTGAAAATTGATTTCCGCGTGGGAAAGGGCTTTGCAATTGTGTGGGTTTCTTTTGCCATGCTATAATGTGGTAATTGTACAATGTCATTTTTGCCAAAGGTGTATCAGCCCTTATGTTTACAGGGTTTTCTTTCGCAAAATATTCCATGTGCAGACGGTTAGGAGGCAAAAATGCTAAAGGAAAACAAAGCGCTAATAGCCAAAGCCATAATTTTTCTGGTAATCCTAGTACTAGGCATTACTTTCTTATTATCAAACCAAGGCCGCCCCTACACCCCTGCCCAAGAAGAATCAGTGGACGAGCCAGCAGCAGAACCAGACTACATACCAGTCCCCCCAGAGCGGCAGCCGATTACATCTGCCATAGGCCCTTTTATGTGCAGCTGCCCAGACATAGCACACCCGTCATCACGCACTCTTTCACCCCCAAGACCCCGCGACATGCCTGTGGCGGTAGAGTCTTTTCAGGTAATGTATGGGGCAAACATATTGCTGGAAACTGATGGAAGCCTATGGACCTGGGGTTCTTCACTCCGTGGTCATATTGGGGTAGATAATAAGTGGGACCAGCCTGTCCCGGTACAGATACTAGACTCTGTAACCTATGTGGCCCCAGGGGGCCGCTTTGCCATACTTGAAGACAATAGCCTATGGGGCTGGGGCCTTGAGGTGAACGAAGATGACACATTGCCCATGCCGGTGCCTGTTGCCCCAAGATTTATTATGGACGATGCCGTGTCTGTTATTTCAACAGGGCGCAGGGATTTTGTTATCAGGTCAGACCACAGCCTGTGGGCCCTGGGCCCCTGTACCGACCTTGCGGAGGTGCCTTGGTATGCCCCTTTTTTTGTCCCCAGCGCAGAGCCAGTGCGAGTACTGGATTCGGTTATAAGGGTTTATTCCACTTTACAGTCAGACCTTGTATTGCAGTGCAATGGCCGGTTGTGGCTGCTGCATGATGACGAACTTACTCACATCATGGATGAAGTTGCGGGTGTTTACATCATTGATAATATTTGGGCCGTAAATAACCTGACCAGCGTATTTGTTACCCAGACAGACGGAAGCCTGTGGAGTGTAAGCATGCTTCCCCAGCGCAGCCTGCCGCCTATCCATGTGATGGACAATGTTGTCCATGTTTTCCCTTTTTATGACAGGACCTTTGTAATCACAAAGGACAACGCACTGTGGGCTTGGGGGGACAATCCTCAAGGGGGCCTGGGCTTCCGAAGCTGGAACAACACACAAAATTACCCGGCCCATGTTATGGATGGGGTAAGGTATTTATACTTTTCACATATAGAGACCTATGTGGTGAGGACAGATAACACCTTGTGGGTGTGGAGCAGCGGCCCGGCGCCTGTTGGTGCCCGGCCAATGATTAGTGCCCCTACCCAGGTAATGGATTCTATAAGCAGGCTTTATATGGGTGATGGCAATATCTTTGCCGTTGATATTTATAACGCCCTATGGGTATGGCAGGGCGGCTTTTGGGAATCCACTCCCAGCTTGGTTTTGGACTATGTAAGTTATGTTAATAGACGCGGCTTTATTTTTCGTGAGGATGGCAGCATGTGGGCCATGGGCTCCAATTCGGGAAGGCAGATAGGGGACGGGACCCGGGTAAATAGGCACTACCCTGTTAATATCAGCTATATATTTTCCTATACCCAGGGCCAGCCAATTGCCGGGCTTAGCGGTCTTTATGACCCTATTGAAACCAGGCCTTTTGAAAACCCGTCTGCACCATTTGTGACTTCAAGCTGGGGGGCGCAGTTTTTTGTAGATACCCAGGCCAGGTTATGGTCATGGGGGCAGAATTGGGGCAGCCTGCTTGGGCGTAAAACTGGGGAAGAATCCTACGACTTTATCACAGACCTTGGGGTTGTGATGGATGGGGTGGCCAATATACGCAGTGCTGGCGGCAATGTATATGCGATACAGGAAGACGGCAGCTTATGGGCCTGGGGGGGCGAGCATGGCAGCAGCCCCGTTTATGTGATGGGCCAGGTAAAGGCTGTGCATTGGGCCTTTCCCCATTATTATGCCCTAAGGGAAGACGGAACTGTATGGTACTGGCGAAGTTCTTTTGCAAGCCGCGGTGCGGCATGGTGGGACGACCATATACATGATTTGGGAGACGAAACAATAGATTTTAGCGAGCCTACACAGATTATGGAAGGGGTACACGCGCTGCATATTGATGGGCCTGTTTTTTATGCCCACAAGCTGGATGGAAGCCTATGGGCATGGATGGGGACTACAGGGGGAAGAAGGTTTTATATATTCGAAGACCCTGCACCCCCAGCGCGGATTTTGGAGAATGTGGCAGTACTTCACATAACAGATGAAAATGTGTTTGCCATCCAAACCAGCGGGGCCCTATGGGCCTGGGGCTGCAATGATTTTGGCCAGCTTGGTGACGGCACAAGAACAGCCCGCCCATACCCTGTGCGCATCATGGAAAATGTACGGGAAATCTATTCCGACGGGGTAAGCACTTTTGCTGTACGGGCAGATAATAGCCTGTGGGCTTGGGGATGGAATGCCTTGGGCCAGCTTGGTGACGGTACTTTCATAAGCCGTGTGTCACCTGTGCGTATTATGGCCCCCATGGGGGAAGCAATAAAAAGCATATCCATGGCAGAGGGCAGTATTTTTGCTATAAAAGCTGATGATAGCTTATGGGTATGGGGCAGCGGTGTTGGGCCGCTGCCGGTTCATGTTTTAGATTCTGTTGCTATGGTATATGTACCGGCATCTATTTTTTTGTGGGATGTTAGGGAACATATTTTTATACTGCAGCACGACAATAGGCTGTGGCTGCTTAGTGATGATTTAATTGAGCCAGAGCTTGCTTTTGAGGGCGTGGCAGCGGTGCATTCTTTAATGGGTAACCATTATGTGATTAAGACCAATGGGGAACTGTGGACTTGGGGGATTAGTCTAATTTATACGACTTGGGAAATGGATGGCTGGGATTTGGCGGTTAGGCTGCATTAGGGCTTGGATGTCATTTTTGATAAAAGCGCTCTAGCCCTTGTATTTGCTGGGTTTTTACGTGCAAAAATTTCATGCCTGTAAGGGGTGGGAAAGTGATAAAGAAAAATAAACTGCGAATAACTATGGCCATAGTTTTTCTGCCAATCCTAACCCTAGGGGTTGTATTTGTATTGCTAGACAGGGACAGTGGGTATACCTCTGTAGCCACGGACACAATCCATCCTTCATCCCGCACCCTATCCCCCCCACGCCCACGAGATATGCCTGTGGAAATTGAATCTTTCCAATCCATAGAGGAGGCTAATATCCTGCTTGAAGCCGACGGCAGCCTATGGACATGGGGGTTTTCAGGGCAGGGCCTGCTTGGGGTTGCCGATACATGGGGCCTTGCAGCCCCGGCGCAGATACTAGACTCTGTAACCTATGCGGCCCAAAGCGGCCGCCTTGCCATACGTGAAGACAATAGCCTATGGGGCTGGGGCCTTGAAATGTGGGGGCCACCTAGATATGGACGGCCCGTGCCCTTTGCCCCAAGGTTTATCATGGATGATGTTGTGCATGTTATCTCAACAGTGCGCAGGGATTTTGCTATACGGTCAGACAATAGCCTATGGGCTATAGACCACCGCATGGGCCCCCGGCGTAATGTGCATTTGGTTACCAATACAGAGCCTGTGCGTATACTGGACTCTGTTGCTGCGGTTTATTCCACCTTGCGGGCAGAACTTATATTGCAGTGCGGCGGCCAGTTGTGGGTGCTGCGGGATGACCAGCTTACCCATATAATGGACGATGTTGTGGCTGTTTATGAAAGGGACAATTTATGGGCAGTGTTTGTCCCTGACACCACCCTTGTTATCCAAGCAGACGGGAATCTGTGGAGTGTAAACATGCTTGCAAGGGGCAATATGTCACTCACCCATATTATGGGCAATGTCTCCACGGTTTTTAGGGCATATGGCAGCAATTTTATATTGGGAAACGATACCGGCCTGTGGGCAATGGGAAACAATGATTATGGCAGGCTGGGAACCGGTAATAGCTACCACCAAAGCTACCCTGTATGGATAATGGATGGCGCGGCAAATGTTTTCCCCCTTCAAAACAGAACCTTTGTCATCACAACATGCAATGCCCTATGGGCTTGGGGGAGCAATGCCCATGGTGGATTGGGTATAGGCAGCTTGGAGGATAATCATCTGTACCCAGCTCACGTGATGGATAGGGCCAGGCATATATACTTCTCTGGTGCGGATACCTATGTGGTTGGGGTAGATAATACTTTGTGGATGTGGGGCAATATGGTATATGAAGGTACACGCATCATAACCAAGAGCCCCATGCAGATTAAGGATTATACCGACAGGCTTTATATTGCCAACAGGCGCATCTTTGCTGTGGATATTTATAATACATTGTGGACATGGCAGTTTACTTGGGGATCTTGGGATTTGCCAATACATAACCAGCCGCCAATACCCCCTCCCCGGCAAGTCTTGGAGGGTGTGAGCCATGTTTTCTTGGACACTTTCAATCCTTTTATTTCTATTGCTTTTATTTTCCCCAAAGATGGCAGCATATGGGCCATGGGTACCAACTTGGATGAGTTATTAGGGGATGTGACACGGGCATGTCAATATTACCCGGTTAACATCAGCTATATATTTTCCTAGAGAAGGAGATTTGTATGGAGAAAAACTTCGGCGGTACATTGAAGCTTACCGCTTTTTTTATACGGCGGGAGGGCCTTATTTTTTGCATATGGCTTGTTGTGCTGCTTGCGCTGGCGTGGGGTGTGGCCGGGGTGTTTCAAAACCAAATGTCCTTGGAAGAATTGCAAGCCATTATTGTTGTAAGGGGCAACCCTGCCCAGGTGGCCCTACAGGGGCCTTTTTACAGCACAGACAACTTCCTGCCGGGGCATATGTTTGCGGCAGAGATGCACCTGTTTACCATGGTGGGCATTGCCATAATGAATATTTTCCTGGTGCTGCGCCTTACCCGCGGGGACGAGGAAAAGGGCCGCTATGAAGTAATCCGTTCCCTGCCTGTGGGGCGGCTTTCCGGGCTCAACGCTGCAATTATCACTGCTTTTTCTGCTAATCTTGTGCTGGCTGTTTCTCACTGGCTGCTGCTGTGGGGGCTTGGTGTTGACGGTATCACTATGGCCGGGGCACTAGCCTATGGCATAAGTCTGGGGCTTTGTGGGTTTTTCTTTGCTGTTGTAACAGCGCTTTTTGCTCAATTATCCCCTTCTGCCCGTGGGGCAATGGGGTATGGGTTTGGCATTCTTATTGGGGCTTACTTGGTTAGGGCTGTTGGTGACCCTACCAGCGAAGCCCTTGCGATGGCCTCGCCCTTTGGTGTTTTAATGAGGGCCCAGGTTTTTGTGGGTAACTATTACTGGCCTGTTGCTATTGTGGCAGCAGTAGCCCTTGGGCTTTGCGGTCTTGCATATGTACTTAACGCACGGCGGGACATAGAGCAGGGCTATATACCAGAAAGGCCAGGCCCGGCAGAAGCATCAAAGCTGCTGGTAAGGCCCATTGGCCTTGCTTGGCGGTTAACCAAGAATAGTTTTATTGCCTGGGCTGTAGGGATGTTTGTACTTGGCGCCGCCCTTGGTGGGCTGATGGGTGAGGCGGAAAGCTTTGCCGCAGACAACGAAATTTTTATGGCAATGATGCCTGCGTCCTTGGATTTTACGGTCACGCAGCTGTTTACCATGCTGCTTAATGTACTGCTTGCTATTATTTGCATTGCGCCGGTGATAAACATGGCAATGAAGTTGTATAACGAGGAAAAGGAGCACAGGGCCGAATATATTTTGGGGGCTGCGGTGTCCCGTGTAAAATATATGCTGACTTATGCGGCAATTGCTTTTGCTGCCAGCCTTGTGATGCCCTTTGTTACGGCTTTGGGGCTGTGGCTTGTTGGTTCTTTTACTATGGCAGAGCCTTTGGCCTTTGGCACCATGCTTTGGGCGGTTATGGTTTATGTGCCGGCATTGTGGGTTATGCTGGGCTTGTGTGTGTTTATTATTGGGTTTGCGCCTAAATATGTACTGCTTTGCTGGTTGTATTTTGGCTATTCGTTTATTATTGGTTTTTTTGGGGATTTGCTAAACCTGCCTGAGTGGGCGGTGCGGCTATCCCCTATTGGGTTTGTACCTATGATTCCCTTGGATGAAGTTAGGGCAGCGCCTATGCTTGGGATGATTGCTGTGGCGGTTGGGCTGGGGGTGGCTGGGGTTTTCTTTTACAGGCGGCGTGATTTGGTGTAGAGTGTGCTTGCTTTTTATATTTTGACACTTTGGATAAACCTTTTTATCTTTTAAAATACGCGACATATGGAGGTTTTTAATGCCAACCCTAATAGCCACAGCCGCTTTCGGCATAGAATCAATAGTAAAATGGGAAGTAGCAAACCTAGGATTTACCAACATCCAATGCCTGGACAGGCATGTAGAATTTTCCCCAAAAGAAGGCACAGACATTCCCGCAGCCATAGTAGCCGCCAACCTGTGGCTAAGAAGTGCAGACCGGGTTTTGCTAAAGCTGGGGGAGTTTCCCGCAACAACATTTGATAGTTTATTCGAACAGGTAAAGGCCCTGCCCTGGGGGGAGTATATCCCTGTAGATGGCAAATTTACAGTAGTAGGCAAGTCTGTACAGTCGGGGCTTTTTAGCACACCCGATGTACAAGCCATTACAAAAAAAGCCGTAGTAGAAAAACTTAAGCAAAAATACAATACATCCTGGTTTAAAGAATCTGGCGCAGAATACACCATCCGGGTTTCCCTGCTAAAAGACATTGCCACCCTAACCCTTGACACAACCGGGGTAGGCCAAGGCCTGCATAAGCGTGGATACCGCGCCCGCGCCAACGAAGCCCCAATGAAGGAAACCATGGCAGCGGCCCTGATAGACATTGCCCGTTACCGGCCCAACCAGGTATTTTTAGACCCATGCTGCGGCTCTGGCACACTGCCAATAGAGGCAGCCCTGCGGGCAAAAAATATAGCCCCAGGCCTTTCGCGGACCTTCGCATGCGAAGCCTGGCCCATAATACCAGCAAAGTACTGGAAAGAAGCCAGGAAAGCAGCCTATGCAGCTATAAAAGCGGACAGACAGCCGGAGATTTATGCATCTGACATAAGCCCGGAAGCCATAACCCTTGCCAAGGCCAATGCAGAGCTGGCTGGGGTGGATGATTGCATACACTTTGAAGTGCGGCCCGTAAACGAAGTGGTGCTGCCAGCAGATAAAGGTATTGCAATAATAAACCCCCCATATGGGGAGCGGCTGGGCCAGATTAAAGAAGTAGAGCAGCTGTATGCAGACCTTGGCCGCCTGTTTAGGCCCACAAGCTGGGGTGTGTATGTGCTTACTCCAGACGAGTTTTTCGAGACTGCGTATAATAAAAAAGCCCGCGCTAAGCGCAAGCTTTTTAATGGCATGATTAAAACGGATTATTATCAGTATTTTTGATTTGTGGTAGTCTGTCACATTTT
>Ga0131853_10026791_pt1 | contig 10365 bp, 8 predicted proteins | sample TergutLab28metaG_FD_92764 | JGI IMG/M metagenome (GOLD analysis project Ga0131853, IMG submission 92764) | Labiotermes labralis P1 segment gut microbial communities from Petit-Saut dam, French Guiana - Lab288 P1 (version 2) (version 2) | ecosystem: Host-associated > Arthropoda: Insects >... | reverse complement strand
GTGGTGGTGGTGGTGTGGTAGTAGTAGTAGTGGTGGTGGTGGTGGTTGTAATAATAGTAGTAGTAGTGGTATTGGTGGTAGTAGTAGTAGTAGTAGTAGTAGTGGTGGTGGTGGTGGTGGTGGTGTGGTAGTAGTAGTAGTGGTGGTGGTGGTGGTTGTAATAATAGTAGTAGTAGTGGTATTGGTGGTAGTAGTAGTAGTAGTAGTAGTGGTGGTGGTGTGGTAGTAGTAGTAGTGGTGGTGGTGGTGGTTGTAATAATAGTAGTAGTAGTGGTATTGGTGGTAGTAGTAGTAGTGGTGGTGGTGGTGGTGGTGGTGGTGGTGGTGTGGTAGTAGTAGTAGTGGTGGTGGTGGTGGTTGTAATAATAGTAGTAGTAGTGGTATTGGTGGTAGTAGTAGTAGTAGTAGTAGTAGTGGTAGTAGTAGTGGTAGTATTCCTTTTCAACACGTTCTGATGCATGTGTTTACTGAAGGAAAACGCAATTTAGCTTTCACAACCACAAACGAGATGGAGCGAATGGGGGCCCTTTTGAAGTTCCTTTACCACGCCATTAGTACCTCCGAAAAAACGTCGTGAATGGAACAAGGGCTGGTGAAAAAACGAAATGAAAAAGACTTAGAAACAAAGTGTCGTGACGTAACAAGGTATTACACGGCACCTGTCCGCATAATGTACGTACGTACAGCCACGGACGTTTCGCCGAGACTCAAAAGGAGAACCTCCCACACGAAAGTCCACAGCACTGCCGTTATACCACTCCAATATGTAACATGACCCAGTTTTGACAGTAATACAATCATTATTAGTTCTTCCAAATCAAATATGTCAGCCAGCCACGCTACATTTAGTCTCCACTAGTCCAACGATATCATCACTGTGCACTATTTATACAAACGTATGAATTACCTTTAAGCTCTGAAACCACGCTTTATTTGCTTCATATTACAAAAGGAAGTCATAACACTGCTGCCAACAAAACAACCAAGAGGTCACGGGTGGCAGCAAGGCATTTCTGTAACAACGGAATAAATTAGCAAATTGATGTGTGCTATTTACGCCTTCTCGTTAACAACGAACCAATTCCACCACTAATACAGGTATAACAGGTCCCACACAAGTTTTATCGTAATTTCCGTTTTAATTACACTTCACTTTTGCAATCGCGTTATTTACTGCTTGATTTGGTTCCTAATGTATACCCGTGTCTATACTGTTTTTCACGAATGGGTTGGTCATTGTCAACGGATGAAAACCAAATCCAGAGCAAGTGAATAGCGGATGTGCCGACTATCAATGTCGATTCAACCCAGAAAAAAATAAACTGTGAAAAAGTACAGTGTTTGGATTGATACTGAGGTACTACACTCTACATCAGAACACAGAATGTGCACAGGTTGCTTGTTGCTGTTCACCAACACAGAATGTTAAGGGCACTGCACAGGCTGATTTGCTCTGAGCCACGCACCCTCTTGGGACACTTGTTACTTGGTTTTTTCATTAGCGTTACCATCGGTCGCCATTCCGCAAAATTCCAACTTCCCACGTCGACGGCGGTTTTGCTAGTGGTGGTGTTTTCACGAACCTGACTGACCCCCATCAGCTGGCAAGAGTGCTGCTTAGGTCAGGCGCTCGTACAGATTATAGCGTATCTGCTGACATTCTGGAGTTCCAGGTTCGATTCCAACCGAGGCCTTGAGGGATTTTACAGACCATACATGTGCCGTGAGCAGCTCTAATTAACGTGCAATTTCGCTTTCAACGCTGCAAATATACAACAGGAGTCGGAGAGAGAAGGAAACAAAGAAAGAAGCGCGGGTCAACACAAACATAAAAGAGCCATGACGACGTTAACGACTATAATGAAGAACAGCATTCCTTCAGAAGCTGACAGTCAAACACGCTAGGACCTCGGGTCTTCACGACTACCAAACTCACATTGCGGTAACATGGTATGATACCGTGTGGCTACCGCCGTTTCGGAGGGACCTATAACCTTCATCTTCAGACAGAGGCCACGTCTATGCTGGATAAAAGGCACCAGCTTCCTCCTGTTACAAGCACGGTGCCATGACCCGGGTGATCGCAGAAACGCTACGCATCTATAGAATCATAAGTTTCATTACCGTGTTCAAACGAACTTATCAATGAACTGTAACCAAAGCTAACTGAATCCAGTCTACATATTCCACTCTATATCTTTAAGATCCGAATGATCCTCCCATCTTAGCCTAGGTCTTCAAAGTGGTTTCTTCCCTACACGTTTCCCGACTAAAATTCTGTACAGAGTTCACATGCTTCCCATTCTTGCTACATTTGCCACCCATCTCAACCTCTGGTTTGATCACACCACTATATGCTAACGTTAATGGAATGGACGTATTGACAGAACTTGTCTCCCCAGTGTAAAAGTTTAACAGACGGATGCTGCGATACGTTTAGCACGTCGCCTGCGGATTGATTCTGGACTGCTCACCGCCATCTTCAGCATTCAAGAACGCGATTGCCTTCCTGCGTCCCCTGTCGGTGGAAACGCTTACAAGCCATGATATTCTGGGACTATACCTACCTCCCGTGCAGCTGCCTCGACTTGGCTGGTTCCCCCGGATGAGAGAGCTGCATGTTGCCGAGACAGCTGATGCCTGACCTCCCCCCTCCCACTACCCCACCATGCGCCATCTCATCCCTGGGCAGCATCGCTGTGATGTCTACCAGCAAGTCTGCACGAACAGCCACCTACTTGTGCCTCTTTCTTACCGTCATCAGGTGTGGTTACTATGATAACCTTTTATAGTGCAATCTCTTCACTAACTACGTCATTACCTGTTACTATCTACCCACTCACGGCACGTCTAGGCGCAATCAGCCCTTTCTTTCTCGCCCACATCGCACATAGAACGTATCCTAGTACAACTGCATGTTTATTGACGGTCTGTGATAAAAAGGTGAGCAGTACATGCAACAGAACTTACGTTGTGATCCGATGATCGCTGGTCGCCCCACCGCTTAACTCCCGGTACTGTGCACTCCGCCCCACCGTATGTCTTCCTTCGCTATCGACTAGCTGCACGAGAGGACACGTCACAGCAGCGCCATCTTGCCAAGCAAGGCTGCTGCCGATGGAAAGCTCATCCAACAGCTCAACCAACTGCGACCGCGAGATTTATTCTTCAACCAATTTCTTTGAGCTTGGAATACGAACTGTACTTTGGATGCCCTGTGTTACGTACTCACTACCCACTTCCGACTATGAGGGATCTCCGTGGATGAGTAACGTCCCACCGTGCGGGGGAGACAGACAAGTGGCGACACTGCCGCCATAACACACCAATGACAACGCAATATATTCCAAAATATCGAAATTTCAACGCTTACCGCCCTGAAGGCAGATAACACAGTTTAATGCATCACGTTTAGGATGAAAACTTGATCCTCTCTTCCTGTTCCAAAACATCCCTTAATCTACAGAACTGAGTAGTTCTTGAGAAGATAAAACACCCTCTACGAATAAAAAAGGTTTCCGCCATGTATGTCGCATAAAAGACTCACCGGAAAGATACACTGCAGTGTTCACTACAGACCACCACTAGACATTGTCTTCAGCCATGTCAATCCATTTCACCCTCTCCTACTCTATTTTGTATTACCAATTTCAATATTGCCTCCCCATCTACGCCACGATTTCGTCAAAACGGTGCATTTCTCATCTCCACTATGCGTGCTAAAAGTCCAGTTCATCGCAACCGTCCAAGTCTTAAAGTCTTGCCACATTTACAACATGTTATAAAGTGAAATGCCAACTTGATGCAACTAGGAAATTTTATTGATGTATACTTAGCTCGACATGTTTCGGGTACATACGGCCGTCATCAGGAGCATTAATTAGATGGTGTTTACGACGTAAACACGACCTATGCAGCGGCTCTCAAGACCACCACCCATCCAAAAACTCGGTGCAGAAAACCATATGCTGCAACTCAACATTTAATGCTCCTGATGACGGGCGTATGTACCCGAAATCTAAGAATACATCAATAAAATTGCCTAGTTGCATCAAGCTGGCATTTCAGTTTATTTCATGCGGAAGATGCATGGTCAAACAACCCTCATGTCATAACATGTTATTTGGGTCCGTGACAGGCTTGAGACACCTTCGCAACCCAAAGCTGGCAAACCATCCCCAACCGTCGTTCGAGACTCGCAGATAACATATTCTAAAGCCCTCAAAACCCGGAGTATTTTCTCCATCCACAACTTGTGGACGCGCCGTACTGTGCGTGGTAGCTACAAACACACAAAACATAGCCAGACAATGCACCATTTCCACCAATATCATAAACGTAATGCGGTTCTTAGGCAAGTCGGATGGTGCAGTGTACAATGAGCAGCCAAATTCCCAACTAAATGTCCTCTATGGCCGAGGATAGTTCCCGTAGTTTCTAAGTGCAATAATTTATCACACACTTTAAGAAACAACATACCGTATTCACATTGATAATGTGTCTTAAGCAATCGTAGATAAGAGAACGATGTCTGTGTTGCTAGTGCTACGTTCCAGTGGACACCGCACGGTCCTGCGGCTGCCATCTCGTAACTAACATGGCAAAGTACTAACTCCATATTTTTAAAGTGGGAAATCCCGTTGTAAGAGAGAGAGAGAGAGAGAGAGAGAGCACAAGTAAGGGTAAACCACCGTCAGTGGCGTACCGAGGAGGGAGGGAGGGGAGGGGTTGAACCCCCCCCCCTCGAAATTCCGAAGGCCCTCCAAAATCGTGCCAAACTCAACCCGATTGTGAAAACTTTAAAAACTGCTGAATTTAGGATGCCAACACCCCAAGATGTTCGGTAAAAAGACAGTAAAATTCTAAAACTACCGCCGGTTCGCAATTGTTTTACATTAGCAACGATAAAGAAATTGGTTGTCATCACATATGGTCTTAAAGCACAAAAATTAAGAAAGTTTTACTACATGAAATGAAATTTCTTGTAACAAATTACAGCTGCCTCCAGAACCCCTGACCACCCCCAGATCCCTGTTCTTTTTGTCCTCTGTTCTCAACTGAATTTGTTGAACCCCCCCGAACAAAATTCCTGGGTACGTCACTGCCAGCCGTCATATATTAATCTGTGCTGCATGTTTCGGTTCATGTACACAGCCATCATCAGGCAAGACGTTACTAACAAGTTGCCATTTAACCCAGCATGTCTGAATTTCCCACCGGCGTACGAATACTACGGGTTTGTTGAAACGAGAACCTAGTACCTTTCAAACAATGCGTTTCTACATGATATTCCCCAATTTTTGGAAGGCTAACATTAATCTACGTTGTACAGCGACACAAAAATTCAGTTCTTACCGCGCAGAGAACATGATATATTCACATCAGCAAGACCTGCTTATACTGCGCTCAGAACAATCGGTGCTCAAGGAACAAATAAATAAACTACGGGCAAACTACACAGCCGGTACGTGTAGGTACCACTAGACTTTAAATGTGTATCTTATGTTTATTGGACCGTGCATCATTATAATAGTTGAATAAAAGACCAACTTGATGTCACTTGCTATTTTATTTCACTTATGTACTCAACATGTTTCGGACATTAATATATCCATCATCAGGAGCTTGCTACTGCGCTGTTGAATTACCATATCGGTCGTTTTGTTCTCGGTTCGTTGTGTGTTGGAGATGTGGTGAGGCTGGGCTTGAGTAGTGTCCGTGTTGCAGGCTTCAAAGCCGTTCAACCGTCACAAGGAAACGCAATCATGTTTAACTAACTTGTGACAATGCACGTACAGTGAAATACACCGCTATCCCTAAAGACAAAATACTAAGTTCAAGCAAAAGTACTGGATGGTGTCTTTTATGAGACACTTAAACGGATTAAACAAAAACATGGCCGGTCTTTAAAACTGTCTGTAATATTATTAAGACATACAGGATGTGCACATACCGCCTGAATTGAACTGAATGACATGCCTGGACTGCTTGACCCTTGAGAATGGGACGGATACGTTGTCCGAAACGTCGGTAACTATCATTATACTTACTTACTTATTCCATGGAGCAGAGCCGTTTTTGAGAAGCTAACCGGTTTTCAGGTAGGCAAGAAATTCCCCGCGTTTTAGGGAACCCGAAGGTTCATTACCCCATTCACACGTGCCCGCCACTTGTCCCTATCCTGAGCCAGCTCGATCCAGTCCATACTCCCCACACCCTACTTCCTGAAGATCCATTTGAATATTATCCTCCCATCTACGCCTGGGTCTCCCAAGTAACTACCATTACACGCCGCGTAATATTTCAGAAAAGTGAAGATCTCATTTATACCGCGGATGAAGTCTGCAATCACACGCGCACGGCTGTCACTGACAGGGTGTCTGACATTCAAGTAGATCGTGTGAAGACAGTGCACATCGAACAAGCAACGGCAGTAGAACAGCACCTGTCAGGCATGATCAACCAATCAACAACTTCTACTGACAAACACGTTCCTGTCTGCAGTGAGCGAATCTACAGGCCAACAGTTGTGCCATTACCACAACCATTAGCGGTATCCTTTTGAAAAACTTACAGAAATATGGGTTTTCCAAAGAATACCTAAAAGAAAATTTGGTATCATTTGCAACGTTACGTAGGAATAATATCAAGTCTTGCAGAATGACGACCTCCGCTGTAAATTAAGTTGCGGGACTTAAATCATTCACATACTCTGTGATGAACCTATTCGTTTTATAATGCGTCACCTATGAATCTACATAGGCTAATCCGTTACTTGCGTCCTGTTCCTTGCCCGTCAGTTGCTGTAAACTGACCTCGAGTTCCATATAATTTGGGTCACTTTTCTAATCCAAACTTGATCTCTCACAATGAGAGAGGAGCATGGGCTGAGGAAGATATTTGGGCCTACGAGGGACGAGGTAACAGGGGAGAGAAGAAGACTGCATGGTGAGCAGTTTCATGATCTGTACCTCTCACCAAATATTTTTCAGATGTTCAGCTCAAGACGAATGAAATGGGCGGAGCATGTGGCAAGTGTAGTGAAGAGGAGAGGAGAGGTTCTTACAGGGGTTTGGTGGGGAAACCTGAGGGAAACAAGCCACTTGGAAGACCCAGACACACAAGGTGGATAATATTAAAACAGATCTTCAAGAGTTGATATAGGGGCATGGACTGAATTAATCTGACTCAAAGCAGGGTCAAATGGAGGGTTCTTGTGAAAGGGGTAATGAACCACCGGGTTCCAAAAGATGTGGGGAATTTCTTGGCTAGATGAGGGCGCATTAGCTTCTCACGAAGGAATCTGCTCCATGGAGTTCGTTCGTTGTTTCTTATCGAAATCTAACAGGGATATGGTAATCTAACAAAGCGAAGCGACAGTGTTGCTGATTCAAGATCCTGTGCAGGAATAGCTAAGTATGGGGCACTAAATTAGACACCAGCATGTCCAACATTCAACGAAATTGTGGGTTCCTGCCGAGAAGGGGGTTGGCTAACCTTGGACGAGTGGTAACGGTCGCCCCCCGAGCAGCACAGTACAAGTGGCGACAAAAACTATTTTCTGCGCTCAGCAAATTTTAAATTGCTGAGAAAAATGACAGGAAAATTCAATAAATAATTCCGATTTATTTGAAGTTCATAATTTCTGCCAGGGGCTGCCTCTGTGATTGTTCGCCACAGGAATCAAATCACCTAGCTACGCCACTGCAGCTAAGCACTCTGCTGGAACCGTCAGAACGTTGGCTTCAACTGCATAGCAGAAAATGTGCGCTTGGTAAAGCACAAGCACTGATATCGAGAACTGTCACTGCAGCATTGGACAGAAGAGCCAGCAGAACTGTATTCTGATGCTCAGACGACAAGCACCTAAAATACATTATTTTGAATAACGCTGGAGGCTTCTAAAATGATTATAAACATAAAAAATTAAGCGTAAGAAGTAATATGGTGACCAGGTCAACTGCAAGGACTGCATATTGAAAAATGGCCAGATGGCAATAGATTTTACTTGTGAAGACAATGAAATCCACGAAGAAGAAAAACCTATTTTACCTGACAGGCAGGTAGTAAGGGTTTGGAAGAGAGAACTCAAGACTCACGAGGAAAATCAGTTTCTGTACATCTTCTAATGCTCTTTACCTGTAACAACAACGATTCCAGTGTCAACAGGAACGTGGGAACGAATTTTCAGTGGCACAGATTTATGCATGTCACCTCAACTCGTCAAGCTTCGAATTGATTGTGCTAACAACTTCGCCGATCAGAATAACAGGGGACCTCTTTCTAAATTCATCCCTGCCGAACATACGAAAAATCTGCTTGTCAGTAACAGCTCGCGTGCCAACGAGACCGGCAAAAGAAGCATGCTGAAAAAAATGACGAATAACTTTATTGCAGAATGTCATGCTAGGCTTCCCAGTTTTCACAGACAGTCAGATAAGTGGACATTGGCACTTCTCTTGTAGCGTCACAACATGACGTTTGTGTTCTTATAACGCAGAGAACTATAAGTATTTCCCATCATCACAAACTACAGTCGACCCCGGTTATAACGACATCAGTTTATGCGACACCTCGTCTATAACGTCCGATATTCTGTGGTACCAATTAATTCATCACTGTTAACCATAATATTATCTCCTCAGATAGAACAACACTCGTTTCTAACGTCATAACGACATAAAATATTCAGTCGTCCAATGCATGATGACATTACTGAGCTCCGCGGTACGCTGACACCAACAATGCTAATCTGTTTTCTTTCGCTGAGTACCCTTTTTTTAATCCACGACATGTGCTCGCAGACCCGGACGACGCACTTTTCGCAAAACTGTACTGCCACAATTCCCTTTATAACACAAGTTCATCGTTTTCCGGGCTATCAATCTTGATGCCTGAACGTGTCTGGTTTCGACGAGACATACCCATTTCCGTCTCTCAAATTGAACTGCGTCCTTAAAACATCCATCCGTAACAACTATCTTCATTCACAGAAAAATAAGCTTAAAAAAGCGTCTTCTGGATACGTCACTTCATACAATACAGCAAACATCTCTGTATTTAAAGGTATACAGTCCTCGTGCAGTTCGCAACTCTCAAGGTTATGTGTAAGCCCTTCTCAAGTAACAGACTCAAATTTCTGGCAGCAAGACCTCATCAGTGCATCAGTGTGTGTGTTCACACAGCACAAGGTTCATGTCATATGTAAACCAGCAAGCTCCCTAAATGCCTATTACAGTTCGCGTCGCGTATGCTCACATTCACATAGTTCATGTCATTCCAGGATATTTCCACTCACAGCCATTAATAATAACTTTCAACTACTACCTCTTAATCTCTTCGCAGCACAGTACATACTACTTCATCTGCCCCATCAACGTATCTTACATACTTTATTATATGTGCATCTCTTGGACACTCAATCGCCTCGTGTGTGTCAATTGAAAAAGATTTCCTTCTAATCTTTCCTTCATTTTCTGCTACTTCTGAATCACTGCCGATACGTACATTACAAGCTGTCTCGTGCCAAACTCGCTCATCACTGTACCCACCACACCAGTTGCTGCCGAAAGACTCAGATTTTCTTTACCTGTGTTGGGTTTCTGTACTGTGCAATTCTATAAGAAATTTGGTACAATGGGAGAAGATTTTCTGAATGGACGCTACTATATTTCACTAGGTTTTCTTCTTGCAGCTTAATTCAATCACTTTTACAACAAAATAACCACCAGCTGTGTTCGTCAGGTCTGCACATCTGGTTTCTACGTGTTCTTTTAGTCTGCTACGATTCAAACTCTCGGCGTTAAGAGTCTTGTGGCAAATTATGCACTGAGGCGGTTGCTTGCCACCAGTATAGGCATCGTTAAATCCAAGAGATAAATAACTTTCACAGTAGTGCCCTGACCTACGGCACTTTCACTTATACTGCTGGCAAAATTGTACGGTCTTTCGGTTTTCTCTTAACACGCGCCAAGATAATTTTCCATTTTACAATGAAGTGACAAACCAAGACAAAAATGGTATTGAATGTTATTTTAAAAACTGTGAGAACTTATGTTTTGCACTCCTGTATTTATTTATTTATTTATCGTGACTGTGATAATTTGCCATATATTCACTCGTCACATTCATTCGTTCATTCACTCATTCATTCATTCATTCAAGGAGTTGCAGTTCATTCTTTATATTAATCCGTGCCAGTGTGTGAAAGCCTGTACTCCAGCACTGGTCAGTTCAAAATGTTACCACGGATAATAATGAGCTTCACTGATCACGCCACGGCGGCCGGGGGGGGGGGGGGGGACCAATGGGGGCCCGGGGGGCGCACGGGCAGGCACAACAATATACCCCCCCAAACACCGCCCT
>Ga0131853_10026790_pt1 | contig 10365 bp, 4 predicted proteins | sample TergutLab28metaG_FD_92764 | JGI IMG/M metagenome (GOLD analysis project Ga0131853, IMG submission 92764) | Labiotermes labralis P1 segment gut microbial communities from Petit-Saut dam, French Guiana - Lab288 P1 (version 2) (version 2) | ecosystem: Host-associated > Arthropoda: Insects >... | reverse complement strand
ATATTGATATTTTATATGCCAAACCAAATTATTATTAGCCAGTAAAAAGTTTATATTATTCTGGAAGGAACAGGTAACTGTGGTTTCAGTTAAGGCAGAAAAATTGCTATATTGAAGGTCAAATATAATAACCTGTGTTGGTAACCTGGAAAGCTGGTATCTGATCTGTAGTGCATGAATTACTCATTGTCATTGCTTGTGTATAAACCATGCTTTTGTTTAAGTTTCAAGTAGCGTATGATTTCAATGGGTTTCCTGATTGTGCAGGTCTGTATATCATGGATATTCACATAATTTGTTGTAGAACGTGGTTTTCGAACTTTGGTCTGCATACCCCTATTGGTACTCCAGCCATTGTTTACAGGTATCCAGTTGTAATAAAAAAGGATAAAACTTAAAAAAAATGAATGAAACTTAAGCCACTTATATCCGTACAATAAGAACCAACAGGATGCACTAACTTCTTTCAATTTATTTCAGTAATTAACCTCTGCATGTTTCAAACAGGCTTACTATTCATCATAAGGAGGTACTACTCTGTATATGCAGCAGTTGGTACATGTCATGTGTTTTTGTTGACCGGCTGTTGGCAGGATCAGAATGGAACTAAAAAAAAAAAGCCACATATATTTGATAATATGCAACATTGCTGGCAACATTATATAATTCATCCCTGCAGACAGATTTTTTTATTTAAATACAAAAAAATATATTGTGGTACATTGAAATTGTTGAATTCCATTTAATGACATGCCAGCAAAAATAGTATGAGAATCCCTGTTGTTGATAGAACATATTGTCAGCTGAGAACCCCTTTTGTCAATAGCTGGAACATATTTTATGTTCTGTTGACTGTGCCTCTAAAAAAAATCCCAATCCAACCAGGACAACAGACAGTCATCTAAAAAGAATAATAAGTACAAACTGTTGTATACATACGGTTGTACCTCCTGTTGATGGGCCTAGATACGCCCGAAACATGTACAGGTTGACGAAATATAATAAATTGTGCAGCAAGTTGGTTTTTCTTTACACAATTAGCTAGAGCAAAGTTTCAACTTTGACCATTGTATTGTTACCACAGAGTCAAGTTACATGGATCACATTCTCATAATGCATTTCAAATTGAGCTCCATTCCAGCTGTGAAGGATGATGAAGGTTATGTCTGAATAAGCCACAGAAATTACTACTCAATACATGATAGCAATGGGTAGAGCAATGGAACACTTGATACACATATTGGATTTACCTTCAAATGGCCATTTTTCTGCTCCACTGACAGGCCTGGTTTTCTACTTCACCTGGAACCACATTTACGTTTTACTGACTCATATACGTTTGGTTTTGGCTTCTTCTCTGTTTTTCTACTGAAGTACTTTGTCCTGCATTGTTGCTTTTTATCACACTGTTGTTATTTTTGCTTTACAAATTAAAATGCTGTAAAATATAGGTGAATAAATATTTTTGATGCAAAAAGTTTAAATTAGAGAATGAACAGAAGGACTGTGCAAATTATGAAACTCTCAGGATAATGAATTATTCTAATTTTTTCTGTCCTTTTAAACTTACTGGAACATTGAATTTTCTCAGAACTTTGATAAGGTAACAAATTGTTCAAATGAAATCTTTTGGCCATTGTAATATTTATTTCAGTTTTATGCATGCTGTTGTTTAACTGATTAACAAAATGTGTCTTTTGGGCCTTAACCAATTGCCTGTCAGCGTGTTGTGTTCTTCTTGGTTCAAAACTTTTCCATGTGCCTTTTCTGATTTAATGTGACACTAACTCACATAATGTCATGCTCTGGTTTCATCTGAACCATTGTGAAGAATTGTACATATTCCTCTCTTTCTATCATTGTGCCACAAGATATCACACTCTCACATAATATATACATATTACATATTGGTATATATGATATAAAGGAAATCAGTCATGTGATTGCCATACTGGACCATTTCAGAATATATTAATTGAAATTCATGATTGTCATAAATTGTACTTTTGTCTTATACAAAACTGAGGACCTGGAATATAATTAGTGCCAATGATTATAGCGGTGGTTTTAGTTTTTTAAAAATGTTTATTTAAAAACAATGCCAAAGTGATGTGTACAGGCAGGTTTGAAACTAGCTAATATGGTAAAATTTGTGAATTATAGTCTTAGTCACCCCCTGGTTGGACCCACAGGCACTCCATCCTTACACATAAGGAAAGTTTTGAATGTTGTAAACAAAACACAATTTACGTTTGGAAATGAAAGGTAGTGCTATTTCACATTTTCATGAGTGACTGACAGTTTCTATTGGGATCAATTATAATTGGTTTGGAGGCTGTGAGAATTTGTGGAACACAGAACATTTGTGAGGTCTGTGTTTCCCATCTAAGATTCTGTAAGCAGTTGTGGAATAAATGCATAAACATTTTAAAATACCATGAAAAATTCCTAATATCCCTCAAAATATCTGGAGAATTTTTGTCTTGTGATTGGCAAAGCTGGGTTAATTTCTGTTCACTACCTGATACCTCTTTGTTTTCTTGCCTGTAAATGTTTTCTTAGGAAGAGGTTGCTGGGGATATGAAAATTATTTTAGGGGGAGAACTTCACGGAAGAAAGGTTGGGAAACACTGTTGTAGATGTTTGGCTACTCTTCATTTAGTACCACTGATACAGAATATACCACTAACTGTTATCTGTGACCTAGCATACCACTTTTACTTTGGTATCCTGTGCAGGGTATAGCTTGCATGCCCTTAGTGCTGGAACTGTGTGCACTCTCTTTGCATTTAAAATAAAGGCAGTACAATTTTTTTTCAATCATTGTAGCATATATATTGAAGAAGCAGTTTGGTAGACACACACAAATCGTACACCCAATATTTGCTTGTAAATAATGTATTAGGAGGCCATAATGTGTTGTAATAGATGTAGTGTGATTTTAGTGTCATAATGTTTTGAGATTAAATGTTTAATTTGTAGCTGTTGTGTGTTATTCCTTTAATCCAGTCAAAGAGCATGAAAAGTTTCATTTTAAAGGAACTAGTCTAATTATAATGGATTTCAGATATGAAGGACTGTATGTGTGGATTTCTGATGGAATTGTTCTATGCTTTTAAGCTGTATGGTACAATTAAGGAGAAATGAAATCTAAACTAAGAGCTAAATATGCTTCATATTTAATACTGTTTGCCTGACTTATGTTGTCTCATGTTTAGTTCAAACTGTCAGTAAAATTTATATTTTGGAATGGTCCAGTGTGGTTTACACTCATGTAACTATCAAAGAGAATGTAGTTAATTTTTTAATTGTTGTAAATGTGTAATCACAAACCAAAAAAGTCCTTTGAATTGTCTTTGTGAATGGTGGCATTCTGTTGATTATTATACATATTCACCTGTTTGTTTGAATTGATGACGGTTCCGGTTGGCTGATTGGCCAATTGATTGGCCATTGTTGTGTTCGAGATTTCTGTGTGAATGTGTGTTGTGTTTGCAGCTGTATACCTTCCCAGTACTGGAAATGGCTCAAAATGTGTTTAAAAGTGAATACTGAAGCGAAATTTGGCATTGCTGTAATATGGTCTTTGGTTGTGTTGTAAACAGTAGTGATTACTGTAGCTTGTGGACTGGCGGTGACATGGCACTGCAGTGTGTGCAAGATTGTCTGTTGTTGCATTGTTGTCGACATTTGCAGATTGTTGTCTGAGAAGAAAAATTGAAAGTTTTTATTTTGTATTTATTTATTTATTTGTTTTATTTGTTTGTTTGTTTGTAAATGTTTTTGTACAGAGAGGAAATTGATTCATTTACTAATCACAAAATACTATCAATTTCAAATGTCAAATTGTAGGAAGAGTTCCCATTCTCCAAGTCCATGTTCAGTACTGAATATAAAAGACTTTTCTCCCTACTAAACCACAGAAAGTGATCATAATGCCATATACATCTTACTAATGAGTTAAAAACTTATTGGAATGAATGACTCTGTCACAGGTACAACTGACACAGCCAGTGAATTCAACCTCATTTCGATGTTACCAATAAAATATGTTCATGTTTGATTGTTTGTTCTGTCTATGCCTCCAGATTATTCCATTTATTTTGTGTTTAACATTACCTATCAGCAGTACTTCCTCTAACCCCTTGCCATTTTTCAGTGGATGCAAACAGCAATAAAGGAGTCCATTGGACAAATACTTGCATTTTGAGAAATTTGTAATTATACACTGACAAAACTCTGATGTCAAATTCCCAGTGAGACAGAAACAGGAATCATAAAACCATAAGCATTTGAAACAGTCTGGAGAGTTCTTCACTATTTATCAGCACATTGACTACACAGATGGTCTCATATAAGAATTATGTGTATTTCAAGTAAACTTACATATACTTAGGAGACCGCGGTAGCACAGTGGTTAACCTTTTGGCGCCGGAATTATTTTTTTAATTTTAGCACATCCTGTATATAAAATGTGAATAATACAGGTAACAAATAAGTTAGAATTATGAAACAAACTTCATTTTGAAGAGAAAAGAACGGAGAGTATATACTATGTTTAAAATATTCAGTATCTATATTTGTTGAATAAATATATAAAATGCAACTTTAGACGTTAACGGTGCGGTACGACAACTGTAGTTGACATTAGGCGTCAAAAGGTTAAGGTGCTGTGTTACAAATCGGAAGGTCACTGGTTCGATCCCAGCTGGTGTCAGTGGATTTTTTATTGACATAAAGTCCTTCCGATCGCACTATGGCCCTGGGGTTGACTCAGCCTCTAACAGAAATGAGTACCAGGAGTATTTCCTGGGGGTAAAGACGGCCGGTGCGTAAGGCTGACAACCTACCACCATCACCCTGTGCCATTGTCACGAAATATGGGAACTTTAACTTCCTAAGAACCCTCTGGGCCTGTCCAGGCCTGTAATGGGACTGCTTTACCTTTTTTAAATATACTTAACACAGCATAACTGAAATGTCTCTGAACCATTTCCATTGTCAGTAGTTCAGAAATATGTCAGTGATGTTGTGCGTATTACACCATTGTTGAGAACCTGCATGGTACACCTTACATATATTTATCCGCCCTTTTAAATCCACCTCCCCTCCCCCACCCCTAAAAAAGGGGTGGGGGAGTTAATTATTCCTAATAACCAGTAATTGCATTAAAATGTCATGCTTTCTTCTTTGGTAGGAATATAAAATTAATTTTAAATTCTCAAGTAAAGTCTGTGATGTGTAATAAAAAAAGGACCTTATATGACTATCTTGAACACTTCCCCATCTTAGTCACTCCAAGAACCGAGTTCTAAGTTTGTGTCTGAAATTCTCAGAAGTGGTCTTGCAAAAGAAGATGTCTCATTCCTGCAGACCTGTACACATGTGCCAGTAGCATGATGCCTTTTGCATTCCAGTTTCCATCATTTCCTTTCCATTCTCCTGCACATCATCACTGCACTGTATTTTGTGTATCAGAAAATTATAGTGGCTCATATGAATTTGAAAATGATAGCAGTGCAGTATAAATATAGTTCATGACAAGAATGGAGGACTGCTTGCAAATTTTCCATAGAATTTCCATCAGATGGAATATTTACTCTACAACCAGTGTTCTCTACGTAACATCCGAGGGTGTGTTACACTTGTTACACTCCTGTGATGTAGAATTCAGAGAGAACAAAGAATAACCAAAAAATTCTCTCTGTTTTTTACATAATCAACAGAGAGACTGTAACATTTGTCCCACTGATAGGACTACTTGTTCGGTTCCTCAGTCTTCGCATGCACTGGGCACCAAAACATTCACAATGCTGTAATGTTACTAAATGTTTCTTGAATGGTCAGAAGAGGTGAAAGTCATTAGGCACTGGTCTGGGCTGTATGGTGCATGGGTAAAACATCACCAGTGGAACTGCTTTAGAGTTGATTTGCCTCATGGGCTACATTGTTGTCATGCAGACATATCTTGTTAACAACCAGAGTGCTTCCTCGTGATGCTGCATTATTTTCCAGGAATTTTGAGGTGAATGTCCTGTGTGTTGCAAAATGCTATCATTTCCTTTTCTCATGTTCAGAGAGAAAATATTCACAAATCCATGGCTTGTGATACCTCAGTTTACAGTGGAGCTTTGAAGCTTTCAACAACATTGGAAAGGCTCAGACTACCAGGAAGGTAACTGTGAAGGTGACCACAAGATGTAAGTGGTAATTATGAGTATGCAATAATATATTTTATTGCTTTAAACTTGGAAGTTCATTGTCAGACTTTGTATATGTTTGTTGTATACATTTCTCCAAAGTGGAAGGAAGATGAATCAGATCACTGCATCTGGCACATCGTTATCACTGTCATAATGAAACAATTGTACAGTGATGTTTTACAGTTCTTATGGATGTGTACATAAAGATTATTTGTTAGTGCGGTGGTGGTATCTCTGAATGGTATTGGAATGTGCATTCAGGGCCAAACCCATAACATTTTAACTTTTGTAACCCCAGGCATTTATTGAACTTTAGAACTATGTTCTACTGGCCCCAGTTTACTCCATGAACCAATATGGATGTACACTGTCACATCACTCTTTTGACTAGTGCTGTATATATACTTCATACATCAGTTGCATGATTTGGCCAATGTTCAGCTCCTGAGCACCTGCTTGATGGACACATTGGTTTTTGGTGTTTATATAAGTAATTGTTACAGATGCATTATGTACTCCAACCTTATCGGTAGTTTCAAATATGGTGACATATTTCTTAAGTCAAGGCTTTGACTGACTGAGCTAATATGTGCACTAGTAATGCTAGTGTATGTAGCAGCAGTAATATCATCATAAGGATAGATTTCTCACATTCCCAAAAATGTGAACACTGTTCACACATCCCAGATCATGGCAGTGTTAACTCTAAACTTGCTGATAAATTTCAGCCCTGAAGACCCTCTTAGTTATGAGACTCCTTACGCCACATTGTTGTTCTTTGTACATCCATCATTATTTTGAATAGAAAAAATAATTAAATGTTAAAGCTCATACTCTTGTGCCACTATTTGAGTCTGCATGCAGTTAACAAATTTGGAAAGTTTGTACCATTTTGTCCTATGTGTCAATGGAATTTCCAGTGTAAAAGGTGAAGGCCCTCAATCACACCAAGTTTTTGTGTTATATTATGATAAATTTTTAAAACAGCATTAAAATTTATGCAATGATATAACTTAAAACTTAACTGTGCCTGTTGACCTTCACCCTTTACTCTGTGTGTTTTCATCACTATGAGATATCTCTCCTCAAGGAATTTCCACTAGTATTACCACTTGAAGAATACAGCCAAAAAGAAGTCATTAAACAGAAGAAGATAAATACAAAAAAAACTTGCCAGAAGCGATTGTCAGATGGAAGTTGTGTTCCATCATGCATTAAAGGAAAGTGCCACTTCATAACGAGGAAAGGATTGCATTTCTTAATGTTTCATTGATATACTGGTTGTCATATTGCTTGAACCTTGGCAGTGGGACAGCCATCCTATGTCTAAGCGGCACTTTACAGTGTGTGTACCATTTATAAACCGTCTCTACTTTGTATAAGGTAGTGCTCAAACATAGTTTTAAATGTGGTTTGAATTTTACTGCAGCTAAATAAAAATGAGATGCACTCTCAAACACGGCTCTATTTCAAAAAAGAACATAACCCTTTACAGCTACATGTTTCGATTCTCACTGAATCATCAGACCTTCATACATAATCATTAAAACAGAACAGTTCTTCATGCTGTTTGTGCTATACGTCAGTGAGATCTCACTAATTCTCTTTTTTTTTTTTACTAAAATTTTGACATTATTCTATAACACATGTAATTTTTTCTGTTTCTTTTTAAAATTGTCTTCCAATGTTGTGCCTAGATGAACATGCATTTATTTTTAAAACTAAGGTCCGTAATCGATATGAGTAATACAGACCCTGCACGTGGAATATAAACTGAGACATTTTTGAAAGTCAGTTTTGTCATATTATTAAACAAAACTTTAAAATATTATGCATATGCGGTAAAATGCGTACATATTACTTGTTCTTATGCGGTTATGTGTTTTCTACTGAATATAATTTCTATGCATTGTTGTACCTTGCGCGATGTTATACGCACAGTAGGACCTGCCATGCACATAATATTGTGCAATGTAAAACGATTATTCATTTATCTGTCTTGCATATAACACTACGTAAGTTTACTGCAGAGTTCATTTAATTAAATTTTGCAGCCTTACAATATGGATACTTTCGTATGTGTGTATTTAATTTCAGACAGTACCACACAGTTGTGCTGTGCAAGAAGACATTGATAACAATGACATGCAAATAGCCTTTGGTGGTACTGTATCGATAAAGATGATGTACATGTTATTTAGTGGGCCAGGTAGTGTAGTCAGTATAGTGACTGACTATGGACTGGATGGTCCGGGGCGAGATTTTCCGCACCTGTCTAGACCGGCCCTGGGGCCCACCCAGCCTCCTGTACAATGGGTACTGGGTCTTTCCCGGGGGTAAAGAGCGGCCGGGGCGTGACGCTGACCCCCCCCTTCTAGTGCCGTGGTCAAGAAAGAGTAGAGCTATACTTCTACTCCCCCTATGGGCCGTATGGCCTGCACAGAGCCTCAGTGCCTGTACATGGGTGCACTTTACCTTTACCTTTTTTTACATGTTATTTAGCAAACTGTCCACAAAGTATAGCTACTACTGTCAGGTTATTTAGCAAACTGTCCACAAAGTATAGCTACTACTGTCAGGCTGTCTGTATAATAACATGTTTTGCAACCGCATCATTTTGCATCTGCATGTGTTCAAATATGTCTACAGAGTGATCCCAGATGACATGGAGTACATCTGATTTTGAATTTACTGCAAACTTTCGGAGATTTTACAAAATGTGTATTAGATTGACTGAATGAGGGGGCTGTTTAAACTGTGACCAGAGGAATTACACAAGAGTGATAAATGAGTTGGATGTTACAATTTCTGTAAGCATGGTGTGTGTTGGATAATGACATGATGAAATTGGAGACGTTCTGTGTATGTGTGACAGTGCTGGAAGATTAGGTGCAGGTATGTATGGGTATATGAAACACAAATAACAGTCAAGCTTCAGTTTTGATCATTTATGTACCAAGAAACAATCATATGCAAGTTTGTCATAATTTTCCTGTTCTTCAGCTTCAAGAGATAATTACAAGTACTGCACTGAGTTAATATGGATGACATTACATCAGTTATTACTAGCCAGATATCATGAGCTCAAAATTGGTATATTTCCACATTTTCCTTTATTTGCTGTTAATATTGATCCTACAGAGTTTGTTTATTGTGAGCACATTCAGGCAGAAGACTTGTATGCTCCTACCATCAAGTCAAATCAACCTATAATGCCCTAAATTCACTTCATAGCTGCACTGTCCAGAAAATTCAAGGTGGAAGTATGAGAAATATTATCTGAATGTGTAACTATCTGATTTAATTGTTAATCCATGTACTCTTCATACTTTGAACAATTAGAACCGTAGTATTATTTGTGTAGGAAACATATTTTTCTTGCAGCTAGATGACATAAACTTTGGCGCTAGAATTAAATGCCCGTAGTGATGTGCAGATAAATGGACTGTGAATGTGCCCTGCGTTGGAGGGTTCTATAAGAGCAGACATTCAGTGTTTTGAGCATTGCATTTAATGTTACATACGTAACTATCAGCACTAAAGGGTTTGTCATCTGTAACAATGGAAAAAGTACAGTTTGTCCAAGAAAGAATGTCAGAGTTTTAATAATATTTATTTGCATTAAATAGATATTAAAGTTCATGTCTTTGAAATACAACAGCAAATGTATTTGAATTTGCTACTGCTTGCCTTAAATGCCTGTCTTGTTTACATGCAGTAATTTGTAATGAAAGCACAGGATTAAAATTACATATTAGGCCATGCCATTGGTTCAGTCTGAGGCCAGTCAATGTAGGATTTGTTGCAGACGAACTGGCAATGGGACAGGTTTTTTAACCAAGTACTTTAGTTTTGCCTCATCATTGTCATTCCACCAATGCTCCATATTCATTCATCTAGCACTATACAATCTGAACAACTGACAGTGTTATTAAATACCATACTAAAAGAAAGCAGTTATAGCATTGACACCACTGACAAAAGTACAGTGTGTGTGTGGTGATAGGTTGAATTGAAGTCAGTTGTGTGTTTGAGGAAACTTTTGGCATGTGTATGGAAAGGTTGCTGCAAGCAGTGACACTGTTTGTTGGTGATATCAGCAGTTCTAAATACATGGTGTGCTGTCTTTTGGCATGTGTATGGAAAGGTTGCTGCAAGCAGT
>Ga0131853_10026789_pt1 | contig 10365 bp, 5 predicted proteins | sample TergutLab28metaG_FD_92764 | JGI IMG/M metagenome (GOLD analysis project Ga0131853, IMG submission 92764) | Labiotermes labralis P1 segment gut microbial communities from Petit-Saut dam, French Guiana - Lab288 P1 (version 2) (version 2) | ecosystem: Host-associated > Arthropoda: Insects >... | reverse complement strand
AACGGTCATAACTCCGTAACCGTCCAAAATCAGACACATGTTTATATGAACTTTTTTGATCACAAAGACCTAGGAAATCACCTCCTGCAGTTATGCCCTAAAGTCGTGAAACACCCTGTATATGTATATGCATGTATATATGTGTGTGTATATATTATATGAACTAAATAGTTTTATTGTACGCAGCAACTTGCGTTACTGTATTTAATGATCTCCCTGGTACTTGTCCTTATGATTGAGATATAATCAGAGTGATGATATGGTGATTTTATGAGTGCTGCATTTTGATGGTCATTGTTTTATTAAATTAGTACAGTGGTATGACACAAGGTCCAAAAAAAGTTTGTTATTACTTTTATCAAATGCCACCCTTTAAGTTACGTTAACAGAGTGCCGAGTAGAATTTTTGGACATGTGAGGGAGAAAGCAACACAAGACTGAAGAATGTATTGTGAAGGTAACATTATCATTTGTATTCCTGTTGAAATATTAAGACGATCAAACCACAGAAGTAAGGCGGGCTGGGAGTTAGCATGCATGAGAGAGAAGCAAAATGCATACAAAATTTTTGTTGGAATACATATACTTGAAGTCAAGATGCCATGTCGTGACTTAGGAATGATGTGACTGTTGTTTGTGGTGATGCTGTAAGGTGCTAAGATTATGTAGTGTTAATGGTATATGAATGCAAGAATAATGTGAAGAGAAGTCATCCCCATTGAGACTGAGGCTTAGGTGCAAGGGTAATATGTCAATGAACCTTAAAAAAGTGGATGGAAGTGTGTGATGTTGCTGAGAATTTGGATGGTAGTAGGCACCTCTGAATGTGGTAATGAACTGCTGAGTTCAATAAAATGCAGGGAATTTCAGGAACAGCTGAGCACATTAGCTTCTCAAGAAGGATGGTACTTCCTATAACTAGACTGTTTCTGAACAAGTTGATTCAATCCCCATGATCACACCCTATTTCCAAGAGATGTCTCCCTTTTTCATAGCATAGATCATTCCAAAGAATCTGTGTCCTCTGTAGACTCTTTTCTTGGCAAGCTAGTGTTTGTAATGAGGGTTTGTTTGTTGGTTATATACCGAAGCCACCAATTGGAGTACAGGAAATTTGAGAGTAATTTCACAGGCAGTGCACATTCTACATTAACTCTCCGCTCCACATGCCTGCATGGCTGATATTATACTGATTAGGTGTCTGAACCTTGCTGTCCTATTTGGCATATTTCAAACAAAGTAGGTTGTGTGTATTTTCTGTGTAGAAACATTTAAAATGGGCGATTAAATTGCTTCAGGTCGAATTGCAATAGTGTACCAAAAATCATTCATCAGAATTGAAACTTTACACAGTTGTAGGCTGACATAAATTTATGAATTCTTGTGGGAAGTGTGTGGCGACTCAACATCAGATCGTGGCACAATTTCATATTGGTCCCAGAGGTTTTATCAAGGTCAGGGCAGTACTGAAGACAAGGAGTGCTTTGGTATGCTGGTAACATCTACAGACAACACATCGACAGCTCTGTTGCTACCATTTTTGAAGAAGACATGTGATATGTGATGAAATAGCCGTGGAATCTGGAATACTAAAAATCATCCATGCACTGTGTTTGAACTGAGGTGTTACAAAAAAGAAAGGTCACTGCCTGCTTCATGACAGTGCAAGACCTTACATCACACGGACTATTTGGACTGTTTTTACTGATTACAGGTGGGAAGCACTGCCTCACCCTGCTTATAGTCTTGATTTCTATCTCTTCCCAAAGCTGAAAGAACTGCAATGTGGCCAGTGATGTCAGTGTTAGAAACAGTACATGTAGGTGTGACTTGATGTATCAGACAGTGTTAACTCCAGGGGACAATTAAAGGGTAGAAAAAAATACCAGGGCATTGGGGAACTGTCTTTGGGTGTGAAGGGGACTACATTGAAGGTTTTTAATCTAAGTAAAAAGGTAAAGTGATCCCGTTACAGGCCCAGTGTGGCCCGGAGGGTGGGTAGAGGTACAGCTCTACTCTTCCATGACCGCGGCACTAGGAGGGGTGAGTGGTCAGCAGCACGCCCCTGCCACACTTTACCCCCCCTGGGAAAGACCCGGTACCCATTTTCCAGGAGGCTGGGTGGGCCCCAGGGCTGGTCTGGATGGGCAGAAAATCACGTCCCCACCGGGATTCAAGCCCAGGCTGTCCAGCCCGTAGTCAGTCACTATACCGACTGAGCTACCTGGCCCACTTTTAATCTAAGTAGTGTAATAAAATCGAGTATGTCCAAATTAAAAATTGATGTGATTTACATTTGGGATAATCCTCATTTCTTCAGAAGTAGTGAGGCTGCCTAGAAGCTTGAGGCCAGTACTTTGACACTCTTCTGTGAAATAGGGTTAGTTGAACTGCAAGAAACAATGAACTTTAAATTCCTAGTGATGCAGGCTTTCTGTATGATAAAGCTGCCATGATAGCTGCTGTGCTCAGGAATACCATTACAGATACACTCTCCATTTCTGTGACTTACTATATTGGTACATATTCTGTATGTAAATTTTATGTCATAAATCCCTGCCTTGTAATTTCTACTAATGTATCATTTGCAAGTATAGAATAGACATATAGTGTAACATATTCTGCGAAGACAACAACATTCTGTGGAAACTTGCTATGTCGCTCTCTTGTGGGTTGTGGACTATCCATTTGAAATTAGTAAAAATTCCGAATTTCATTGCATAGTGATTTGTCAGACCTCTTTCCACCTGGTTCATCAGTGTTCCAAATGTTCTGAGTCCTTGAAGTTGTCAGATAACCTCAGAAGTTTTGCCCTCAGCCTATGTTGATTTTTTTAAATGCAGGGAAGGTTTCATACAGAACTTGTGGACTTTAGTAGAATCTCCTTATCATCATGTCAGAATTTATAGGCACATCTTGACACATTTACTTTTATGAAGTGTTATGTGTGGCCTGATCAGTGAGGATCCAGACTGATGCTGTGAAACTACTTACTTGGCAGATGAATCCCGTGTGATGTAGGTCCCTTCTGCTTGGATAACCGTATTGCCAACAGCTCTTTCACTGCTGGAAGCTACTCTCATATTCTGTTTTGGGGATCTTTAGAAGTTACTGCATCCTGTTAAATCTGATTGTTGCTGTATCTGGAAATAGTGGACCTTTCAAGGGAAGAGTTACAGTGTTTTTAAAGAAATTTTAATCTGCTTGCATGTTTGGGCAAATCAGAGGCTACAGGCAGGTGGTGCTCCTTTTGCTCTGCTCTCAGCGGCTGTGGGGCAAACTTTGCCTACACACATCACTTCTCCACATTGTTAATTAAAATTGCCTGGCATGACTCCAAAGAAATTCCTATAATTTTTTTTTTTTTTTTTAGCTATTTTCCTGATACCCTTTGATCTGATCTCACCAAATCATATACTTTGGTTGTTGCTTTTTCATTTATACTCTGGGAAGGATGTCCAGAATGTTTGTCATTTTCTGTGAATGTCACCAACCTTTAAAGCAGTGGAACCACTCAGAAGCTTGTATACAAATTTCATCCTCCTTTGGAAAGGCAGTTTTAATCATTACATAAGTTTTTGTCTTTGTTTTCTCAAGTTTTGCACAATATTGTATTCACGTGCGGTATTCTTTACCCTTGGACATTAGATATGCAACACACAACACAAATGCTATTCTTCATGTATGGTGATTGCACCTGAATGGCTGCATTGAGGTCTTTCAGAATGAGAACAGCAGGAACATGTCTGGACACTGCAACATATACATTTTTTTACAATAGGTTTGCATGAGTAATATCACAAACATTCACAAGAATGTGGCCATGTGTGCTCAGAAAATTCCCATTGCAGTGTGACATAAGGTACTGGAGAAGGATCTCAGTCTGGACACTTTTTGATCAGACTTCATATATTTGCATTTTAGTTAGTTAAAACTGGCATATTTTTAAAAAACAGAAGCAGCAATATTTCACTAGTGCTGCTGTTACTTGACACGTGCACCCAGTCATCTGTTAATTGCTGGCTGGAAGGAAATGAACTGTGATATTTGATATATGAATTTTCTTATCTGACTTAGGCCTTCTGGTTGCTTTGTTCTTAGTTATTTTGTGGTTTCTACAAGCATGAAATTGAAGCCAATCTTGCGGGAGCAGAGCTGATGCTTCAAGCAATGGGATACAAGCATGTAGGCAAAACGTTAATGGTACTTGATGGGCCCATTGATCCTGACAGGGTGTCTAGTGTGTCACGAGATTCATTAATGGCATTTGTGGAATGTCAGGTAAGCTATTAAGATGTTGTACTTCATGTTTACTTCTTGGTGTGTATAGTAATGATTGTGCAGTGAGGTTCATGATTATGCCAGTTACACATGTTTGTTTACCACATGAACCCAGACTATAAGGTGAGAATTTTTTCTAGTTTATCATTAAAAAAATGCAGTTTTGTCTTATAATTGTATGCAAACTTTGTATGTTCTGCATAGGTATTTTCCTGAAAATTGAATAGTGTGAAGGGGTGTGATGTGTTGTGTGGGGTTGTCTTATATTCCAGTAAATAATTATGTGTGTGTGGGTGGGGTGTGCATCCATATATGCATGTATGCACATAAATGATGAGGTATTAGAGTATTTCTTACACCATTTTCTGTTGCCTTATTGGTGGCACAGAAGTGAGTTCAACCATTTTCCATACCCTTTACTGTTTAATAATAATGGTTTCATATGAATGCAAGTTGCTGTTCTTAGCAGTTTCTTTAGGTAAATTTTGGAAAGTGTAAAACAAACACATTTTTTGTTATAGCAGTATTGTTTTTTAATTTTTTACCTCCCATTGAATTATAATATGTTGTGACAACAGTTGCTGAAAAGCATCTGGGAAGAGGTATCATGCCGCTTTAACTGCAGCTGGCTAGAAGTGCTGCAGTTCCGTGAAAATCATGTTGGAACACCCGAAAATGCAGCTAAGGGACTTGTGTATCACTTCCACCAGCGCCAGTATGAAGAGCAGCAGCAGCAGCAGTTGGCAGCATATCACCAAGGAGCGGCATTGGATACATATGGCACTGCAGCACGATTTCACCAGCAAGTTGCTGGCTGTATGTACGGTCAGGTACAACCTCTGCACCCTGTGCCTCACATGGGCTACTTTAACTGCTCTCCATACACTGCTGGACCAGCACATACTTGCACTCTTCCACCTCAGCCAAGATATGCTGGTGTCATAAGTCCCCAGCAGGCTCTTCCACCCACAGTGACCTACCCTGTTCCTGCAATGGTACACCCTGCATATCACCATATTTCTGGATTACATCACCCAGTGCTGAAGTCTCAGGATTTGTATCCAACTAATGGCCATCGTCCTCATCATCATTACTCAGCACCAACGGTAGTGAACCCAGTACCATTGCAGAATGGTTATTCTGTTTCAACTCAGTTACATTCTGCACCACCACCTGTACAGAATTTTAGTTGTCCAGTTCCAACTGGTCAGCTTATAGAGCTTGATGTGGCTGTTCCACCAAACAGCAGTAGCAGTGAGACTCAGCATACATACTCGGCAACAGACTCAGCATCATCCGTCCTGATCCCTCGAACAGTACATCATGGCTCCTCTCAGCATCCAGCTGCAACCCTGAGGAAAAACAATGAGAGAGAGCATGATAACCATAGGCCAGGGATGCAACAACCTCATCCTCACAGTTATAGCACCAGTCTCGAGCTAGTTGAGAGTCAGCCACTAACTTCTGGCAAAGCCAAAGAGGATGGTACTGGAACTTACGAGTGCTGGGACTATGTGTTCCGTAATTTGGAGAGCCAAGGATACAGCAAAGATCTAGGTGCGAGGCCTGATATACTGTCCCCATCACCTGAACGAATGGCAGGTAATTCCATTTCACACAAGAATCATTTGGAAGATGTCAGAAACTCTCGTCACCATCGGTCTGCAGTCAAGGAACTTGAAGAGACATTAATGGAGCTAAGGCTGGAAGAATTCCACAAAGCACTGCCGATCGAGCATCGACCGTTAAAAATAAATGAGGTACTGCAGAAAATGCGGATGGAAACTGATGATGAGACTTGTCAAGGCCCATTAGGTAAAAGACCTTGTAATGTCGACACTGTGGATGGAAGTCGTAGTGTTTATGATAATATGTCATCACCTCCAAAGGATAATCCAGAAAGGGAGAGGCCGGTCACAACTGTCTTGGCTTCCAGCAAATCAAATGGTAGCATCAGTGCTGTGAACAACAAGGAATCATCTAGAACGTTACCAAGAGACATGAGAAGGTATTTAGAAGAGAGTCAGAGATCACCACAAGCTGGGACCCATTATTCATCCACTACTTTGAATCCCAAATACTTGCAAGATGTTCCTAACCATTACCACCTTATGGCTAGCATTTCTGATTCATTGCCTCCAGAGCGGAATGTTGCTGTCCGAGACTCCACAAGCAAGGTGAGGATTGAAGAGAGACAGGGGAACATTGTGGATATGCCATTTGATCACAGTCATGAGTCATCAGAAGTCTCAGAGAAGAATAAATGGCAATGTGTGACTTGCACATTTCTCAATGTTCCTTCACTTGACATCTGTGAGATGTGTGGCAAGTCGAAGGTGAGAGGGCCAGAAATAAGACCTCTGACCAGTGGTGGTCGTGAATGCCCAAAGTGCACACTAGTCAATGAGAAGGGTGTGGGCACTTGTGCAGCATGCGGCAACAGTCTGAAGGACTCGCCGACATATATCTAAGTTCTGCAGTGTAGGAGTGATGAAAGTTTACTTAATCTCTTCATTAATGTTTCTGTAAATAGCAACCATATTATTCATATTATTTTCATTTAGCTTCCAGGATTCCAGAATACCACATTTAAATAAAGAGTGTGCTTATATGTTATAGTATTACTACTTAAGACTGATGTTTCACAAATGTATATATAATTTTAAGCAGAGTTGTGATATGTAGACCATCATTCATGAGGCACAAAAGATTTTAAGCATCATAAGTATAGACGGCAGACTGGCATATGATCGATGGGGGGGGGGTGATGGCTGTAGAAGGGACTAGAGAACTGCTGTTTTTGGAAGCAAAAGTTCAGCTGCTCTACACAGACTGAAAACATCAAGCATTTAGTGTAGCATATAGTGAGTGAGTGCATTGTGCAAATGCTTTCAGGATGTATAGCAGCAACTTGTCATATGCCATAGAATCTCTAACATGCGCACCTGTCACATGGCTAGCAGAGATTGTGTCTGTGATGGAGGGCTGTAGTGCTGAATCTATAATACGATTCACATCGTCAGTAAGCGGTTATCTTGCTGAAATATGAATATTCAGTCATAAAGGTTGCACTGATCTTTTTATTTGTGATTGAGTATGGTTTGTTAATGTAAAATATGTTTCCACAATATGTTGAGTGGTGCTGACTGCTGTTGAAAGGTATCAGAACTTTGTTTATATACTTTAAATTCAGTTGGGGTATGTATAGGATCCTGAGATTTACACTCTTCTGGGAAATTATGCAGTGTAGAGTGGTAATTCTGTACTGACATTTTGGGACAACCTATCAGTCCCATCTTTTCTCCTGAAAATGTCCCAAAACCTCAGTACAGAATTACCACTGTATGCTGCGTAGTATCTCAGAAAAGTGCAAATCTCATCTACATTGTGGCGCAAGCCTAAAATCGTGTGTAGAGTCCGGATGTTTCAAACATTGATTGAACTGAGGCACATGTAAGTCTGAAAATGTGATTTTGAGATTGCTGTCTTCTTGGCACTGGAGCCTCAGTTTGATGCCAGGGTCTCCCTTGTGGGATTGGTGGTGGACAGAGTGGCAGTGAGTCAGGTTTTTTAAGGGGACTGGGGTTTTTCTGTGTCTGTTATCTTTGTGCCAGTGATTCATACCCATCTACCATTTACATTATGTAGTCTGTAATATATACAGACAGCATCATTAAATAAGCTACAAAAAGCTAGAAAAAGTGTTGTCTGAAATTGTTTTCATGTGTGATATATGTGCAAGTGTTTACATTCTCCAGCAGTGCCAATGAGTAAGTTCATAATGATATAAAAATTTGGTGTAGCTTATGTGAAGATGGAGATACTAGAGAGTGACATATTCTGACTTCTGTCAGGTGGTTAAGTACAATGTAAAGGTAAGAGGTGAAAGGTTAAGCTGTCCCTGTCTACACCATGAGGTTGTTATAGGGGGAGTGGTGGTATATCTGCACTCATTCTTAACCCTGGTTACTTCAACCCTGGGAAAGAACCCCCTGTACCTCTCTTTAGGAGATTGAGTGAGCTGAAGAGCTGGTCTGGATGATCTGGAGAAGAGAAGAATCTGTTGACTGTGCCAGGAATTGAACCCCTGGTTGTCCAGCCTGTAGCATAGTTACTATTCTGATTTTGCCAGCTGTTATAGTAGCCCAGTGGCTGGCATTATCCAGCTGCTGCCACTAAATCGTAGTGGTACAGTATTGTTTCTTCACTGTTACTACATAAACACTTCTCATAGAGTGGAGTGAACTGATGTAGCACACACAGCAAGCAAAGAAAATATGCCATCACAACAAAACTAAAAATCCTGTGCAATGAACATTTAGGCATAAGTGGGAATATTTATAACTTGTACTGGTCCAGTCTGCTAGGGAAATGTGCAGTGTACCGAATTCTCCTTCCCTTCACAGTACAAGCAGATACTTTTAAAATCTTCGCTCCCACCACTTTTGGAGATGCAGTACTGACCTGAAACTTTCACATCATCATCTGTTCAAGTTTCACAAAACAGGATTAACCTGTCTCACTGCTGTACTATGCTCATCAGAATAATATTAAAATGGTTTACCTCAAACTTAATTCTTTGGTTGTTATTAAAATTTCCCAGAAGTTAAACTATACTAAATTTTAAAATTTCCACAAAAATTGGTAGGTATAAATTCCGATCAGAATTTGCCAGTACTCCTGTATCAACACAGTCTGTTCATATAAAGGTACTTGAGCTAGGATTATACCTGAATCTTGACCACAGCTTACGTCCCAGCAGAAGGCAGAATGAACACCAGTTACCCCTTTGTTTAAAAATATATATATATTGTGTACTCAGAACTACTCTAATTTCTACCACCATAAAAAGAAAGTTTAATTTAGCATAATTACCTCAGTTTACATCAATATGGGGTCTAACAACTGCAATGGCTGGATCTTCTTTCCTTTCCAAAATCCTTGCCATGTCTTCAGTTTTGAACTAAATTTGGAAAATGAAGAACCTTGTTAAATCACTTCCAATATCTTCTAAAGTTATGGATTCACCATGCACAACTCATGTGGTGTGAACAGGGAGAACTGAGCAACCAAGCACATTTTTTGTTTTTTTCACAGAGTACTCAAAATCTGTGACTCATCAAAAGGTGGATAACACAGGCCTTGTATGTCTGTCCTACAGGCTGGAACACACATCTGCGAATGTCCTAGCTCAGCGCATTTGAGTGTGCTTAGCAATGGCATATGCAGACATTGAGGAATGTAACTGTTTGTAAGAGCTGCAACATGATACAGCCTTTCCGTTGTTAACACATGTAACTTAGCCTAATTTATATAACTTAACCTTGAAATTTTCCACTGTCGCTTCAATATACATTTTTTAACATAATTTTTCATAGTTGCACAAATCAAATCACTACAATTCACTACAGAATCTGGAATTGTTCCAGTCAAACTGAAACATTTGATTATCATTAATCTGAAAGAAAACATTGAATTAGGAGCCATGATAACTCAGTCAGTGTAGTCACTAGACTGTAGCCTGGAGGACCAGGGTTTGATCTATGGCAGGCAAAGGGCTTTTTTTCCTCACCATTGCATCCACACCAGCTGTGGGGTCGACCCAGTCTCCTATAAAATGGCTGCTCAGGCTAAAATGGCCAGGGTATGAAGCTGACCAGTGACCTCCATCTAGTGTTGAGGTTAAGAATGTATGGAGCCACACCTCTGCTCCTCCACATACCTGCATGGTGTTGTGCTTGATTAAGCTAGGTAAATCGCTGCCTATATACCTTACCAGAAATGAGTTACTATTTCGTGTGATGATTGTCCACAGCAGATGTTACAAGATGTGTCTCCCAAAGATTTTTAGTGTAATGATGTTTTAATTGTATCCTTCTCCTTTTGTGTGTGTATTTTCAGGAGTTTCCATCCCTACACTCACCATAAAGTTGGGAGTGACTTACTAGAATGTCAAAAACATTTTGGTGTTGGGGGGGGGGGGGGGGGGGTTTCAGGGAAGGGGAAAAAATTAGAGGGGGGGGATATTTTTGGGGGGGGGGTTTGTAGTTGGGTTTTGTAACATATCTATATGTTTTTTTTTTT
>Ga0131853_10026788_pt1 | contig 10365 bp, 11 predicted proteins | sample TergutLab28metaG_FD_92764 | JGI IMG/M metagenome (GOLD analysis project Ga0131853, IMG submission 92764) | Labiotermes labralis P1 segment gut microbial communities from Petit-Saut dam, French Guiana - Lab288 P1 (version 2) (version 2) | ecosystem: Host-associated > Arthropoda: Insects >... | reverse complement strand
TCTTTGGTTTTAAAACCGCGTTTGACGGCCATTTTCGTCAGAATGTCAAGGTCTGTATTTTCGCTGTCATATTCTACGTTATATCGGTCTGTCAAGCTTTTGCTGCCGCGCAAAAGGCCTATCAAGTTTGCCGCAAGACCTTCTATATCCAGTATGTTGTCATTTATGCTGCCCACCGCCGCCAAATTGCGGCCAATGGCAGGGTCATCAAATTTTGGCCACAAAATGCCCGGAGTATCTAAAAGCTCAAAATCTGCTGAAATTTTAATCCATTGCTTGCCGCGTGTTACGCCCGGCCTGTCAGCCACCTTTGTGACAGCTTTTTTGGCATATTTGTTTATCATTGTTGATTTTCCAACATTTGGTATGCCCACTATCATAGCACGTATAGGCACCACCAGACGCCCGCGCGCCTTTTGCCTTGCGATTTTTTCAGCCATTAGCTCTCTGGCGGCTTTGGCTACCTCCGTTAGACCTTTGCCCGATGTAGAGTCTGTTAGCACCACTTGATATTCCAGCTCTTCGTAATACTTTTTCCAGGCGGCATTTGCATTATCATTTGCAAGGTCTGATTTATTAAGCACAGCGATGCGTTTTTTATTGCGCGAAAGTTCGTCAATTTCAGGATTTTTTGAAGAATACGGTATGCGGGCATCCAAAAGCTCTATTAAAATATCAACAAGATTGAGGTTTTCGCGCATCATACGCACAGACTTTGTCATGTGGCCGGGATACCACTGTATATGGCTCATTTTAATACCGCCTTCTGCCAAGCATCTGCAATAAGGGCGTGACCCGCGGCCGTGGGATGTATGCCATCATAAAGCCAATATATGTCAGGCGCGTTGTAACATGCGGCATCAAACAAGCTTTGAAGCGGTATGTAGACGGCACTATATTCTTCCGCTAGGTTTTTAATAATGCTTTGGCGTATGGCAAGCTCTTCGCGCCATGCTCCATAATCACCAATGGGCAGGCCGCCGCCAAGGACAAAAGGCTCCATCATTACCAGCTTTACGCCCGGTAGACGGCCATCAATTTCGCCCAACATTATATCGTACATACGCCAAAATTTTTCAGCCTCTACGCCTTGGTTGTTTGCATATTCGTGCCACACATCGTTAATTCCTATTAAAATAGACACTACATTTGGTGTTGGCTGTATGTTATAACAATCTTCTTTTAAGCGTGCATAAAGGTCTACAATGCGGTTTCCTGATATGCCCGTGTTATGTACCGCAAAATTGCTTTCGGGCTGCATGAACATTAAATGCGACTTTATTAGGTTGACGTATCCGTGGCCCGCGCTGTCTTTGTTTTGCCTGTCTCTGCCGCAATCTGTTATGCTGTCGCCCGTAAATAAAATGCAACTGTTTTTTGTAAGCATATTTTTTCTTTCCTTCCGAAATATTTTAATTTAATCAAGTATATTAAATTCAGAATCTGCGCGGCTCCAAGAGTTTATGCGCCACATATTGTTATCGTCCATCCTTAAATGATACACCCTGTATAAATCTGCTTGAAGCATAAACGGGTGCACCACATATGCTAAAGCCGTGCGCTGGTCGCGAAAGTCGTGCCGTATATTTTCAACAAACGAACGGCGCAAAAGCACATCGTTGTCAGCACGTAATATTTCAAGATTATTCATTAAATTATCAAACTGTTGACGCGCGGTGGTTGTTTCTAGTATTTCATCGGTAAACAAAGCCCGCTGAAACTCTATTACCTCCATAAAAATATCATCATCCAGTATAAAGTCGCCATGTAAAAAGAAAAAGGCGGCGTTATATAGCTCCATTAGTTGTTGCGGATTTTGCGGATAATTTTCAGGGTTGTGTATATCTAGCTCTACAGTTTCAGCATACAGACGTGCGGCATTGTGCCTACGCTCCCACACATAGGGTTGCGGCGTATTTGCGCTGACATGGGCACCAATTGCAAAAATTGTCGCTATGCCGCAAACGCCCAGAATAGCTATTGCTATAAACAGGCCAACATGGTTTCTTTTTTTCTTCATTTGCTATCACCCGTTTCAAAAAAATGTCTGCATTATTACTATTATACCAAGTCATAATAAATAAAACAAGATAAAACAATATACTTTTTAGGAGATGATTTTTTGCGTCGATTTTTTTATATCGCAGTTACATTATTTGCATTTACCATACTTTTTAACCCTGTGTCGGTTTTTGCCACATCTGTTAATAAAAGGATTATTGTAATAGATGCAGGCCACGGCGGCTGGGACCCCGGCAAAGTGGGCAGAGGCGAAAAGCTGGAAAAAGACATAAACCTAGCTATTGCAGAAGATTTGCAGGTGCTGTTAGAGATGGGCGGAGCCACTGTTTTTTTAACACGCGGCGATGATAGTGCTCTTGGCGACACAAAAAAAGCAGACTTAACAGCCAGAAGCACCATGCCGGCAGATTTTAAGGCTGACATTTTTTTGTCGATACATCAAAATGCTTACCAAAATGAAAACGCAAAAGGTGCCCAAGCATTTTATTATGGCGACAGTGCCGAAAGCAAGCGGCTGGCAGAAGCCATTCAGACCAACATACGCAGCTATCTTGACGCAGGAAACAAAAAAGAAGCCAAAGCCGACACCGGCTATTTTGTATTGAAAAAAACGCAGGTGCCGGCAGTTATTGTAGAATGCGGTTTTTTAACAAATGACGAAGATTTACAAAAACTGACCCAAGAAAATTATCAAGAAAAAATGGCCTGGGCAATGTACCTTGGCATATTGGATTTTTTCGCCGGAGCAAGCAGCGACGCTGCTATTCTGCTAATATAAGGCTTTCATCGCGTTCGAACGGCCCACTAAGGTCTATGTGAAATTCTCCTGTTTCATCGGGTTGTATCTGCATTCCACCAACAGATATCTGCACGCGGCGTATGTCCGGCCTTTCAGTTAATGTATTAACCAGCGAAAAAATCGCCATTTCTTCTATCCTGCTGCCACCACTAATGGCTGTTAAAAATTCCTCGCCAAAATCTACCGTAACGGTATCGCCGTTGCGCTCTGCCCTATTTACCGTAACATCCGATGGTATGGCACCAAAAAGGTCAGGGTTGCGCGGCCCTTCGATAAGGGCTAAAACCTTTATACGCTCAATATCTTGCTGAGGATTAATTGGGTTTATCGTAATTTCGCGCTCCTCGGCTACAAGGCCCGTTAGCTGGTCGTTTGGAAAATAAAGAATGATGGTAGCAGTTTCTTCCTCCGGTGTTGGTGCAGTTTCCTCCAGCGTGGTATTTTGGCGGTTGCGTGGGCCAAAATTATTTCCATCGCCATCCTGCATCGGGCTTTCGCCTATATAAAACAACACATGATGCACAAAATCCAGCTCTGTTAAGGTCCATACAAATGATGCCGTTGCAACAATACGCTCGGGCGGTGTTATTTCAGAAAAAGAAGATGCAAATGTTATTGTCAGTGTGTTTTCTTCCGAGCCAATACGCAACAGGGCGTCCTCTACCCCAACGTTTTCCGGCAAAACAGGCACAAACGCGGCCGAACGCGGCCCCTCTACAAGACCTTGCAGGACACTTTGCACAACCTCTGTTCGGTTTTCAGAAAGCTCGATACTACGCTCTTCTTGCCCCCATTCGCCATCGGCACTACGAAAATAAAAATTAACGCCGATGGTTTCGGGCTGGGCGGGTACAGGAACAACCTCACGCATAAAAAACTGCAGATAAATAACAACAAAAAGACCGATGCACAATAACAAGGCCAGGGCTAAGACGCTTAAAACACGTCCTTTTTTCCGTATACTTTTGCCCTTACGGCCTTTTTTTGTTGGTTTTCTTTTAGTGGACATAAAAGATGCCTCCGTTCAAAATCTAATATCTTGCTTCTAGCGAGCTGTCACTTGTGAACAGTTGAACCTAAAATTTCATTGCTTTGTCATTCTAAACACAAGCAAAGAATCTTGCCTTTTGTACGCTGTAAGATTCTTCGGCTACGCCGTTACTGATTTGTGTTTTTAGCTTCTAGTTTTTGGTATGCAACGGCAGCCTTACAACAAAGGTGCTACCTTCTTCTTCTTTGCTGGTTAGCTTTATACTGCCTTTATGCAGCAATATTGTTTTGTGCGTAATGCTAAGACCAAGACCCGTGCCTCCGGTTTCGCGGCCACGGCCTTTATCTACGCGGAAAAAGCGCGTAAATATCTTCGTCTGGTTTTCTTCGCTTATGCCCATACCATCATCACTGACTGTGATGAACGTGCTTTTGTTATCAGCGTCAAGCAAGATAACAACATTGCCGCCGGGGCTATTATATTTTATAGCATTTTCTACCAAATTAGATAGAGCCAAACTTACCTTCATTTCGTCAGCCTCAATGTCAACATTTTTAAGCTCTGTAAATTCTACATTAATTTCTCGTTGTTCGGCTAACGGGCGCAAACGTTTTATAACTTCTTCCAGCATTTTGTTAAGGTTAAAGCCGCTTATTTTTAGCGGTAGTTCGGCCTCGTCAAGGCGCACTAATGACAAAAGTTCATTAACAATATTTGTCATTCTGTCAACCTCACTGGTAATGTCCGTTAAAAACTCCAGATGCATTTCGTTTTCTATATTACCTTGATGTATCAGCGTTTCGCTAAGCACCTTTATAGAGCTTAACGGTGTTTTAAGCTCATGTGATACATTTGAAACAAACTCTTGACGCGCTGTTTCTACCTGCTCTAGTTTATACGTCATATCGTTTATAGCAAGACCCAGTGCAAAAAATTCGTCTTTGCCGCGCAGATGTATACGCTCGTCCAGATGCCCCTGAGATATCTTTTTTGTAGATGCTAAAATGCGGCGCATAGGGCGTATAAGCAGCTGCGCCGTAAACATAACAACCACAATAACAACAGCACCCAAAACAAGTATAAAATTTAGCGTACTACCGTTTACGTCGTCAATGACGGTACGCAATTCGGCCGTCACATCATGCGTCATCGACACAGCACCAACAACAATGCCATCGCTAAGAATAGGCGCGATTTCGGTTATTGTAAAAATATCACCGTCGCTGGCTGTACTAAAATGTGTGCCGCCCAGGGCCTGCAAAATGCCCGGAGTAGCGCGCGTGGTGCCTTGCTCTGTCCGCAAAGAATCATAAAGAACAGTAGCCATGCCGTCTACCACAATTATCCATGCCTGCTGGCTTTCGCCAAGGCTGTCCAGTGTGCGGTTTTGCAGCACACGATTCATAGGAACGTCGATATAATCGGCATTACTTAGATGCAGGGCTGTGGTGGTGGTATGAAACCTTAAATCGTCAACACGCTGATTAACAACGTGCTCTTCCAAAATATTTACAATTATGCCCCACAAAACCAACATAGGCGTAATGCCCACTAAAAAGTATGTTAAAAACAGCTTCCAACGCAAAGTGCGCAGGCTTCCTAAAAAAACGCGGAAAAACCTGATAAAACGAGAGAAAAGATGAAAAAATCCATCACTTTTGTCAATTGTTATTCAAATCACCTCTTTATGCTTAACCACAAAACCTAAACTACCTTTACCATACTAAACTATCTATGTCATTCTAAACTATCCATGTCATTCTAAACTATCCATGTCATTCTGAACGAAGTGAAGAATCTTTACGCCTAGGCCTGCAGCTCTTTAAGATCCTTCGCTGCACTCAGGATGACAGAAGTATTCAACATAACAAAGGTGGCTACTGGGCTGTTTATTTAAAATAATATCCAACGCCCCATTTTGTGTGTATATATTTAGGCTCGCCCGGCGTATCTTCGATTTTTTCGCGCAGACGGCGCACATGCACATCCACCGTGCGCACGTCACCGGGATAGTCATAACCCCATACGGTATTAAGCAGTTCTTCGCGCGTATAAACTCTTTCGGCATTTTCCATTAACAGCTCTAATAGGTCAAATTCTTTTGCTGTAAGGTTAACCTCGCGTCCTGTTATGCTAACACGCCGCGAATCCATTTCTATTTCAAGACCACGTACGCTGTGGGCATTTTTCAGCACATCAGCACCGTTTGCTTTTTTAGAGCTACGACGCAAAATGGCTTTTATTCTAGCCTTTAGCTCCAAAATATTAAAAGGTTTTGTGATATAGTCGTCCGCACCATATTCCAGACCCATAATTTTGTCCATGTCTTCGCTTTTTGCTGTCAGCATAATTATGGGCGTGTCAGTAAATTCTCTTATGCCTTGGCACACCTCCAGGCCGTCCACCTTGGGTAGCATAACATCCAGCACAATAAGGTCAAAATTCGCGCCGCGGGCAGTTTGCAGAGCCTCTTCGCCGTCGTGTGCTACTGTCACATCCATACCGTCCTGCTCTAGGCTAAACTTAATGCCCTTTACAATCAACTTTTCATCGTCAACAACCAAAATTTTTTGCGCCATTTAGTTTTACCTCACTTTATATCAAATAAATTTAATTCACCGTAATGTTATCTTTTATGTTTTCAAAAATTCTTTCGCCAATTCCGCTTACATTCATAATTTCTTCGATGTTGTCAAAACCGCCGCGCGCCTCTCTATGGCTTATTATGTTTGCGGCAGTGGCAGAGCCTATTCCGCTAAGAGTTTGCAATTCTACAGAGTTGGCAGTGTTTATGTTTATTAGGCCGCTGTGGCTTGTTGTTAGGTTTTGGCTTGCTGTCACATTTTCGCCTATTTTGCGAATTATTATGTGGTCTTCGTCGCGCAAAACCCGCGCAAGGTTTATAGAGTTTTGGTCGGCATACGGCGTAAGGCCGCCCGCCGCCTCAACAGCATCCCAAACTCTGTCACCGTCATTTAGCCAAAACACGCCGGGGGTTTTTACCTCTCCGCTAATGTGTATCATGATTGATTCGTTAGCAATTTCTGTAAGTGTTTCAGTACCGTGCGGTATTTCGGCCGGTATTTCTGCACGTGTGTCTACGCCTTCAAGTATAATAATTTGGTTTCGTTGTCCAAAAAAATCAGATTGATTTACAAAGGCCGCAATAGCAAAAATCAAGGCAATAGCGGCAATAATAAGCAAAACCGCAAAAAGGGCAGTAGATTTTATTTTCAATTTTCTTTTGATTTTGTTAAGCATAACTCCACCCCTCGTATCATTATATCAGATATATGCCTCATTGACAATATCGCGTTTTTGCAGTATGATTAAAATTCAACCAATACCTCAACCTTTGGTTTATTGATGCCTTTATATAAGCGTGATAGACTGTATATTACAGAAAAACAATTTTGGAGGGGCATTTATGAATCAAAACAAACTTAGCTTAATACTTTTATTAATCAGCCAAGGTATTAGCCTTGTAGGCGGTGCGGTGCTGCGTTTTGCAATATCGTTACATGTGCTGGACCTTACGGGCAGTGCCGAAATTTTTGCAACAATGATTGCGGTGTCGTTTTTGCCGATGGTGTTGTTTATGCCGCTTGGTGGTGCTATTGCCGACAGATTTAACAAAAAAAATATCCTAGTGATTAGCGACAGCGCAAACGCCTTTTTGGTAGGTACATTGGCCTTGCTGCTGTTTGGCGGTATACAAAGTGTGTTTTTATTGGGTGCCACAATTACGTTGCTTACAGTAACGTCTGTGTGTTATTCTCCAACTGTAACAGCTAGTTTACCTGTTATATTGCCTGAAAATCAACTGGTAAAAGCCAATGGTTATGCGCAGGGTATAAAGGCCGTTTCAAGCCTTGCGGGACCTATAATGGCAGGATTTTTGTTTGGAGCTTTGGGCGTAAATATGCTTGTTGGCATATGTGCTGTGTTATTTTTGTTTTCTGCACTTATCAACATATTCATAAAAATACCGCACACTGCGCAAAATGCAGACGGCGGCATTATCAAGAACATTTTGGCTGATATGAAGGCGGGTCTTGTATACGTAACAAAAGAAAACACCACGTTATTTAAGGCCGCCGCGTTATTTACAATCATTATGTTTTTCTACCAAGCATTGTTAAGTGTAGCATTTCCTTATATGATACGCATTACATTCGCAATGAGCGAACAGGCCTTTGGTTTTGCGAACGCCGCCATCGGCTTTTCAATACTGATTGCAAGCCTATTATCAGGACGGTTGAAGAATTATATGCGGATGGAACATCTGCCGTATTATGTTTCTATAATGGGCATAATATCTGCCCCTATAGCAATATCTGTTATAATGGGCGCGGGTAATATTATGCCGTTTATAGTGATGACAGCCAGCTTTATGGCGATAATGTTTATATTTACACTGATAAATATTTTGGTGCTGACGTATACGCAGATACACGTGCCAAAACAAATGGTAGGCAAGGCTATCGCCATGGTTATTACTATTGCGAATCTTTCGGCGCCAATTGGACAGTTTGTGATGGGTCTGTTTATTGAAAACTTGGCGGGCGGCCAGTTCGCGCTTTACATGGGTATCGCAATATTTACGTGTGTACTAGGGTTGGCAGCCAGGCGCACATTTAGGTTGCAGCCCGCTAATTAAGCTGATGCTCCGCAAATTCGCACACCGTGTCACGCGCCACACAATGGCGGCACCGCACAAAAGACGGTGCCGCAGTGCCTTGGCTTGTCTCTAGCATACGCCGCATGTCTTGCACCGTCTGCAAGAGCTCTTTGCGGCGTTTTTTGCTGTTTTTTATAACAAACATAGCGTTGCAATATCTTAAAAAACCTTTGCGCGGCTTTCTGCCGAATACCTCTTCTATAATTACAAAATATGCAACCAGCTGCATCACATCACCGTAATACGGCATGTCTTTAGCTTCGCCACTTTTAATTTCCATAGGCAATAAACCACCCGTTAAAAAGCGCGAAAAAATAACATCGGGGCGGCCACGCAAATTGTGATAATGGCTTGTTAGTATTTTGCCGTCATTATAAATTAATTTACAGAAAAAAGGCCGCTTTTTAGGGCGCACCTTTTTGATGCCTTTTATATCCACTGTGAAAACACTCCGTTTATAAAAAGATAATACACAACTGCCGCAATTATCCCCAGCACAAATATAATCCGCAAGACCGCAACAAAACGTCTACGTTTAAAGAAATTATCATGATATTCTTTGCCGCGTTGCAAATGATTATCTGCCGCAAAACTTGTATCCAGACCTTGCGATTCTAAGAAAACCTTGCGTCGGTGCCTAAGCTCTGCCGCACCGTATTTTCGCTGATAATACCATTGATAGTTACAATATACGTACTTATTAATTTCGCTGGGCGATATTGTGATATTTTCCTGTTGTTTAGTCATTTATCACAACTCTGCCCAAAACAGTGCTGAAATTCGCCCAATCCATATCAGTTTCAACATCGGTGATGATGACATCACCCGTGACTGTCGAGGCGGCTAGGTGCCCATTAATCACAGCCTCGGTCAGCCTTACATCACCGTTGACAGTGCTGGCACTGGCACCCCATGTATATAAGTTTTGGCCGCTAACACTGCCATTGACGGAAGAAATGCTTAGAAAGTTGGTTTCAATATTTTCGATATCAATTCTGCCATTAACGACAGTTATCATCACCTCGTCGCTAAAAAATCCGTCAAAGCCTTTGACAACAACATCCCCGTTAGTTGTCGTTATAAAAATGCTGTCATAACTTGCATCCGGTATATACAACGTTATATTTCCTTGTGTGCTGTTCGTAAAATCTCTAAAATTTAGACCCGGGCTTTCATCATGCATAATCAGCATACCATCCACCAAGCTATATATCGCACGTATGTAATTGCCGCTTTCGGGCACTTCAAACACAACAACAACGTCAGCGTCAGTGTGCGGCATTATCGTGACATTGTTGTTTAAAAAACTTAGATTAATTGCCGTTACATCAAAAGCAGAAAGATGTGAATACATGCGCACATCGTCACCATCGGCAAGCATTCCGCTAAGAACATGCGGAACAGGTATAGTGTCAAATGAAAAAGCGTAGTCATCAAAAATAAATTCGGCAGCATGTTCGCGTATAGCAACAGGCCCCTCTAATGTACTAAAACCAAAGCTGGACGCAGAGCCCGTCATAGAGCCGTTTGCCATCCGCACAAAACCAACAGCACCAATTGCAAGCATCACAAAAATGCCCAGCAAAAGCAGGCCGCCGCCAACAGAAAGACCAACAATAAGGCCGACATAACTTTTAGCAGGTGCAGGCGGCGTTGCTGTATCGGGTATGGCAGGACGTTGCTGACGGGCAAGGTCGTCCCGCATGTCTACAAAATCTTTGTTATCATCCATAAATTTACCTCCGTTGATGGGTTTGATAGTATATACGAAAAGCCCGATAAAAGGTCTGCATGCAATTTAATTTAAGGATAATATTGCCGCTTCTGTCCCGCTTCTGTCATTCAGACTGCGCGCAGTCTGAATGACAGAAG
>Ga0131853_10026787_pt1 | contig 10365 bp, 8 predicted proteins | sample TergutLab28metaG_FD_92764 | JGI IMG/M metagenome (GOLD analysis project Ga0131853, IMG submission 92764) | Labiotermes labralis P1 segment gut microbial communities from Petit-Saut dam, French Guiana - Lab288 P1 (version 2) (version 2) | ecosystem: Host-associated > Arthropoda: Insects >... | reverse complement strand
CCAAAGTGGACAAAGCATCTGGTAACGAAATTGTAGGGGCCTGAAGATGACTAACATCTAGTCGAAACATGTAGCCTTACTCTAGAATAAATAGATTGTGCTGACGTACGTTTGTGTAATACTGATTGATTTTCAAGCACATCGTGATGCCTTCATTCAGAATGAATAATAGATTTAACAGCCTGCAGAACAATAATCCCGCATGCATACGTGAACAAGGCATGATCATGAGGTCTTTGCTCTACCTGTAAGTTACACAGCATTCACTGGTAGATACTTAGTCCCTAACTGCCAATCAACATCACATTAACATCCCATAAGAGCAAAGAACTCATTTATTCCATAGCAGAAGCTTCAAATCACACAAGATATGATCATTTTGAAACTCACTGTTACATATATGAATGTATTAAAAAGGACATTGTATTCAGACTGAAATGTATAGTACAGGAATGTTAAAGTCGAACACATGCTACTCAAACTTCTGTGAACAACATATTGCGCTGTAACTCACTGTGAACAGTCTCCCATCATCCTGCACATGCTGCTGTTTCTGATCACTGTCAATGCCACTGTCTTCCATTGTGAGAACACTCTCCTGTTCACCGGAATTCCAGGCAGAATTACCGCTCTCCACAGCGTCCATTTCTGCCATCAAACATACGCCCTACAAACAAATCACACCAAATCTGAACCCCTCTGAAATGACTGTTCTCCACTACATTCTTCATGCACTAACAACTGTGTCTTTCCCACAGTTCAAATGTGAAATGAAAATAAGGTAATGCAATACAGCTAGCAACACTCAGGTTTGAAAACTTGAAGACATATACCATACAGCAAAGCATGATGTATTTACGTACTGTCACCTGACCCTTTGGCACCTAACATCATGCAGAGTGATGCTCAAAACATTAGGTACAGCCAGCACTTAATGGCTTCCTTATACAGCTGTCATTTAAATCCACACCCAGCATGTAATTCCAGCACCAAACGGTTAACAGTGACATTCACTTTGCAGACGTTGCTTAGCATCATATAATAGTTACAACTGGTATTGACGATGTGTGTTAAACCAGTAGGGACAGAAACGACAGTTCAGAAAATGCATTTACAATTGCCAGTTGCCTAAACTGAGTTCTGTCAGTTCAAGAAATAGGACAAGGAACTTTATAACAAGCCAATATTCTGGAGCGTGTTTTCTTGTTGAGCCTGGTAGTATGTTATTTATGTGACTCATACAAAGTGTCCGCCATAGGTCAGTAACTAAAATACATGTCTTTCATCTCAATTCAAGAATGTCCAACCAACAACAACCAAAATATTCCAAAAGGAAGAGTAACCCACTTGTCCCGACTATAATTTGCTCCTAAATTCTACATGCATGTAATTTTCCGAGTCATTTCCGAATACTTGAATTCTCCCACACTTTCAAAACATAATTTTCTATCTTCATGTTTTGATTTTGTCCCAGATTTTGTTCATGGGGTGTGAACACAGTTTTCTCAGTACTCATTTCTAGACCATCTTCTGATCTGGTAATTAATAATTACAATTGGAAAGATTGTTCATAACTATAACCATCTTCCAGATCATAAATTCCATGAACAATCCAATTACTACACTGTTTATGTAACAACTTCATTATAATTTTTATTTTCAACACACTTTAACTATGGAATTACCTACGAGATATATGGCTACACCAAGCCATCCATTAAGTAACAATATGAGCCCAATCATGACTCTAACAACATAATTTGTTATATGTGCTCTATGTTACTCTTTAATAAATGTACACCCTGAAGATGGCTTACAGTTAGCCGAAACATTAGCCATATCAAGTGCAATAATATACTAAATAGTTTTGCTAAACTGAAATTTTTTGCTAATACAAGTTTCTAATATTCTTGGTCTTGCTGTTTCTATGAAGCCCATTAATTCTGCCTTTAGGATTTTTCCCCCTTTTCTATCCTGAAATATCCTGCAGTTTCAAACTGTACAATGTTCTGACTATCTCTATTAATCTGGCTCCGAACCTAACCTATATCAACAGCTGGTGCTACTCAGTTTGCTTCCTTTCTTCGACACACTTTGAACGTTCTTTCTCACAGCGACACGAAATAAAGCAAATCCACGAAAATTTACCACAGTCCAGCAACACAGCTCCACAACTCTCACTTTAAATCAATTTGAAACATCTCTCATACCGAACCAAGACTACCATTGAACGTATGTTGCATCTTCACAATACAGACTTAAGAGCAAAGTAACTTTATATTCTCAGATTATAAATGAATGTAAAGCTGGTGCAGTGATGTTACGACCTCTTTAAGGGAACAAAATCAGATTCCGAGTAAAATACAGTCACAAGTGAAAGGATTCAACCAGGACAATATGCGCAATATATTCATTACACCAATGTACATACCTCACCAATATACTACACAGCATTATACAGGATTCCCTTTAAAAAGTTTGGGGCATAGCTGACATAAACCACATTTTTACGAAATATTTAATATTTCTGCATATCAGACGAACACCAGTCTTCTACATACCCCCAGTCAAGTGTATTCCATTGGAACACTGACCTATTCTCTCTGATTATGTTGTACATTACTGCATGCATTAATTAGTGGCAGACATAGCTCAAGTCTGGATACCGACTCGCTATGGCTGGAAGGTCGGATGTTCGAAACCCGGTGGGACAAATTTTATCTTCTACATGGCCGCCCATACCGGTCCTGAGGCCCACCTCACCAAGTCAATAGTTGATACCGTGGCTCTTACCCGGAGTAAAGCGGGCGGGACGTGGCTTTAACCACCTACGCCTATCGCCGAGGTTAGGTACGAGATGTATCATTATTCCTCCCCCCCCCCCAAATCCCCGTGATCCCACGTTATTGGGAGACTGTTATGAGCATTAACTTCCATGGTCGAAAGAACTTTAAATATATGCGAATTTTTACGATTTTGAAGCAGTGTAGTTGAGGTCTTCGTTCTGGAATGTTGCGCAACGTAAAAGGATAGTTTTGTTACAGCCGTTTCGGGACTGCGTGTTTGTGCCATGTCAAGGGTCAAACTGTTCAAAAAATGAATATTACTCCATGAAACCTAGTATCGCATTAAACAACACCAACACAGACTGAAAGCCAAAAAGTTACACGTCTAAAAACAGTTACTATTCATTTACTTGCATGAAACGTCGACTCATTGTACATACGAATAGACTATTTTAACTTCTTTAGCATCTATTATAGATAAAGTTCTTATTTCGAAGCTCTGATACATATACTGGGAAGTAGTTGCATATTCGCATATTTTACAGGCGATTGTAATTTACGGTACATATTATCTTACGTATATTATAGGCTACAGATGGACTGCCGGCAAACGCAAAAACACCGAACTACAGTACCACGGATAGTATGTACCAGCGGTGCTACAACGCACGACGACCACGGTGCTTCTAAAAGATACAATTAAAACAGCTTGTAGCACTGGTAACCACAATGCGGGACGTGCTGGTCTTCCTGGAAAGCAGTTTATACACATTTGGGCATGACCGTAAACGGCGTTTTAAAGTCCATTAAAAAAAAAAAAGGACATTCGTTACTAACTGATATTAACCTGAAGTAGTTGACCTGAAATAATAACCATGAAATAATGAATATATAATGCACAACTGTTGTTTGGCTGGACCTACAGTACGGCTCCCTACACTCGCCTAAATGACCACCCCTTACCCAAATTTACACAATTTGTGTCATCACTAAAGAAACAAATGTAACTGCCATATAATACTAGCATGACAAGCAGATTATGCAAGTAAACAAAGTACGAGCATGTGTCTTATTTACAAAATCTACACGAGCACACACGTTATTCACAACAGTACAATTTCCATCCCTCCTACATGTTCTGGCGATTACATTGCATTCATCAGGGAGCATAACAAACCAAGCTATTTAAAACATGTTAAAATATTATATTTACAGCAGTATACGGTGTATCTATCTTTGTGACATTCGCAACAATTTTAATATTGTTTGTTCCGTACATTGTGACTATAATCTTCCATTTACATCGACAAATGCACATAATTTATATACAATCATATATCATACACACTCATGAACTCTCCTACGCGTCTCGGCGATAAATCTCCATCCTCCGGGGGACATAATACAAAAGCATATAGAATCAACACATCCAATTTTACGTACACAATGCTAAAAAAAAATGTAAAGAAATAAATAAGTCATAAAAATAAAAATGTGGACATTATTGACGCGATGCTTACTTTTTCTTTGCTCTTAATACTGCCATAAACGTAATGCTGATTTGTTACTGTCACTGCCAAATACCTAAACATGCATGACATTTTCTAAGAATACATACTCATATGTATTAAATTTATTCTGCTTGCTTTGGTCAGTAGCATGAACAAATATACAGTTTCCTCTGCCCATTACTGGTTTCATAATATACTCCCCTCTTACACATAAATCGTAAAAGAACCACATAATTCAAAACAGTATGATATTGTTGTGCTATATATCCTTTGCACCGCTTCTTCCTGCCTTTCAGAATCAAAGACCTAGTCATACAATTCTGGAGGATGAGAAATTAAGGCAAGAATAATAGATGAAGCATAGTTGTTATCAATACAGCTTCCTTCTGGAATGGATGTCCTGTGAGTAAGAATATCTTGCTCACAACTGGTTATGAGGCCTCCTATTAACGCTATGGATCATTTTCAGCCAGTAGGGTGTTGGTATTATGTAAAATACTCGTTCAGAAGTCTTATAAATAGGATATGGAAGCAGCATTGTTGGAGGGACCAGTTGTCATCCTATGGACAAGATGTCACGAATGATGGGATATTTGGAATTTCTGTCTGTGATTAGCTGCCTCGCTCAAACTATGATCTGCCTGCTCTCAGAATTGTAAGAGTTAAGAGGTCTGGATTTACAGAGCAAGTAAAAGTTCTATTACTTTCACTTGGATTGCTCACACTACCATATTTCAGTATTTTGACTTTAATGCTTAATTTCAAGTGCATAATTACATACTTTAAATATGGTTTAAAATTGTTACGTTAAAGGAGAAAGCTTACTGATTCCTCCCCACCGCCCTACTGGTGACTGGCTTGACAAGAACACTGCAGACCATCATGTATTAAAAAGCAGTCAGGTTTAAATGTAACATTCAAATACATTAACTGATAATCAGTCACGCAACATAAAGAAAAAATAATGTTTCTCCCCATCTGTCTGATCAGAAGTTATTCCATCTGCACGACTTCCCAACCGCTAGGACCCGAGCCGGCCCTGGGGGTCTATAGGCGAGATTTACAAATGAGGCTCGGTCGCTGGTTGGTTAACCAGCACGGGGCCCAATGGCGAGGTCTTTGTGATACCCAAAGGCAGGCTCACGAGTTTATCTCAGGACCTAGTCTGGGCACCAGGGCAAAATTTATGACCTTTAACAGGACTCAATCCAGGGCCGCGACTGGCCTTCTCACAGGTCATAACACCCTGAGGAGACATCTCCACCTACTACGGCTGCTTGACAGCCCTCTGTGTAGAAAGTGTGGGGTGGGAGAGGAAACCTCGGCTCACATTTTATGTGAGTGTGAGGCTCTGGCCTCACTCAGGCATGTGTACCTGGGCTCCTTCTTTTTGGAGCCCAAGGATATTAGGAGTTTAGGCTTGGGGGCCATCTGGAGCTATAGCAAGGCTGCGGGGCTCCCATGATTCGATATGGGGCACAAAGAGCCCGTCTTAATTAAGGCCTAGGTGCATCGGGGCTGAGAGGCCCCGAACCCAAATGCAAATCAATCAATCAATGCCCCTGTGTCTCAGAATTACAAGCTGAACTTGCTAATATTGACACTGATAATATGTGCATAACACTTCTTGTCAGTTGGACATATTTCAGACAATAAACCTTTGTATTATTATAAGTTGTAACTGCCTCATGCAGCATGCAATTCACTCCACACCCTTGTGGCTTGGAGGTACGCGCTGAACTCACTCACACCACGCGTAACACAAAGGAGGGACGCAATGACATCAGCTCCCGCCTTAATCTCAAGCACAATTCTATCGTGTGCAACCATTTGTACATAATTTAAAATAAATAATAGTTAATGAACAAGTTATTGCAACACATTATTACATAAAATTTGTCCTTAGCATAAACATATGGTTTGGTATGCAAATGAAATGCCAGAATTGCACTTTCCTCTCTATATAAACCCCCTTGTGGTTACAATAAGACACGCTCTATTTTGGTACAATTACTCGACAGTGTGTACACCGGCTAAGTACGTACCTACTATAACAATGAGAAGAAGCAGAAGAAGTACTTGATATAATCATACAAGTGATTGTTTAAGTTACCACAACACACTGAAATGTATTACAGTTTACTGTTGGTGCAAGGTAAGCTTCGACAGCTGTGTTGTTAAGTAACTTTGGTTTTGTTTTTCCAAATTCAAGTCAAGTCCTAATTCCATTACTAAATTCTAAATTAAATACCCTTTTGATTATACAGAGAGGAAAGAGTGTTATTCTGAACACCTTTAAGTACAGACAATTTTGTAACTTGTTTATGTAAAATTATATGTACGTGTTAGTACCACAGAATATGGATTTAGACAAGGAGATGACTGGTTTTGTTTATTCGTGAAGTCCCATAGTAACTCTCACGACTTTTTGCCTATTATTACGCTGGTGGCAGCAGTTAATCTACTCTAGAATTACTTCTAGACCCTGAGGACTTAGTACCCCAACCCCCTCAGTGTTTACCTGGGCACAAGTTGGTGGAAGACAAGCCCCAAACCCCAGCAGGCACGGCAGTAATATGGCACATACACTTTGCATGCTGGATAACTATGGCAAGAATACAGACACACACTCAGAATATGTAATATGTACTGCTTGTCCACAGCAACCAGTTACATGAAGGTGCCACAATATTGCATTATACATACATTGCTTGTCTTGGTCCGTTGGTCACTGATTACTGGACAGCAGCAGATAATTAAAAAATCAAATTGCAAGCAGTTGCACCATGCCCTGTGAGGACCGCTATTGTGTTGTGGCCATGACATGCTCAATATATTGTACAACATATAGTGTTTGCTTGCTAATTTTCAGTAATATAAGTCCCCTCACAGCCCACTACAATTAGGGAATGATATTGGAGACATTACAACAACAGGCACTGCATCAAATGAACAGGAAATGGATCAGCAGTTCATTGTAACTGTTTGCATACTGCTTAGGTCCACATATATATAAGAATTTTAAAAGAATATTTCTTGTAAAGTATACTGTAATTTTAAACAAAGTGTAAGCTGTTTCACACCTAGTGTCACTACTGTGTATGGACGAAATCACCATAATGGTTAAAGTTTGGCATAACTGTAATATAAATGGGTTTCACCTTAAAATGTTCCCAGTTGACTTTGATTCAAGATTTTAATAATTTTAATAATGTAACAAGGAGTTACTAGTAGATTATTTCAAAATGTCCTGTTAAGGCTAAAACATGTAGTCAGTATACAAATCTTGTAAAGATTTCCCAGAAACAATATAGCTGTAGTGAAAGGAACTTCAAATCATGTCTAGTCTTTTACATTGAATGAAGAGAAAAGAGGCATATGTTTACAAACTAGAAAGAAATGACACTCTGCTTCAGAGGCACTTCTCTGGTATGTTTTGAGCTTAAGTCTGATCAGTAAGAGTGATCATGCTGTATATGTGCCTTTGTGCTGCTGGTAGACATATGTACACTAGACATCCTACAGCAACATGTGGCATGCCCCTTAGGGAAATGCTGGTCCGTTCTAACACTCTCCTTAAAGAAATGGTCTTCCATTAAGTTATACTAAAGTACTTTTTTACAGCCTGTGACAACACCCAGGTCTTTTAGCATTATTGGCTTGCTTCAATGTCCATTGTGCATCGTTTTGGGTTCTGACACCATGTAGTCTTGTAGGTGGATACAAGAGCCTCAGTTCTTTAAGTTCTCACACTGATGTTGATGAAGTTGCAGGTCTAATTGAATGTTTTGCTGTGTTGACTGGTAAACAGTCACTGAACTTAAAGCTTGACCTTGAAGATAAAGGCACTACAATCCATCAGAATATCAGTTAACTTCAGGTACTCCGACTTACGAACAAAATACGTTTTGGAAACCTGGTTGTAAGTCAAATTGGTTGAAGGTGGAAAATATGAAAAGAGGTGGAATATACACCCTCCATTAGGTCAAAGAAATTGAAATAAATAGTCCTTTCTTTGCACAATAATATGAACAGAGTTTCTTCTGTGAAATAAAAAAAAAAGTTTGAAATGAAAATTTAATGACATTCTTATAGTAGTCTGAAATACAATTTTTCTTGAGGAAATTTTGGTCATAACTTGGGAGTGGCTGTATTTACACATTGACGTGGTGTAAAACCACTGAATACTTCGACATTTGTTTCAGAACATCCTTACTGCCTGCATCCAGGTTTAAATAACCCTGAAAATGAGGAAACAAGTACATCCCAAGTTATTTTAAGTTTATTTTCATGGTATTATAATAATAAAAAAACATTCATTCAACCAAAGTGTTTGTATCCACCTCACAGGACTGCACAGTGTCACAGCCCTCAAAACATCCATCTGAGGTGTCACTGTCATGGAAATCTCAAAATCAGCACTACTCCTGTGCCCCTGCCAAGAGAAGTCATGTTTCATTGGTGGCATCAAGAAAGCACTGTACCAAAATCCTGCCACATTTATTCATAGTCCATGTGTGTCTTGTGTCTCGCACTGTTGTCATTCATATTACAGAAGTGGAACACAAGTGGTGCAAGTAAATAGACAGATGTGGTGGAGCACTCACTTTCTTAATACCTTCCTTATGTGACTTCATGGGCTTTTGTTGTGTTTGTGGTTCAGGCTCATTATTAGTGCCCAGTTGGTTGATTGGTTAAGCTTGTTCACTCTTATAAAGATGTGCCTGAACCTTGCCGTATCATTCCCATATATACTTGTAGTTACAAGCGTAATGGGTACTATCGAAACTAGCGCAATTATGACGGCCGACGCAACCGAAGATAAATCTGTGGTTTTCGGTGGTCGTGCAAAACACACAGAAATGACATCGGGTCGGAATGACTTGCTGCTCCGCGCATGCGCATGACTTACGTGGGTGAAAATATGTCCCTGGGCCATCAGGATCCGGTTGGCGGTGTGGCTGCCGGCACGTGCACGCGACTAGTTGAGTGCAAGCATGGCCGAAGTGATGGCGTCATCTGCACAGGATGGTCTGTGATCTGCACGCCTGCAATACGCGGGCCGTCACAGATCATCCAGTATGGGGCCGTGTACCGTCAGATAGCGGCGTAACGCGGGTTCGGGTGGTTTTGCCATGGCTTGGCGCTATGTTATATGCGATGTCACACACCACTTCAATATTAAAAATCATTGTAATATTTTCACTTGATTCACATATTTGAACTTACGTTACTGTGCAATAACAGCCCTTTGGCGACTTCACTGTGTACATACACTGCAGAAAAAGTATGTGATTCCCATGTTACTTTTTCACACACACACATCTCCCTAATCTAACATAACAATCGTTTCTAATATTGTTTATTTTGCAATGAAAGCCCTTTGGCGACTTCACTGTGTACATACACTGATGAAAATGTATGTGATTCCAACGTTATTTTTTCACACACTAGTTTCATGTCAGCTACCGTAGGTACATTTTATCTGAATTAACCACGTTTTGGGGTACAGCACGCATACTACCACCAACATACGCCGACGATCGCAGTACCACACACGGCACAGAGTGGAAATGAGGATACAACCGTCGCGCCACACATGTCAGACGGAGACATCGTTACACTCCTTTTTAATAGTAGAGCTATGAAAGGGACAAATCGTACTGACTCCATGTTGGGTAGATAGAAGTAAGCACCATGGTTTATGTACGGCCAACACCAATCTCAGTTGGTATGATTATCTTCGTGTCTTTTCTATCTATCGTCTGTGGTTCTTCCGCGGCCCTCACACGGGGCTTCCGTACTTAGTGTCACGGAATTGGTAACGCAGATAAATATCGGTGCAGAATTGAGGTACACTTTAGAACAGAGACCAAATCGAATAACTGAAACTCGCTGCCCAACACGTGTGGCGCTGCGATCGTAGGGACGTGTCGTATCGTGTCGTCTGACTAGCTTCGATCGTACTGGCATGCGTGTCGTCTGCTATAGCGTCACCTATTGCTTCATCATTTCCATTACATCACACACCCTCTTCCTCCAATTCAGGTGAGGTAAGGTAGGGTTTT
>Ga0131853_10026785_pt1 | contig 10366 bp, 9 predicted proteins | sample TergutLab28metaG_FD_92764 | JGI IMG/M metagenome (GOLD analysis project Ga0131853, IMG submission 92764) | Labiotermes labralis P1 segment gut microbial communities from Petit-Saut dam, French Guiana - Lab288 P1 (version 2) (version 2) | ecosystem: Host-associated > Arthropoda: Insects >... | reverse complement strand
TATTTAAACTCTTCCACCCTCTCGAAGGTACTATTATCAATCCTCACACTGTGATTTTGTCCTGCATTCTGATCTCGAGACATGACCATGTACTTAGTTTTATCAGCACTTACTTCCAGTCTAGTCCCCTAGTAGCAGCTACTAAAGCTTCTGCGTTTTCCTTTAAAGTATGTATACCTCCTCCCAGTATATTAACATCGTCGGCATAAGCCAGAAGCTGATGTGTACCATTTAGTTTCAAGCCATCCTGGTTTACCCGAACCCTCCTAATGGCGTACTCTAAAGCAAAGTTAAAAAGCATTGGTGAGAGAACGTCTCCTTGTTTCAAACCATTCCTAATAGGGAACCTGTCAGACACATTCTCGCCTACCCGGACTCTGCTATGTGTTTCAGTTACACTCATCTTTATTAAACTTACAAGTTTCCTAGGGATACCAAACTCAATGAGAATTTTATATAAGACCTCCCTCCTAACTGAATCATAAGCTTTCTTGAAGTCTATAAAAAGCTGATGAACTTCTTCATTATATTCCAATTTTTTCTCAAGTATTTGGCGAATGCAGAATATATGATCAATAGTCGACCTGTTGCGTCGAAAGCCACATTGTTGATCCCCGATAATATCCTTCGCATATGTAATTAACCTTGATAGCAGGATGTTGGATAAAAGTTTGTAAGTGGTCGGAAAAAATTGATATGCCTGTATAATTATTACAATCTGTTTTATCCCTCTTCTTATGAATAGGTACTATGATCGACTATCACAAATATTATTTGGAAATGTGAACCGTTGTCTGTAAATTATTCGTATTAATTAATCAATTAATTAATATATTTATTTAACTTTAAAAAATGACAGCCATGGGGAACATTTAACAAAATGTAATTTTTTTCCTTCTCTTTGATCACAATTTATTTCTCCTAATTCATAAGAAATGTACTGCATAAGTTGTCCAGTCTGCTCTGTGTGGACAAAGTGTTTAAGACAGATGCCTTAATTCATGTGACTGACACATCAAGAGCCGACGTGATGAACCCACTCTTCATTCTTGCCCTCACACTGCAGACGACCATTCCCCTGTTGCAGCCCGTTGTCATGTTCTGTTCGGCTTTATTCTCAGTAAGGGAACGATAAAATGACAAACAGCTTCATGCACAGGAGATGGGATAGCAACCAGGGTACACACCGGAAGTTTTGTTGTTCGATTCCCAGAAGGGTCCAAATATTTGTCTCCTCTCCCTATCGTCTAGACCAGGTCCGGGGTTCACCTAGCCAATGAAAATCGGGGTTCTCTCCCTCGGCTAAAACAGCTGGGGCATGAATTTGTCCCGTCCTCTACATCTACTGTTGAGGACAAGAATGAGTGGAGCTATGCCTCTAATCCCCCTATATGTCTTCATGGTGTGGCCAGGAAAATCTTTAACTTTATAGTCATGTGTATTAACAATGGGCAGTAATTTCTCGGTCAAATGAGTATTCCTTATGCTGCCGGAATATGCAACATATGGAATTCCGTTACTGTCGAACATTCAAATTATTTTCTAATATTGAACAAGTCATGTGACGGGCTGGATTTTAGTTGTTTAAGTCAAGCTTTTATGTTTGTAGAACAGAGTATGGACATCCGGTTTCTCATAGAACTCATCTCTCAAGCTGCCAGTACATGTCTATCTTGTTTGCCTACAGTGGGTGTTTGCTGACATAGGCCAACACGAGTTTCGCCGTTACGTAGTATTTTGTACTGGGTTAATTAAAGAAAAAGAAGTGCTTTAATGGTACCACATAACAATATAGCTTGACCGACTGCTTCGAATTAAGACAGTGAGCTGACTATTTACATATCTCATACAATTTTTACTGCGTGCTTGCACAAATACAGGGACATTATTTTTTTCTGCCAATTGTTGTTAGTCACTTCCCGCCAGGCAGTAACCTGTGATTTATACGAGTAGAATTTCGACGTAAAATGAACAACATGTCTGTAGGATGCGAGACGCGTCTGCACGCTGAAGGCAAATTGCTATTATTGCAATTGCAACTATGCCAAAATTATGCAGTGGTTCGTGAGAAAATTCTGTAAAACACGAAATGATCAAAGTCATTCCTCCTTCCTGATCATTGTTTTTCTCTATCATTTCAAACCATCTTTAGCTTGGCTTTTTGAAGTTTCTAAATTACACAAGACCGGTCCCAGTAACCACGATGTCTAAGGCGTAGGTATGCTGCCGCTCGTCTGCTGGGGTTGTGGGTTCGAATCCAACCGGATGCATGGAAGATTTTCTGTTGTGTGTTGTCAGGTACAGATCTCTGCGACGAGCTGATCATTCGTCCAGAGGATTCCTACCGACTGTGGTGCGTCGTTGGGTATGATCTAGAAACCTCGTGAATGAGGCCCACTGGGGGCTGTTGCGACAAGAACAAAACACAAATTACGCACAATTAGACACATACACACACACACATACTCGAGAGGACTCCTCTGGACGAGTGATAAGCTCGTATCAGAGGCCGCTTTCTACTTAACACACTACAAACACAAGAGAGGAACTTCCATGCCCTCAGTGGGATTCGAATTCCTGATCCTAGCAATCAAGCGGCCATAGACCTACACCTTAGATCGTACGGCCACGGGTTCGACTCCGTTTGGTGAAACGGACGTATAATTGGGGTTCGTTCTTCTGAGCGGATAGCTTACGTTTTCATCTTTGCAGTCGTTAAATGAAATCATTTTTTAATAACACGTAACGCACAAAAAATCCAAGTTGAACATCAAAGACTTTTAACACTTGAATTTTTTCTAATAAAGTCAGTATTGTACAGTAATGGTATTTGCATAGCGTCAAGAACATACAACTTCAAATGTCAATGCCACCACGATGCTTACTTCAAAAGAATCTATTTGCGCCTTAAATTGCACTGGCAAAATGGCGAGATAAGTGCAGAAAGCAGAGTTCGTGATGTGGTTTCACGAAAAAGGCACTACCCGCGTGAGCAGAGCCTGTTTTGAGGATAGTCCTTTGATCATTGGAACAGTCACGTTATAGAGAATAGTTATACTTGCAGAAGCAACAGTTCAGGACGCTGGTATATTATTAAATGGGCTGTGAAAAGATTTGAAAGGCATGTTTTTAGCGCGAGAAAATGTAAGAGGTCTATTTGCGAAAAAACTGCCCGCTGCTCCTCAATTTGAAGAAAGAATCAGGAAGTGTTTAAAGTTAAAGTGCCAAAAATTTCAAATTTGCAGTATCTTAAATCACGCAGTCTTGGTAAGGCCTTTTTACTTGTTTCATGCTTTCAGCGGTGTTTCAATAATTGCTGATATCAATAAACCTAAATTCCAATTTCACATATAATAACAAACGTGCTACATATTTTTACTGAAATGATGAAAATTTTCGAGGCATCTGTTACTGTTGTTGTCCAACGTTGTGTCTAGCGATGAAGCCGAAAATTTAATTGGTCTGAAACTTGTAGTCACTATATTGTGTGGTTATGGAACTGGAAGTCACTAGATTATGTGGATATGGAACTGGTAGTCACTACATTGTGTTAATGTGGAACTGGTAGTCAATATATTGTGTGAATGTGGAACTGGAATTCACTACATTGTGTGGTTATGGAACTGGTAGTAACTAAATTTTGCGGATATGGAACTGGTAGTCACTACATTGTGTAGTTATGGGACTGTAGTCACTACATTGTGTGGATATGGCACTGGAAGTCACTACATTGTGTGTATATGAAACTTGTAGTCACTACCGTTTGTGGATATGGAACTGGAAGTCACTGCATTTTGTGGATATGGAACTGGTAGTCACTACATTGTGTGGATATGCATCTGGAAGTCACTACATTCTGTGGTTATGGAACTGGTAGTCACTACATTTTATGGATATGGAACTGGTAGTCACTTCATTTTGTGGATATGGAACTGGTAGTCACAACATTGTGTGGAAATGGAACTGGTAGTCACTACCTTGTGTGGATATGGAACTGGTAGTCAATACATTGTGTGGAAATGGACCTGGTAACCACTACATTTTGTGGATATGGAACTGGTAGTCACTATATTGTGTGGATATGGAACTGATTGTCACAATATTGTGTGGAAATGGAACTTGTAGTCACTACATTTTGTGGATATGGAACTGGTAGTCACTACATTGTGTGGAAATGGACCTGGTAGTCACTACCTTGTGTGGATATGGACCTGCCAGGCACTTACAAAAGATACAGCACGCCAGGTACTGTTAGAAGTTGAATATGAGTCGTATCCTTCAACACGATATGAGTCCCTTTTTCTAAGAAACAGACACTACCTGTCTTAACACTGCAGGGTTGTGCTACATGCCGCGGCGTGCTGAAAACACACTTCACATTTTTCTTTAACTAAGGTGGTGCACCGCTCGGCTTTCATCGGAGTGCAACAGAATTTGTGAACAATCCTCTCCCAACAATCAGATTTGTCAGAGGCAACCATCAACAGGTCTAGGTGGTCCGCGAATCAAACTCTGTTGCACTTCTTAATGAAACGATATATTAATGAGTAACTGCAATCTAATTTTTCCACCTGCAAAGCCCAATAATGTAGACAAAGGCAATATACCCCTTCTGTGAATCTGTTGAGAAACTTTGTCGAAAATTTGAATGACAATTTGTCGTTTTGCCGTTGACAGAAAAATAAATCAAGCTAGTAATGAAAGTTAGTAAGTGACCGTAAAAATGTTGAACACTTTTCATTGCGTTCTGTGACAACATTTCTTGTTAATATCAAATATCTTTCAGTAGCTTTTATTAGTTTAAGGATTTTTCTAATTATTTGTACATTAAGCGTCTTTAAACTATCTTAATTTTATAACAGAAAATTTTTACTTCGTTTTGTTCCACATCTTCATAATCACAAGAAGTTTCTAAATTAAAGATTTATGGATAATAACTGTGTATACAGGATACATAAACCATAAGAATTTCTTTGAATTTTCATCTCAGATTTTAATTTCTGAGCTTGAGGTACTTTTACTTGGTGTTCTATTTCTTGTCGTTGCGCACGTAAGGAATGAACGTAAACTCGGAAGCAAGGTTATGACACCTAACGGGGTTGGATTCCTTATAAGAAAGCTTACAAAAAAGTTGGGTCTTCCTGCTGGAAATAGTGGTAGAATTTTTGTTTTTTAAATGGCGACCATAGTCATAACAATACTTACTTACTTACTTACTCCATGGTGCAGAGTCCTTCTTGAGAAGCTAACTGGTTTGCTTGCTAGTCAAGAAATTCCCCACATTTTACGGAACCCGAAGATTCATTACCGCACTCACAAGCGTCCGCCAACTGTCTCTATCCTGGGTCAGCCCAATCCAGTCCATATACCCACATCCCACTTCCTGGAGGTCCATCCTAATATTATCCACCCATCTACGCCTAGGTTTCCCCAGTGGTTTCCTTCCCTCCGGTTTCCCCAAGAAGACCCTATACACCCCCTCTCCTCACCCATACGCGCCACATGCCCAGCCCATCTCATTCTCCACGATTTTATGACCCGCAAAATATTGGGTGAGGAGTACAAATCATTTAGCTCCTCGTTATGAAATCTCCTCCATTCCCCCGCTACCTCATTCATCCTAGGTCCAAATATTCTCCTCAACACCACATTCTCAAACAGCCTCAGCTTCCTTTCATCCCACAATGTCAACGACCAAGTCTCACACCCATACAAAACAACAGGCAAAATTATAGTTCTTTATATCTTGACCTTTAAATTTTTGGATAGCATCCTGGAAGACAAAAGATTCTGCACTGAATGATAGCAAGCATTTCCTGACCTCAGTCTACACTTTATTTCTTCCCGAATAGAATTTTGATTTGTTAAAGTTATTCCAAAAATATTTAAACTCTTCCACCCTCTCGAAGGTATTATTATCAATCCTCACACTCTGAATTCTTCCTGCATTCTGATCTCGAGACATAACCATGTACTTAGTTTTATCAGCACTAACTTCAAGTCCATTCTCCCTAGTAGCAGCTACTAAAACCTCTGCATTTTCCTTTAGAGTATGTATGCTTCCTCCCAATATATTAACATCATCGGCATAAGCCAGCAGCTGATGTGTACCATTAAGTTTCAAACCATCCTGGTTTACCTGAGCCCTCCTAATGGCGTACTCTAAAGCAAAGTTAAAAAGCATTGGTGAGAGAACGTCTCCTTGTTTCAAACCATTCCTAACAGGGAACCTGTCAGACACATCCTTGCCTACCCGGACTCTGCTATGTTTCAGTCAGACACATCTTTATTAACCTTACAATTTTCCTAGGGATATCAAACTCAATGAGAATCTTATATAAGCCTCCCTCCTAACTGGATCATAAGCTTTCTTGAAGTCTATAGTGATGATAAACTTCTTCATTTTATTCCCATTTTTTATCAAGTATTTGGCGAATGCAGAATATATGATCAATAGTCGGCCTGTTGCGTCGAAAGCCACATTGATGATCCCCGAAGATTTCCTTCGCATATGGAATTAACCTTGATAGCAGGATGTTGGATAAAATTTTGTAAGTGGCTGGCGAAAGTGATATGCCTCTATAATTATAACAATCGGTTTTATCCCCCTTCTTATGAATAGGTACTATGATCGACTCCTTCCACTCTTTAGGCAGTGTCTCCTTCTTCCAAATGGAAGTAATAAGTTTATGAATCTCCAAGCAAATAGTTCTACTCCCTGCTTTAATCAATTCTGCCGGTATTTGATCAATACCCGGCGATTTGTGACTTTTAAATTGTCGATAGCCAGCTCAACCTCAGAGGCACTTGGCTCAGGTACTAGTGGTTCTGCTGTGTGTATTTCTGCCTGCCCAACATCCTTAACCACATGCACGTTGAATAGTTGGGAGAAATAGTTCCTCCACCTAGCCACAATACTGTGGGTGTCTGCCACCAAGTCACCTTTCTCATCCTTTACAATATTACATCTAGGTTCTTACTCCTTCTTAAAGTCATTGATGTCCCTATACAAGTCCCTAGTGATTTGGATCTTACTGTTAGTTTCAAGTTCCTCAATTTTAGCTCTAATATATGCCTTCTTTTTTTCCTTAAATATCTACTAACTTTACGTCTTACATTGTTCAGAATATCTACATTGCTTTGGCTTGGATCCTGTATCCACTGAATTTTAGCCTTTGATCCAAAAAACCTAAACATTCTTCATCAAACCAGGGTTTAATTTGCTTCAATTCATCCAAACCCAGACTCTCTTTCGCTGAGGTTTGGATGTTCTCTTTAACGTTCTCCCAAGTCCTATTTACGTCCTCGTCATCGTTCAAGTTCTCCAAAGCTGCAAACTTATTTATAATCTCAATCTGATACTGTTCCCTAACTTCTGACTCATTAAGCTTCTTCAAGTTAAATCTTTGCCTATCAAACCTCTGTGCTGCCTGTTTACCCACTACTAATCTTTCCCTAGCCTTTTCAATCACCAGATAGTGATCTGTATCACAGTCAGCTCCCCTAAAACTTCGCTAATCCAGTACACTCGAATGCCATCTCCTATCTATCAATACGTGGTCAATCAGGTTGTTAGTCTTACCATCAGGGGAGTTCCAGATGTATTTATGAATGTTCCGGTGAGGGAACTTCGTGCTCTTAAACACCAGATTTTTTTATGTGGCGAAGTTAACTAGCCAAACCCCATTATCATTACTATCCTGATGGAGACTCTCCTGTCCAATTGTTGGCTTGAAAATATTCTCTCTCTCCACTTTTGCATTAAAGTCTCCTAGTAACATTTTCATATGATATTTCGGGAAGTGATCGAACACCTGCTCTAATAGCCTGAGGATGTGTTTCCAGGCCCTAAGGAACTGTGTTATTTTTCCCAAGGTCCCAAGGAAGTGTGTGATGACTTAAAACGTCACCATTCCGAGCTGAAACCCTCCCCTCTGGACCACAGCGGCAATTCGGACCATCACACCGGTCGCCTGGGAACTGCCTCACTGTGTGAGCCACCCCCGGGACTTCCCCCACAGCAGACAGGACAACAGCAGCAACAGCAGCAGGGTCTGGCGCCGGGCCCTGCTTCCGACTCGGAAAAACCGGCGAAACAGAAGCGACATCGGACTCGCTTTACGCCAGCACAATTGAACGAACTGGAGCGTTGCTTCTCCAAGACTCATTATCCGGATATTTTCATGAGAGAGGAGATCGCCATGAGAATTGGTCTCACAGAGTCCAGGGTTCAGGTGAGTTGCCAAAAGCTTTCCAGTATTTCGTTGTTTGTTTGCTTGTTTCGTAATGCCTCGAATGATTTTGATTGACTTCAGTAAATCTGGCTTTCGGAATTCAGTCGTCTTATCGAATTTCGTCGAACATTGCCGACGCCATCTTAACAGTAAATAATGCGGAAATTGCCCTGGCATTGATCAGTTCAATCAGTCATCTCAAGTTGTCTTGGTGTACCGGACCTCTTTTGGCTGTTGATCGTATCGTGACCTACAGAGAAGAATGCTTTTGTACTTACTCGCTGAACAGAAGCTCGGCCAAACGACAGGAAATATTTTGCGATTCAGACAACGTGCTCATCTGCCTGGTTGTCGGGTGAAGCAGATCATGATTACGCACTGGTTTACAAGCTATATGTACCGGTGACGTCAACTTCACGAACAGTAGAGTCTGTTTCTTTTCTTGTGCGGGAGTAACGAAAGTAGTTTCCCAGTTTAAGCACATTTTTAGGCCCATGCTTTTCTGCCTTCACTTTCAGGACAGGGTCCATTGATTGACCCAAGCGACCTTCCAAGGTAAATAAGCCAAGATATGGGAAATTAAATCAATAGATGACAATCATATTATTTGAGAAATTTTTGCTTTTGGAACAGAGAGCTTTCACTTGATATTTTCTCCAATCTTCTGGAAAACCTTTGAAAATATGAAGACGTTATTTCTCTGCTGTGCATGATTCTTTTGTCTACTACGCAAAATGACACCAGTTCGGGAATCTTGTCTTGTATTAGGGCACTAAGTTACATAATTCTGTTGTTCATAGGGATGTACGTGTGACAATACTTAATGTAAGGTCTGTTGTTTCTGAGGATTATTCAATTACTTTTATATTCGGGTGACTGACGCTATTCACCGTCGATCCGTGCCGTCTAAGGCGTAGGCTGCAGCCACTTGTTTGCTGGGATCGCGGGTTCAGATCTCACTGAAGGCGTCGAGTTTCGTCTCTTGTGTTTGTTTTGTGTAGTACAGATACTGGCCTGTGCGAAAAGCTGATCGCTTGTTTAAAGGAATCCTACAGAGCGCGTCTGTCTAATTGTGTAATTTAGGAACCTCCATGCAGGAGACCTGGTCTCGATTTGGGATGTTGTCATGGGGGGGGGGGAAGTATCGTAATATATCTTGAACAGACTGCTGTCTTTTTAAGGCCCAAGTAAAGACGTGCGTATTTTGGATTCGTGCCGTGGTAAAGAAATACCATCTTGGCTAAAAATAAATTTGTAAATATCATCTCAAATTAAATTATGTGGTTTTATTAGTCCTAAACGCAAATTATGAGTGCTTTTGTCTATCGTCAAAACTGATTATCAGTAGAATATCACGTTTGGTTAGTTAAATTCACGTTTTATTTAAGCCCTTTGTTACACGGCAAGTTCTCTAACGCATTTCAGGTTGTGATATTCTTCACAACGTCTCTCTTCCTGGGCTGCAGTTATTTAAACCCCAGCGCCATTAAAGCGTAAAAGGAAGCTGGTTATTAGGCACCTCTCGTAAAATTGTTAAAAGCGACTACTAGCTTCCTCATGTCTGTCCGTCTGTCCTTCCGCCCGAAACAACTCGACTTCCACTGGACGAATCTTCATGAAATTTGATGTTTGAAAACGATTCGAAAATTTTGCGACAAATACACTTATTTCAAGCTTTATTAAAACGTAACAACACTAATTGCTACTTTACGTGAAGGCCAATATACGCTTATGATTCTTTCTCGCTAATTTCTTCTTAGAATGAGAAACGTTTCCGACAAAATTTGTGGAGAAAATGGAAACTCATGTTTTATGTTCAATAGCTTTTTCCAAAAATCGTACCGTTTGTGACGTAATGTGGAAAAATATGGTAGAACCGCGAAGGCCACAGATGACAATACGACACGGTACATGCGCATGGCATGTTGGATAAATAAGGAAACAAACAAAAACTAAGATTTTGTTGAATAAAGATAGAAAAACTTGATGTCACTTGCTTTATTATTTAAATTATTTAATGCTCAACATGTTTCGGATGTTAGTACATCCATCCTCAGGAGCTTGCGACTTATTTGTTGAGTTATTTCATGGGTTGTATTGCTCTGCTTCGATGTGTGTTGGTGTTACGTTGT
>Ga0131853_10026784_pt1 | contig 10366 bp, 8 predicted proteins | sample TergutLab28metaG_FD_92764 | JGI IMG/M metagenome (GOLD analysis project Ga0131853, IMG submission 92764) | Labiotermes labralis P1 segment gut microbial communities from Petit-Saut dam, French Guiana - Lab288 P1 (version 2) (version 2) | ecosystem: Host-associated > Arthropoda: Insects >... | reverse complement strand
CTACGGGGAAAGGGAGTTGAGGGTGCTCATCGAGGACGGCCCGGCGGCGGGCGGCCGGCGGAAGGAGCGGGCGCGCGGCCATCGACCGAGCGTGCGGGGAGCACGGTTCGGCATCGCCGGGATGCGCGAGCGGGTGGCACCGCTGGACCGGCGGTGCGCGGCCGGGCCGCCGCCGGCGAGCGGGTTCCGCGTCGGGACCTGGCTACCGGTACCGGCGAACGAGGCGGTCGGCGCCGGGTCCGCGGCGGCGGAAGCAACGGCGCAAGGGGCAGTCGAGTCCTGGCTACCGGTACCGACGGACGGATTCCGCGTCGACACCTCGCTACCGCGGCCGACGAACGAGGCGGCCGGGCCCGCGGAGGCGGAAGCAGCAGCGGGCCGGGGGGCAGTCGACACCTCGCTGCCGCGGCCGGCGGACGGATTCCGCGTCGACACCTCGCTACCGGTACCGACAGACCAGGCGGTCGAGGCCGGGCCCGCACCGGCGGAAGCAGCGGCGCAAGGGACAGCCGGGGCCCGGCTGCCGCTGCCGGCGGACGAAGCGGTCGGGGCCGGGTCCGCGGCGGCGGAAGCTGCGGCGCAAGGAGCATCGCAAGCAGCATCGGACGGCTCGGCGTCCGGAACGGGACGGGGCTTCGCGGCAGCGGAACCGCAGGGGCCGGCGTCGTGACGATCCGCGTCGTCCTCGCCGACGACCAGCCGCTGGTGCGGACGGGCCTGCGCGTCCTGATCGCCGGCGCACCGGACATCGAGGTGGCCGGGGAGGCCGGGACCGGGCGCGAGGCCGTGACCCTGACCCGCGAGACCCGCCCGGACGTGGTCCTGATGGACCTCCGCCTGCCCGATCTCGACGGGATCGAGGCGACCCGCATCATCACCGCGGGCCCGGACACCGCCTCGGCCCGCGTGCTCGTCCTCACCACCTTCGACGACGACGGCCACGTCTACGCGGCGCTGCGGGCGGGGGCCAGCGGCTTCCTCGTCACGGACATGGCCATCGACGCCATCCTCACCGCGATCCGGGTGGTCGCGGCGGGCGACGCGCTCATCACGCCGTCCGTGACCCGCCGTCTCGTCGCGGGCTTCGCGGTCCGCCCCGCCCCGGCAGCCGCCCGCAGCCTGAACGGCGTCGTCAGCGAGCAGGAACGCGAGGTCCTCACCCTGGTCGGCCGCGGCCTGTCCGACGGTGAGATCGCGGCCGGGCTGGGCATCAGCGCCGCCACGGCCAAGGCCCACGTCGCCCGCCTCTTGACCAAGCTCGGCGCCCGCGACCGCGTCCACCTGGTGATCACGGCCTACGAAGCCGGGCTGGTCAGCCCGCCCACCTGACCTCTCCCCTCCGGCCGCGGGCCCCGCCGAGCCAGCCGGGGGCTTGGCCGACACACCCGTTCGGCGGATGTTATGACCTATTGATTGAGCTATGCGGTGTTCTGTGGCCTATGTCCATTGCAACCGCTCCTTCCAGTGACACCTCCGGTGGCAGACGTCGCAGGGCGCTGGCCCGTGTGACGCTCGGTGCGACCTCGGCCTGCGCCCTCGCGGCGGCGTGCTTCGTCGCGGTCAGCCCGGGCGACGCGCACGCCGCGGGCGAGGTCGCCACCAGCACCCTCGCCGACCTGACCATCTCCTCCGCGCCCGCCCTGGGGCTCGACGCCTTCCACGGCACGTTCGGGACCGCGGCGTCGGCCGCCGACGCAGGCCTGGACAACGGGGACTTCTCCGACCCGTCCGGGCTGCAGGACCATCTGACCGTCGAGGGCGCCCTCACCGCCAAGACCGACGCCGAGCCCTCGAAGAACTACGCGCAGGCGCAGGCCGCCGGGTTCACGCTGGCCCTCACCCGGCCGGACTTCCTCAGCATCGGCTCGCTCGACTCCTACGTGGAGTGCGTCCCGCCGCCCGTGGGCCCGTTGGCGCTGGCCTACGCGCACACCGACTCCGACGACATCGACGTGGTCGGCCACCTGGTACCCGAAGGGACCACGCAACTGGACGTCACCGGCGAGGAGTTGGGGCTGGCCGGCACGATCCGCAGCGCCACCCTCACGGTCACCTACGACCGCTTCGAGGACCCGGCGGGCGGCGTGTACCAGCCGGTGGGCAGCGCCCGGGCCGGCCTCGACGTCACCATCACCGGCACGTTCACCGGCACGGACGGCGACGTCGTGTACGACGGCCCGCTCACCCATGTCGAACTCGGCCACGTGGCCGTGACGTGCGAGGGCGCCGCGCCCACGACCGGCCCGAACACCACGCCGCCCACCACCGGGCCGACGACCGAGCCCCCGACCACCAGCCCCACGACGGAGCCTCCGACCACCGGCCCGACGACGGAACCGCCGACCACAGAGCCGACGACCGAGCCGCCGACGACGAGCCCGACAACGGAGCCCCCCACCACCGGGCCCACCACACAGCCCCCCACCACGAGCCCGACAACGGAACCTCCCACCACCGGGCCCACGACGCAGCCTCCGACCACCGGGCCCACGCCCACGGACAGTTGCCCGCCCACGGACGAGCCCGGCACGTCGCCGAGCCCGATGGACAGCGACTGGCACAGCTGACCCGTGCCCGCGGCGGCCGGGCGGCGGTCCGGCCGGCGCGGCGCCGCTCGCGCGGGCCGTAACGCCGCTGATCGGCAGGGTGGTACGGCCCGCGCAGGTGCGCGGCCCGCCGCGACGTTCCGTGCGCGACGTATTGACGACCTACTGACCGGTCAGTAAGTTCCGCGCAGCGTCGAGGCATTGCTCCAGCGCAGGACCGCGCTGGACGACGCCCCCCACGTCTGACGTCAAGGGAGATTCAGATGTCGTTGCGCGCTCTCGTCCGCGGCCTCGCGGCGGTCGCCGCCGCGGGAACCGCGGCCCTCGGGTTGACCGCACCGTCCGCCCATGCCTCAAGTCCCGTGCCGTACGTGGCACTCGGCGACAGCTACAGCGCCGGTTCCGGCATCCTGCCGCTGGACCCGAACGCCTCGCTGCTGTGCGCCCGTTCGACGGCGAACTACCCGCATGTGCTGGCCGCGCGCACCGGCGCGCAGCTCACCGACGTGACGTGCGGCGGCGCGCAGACCAAGGACTTCGCGGGGTCGCAGTACCAGGGAGTCGCGCCGCAGCTCGACGCGCTGAGCGGCAGCACCAAGCTCGTGACGATGACCATCGGCGGCAACGACAACAACACGTTCATCGACGCGATCCTGGCGTGCGGCACGGCCGGCGCCGCGACGCTCGGGTTCGGCCACCCCTGCCAGAGCCTGTACGGCAGCAGCTTCGACGACACCATCGACTCCAGCACCTACCCCGCGCTGGTGGGCGCGCTCGCCGCGGTGCGGGCCAAGGCGCCCAACGCGCGGGTGGCGATCCTGGGTTACCCCTGGATCCTGCCGGCCTCGTTCGACCCGACGTGCTTCGCGAAGATGCCGATCGCCTCCGGTGACGTGCCGTACCTGCGGGATCTGCAGACGCATCTGAACTCGGCGGTGGCGCGGGCCGCCGCGGCGACCGGCGCCACCTACGTGGACCTGTCCGCGGCCTCCGAAGGGCACGACGCGTGCGCGGCCTCCGGCACCCGCTGGATCGAACCCGTGCTGTTCGGCACCAACTTCGTCCCGGTGCACCCCAACGCGCTGGGCGAGTCGAAGATGGCCGACCGGACCGCCGCCGCGCTGGGCCTGTGAGGTGCGCGGGGCCGCGGCCGCGGACGGGTCGGTGACGCCGCCCGGCCGGTGACCGCGACACCGATTCCCCGACACCGGTTCTTCACCAGCCAACAGCAGTGCCCCGCCGTCGCGTTGACGGCGGGGCACCTCGGTGTCACGGGAGCGGCCGGATCGGCCGCCGAACTCCCGTGTCAGCCTTCGAGCTTGCTGATGTCGCGCACCGCGCCCTTGTCCGCGCTGGTGGCCATCGCCGCGTAGGCGCGCAGGGCCGTGGAGACCTTGCGTTCGCGGGACCTCGGCGCGTAGACGCCGCCGAGCGCGTCCCGGCGGGCGGCCAACTCCTCGTCGGAGACCAGGAGTTCCATGGACCGGGACGGGATGTCGATACGGATCCGGTCGCCGTCCTGGACCAGGGCGATCGTGCCGCCGGAGGCCGCCTCGGGCGAGGCGTGGCCGATCGACAGGCCCGACGTACCGCCGGAGAAGCGGCCGTCGGTGATCAGCGCGCAGGACTTCCCGAGACCGCGGCCCTTCAGGTACGAGGTCGGGTAGAGCATCTCCTGCATGCCGGGGCCGCCGCGCGGGCCCTCGTAGCGGATGACGACGACGTCGCCCGGGGTGATCTCCTTGCGGAGGATCTTCTCGACGGCCTCCTCCTGGGACTCGCAGACCACCGCCGGACCTTCGAACGTCCAGATGGACTCGTCGACGCCCGCGGTCTTCACGACCGCGCCGTCCACGGCGAGGTTGCCGCGCAGCACCGCGAGGCCGCCGTCCTTGGAGTAGGCGTGCTCGACGTCGCGGATGCAGCCGCCGGCCGCGTCGGTGTCCAGCGACTCCCATCGCTCGGACTGCGAGAACGCCTCGGCCGAGCGGACGCAGCCGGGGGCCGCGTGCCACAGCTCGACGGCCTCGGGCGACGCGGTGCCGCCGCGCACGTCCCAGGTCTCCAGCCACTCCTTGATCGAGCGGGAGTGGACGGTGTGCACGTCCTCGTTGAGCAGCCCGCCGCGGTACAGCTCGCCGAGGATGGCCGGGATGCCGCCGGCCCGGTGCACGTCCTCCATGTAGTAGGTGCCGCCGGGCGCCACGTTGGGGGCGACCTTGGCCAGGCACGGGACGCGGCGCGAGACCTCGTCCATCTCGCTGAGGCCGTAGGCGACCTCGGCCTCCTGGGCGGCGGCCAGCAGGTGCAGGATCGTGTTGGTCGAGCCGCCCATCGAGATGTCCAGCGCCATGGCGTTCTCGAACGCGGCCGGGGTGGCGATGGCGCGCGGCAGCACCGACGCGTCGTCGTCCTCGTAGTAGCGCCGGGCCAGGTCCACGACGGTCCGGCCGGCGTTCTCGTACAGCGCCTTGCGGGCGGTGTGGGTGGCCAGCACCGAGCCGTTGCCGGGCAGCGCCAGGCCGATCGCCTCGGTCAGGCAGTTCATCGAGTTGGCGGTGAACATGCCGGAACACGAGCCGCAGGTCGGGCAGGCGTTCTCCTCGATGCGCAGGATGTCCTCGTCGGACACGCTCTCGTTGACCGCGTCGGAGATCGCGTTGATGAGGTCGAGCTTGCGGACCGTGCCGTCGACCAGGGTGGCCCGGCCGGCCTCCATCGGGCCGCCGGAGACGAAGACCGTGGGGATGTTGAGGCGCAGGGCGGCCATCAGCATGCCCGGGGTGATCTTGTCGCAGTTGGAGATGCAGATCAGCGCGTCGGCGCAGTGCGCCTCGACCATGTACTCGACCGAGTCGGCGATCAGGTCGCGGGAGGGCAGCGAGTAGAGCATGCCGCCGTGGCCCATGGCGATGCCGTCGTCGACGGCGATCGTGTTGAACTCGCGGGGCACCGCGCCGGCCGCCTTGATCGCCTCGGAGACGATCCGCCCGACGGGCTGGAGGTGCGTGTGGCCGGGTACGAACTCGGTGAAGCTGTTGGCGACCGCGACGATCGGCTTGCCGATGTCGGCGTTGGCGACGCCGGAGGCGCGCATCAGCGCGCGGGCTCCCGCCATGTTGCGGCCGTGGGTGACCGTACGTGACCTCAGCTCGGGCACGGTGTCCACTCCCTAGGGTTCACTCAAGTGCGTACGAGTAGGCGGTGCTCCGCCTGGGCTCCGAGGGTACGCCCGCGGCCCAGGATCCGGACGACGCGTCCGGATCGCGGGACCGCCGTGCCGCGCCGCTTCCTGCCCCTGCCGCCGTTCCCAGCCGCTCCCGGCCCCTGCGGCCGGCCCCCGGGCAAGGGCCCGCGCCCGGGCCGTCAGGGGGCTCCGGTCAGCGGCGTCCCGCGCCCGCGGCGGCCGCCAGGTGCAGCCGGGTGAAGGCCAGCGCCTCGGCCAGGTCGGCCTCGCGTTCGGCCGCGGACATCGCGCGCCGGGTGTTGACCTCGACCACGATGTGGCCGTCGAAGCCGGTGGTCGCCAGCGACTCCAGGAGCTCGGCGCAGGGCTGCCCGCCGCGCCCCGGCACCAGGTGCTCGTCCTTCGCCGAGCCGCTGCCGTCGGCGAGGTGGACGTGGGCCAGCCGGTCGCCCATCCGCTCGACCATCGCCAGCGCCCCGGTCCGCGAGGTGGCCGCGTGCGACAGGTCCACGGTGAAGTGCCGGTAGTCCTCCTTGGTCACGTCCCAGTCCGGGGCGTAGGCGAGCATCTCGCGGTCCCGGTACCGCCAGGGGTACATGTTCTCCACCGCGAACCGCACGTCCGTCTCGCCGGCCATCCGCCAGATACCGCGGACGAAGTCCCGGGCGTAGGCGCGCTGCCAGCGGAACGGCGGGTGCACCACCACCGTGGTCGCGCCCAGCCGCTCGGCGGCCCGCCGGGCCCGCTGGAGCTTCACCCAGGGGTCGGTGGACCACACCCGCTGCGTGATCAGCAGGCAGGGCGCGTGCACCGCGAGCACCGGGATGCCGTGGTACTCCGACAGCCGGCGCAGCGCGTCCACGTCCTGGCTGACCGGGTCGGTCCACACCATGACCTCGACGCCGTCGTAGCCCAGGCGCGCGGCCACCTCGAACGCGGTGGCCGTGGACTCCGGGTAGACCGAGGCCGTGGACAGCGCGACCCTGGCGCCCGGCAGCGCCACGGGCCGGCCGGTTCGGCTCGCGGCACGATGCGCCTGGGGGTCCACGGGTTCAGCCACGGGAGCTAGCGTACGGCCGACACGCAGCGTGCCCGCGCTGTCACCCGCGCCACGGCGCCAGGGTGGTCCCGGCGCCACCCCCACGGGTCCGGGAGCCGGGGGTGGCGGGCGGCGCGGTGTGCCCGGCGCCGCCGGTGTCCGCGGCCATCACGTCGAGCTTGCGCAGGATCACACCCTCGCGCAGCGCCCACGGGCACATCTCCAGCTCGGCCAGCCCGTACAGGTCCATCGCGCCCTCCGCGACGAGCGCGCCGGCCAGCAGCTGGCGGGCCCGGCCCGCCGAGACGCCGGGCAGCTCGGCGCGCTTGGCCGTGGTCATCGCGGCCAGCCTCGGCACCCACTCCTCCAGCGCCGCGCGGCGCAGCGTCCGCTGCACGTACAGGCCCTCCGCGCTGCGCGCGGCGCCCGCGATCCGGGCCAGCTGCCGGAACGTCTTGGAGGTGCCCACCGCCAGGTCGGGCCGGCCCAGCCGGGCGAACTCCGCGACCGTGCGGGCGATTTCGGCCCGCACATGGCGGCGCAGGGTACGGACGTCGCCGGCCGACGGCGGGTCGTCGGGCAGCCAGCCGCTCGTCAGCCGGCCGGCGCCCAGCGGCAGCGACACCGCCGTGTCCGGGTACTCGTCCATGCCGTAGCCGATCTCCAGCGAGCCGCCGCCGATGTCCAGCACCAGCAGCCGGCCCGCCGACCAGCCGAACCAGCGGCGCACCGCGAGGAACGTCAGCCGCGACTCGTCCTCGCCGGACAGCACGGTGAGCCCGACCCCGGTCTCCCGCTCGACCCGGGCCAGCACCGCCTCGCCGTTGACCGCCTCGCGCACCGCGGAGGTGGCGAACGGCAGCACGTCCTCCACGCCCTTGTCCTCGGCGACCCGCATCGCGTCCGCGACGGTGTGGACCAGCTGGTCCACCCCCGACTCGCTGATCGCGCCCTGCTCGTCCAACAGCTCGGCCAGGCGCAGTTCCGCCTTGTGCGAGTAGGCCGGCAGCGGGCGCGCGCCCGGGTGCGCGTCCACCACCAGCAGGTGGACAGTGTTGGATCCCACGTCGAGCACTCCGAGTCGCATGGGGTGACGCTAGCGCCCCCGACCCTCATCACGCGCGGGCGGGTTGCGGCATTACGCGCATTCCGGTCTTACGCTTGGGCGCGTGGCGAAGGTGAAGGGCCGCACGACCGGCCGTGACGAGACAGCACTGGACTTCCCCCGGGCCTGGGTGGAGTTCGTCGACCCTGCCGACGAGGAGCAGGTGTTCCGCTGTGACCTGACGTGGCTCACGTCGCGCTGGACCTGTGTCTTCGGTCACGGCTGCCAGGGCATCGTGGCCGGCCGGGCCGGCGACGGCTGCTGCTCGCTGGGCGCGCACTTCTCGGACGACGACGACGAGAAGCGGGTCGCCGGCTACGTGGCGCGGCTCACCCCCGACATGTGGCAGTTCCACGACCTGGGCACCGGCGGCGACGGCTACTGGGCCGAGGAGAACGAGGACGGCGAACGGCAGACCCGCGTCGTGGACGGCGCGTGCATCTTCTCCAACCGGGCCGGTTTCCACGGCGGCCAGGGCTGCGCGCTGCACGCGCTCGCCCTCCGCGACGGCCGCGAGCCGCTGGAGACCAAGCCCGACGTGTGCTGGCAGCTGCCGATCCGCCGCACGTTCGACTGGGTCGACCGGCCCGACGACACCCGCGTGCTGGTCGTCTCCATCGGGGAGTACGACCGCAGGGGCTGGGGGCCGGGCGGGCACGACCTGCACTGGTGGTGCACCTCGGCGACGTCGGCGCACGGCGGCGGTGAGCCGGTGTACGTCTCGTACCGGGCGGAGCTGACCGAGCTGATGGGGGCCGAGGCGTACGAGGTGCTGGTCGGGATGTGCGAGGCGCGGCTGGCCGCGGCCCTGCCGCTGGTGGCCCCGCACCCGGCCGACCCCGCGTAGCCCGCGGTCCGCGGCCCCGCGCGCTCAGGCGGGCGCGGGGCTGCGGACCGGCGTGAGCAGGGCGAGAACGGCGATCAGCAGGCAGCAGGAGCCGGCGACCAGGCAGGCCCACGCGGTGCCGTAGTGCTGGGCGGCCCAGGTGAGGACGGCCGCGCCGGCGGGGGCCGCCGAGTAGTGGATGGTCCAGTGCGCGGACGTGACGCGGCCCAGCAGGTGTTCCGGGGTGACTTCCTGGCGCAGGGACATCGAGCAGGTGCCGGCCACGCTGACGCAGCCGAGGAACAGGGCGGTCAGGGCGGCCGTGGCCGCGACGCCGCCCGCCGAGCCGACGGCGGCCAGCGCCAGCCCGCACAGGGCGACACCGCCGATCCAGGCCGCGCCGAAGCCCAGCGCGCGGCGGATCGTCGCGACGGACAGCGCGCCCACGACCGTGCCCAGGGCGCCGATGGCGAAGACCGTGCCGACCGCGCCGTCGCCCTGCCCCAGGTCGTGCTTGACGTGGTAGACGATCAGGTCGTTCAGCCCCAGGGTCAGGAAGCTGAAGACCGACAGCAGCACGGTCAGGGTGCGCAGCACCGGATGCCGGGCGAGGAACGCCGCACCGGCCGCCAACTCCCGCCAGACGCCGACGCGTTCGGGTGCCTCCTCGCCCTCGGCCGGCTGGCCGGCCCGGAGCGGGCCGCGGAACCGGACCAGGCTGAGGCACGCGGCGGAGACCGCGAAGCTCGCCGCGTCCACGCCGACCGCGGCGGCCGCGCCGAACCAGGCGACCACCACCCCCGCGCACAGCGGGCCGACGACCCCGGCCGCGGCGGCGGTCGCGTTCAGCCGGCCGTTGGCCTGCGTGATGCGGTCCGCCGGCACCAGTGACCGCACGGCGGTGACGTAGGTCACCGAGAACAGCATCCCGACCGCCTCCGCCAGCGGCAGGACCACGTAGAGCAGCCAGATCTGCGGGCCCGCGGCCCACGCGAGCGGGATGAGCGCGTACAGCACCATGCGGACCAGGTCGGTGGCGATGAGCAGCTTCCTGCGGTCCAGCCGGTCCACCACGACGCCGGCGAACACCCCGGCCACGACCGACGCCGCACCGCCCACCGCGGTCAGCAGCCCCATCCGCGCCACGGATCCGGTCGCGTGCAGCACGAGCAGCGGCAGCGCGATCAGCGCGAAGGAGTCCCCCACGACGGACAGCGTCTGTGCGACCCAGAAAGCCCCGAAGTCCTTGCGCCCGCCACCCTCACCCATCCCGCGACCCTAACCACCACCCGACACCCCCCGCCTCCCCATTTCTGTCCCCGCGCCAGAGCTCCGGCCCCACCCGCCCGAGGCCCGCGCGACCCACAGGGGCGCGAGGAACTGCGCGACCAGCCACCACGACCCCGCACCCGGCAACGCAGGCCCGGGGGCAGCCCGGACCCCCCCAGGGGCGCGAGGAACTGCGCGACCAGGCGGGACGAAACCCGCACACGGCAGAACACACCCGGGGGCACCCCGGTTGCCGAAGGGGCGCGGGGAACGGCGCGACCAGCCAAGCCGAGACCAGCAGACGGCAACGCAGCCCCGGGGCAGCCCGGAACCCCACCCCGGAGGGTGGCCCGCAGCCACGAGCTGGGCCCAGCGACCTCGCCGCGCTCGCCCG
>Ga0131853_10026782_pt1 | contig 10366 bp, 11 predicted proteins | sample TergutLab28metaG_FD_92764 | JGI IMG/M metagenome (GOLD analysis project Ga0131853, IMG submission 92764) | Labiotermes labralis P1 segment gut microbial communities from Petit-Saut dam, French Guiana - Lab288 P1 (version 2) (version 2) | ecosystem: Host-associated > Arthropoda: Insects >... | reverse complement strand
GGCCGCCCGCGAGCTAAACGTAACTATCCCAGATGAATTACTAATGCGTGTAATAGGCCTAAACCGCGACCTATGCAAGGTCTACATACTAGAGGCCCTAGGTAAAGACTTTGACTTTGATGCAGCCCTAGCAATAATACACCAAGATGTAGACCACCATTTCAAGAACCATGGAGTGCCGCTAAAACCAGGGCTCATCCAATTATTGGACAAACTGGACGAAATGGGCGTAAAAAAAGCCGTGGCAACATCCACAGCTTACGAAAGGGCAAACCATAAACTTAAAATGGCCAATATAGCACACCGTTTCAACACCATAATAGGCGGCGACATGGTAGCACACAGCAAACCAGCTCCTGATATCTTCCTTAAAGCGGCCCAGGCCTGCAACACACCCCCCAACGACTGCCTTGTACTGGAAGACTCCAACCCAGGGGCAGAAGGCGCTTACCGTGCAGGTATGCGTGTGATAGTTGTGCCTGACCTTGTTCCGCCATCAGATATTACTCAAAAGCAGGCCTTTGCCATATGCAAGAGCCTTTACGATGTATGCAATCTTATTTAACTAACCCTAAACCCTCCAGCGCAGCTAAGGCCGCATTCTGCTCGGCATCTTTTTTGCTATGCCCACTTCCTGTGCCAAGCATTTTTCCCTGATGAGAAACCGTTGCAGTAAACACTTTATTATGAGAGGGGCCGCTATCGTCAATAATGTTATACACAGCCGTTTCTCGTGTATTCTTTTGCAGTATCTCTTGCAATACAGATTTATAATCCCTAGGCGGCGCAACTATCGTATCCACTAAAGGCGCAAACAACCTATGAATCAACGCCTCAGCGGCGTCATACCCGCCATCTAAATATACCGCCCCAAACAGCGCCTCCATAGCATCTGACAATATAGAAGCTTGCTGGCGCCCTCCCGTCTGGTCTGCACCAACCCCCATCAACAATGCGCTGCCCAACCCAAGCTCCTGAGCAATCCCAGCAAGGCTGGGTTCACACACCAACCCTGCCCTACGCTGGGTAAGCTTCCCTTCCGGCAGATTTGGGTATCGGTGGTACAGCAAACTGCTTATGCAAACTTCCAGCACAGCATCCCCAAGAAATTCTAACCGCTCATTAGAGTCGTCACCTTTAAGCCCCTCTTCATGTACATAAGATGAGTGAGTCATAGCTCTACGCAATAAAATAGGCGCGTTGAACGTATAGCCCAACCGCGCCTGTAAATCAGTAAAAATATCCATTAGCTTAGTGCTGCTTTAACATGCCGGGCGGCATCGCCCACTGTACGTATTTTATCGGCATCTTCATTGGCAAATTCCATGCCAAAGATATCTTCCAACTCCGATATTATCTGAAAGATATCTAGCGAATCTGCATTAAGGTCATCTTGAAATGAAGTATCCGGCGTGATGCTATTTTTATCAACGCCCATTTGCTCGGCAATTACGTCTCTAATTTTTTCAAATTCCATTACTACACTCCTATCTATTTTTCTCAAAATCAATACACTTCAATATCGCGTTCTTCATGGCAAAAGCGTCAGAACTGCCATGGGCCTTAACTACCAAAGATTTAAGCCCCAAAAAAGGCGCACCGCCAACTTCACGATAGTCGAAGCGTTTTTTCAAATTGCGGAAAGCACCTTTGGACATTAACGCCCCAACCTTGGATATAGCAGAAGACATTAATTCCTCTTTTATCATACCCATCATAGTTTGAGCCATGCCTTCCATAAATTTCAGCACAATGTTACCAACAAACCCATCACATACAGCTACATCAACTACACCTGCAGGCAATTCTCTTGCTTCTATATTGCCTACAAAGTTGAGTCCACTTTCAGCAAGCAAAGTGTAAGCTTCTTTTGCGGCGGCATTGCCTTTTTCTTCTTCTGTACCAACGTTAATAAGGCCCACTTTGGGATTTTTTATCCCAAGGGCCTTTTCCATATACTCGGCACCCATATGGCCAAACTGCACCAAGTATGACGCTTTACAATCCATATTGGCACCGCTGTCGGCAAGCAGCGTAAAACCTTTCTGGGTGGGTATAGGCGCACCCAAAGCGGGACGCTCTATGCCTTTTTCCCGGCCAATAATAACAGTTGCCCCCGTCAAAAGCGCACCTGTAGAGCCAGCCGAAACAAACCCAGATGCCTGTCCTTCCTTAACGGCTTTAAGCCCTACAACCAAGGATGAGTCCTTCTTCTGACGTATAGCAGATGTAGGTACTTCATCAGGGGTAATTACTTCAGACGCATGAAGAACAGACACTTGGCCCGTATCTTTATGCTTAGCCATCTCACGACAAATGGCGTCTTCTTGGCCTACCAGTATCAACTTCACACCTGGATAAGCCTGAGACGCCTGTAAAGCCCCGTCCACTACAACAGAGGGGCCAAGATCACAACCCATTGCATCAATTGCGATAGTCAAGTTAGTGGCATTACTCATAAGATTTACTCAGCCAATGGCAAAACTTCGCGGCCATTGTACGTACGGCAGTCCTTATTTTTACACATGCGATGAGACTGAGCCAATTCTCCACATTTACTGCATTTTACCAGATTAGGCATAGAAATCTTCCATGTCTGCCTGCGACGCTTATCGCGTCTTGCTTTAGATGTCTTCTTCTTTGGGGAAATCATAGTGCTTACCTCCTATCTAGGAAACTTACAAAAATGGGCCCTCAGGGACTTGAACCCGGGACCACCCGGTTATGAGCCGGGCGCTCTAACCAACTGAGCTAAGGGCCCTTGATGTGTACGGAAGTTTTAGGGAAAACCGGGCTGGTCGGTATCATATAAGAACACCGCTTATATGATACCTGCTCGCCCAAGCATCCCGGAGAAGAGGGGAGTCGAACCCCTGCGCCGCTACTAACGACCTACTCACTTTCCAGGCGAGCCCCTTCAACCACTTGGGTACTTCTCCGCGCACAAATCGCATTATAGGGAATATTTGAAATGATGTCAACAAAAATTGTAATAGTTTTGTGATAGTTACGCGTTGCGGTTTACAAACACCGCAGTTATAATCACTTTATGACTTCTTGTCTGCTATATGTAATCTGTTTGAAAATGCACATGATAATTTTCAAACAGAATGGACATTATAGAGTTTAGTATGGACGGCATTGCAAGGAGCCAGTACATATGAGGAGGAAAGATGATGTTCTGTTCGAAATGTGGGCATAAATCACCTGATGGGGGACGTTTTTGCCAAAGGTGCGGTATGAAAGTTGCAAGCGATAATAGCAAGGCACCTTTGTCGGCTCAACCCACACCCCCAGCCGCCGCCCCACACAGTGGCAGCGCTAATCCACAGGAGCCGCCTGCACCACCTGCGGTGAGCCATGACGCGCCGGCACATTTCAATAATACTCATACAGCCAGGCCATATGGGCATAGTGTACCACCATCTAAACCTGCTGCACCTACTATGCAAAGCATACATCCAGCTATGCCTAGTACACCACCCGCAACTGGGTATAACATGCCGCCACGCGAAAGAGGCACAAATAAACCAGCGCAGGAAAATTTGGCTGATTGGCTGGATACGCCTATAACTGTACCTGAACGCAAATCTTCTGCAGCAAGGCATGAGACACAATCATCTAGAGACACAGCTGGTTTAGATTTCATGAGCTACAATGTTGTACCTGCTCAATCCTCTGTAGATACTACCCCTGTTATGCCTAAGCATGCTTTGGACATTACCCACATTATGCCTAAGCATACCGCCGATATTCCTCCGTTTGTCGCCCCTGCACGACCCAAACCTATCCTTCCTACACCTCCTATTAACACAGATCATATGGATTACAACTTTTATCCAGGCCAAACGGCAGAGCCTAGCCCAAACAAGCCAAAACCACACAATCAAAACAATACAGAATCAATGGATTACCCAATTTTCCCAGACATCCTTAAGCCTATAGAGCCGCCTCCCAAGGTTACTGTTGATACAAATTTCATAAGGCATCATACCCACCCTACAGCACCACAGTCATACGATTCGGCTCCTGGCAATAGTATAGATTTTTCAGATTACCAAGTTTTGCCTGCGACACATGAACCTGCAATACCGCAATTTCAGACTTCGAATGTAGGCATCCCAATTACAGCACCCTATACCGATTCAACCAATGCGTCCCCTCATATGCCTGTACCCCAAGCTCAGCAACCTATTGGGATAAGCCCCCCAGTGCCAGTGCCATATTATGATCAGGCGGCCGCAGCAAGCCCTTCTATGCCATCTCTGCACCCCAGGTATACAAGAGAAGACTCACCACCGTCACCTTACATCGAGCCTGTTATTCATCCAGCGCCAGCCAGTACCGTAGCGGAATCACCAGAGGAGTTTGACTCACAACAAGAGCAATGGCTTATGTATGAAGAATCTGATGACATGGTTACTCACATGCCAAGAAACAAAACCAAACTACCTATAATAATAGGCGCTGTAGCGTTTTTAATTATTGCAGCTGCTGTAGCTACGTTCTTGTTTCTTAGAAGCGGCAATGTCAACCCAGAGCAAATTGTTGGCACATGGGAGCCGCCTATTACTTTAGGGACATGGATTTCAAGATATGAATTTAGGGCCGATGGCACAGGACGTTCCTACGATTTTAATACAGGACTCAATGTAGTTAGAGATGAAGTATATTTTAGTTGGGAGATCGTGGACGGTAACAGAATAAGAAATACACTTTGGATAGAAATGGCTGAAATCAGAGTCCAGAGACGCACAACGCCACCAATATTTCGATACCGGTTCGAAAGTAGCGACGAATGGCACGCACTTGAACAGGTAATTGGACAGCAATAGGCTTCTAGCAAGATTATATGTAAAGGGGAGTACTGAATGTTTTGTATAAAATGCGGCCAGCAACTAGGCGAGGGTTCAAAATTTTGCTTCGTATGCGGCGCACAAACTCAGACCAACGATAAAAAAAAGAACGAAAATCTCGACAAAAATTCACCAAGTGAAGTTCGCGCAGACAATTATAATCCACAGGACACTCATACTCACGAAGGCTCGCCTGAAATCGAAACTACAACTATCGTAATCAAACAGCGCCAGATGGTAATTACCTTATCTGTGATTGCATTATTGGCGATTATTGTCACTATTGCGATTATTTTAAATAGAAGAAGTAGTGATTACCCGCAAACACCTACAGGTATAACCCAAATTGAAGACCCTGCTGTGCGTTACGAGGTCAGCATCTACCATATAGACAGAGTATTTTACGGCTACTTAGATAATTATCCAGGTCTGACTGTTGGCGCAGCTTTTGCACAATATTTTGCAGATTCTAGTTGGACGCATTTCCTTAACGGGGCGATACACTATGTAAGCTTTACAGGAACTACGGCTCTTGATGGCATCAACACACCTACACAAATTCTTTTTAGATTTACAGCCGATGATGCTAGCTTTAATGCTACGGGGCTGTTCTTTAGCGGGATTTGGCAGGATGCAGGGCGCCTACACGGGTTACTTGACTCTGTTTTCGAAAATTTTGATAGCTGAAAAATAATACAGTGATAAAAACGATATAAAAAACCCCGCAAGCTACAGCGCTGCGGGGTTTTTGCCATATATTCAGCAGTTATTACTGCTCCATCTGCTTACCTAAAAATCCAGCTGCTGTCTGAGCCAGCTTGCCTTCTACTTCGCCCATCTTCTTATCTGTAGAAAGAAGTACAATAGCACCAAGGACATCGCCTTCGGCTATAATTGGGGCTATAAATTCGTTGTTATAGGTGCCTGGATCATCTTCTTCTAAGATAGGCACAAAAGTGGCCTCATTACGGGATGCAGATACTACATTGCGCTGGTTGATAGCTCTTTCCAATTCCCGCGAGATACTCTTATCCAAGAATTCCTTCTTAGGGCCACCAGATACAGCTATGATTTGATCCTTATCAACGATACATGTGATATGCCCCGAAGACTGGCTTAAACTCTCTGCATATTCTTTAGCAAAATTACCAAGCTCTCCTATTGGAGAGTATTTCTTTAATATTATTTCGCCTTCACGGTCTGTGAAAATTTCTAAAGGGTCACCTTCACGTATGCGCAAGGTTCTGCGTATTTCTTTGGGTATTACAACCCGTCCTAAATCATCAATCCTGCGGACAATGCCCGTTGCTTTCAATGTATTTCCTCCTTATGCGTTTATATTATCATTAGCACGGGGCTGCACTGCAACTTACGCAATCCAGCCCCCTTGGCTTTGCATTGTACAATCCCGATACAAATTTCATCTGAGATTGCTATATCTGAAACTTTTAATAGTATCTGTTAAAAACACAAGATTTATACATTAAAAAAATTTATGAACCTGCCGCTACTTTGGCCAATTGTGTAAAGGCTACCGTATCATTGACGGCCAACTCGGCCAGCATTTTGCGGTTGATATCCACACCTGCTTTTTTGAGACCATGCATAAACTGGCTATAGCTTAGGCCATGCAGCCTAGCAGCAGCATTGATACGGGTAATCCACAAACGGCGGTATTCCCGCTTGGTTTGCTTGCGTCCGGCAAAAGATGCCGCCATTGCACGCATTACAGCTTGTTTTGCGGCACGGTATTGCTTGCTTCTGGCACCGAAGTAACCACGGGCCAGCTTTAGTATACGCTTATGTTTCTTTTTGGCTTTAACTGCGCCTTTTATCCTTGCCATATATTATCCTCCTAGCTAGCAAATTAATTAATTATGCGTATGGCATCATTTGCCTTACGGCTGCTTCGTTGGTTTTGTCCACCATACCCATTTTGCGTAGGGTCATCTTACGTTTGGGGCTTTTCTTGCCAAGGATATGCTGTTTATTGGCCTTGGGATGCTTAAACTTACCGGTGCCTGTTATTTTAAAGCGCTTTGCGGCAGCCTTTTTTGTCTTTAATTTTGGCATGAGTAACTCCTTTACTTTTTCTTTTTACATGTTATCAGGAATTAGCATTAGGTTTTGGCGACAGGAACATTGCCATAGAACGCGCTTCCATCTTGGGTGGTTTTTCTACCTGTCCTACTTCGCTTATTTTTTGGGCGAAATCGTTCATGATATTATAACCAATCTCTGTCCGCCCTAACTCCCGCCCACGGAAACGGATAGAGACTTTTACTTTGTCGCCACCCTTTAAAAATTCTATGGCTTTTCTAACTTTTACTTCTACATCATGGGTGTCTGTATTGGGGGAAAGCCGCAATTCCTTGATATTAATAGTACGTTGCTTCTTGCGGGCTTCTTTCTCCTTCTTGGACTGCTCAAACCTAAATTTGCTGTAGTCCATGATCTTGCAAACCGGCGGCTTGGCTGTGGGTGAGATTTTTACTAAGTCCAAGCGTTTCTCGTCGGCCATACGTTGGGCGTCTTTACCAGGCACTATGCCTAGCTGGGAGCCGTCTACGTCTATCAGGCGCACTTCTTTGTCCCTGATCTGCTCGTTGATCATTAAGTCGGTAATGCTGATTCCCTCCTTTATAAATAAAAAACCTGTCCGACTCAAAAAAAATAAGTGAGCATAAGCCCACTTATATCACGCGTAACACTAATAAACTATGTGTTTGCCCGGATAAACCCTGTAGCGCTAGCCTGAGGGTGAGAAGTGGCGCTTCTGCTTGAAGCCAATATAGCATGAGAGCTTTGAAATGTCAAATTTTGATTCTCCTTCTACCTTTCATATGTTATTATAGCCCTAATACACTACGCAAGTAAAAAGAGGAGGGAAATTTGATGACAAACTTTGAGGAAATGAAGGCGCGTTTGCGCTCCGCCCTCAAAAAAGCTGATGTGGACTACTGCGAGATACGGCTGGAGGATAGCCGAGAAACGTTGATCCAGTTCCAAGGCACAGCTTTAGAGCAGGTACGTAAAAGCAATCTTTATGGCGGCAATGTAAGGGCGCTATGCAAAGGCGGCTGGGGATTTGCCAATTTTAACGGGTTAGAGGACTTAGAGGCTAACCTCACCCTGGCGTGTATGCAAGCAAAGGCCGCCGGCAAAGTTGTTAACGAGGAAAGCAAACTGGCGCCAGTGCCTGTAGTTGAGGAAGATGTATGTCCAGAGTGGACAATGCACCCAGAGGCCATATCTCTTGATGAAAAAATACGCATCTTGGGAGATTATCACAAACTGGTACTAAGCTACGACAATATTCCTTCGTCTATGGTCCAGTATCAAGAGCGGTGTACTACGTTGTACTTTGCCAATAGCGAGGGTACATGTATCCGCCAAGAAAAACTTGATCTTGCTGCCGGCATTATAGCCAATGGGCGCAAGGGCAATGTTTCTGTCAGCCAATCTGTAGGACTAGGCTCCTCTATCGGTATCGATAAGCTAAAAGGCCAGGAAGAAAAAATTAAAGAGATGTGTGAACGCACGCAAAAACTCTTGGATGCACCTTCAATAACCGCCGGTGTATACACGACTATTTGCGACCCATCGCTTACTAACCTTTTTGTACACGAAGCTTTCGGCCATCTAAGCGAAGCGGACGACCTGTGCAAAGACCCCGATTTCTTAAAAGCAATGACTCTGGGCCGTGTGCTAGGCCGCTCTATTTTGAATATCTATGACACCGGAGATATCATGACTGGCCGCGGAGGCCTGATTTATGACGACGAAGGTGTGAAATGCCAGCGTGCTGAACTTGTAAAAGAGGGCAAGCTTGTTGGCCGCTTAAATAACCGCTGGTCTGCGGCACGATTAGGGGAAGAAGTAACCGGCTCTGCCCGTGCGCTTACTTATATTTTCCCGCCGATAGTCCGCATGCGCAATACAAGTATCGAAGCTGGCGACAGCAGTTTTGACGATATGATTAAAGATATAAAACTAGGTGTATATGCCATAGGCAGCGGCGGCGGCCAAACCAACGGCGAAATGTTCAATTTTGCCGCAGGCTACGGCTATATGATTAGAGACGGCAAACTTGCCGAGCTTGTACGTGATGTAAAACTTATGGGCAATGTGTTTACCACCATGGAAAATATCGACATGATAGGCAACGACCCAGGAGGAGATAAGGGCCTTGGCGGCTGTGGTAAAGGTGCGCAAGCGCCGCTTCCAACCGGCGGCTTTTGCCCGCATATCCGCATACAAAATGTAGTAATGGGAGGCGTAAAAGGATGAGTATAAATAATCATATCCCGAAAGGGGCCAGCTATGAACTGCGTAGCGAGCGTACAAAAAGCAGTAGCGTGCAATATGCAGGCAATAGTTTTGAGCGCATAAACAGCACAGATAATATATCCCAAACTTTACGCCTGCTGCATGAGGGCAAGCTTAGCACCGTTGCCAGCTCAAAACCCGACAGCATTGATGATATGATGAAGCAAGCAGCAGACTTGGTGCGATATGGCTCGCCATATGACGAAACATTTGCAGAAGAAGCTGACATCAAGCAGCTTAATCTGGTTGATGAGACCGATATGGATGCAGAGCAAATGATTGATGTGATGGGCAGCCTTGTTGCCGATGTACAATCTATAGATAGCCGCCTAGTAGTAGGCGGAAGCCTAACCCACACTGTCACAGACACGGCTCTACAAACAAGCAATGGCTTTAACCATAGCTATCGCAAATCTGTGTGGAATTGCGGGGCAAGTCTTAGTTTTGTACAAGGTGATGACAGGCTTCACCTTTGGAGCAGCGCAAGGTCTATGGGGCCTAGTTTTGACTTAAAAAACTTGAAAGATGAGTTGGCCCGGAAGTTAGAATGGGCTAAAAACGTAGTGCCTTTTGAAGCTGGTGCCTACCCTGTAATATTTACCCCTGGGCAATTGGGCTTTATTCTTAACCCGGTGTTGCAATCTTTAAACGGCATGGCTATCCATAGGAAAATATCGCCTTGGTGCGACAAACTAGGGCAAGAAGTTTTGGACCCGCGGATTACTTTAATTGACGATGGCTCGTTGGATAAATCTTGGACATCAAAACCATTTGACGCCGAAGGTACGCCTACCCAGCGCAATACTTTGGTGCAGAATGGCCGCGCCCAGGATATTTTATTAAACCGTAAAGTGGCTGCCCAGCTGGGCAAGAAAAGCAGCGGCAACGCAAGCGCCATGGGTCCCGCCCCCAACTATCTGATGATGGATGCAGGCAATAAAATCCTTAATGAAATGATTAAATCTATTGATTGCGGGATGATAATAGACGGCTCTATGGGTGCATGGTCTGGCAACCCGTATGCTGGTATTGTTACCGGTACAATATCTATGGGGCTTAAAATTGTGAAGGGCGAAATTGTTGGGCGCGTAAAAGATTGCATGTTTACCGTTAATGCGTTTGAACATTTGGCTAAGCATCTTATAGATTGCTCGGCAGAAAGAGAGCATGAGCAGTTGATG
>Ga0131853_10026781_pt1 | contig 10367 bp, 5 predicted proteins | sample TergutLab28metaG_FD_92764 | JGI IMG/M metagenome (GOLD analysis project Ga0131853, IMG submission 92764) | Labiotermes labralis P1 segment gut microbial communities from Petit-Saut dam, French Guiana - Lab288 P1 (version 2) (version 2) | ecosystem: Host-associated > Arthropoda: Insects >... | reverse complement strand
TATACTGTACAGGCACTGAGGGGAGTAGAGGTATAGCTGTACTGTACAGGCACTGAGGCTCTGTACAGGCCGTACGGCCCATAGTGGGAGTAGAGGTATAGCTCTACTGTACAGGCACTGAGGTACTGTACAGGCCGTACGGCCCATAGGTGGAGTAGAGGTATAGCTATACTGTACAGGCACTGAGGCTCTGTACAGGCCGTACGGCCCATACGGGAGTAGAGGTATAGCTATGCTGTACAGGCACTGGGGCTCTGTACAGGCCGTACGGCCCATAGGGGGAGTAGAGTTATAGCTCTACTCTTCCATGACCACGGCACTAGAACGGAGTGAGTGGTCAGTGTCACGCCTCGACCGCTCTTTACCCCCGGGGAAACCCGGTACCCATTGTAGAGGAGGCTGGGTGCGCCCCAGGGCCGGTCTGGACAGGTGCGGAAAATCTCGCCGCCACCGGGATTCGATCCCCAGACCGTCCAGCCCGTAGCCAGTCGCTATACCGACTGAGCTACCCGGTCCGTTAAGCTTTTAAAGCCTAGCGATTATTTTATGTACTGCCAAAACTGATATTCACAAATTCTACATGGTACTGACGCTGCTCTTATGTGATGTGTAGGGACCGCAGAACAAACAGGGACTTTACCTCGTACCGCGTTAAGAGACTGGTTTTGTTTAACCGAGGTGGAGAGTGTTTACTGCGCGTTACGGACTGTGCCCTTATATAAAACATACGTTTTGTCTCTAAAGGGTTAAAGGAAGTGAAAAGCTAGAATTAGTCATTTGCCTTTCTTACGAGGTTAAAAAAAGTGCCACATCCATACGTTTGTGACCTCGTATCAGCGACTAAACTGTTAGTCGGATTTGTATGAAATTTGGTATAAGGGTTCTTCATGAAAATTGGTCTAGCAAGCTTGAGTTTCATAAAAATCGTCTCGTTGACAGCCATACTTTACGTAAAGGTGTCGTGCGATGTCTACCCGTACTTTCCGCGTTTCATTGCCGATGCGGGTGAAATTCCCTACGAAAGATCGGCGGCACGTGTGTTATTGGGTGGTTGTGATTTTCGAGAAAATCGGCTTATGGATTTTCGTGAAAATTGACTTGGGAATTTTCGTGAAAATCGGCTCAGATATTTTCGTGAAAACAGGCTGTTAGGAATTTTCGTGAAATCGACTTAGATATTTTCGTGAAAATCGTCTCGGGATTTTCGTGAAAAGGCTGTAATTTTTTTGTCGGCGTAAATGACAGTTACATTTACGCATGTACCGTTAGACCGCATTATTTTAATGTGACACCATTGCGTTATGAAATAAAAACAGGCAATGTAGTACAACGTAACAATGAGGCGCGTTCGTGTAATCATTGTTGCACAGTAAAAGCGATAAATATTACGTATTCTGAATGTGTGTTTGTAGCCGTCAAACACAACTTTTTTAATATTGTCAAACAGCAACTGGCCACGTTACGTCTAATTCCGTCGAAACATGTCGCTAGGGGTATTGTGACAAGTTTTTAATAATAAGAGGGTTGGGTTTAGCGGAGTCAAATACCAACACAACGGGACGTTAAACAAAAAATTCACAACCATCTAAACGAATGAATTAATTCGAATTAATAATGAAAAATGTTTAAATTAATTTTATAACGATGATAATGTTTAAATTAGCCTCAACCTGCTGGAGCCCTAAGGGCCTGTCCAGTAGGATAGCTTTTATATTGTAATGGATTTATTCTGTGGATCCATTTCTTGCACTCCCTGAAAGCCTCGTGGTTTTGCGGAAGCCCGGTTGGAAAACTTTTGGAATTTCGCGCAACTCCTGTAATTTAAGCGAAGGAACTTCTAAGGACACTTGGATTAGAAGGGATGATAATATTAAAATGATTCTTAATGAAGGAGGGTATGTGGGCGTGGACTGTATTCATGTGGATGAGTATGGTGATAAACGTTCTCGGTAAATGGCATGTAACCACCATCCACCAACCAATTACCAAACGTTAGATATGGGTGTGGCTTTTCCCGTAACATGACATGCCCTTTACCTAGCATTTAAGCTGTAATGGTTGTCTTTATTCTGGAGGTAGAGGCCAGTTGAAATGTGATGGCACACGCGCAGAAACCAGATTTCGTCTTTCGGCGAAACGGACTAGTTCATTTAAATCGGCAGGGGCGTCAGTTCAGCCGAGGTGTGCGCATCAGCGGTAGTAATGCTGGATACACCATGTTCCGAGGTAGTGTGAAGAGTACTGGCTACCCACTGCATTCGCCAGGTTCCCCTTCACTTCTCTTCCCGTGCGTCACCGTGTGCCATCACATTTCAACTGGAGTCTACCACATCGAATGTCGTATGAGACGCTGGTTTTCATGGGGTGAAGTTATGTCTGTTGTGCGTCATAATATCTCTCTCAACTGAACATTCGCATAAAGACACTACAGACGCAGGTTCAGATTAGCAACGTGGGCAGAAGAATCTCGATGTTCGGGATTTCCCCTGTCGTGAGACTGGTTCAGAGGAATGTAGATGTCATGGCCAGGTGGCTTCTCCCGCTCTCCTGTTACTTCCGCGACCGCTCTCAGCTGTTTTTCATTACGTGGTGTTACTCCTTCTATGCGTCATCTAACGTCAGTCTTCGTACGTCATTGTGCGTAAAGGTAAAGGTAAAGTTCACTCTAGAACAGGCAACGAAGGCCCAGAGGAGGAGTAGAGGTATAGCTCTGCTCTTTCTTTAACCTCGGCGCTAGATGTGGTGGGTGGTCGACGCCACACCCCGGTCGAATTACCCCCGGGAAAGACCCGGTACCTATTGTATTGGGCCCTAGGGCCGGTCTGGACGGGTGCAGAAAATCTCGCCCCAACCGGGATTCGATCCCCGGACCGTCCAACCCGTAGTGAGTCGCTATACCGACTGAGCTATCCTATCATTGTACTATTTTATGTTTTAAAAAATTTTGGTACTTTATTCACAACAAACAAATGCTTTTGGGGCTGTTTTACAGATTTTTCATAGTCGGTACTTCACAATTTAGGGAACCATATGGACGTTTGAATTGAAAATGCAATGCTATATTGATGGCGACCTTACCCGTTCGAGTTGATCACGAACGTGGTGTCTCGAACGCTTTTTTCAAATCGAATCCCCCACACTCTGACAACAAAGGGGCGCACTGACGGTACCAGAATAATCCCACACTAGTTAACAACGTGCTTGAATCAAATTGCCGTTCTGTGTCTGTGGTTTAGTTTCCGGAGGTGGGGGGGCGTGTTCTAAAATATCAGTTTACATTCGAAGAAGCTGCATTTAAACACATCAGTTGGCCTGCTCCTAGTAATGGCTGCCGCCTTCTCATCTTATCCTTTTCTGATTACGCCGCACAACATGAAGTACAAATCATCCCACGGATAATGGATGGCAGCCATAACCTATCTATAATCTCTCCCCCCTCCAGTATTACGTAATGGTTCTAATGACTATTTTGTGTTCATAAGTACGATGGTTGCGGCAACCTGCAGTAGATCTCAAATGTTTATTTTAATGTGAGCTGATGGGCAGACCTTGAAAATCAGTGTATAGGTAGCAACAGCAAGTAGCATCCAGTAGGCTATTACCAATTAGCTTCGTGGATTCGTACTGTTCACATGAACGCGAGATGAAGACAGGCAAGTTGTTCTTGTTGTTAATTATGCTGTTCTATTGTTAATTGTGTCGTTCTTGTTGTTAATTGTGTTGTTCTATGTATTGTGTGTGTGTGTGTGTACTGTACTCCTGCCACCGGGTGTCAACCCAATTGTAGTTAACAAATATTTCATAGTATGGTGCTAGTTTGTCTGTAAAACTTTACTGGGTGCTTGGTTTTCTGTGTCATTTACAGAATGTGTTTAGTGTCAAATAAGACGGAATGACGGCTGGGATAGTTTATTAAGTATAGTGACTGGTATATGCTGAACGACCTTGGTTCGATACACGAGAGTTATTACGGGTAGAAATAAGGCGGTTGCGTCGTAAATTCATGACATATCTCCATTAGTTTCGAGGTTTAGTACTAAGTGGAGCTGTACCTCCATTCTATATAAACCGTTATGTTTTTGGTGCTTAATTAAATTCGACAACTTAACCTTCTATATGATGTGGTGAAGTACAATGGTTTTATGTTGTTCTCGACGCTGGTTCAGCTGCAAAAGTTACACAGTATTTATTGTCATGGAATCATGTGGAAGAGATATGAAAGGTGAGGATTTGGAAGGAGACGTTTGTAGCCCATTTCAGTATTTGTTTGGCTAACCAGAGTAGCTTCGGATATGCCGTACTTGTGTTATGGTTGAGTGAATCAGTATTCCTCAGGTGCTGTTGCCATTGTTTGATGCATATTATTGGAGGGTCAGTTTGGGTTTCCAGAAAAAACAAAACTAAGTGAAAGGTCCCAGTTCTTTTTTTTAAATCCAAGTAGTAATGTGTTTGAATCGGAGGAAAGATATGTTTCTTTCTACATTTTGTACCCATCAGTTTAATAATTTCATTTCCTCTTCCTTACATACCATAAAAACACACACACACACACACATATATATATATATATATATATATATATATATATGGCGTTCTCAAATTAGAAGCTATGAACATGCACATACAGGGTTTTGGTGGGGAAACCTGAGGGAAAGAGACCACTTGGGAGACCCAGGCATAGATGGGAGGATAATATTAAGATGGATCTACAGGAAGTGGATGTGGGTGACGGACTGGATCGAGCTGGCTCAGGATAGGGACAGGTGGTGGGCTCTTGTGAATGTGGCAACGAACCTTCAGGTTCCATAAAATGCGGCAAATTTCTTGACTAGCTGAAAGTCAGTTAGCTTCTCAAGAAGGACTGTGCTGCATGGAGTAAGTAAATAAGTAAGTATGAACATGCTCGAAAAGTAGGCAGGCCTCAAGACTGTTTTTGCACTTATGCCAGCTTCGCACAGGATCATAAAATGAAAGTCTTGTGTATGTTATGTGCTTGGGGCAGTCATAGTGGTGTGGATGGTGATTTTGTTCAGAATCTCTTTCCATATGAAATCACACCTCTAAGTAATGAGTGATTCTGCGGAATCGTTCTCATCTCTGAAGTTCCAAATTACAGTTTCTGGATGATGTCCATCGACTTCTGATAATTCATAACGTTGTTGTTGTTGTTTTTGTTCCTATGGCAGTTGGTGGAGAAGTTATCTCAGCATTGCTCTGGCATCCCAGTAGAGTGTGATGGTGTTCCTGAGCACATGTTGGTCGGTATCAAGTTTAGGGCAATGTAGCAGATGTTCCTCTTCCGTGGTGGAGTTTGGCATTTGGCAGATTGTGCACTCACTAGATTCATATATGCCACTCTTTCTTATATGTGCTGCTAGGCAGCCATGCCCTGTCTTGAGTCGTCTAAAATTGCTACCGCTTCCTTCCTAATTTTCAGATAAGACATCCCTGTTGTGGTCAACAATCAGTGGAATATATATATATATAATTGCCGGCTGGTGTCACTGGATTTTTCGTTGGCATAAAATCCTTCTGATTGCACCATGGCCCTGGGGAGCATTTCCTGGGGGTAAAGGCGGCTGGTGCGTAAGGCTGACAACCTTACCACCATCCTGTGCCGTTGTCATGAAATCTGGGAACCTTAACTTCCTGGAACCCTCTGGGCTACTCCAGGCCTGTAACGGGACTGCCTTACCTTTTCATATATGTAATATGCTCAGTCTAATACAACACCAACGAAGAGAAAACCTCACAATGTTTCATCCATACATCTGGATAAAATAATTCTTTATCATTATCACTACTTACAATTCTTAAAAAAACATTACTCTATTCTTCTCCCAACATTTTAAATTCGATTATTTATAACCTTATTATCCATGTAATTTTACATTTGAAATTACATTTATTCATAATACATATTAATAAAATGTAATACGAGATCTCGTACTCTATAAAGCACTGCAAATTGCAAAGGTAAATCAGTCCCATTACAGGCCCGAGGTGCCCAGAGTGTTCCAGGAAGTTAAGGTGCCCAGATTACGTGACAATGGCCCAGAATGGTGGTAAGTTTGTCAGCCTTACGTACCAGCCGCTTTTTACCCTCCTGGTACTCATTTCTGTTAGAGTTTGAGTCGACCCCATGGCCACAGTGCGATCGGAAGGATTATATCGATGAAAAATTCCAATGACACCATCTGGAATCGAACCAGCAACCTTCTGATTTATAGCACAGCACCTTAACCATTGTGCTACTGCAGTCCCCTTTTGCTAATTGTATATAACACTGTTTTAGGTTTCAGCCTGAAGATGGCCCTAAAAGAGAAGCTGAAACATGTTGCTGTTAAAATGATTTAATTATCCATTAATTGTAATTACTCAATAAAAATGGTGTTAAGCTGTGCAATTATATATATATACATTCTATTGCTTCCTTCATAGGTTAAATTCATAATGTAATGCAATTATTATATTTTTTCAGTGTGCTAAAATGGAACCAGTGGTTAAATATGTGCTCATGGCCATAACTGCATCGCTCCTAATGCAACTTGCTAACGCAAGACCTCAGGCAGACCTAGACACCCTCATTGATGAAGTGTTTGCTCGACCACAGACAGCAGAAACTTCCAACAATGCTGAGTCGACATCACAAGAGAAAAACCGGAACAAGGAACCAGAACAGGATCCACTGGTTTGCCAGTGTGTTCCGTACTACCTGTGTCAGAATAATACCATCATTACAGATGGAGTCGGACTCATCGACATCAGGTCGGGGTTTTTACCTTCTAATCTGAAGTGTTCTTGCACAGCTTACAATACCCCAGGGTGAGTCCTGCATGCCTGCCTTCCAGCCACTATCTGTGTCCACTGCTTTTGCTTTGTTTGCATGAAGTAGGGGAGAGGTGACACACCGCCACCTTAACCTTTTGGCGCCGGAATTATTTTTTTTAATTTTAGCACATCCTGTGTATAAAGTGTGAATAATATAGGAACCAAATATGTTAGGATTATGAAATAAACTGCATTTTGAAGAGGAAAAAACGGAGAGTATATACTATGTTTAAAATATTCAGTGCCTATATTTGTTGAATAAATATATAAAATGCAACTTTAGAGGTTAGCGGTGCGGTATGACCACTATAGTTGACATTAGGCGTCAAAAGGTTAATGGGAACAACTGTACTCACTGTAATGTACAGATATCACTAGTAACATTTTTAACTTCTCTTATGTCCAAATTCTCTCTTCTGCTCGGTGCTCAGTTTTGCCCAGATGGAATACGTCTGTCAGTAATCAAAAGTTGCAACTTTTAATTTGGAGTCTTTGCAACAACACCGACTATCCTGACGGGTTCTGTGGTTTTCCACAGTCCCTCAGGGCAGATGACAGCATAATACTTTAAATTAGGTTGACCGCTTTGTTCCGCGGCCACTTCTAACGGGAAGAACTGTACTCACTATAATGTCCACAAGTAAAATTTTTAACTTCTCTTGTATCCAACATCTTTCTTCTGTTCAGTATTCAAGTTTGCCCGGACAGAGTAAGTCTGTCAGTAACCAAAGGTTCTGGCATTTAATTTGGAGTCTTGGCTTCGATGCTGACTTTTCTGATTGGTTTCTGTGGTTTTCCACAGTCCCTCAGGGCAGATGACAACATAATATCTTAAATTAGGTTGACCACTTTGTTCCACGGCCACTTGTAATGGGAACAACCGCACTCACTATCATGTCGAGATATCACCAGTAAAAATTTTTAACTTGTCTTACATCATACTTCTTTCTTCTTCTCGGTACTCAAGTTTGCCCAGATGGAATATGCCTGTCAGTAATCAAAGGTAGCGACTTTATCTTGGGAGTCTTGGCTTCAACGCTGACTATCCTGACTGAGGTTTTGTGGCTTTTCACATTCCCTCAGGTCAGATGTTAGCATAATACTGATAAGTCCTTAGCCCGACCAGGAAGGAAACAAGCTAATGTTTCTGTCACAATGGCATGAATTTCCTACGTCACCTTGCCTTGCAGGAAAAACAACTTTATGACAGCTCACGTCTCGGTATTGTTGAAATCGCGCGCGTCCCTGACATGCTCCTGAGCTTGTTTCCTTCCTGGTCGGGCTAAGGACTTATCAGCACCCCAGTACTTTAAATTAGGTCATGAACACTTTGTTTCATATCCTTTCCAATTTCTTATTCACTGTCATCAGTAACGCATCACTGTGTGGCCTAAGGTACTGGCAACAATTTAACGTACAGTATAAGTTCATTTATCTGGCATGATTTTGAAGTAGGATGTGCCAGTAGATTTCTGTTGCTGATAGATATAAAGGTGACTGAGGAAAAGGAATTTTAAAGTGAGCTGCGATGCAAAAATGAAATAAAAAAAATAATATGATGTCATTCTTTTGGGATTTTATGTGGTGTAGACTGGTAGTTAGTTTGAGGTCTTGTTTACACAGCGTTAGAATCGTAAAATCAGGTAAAAAAATAATAAGCACATTATCTAAAAAGTGTTACAAACAATAAAACATAAAGCACAGTGTTACTGTAATCTAGATATTCTAGGAGTTGGTACACATCATTAATTTCTTCGTGTGGGAGATCGACAGTGTCGCATGTAATGGTGTAAATCACGTTAGATTCTGCAGATAATATTCTGTTAGAGTGAACTACTTATAAACAAAGTGCCAGATAAACAACCTTCTACTGTTTTGTCAAATAGTGTGTAATGCAATATGTGTTTGGAAGGCAGTTTTATGTAATGATGTGTTTGTTCCGTGTCTCGTGGGCTAAGCTGACTAAGTACCCCTTAAAGTGCAGTTTATGTGATTTCCTTTCATGTGCTTATAAGTGGTGTGGGTGAAAAAAATTTGATAATTAACACAGATTCTGTTATGAGGAGAGAGAGAGAGAGAGAAAAAAAAAAAAAAAAACAGAAAATATCTTGAACTAACAAAAATTACTGTGGAATTACTCTTACGAATATTTGCGTCGCGATGTTCGAAGTTCTGACTCCGAGTATGAGGTTTAATTAGCGTTTAAAACGCGTAGTGTTTGAAGCGTTAAAATGGTGTATCACACTTTGCTGTTTTGTAATGTGATTTGTACACTCTCAGTCCAGTGGACAAATTTCAAAACCCATTTCCTGGCAGAATGATAAGATCATTTTGGTTTTCTTTAGGTACTGTCAGTTTACAACCAACAAGATGCAACGTTTCTCAAATTTATTTATTTCTGTAAGATGCTATACATGTTTCAGATGGTTTTTCTGTCCATCACCAAGAGCACGAAACTGCACATACAGTGTCAGGCATTTATCAGACTGTCAGGCAGCAGTATTGGTCTGACTAATACTAGATGCTGTGGTGCAGTTTTGTGCTCCTGATGATGGACGGAAAAACCATCTGAAACATGTAGAGCGTCTTATAGAAATAAATAAATAGGCTAGCAGCAGGTAGCAGTAACAGTTTGACAAACACCTGACACTCTATGTGCAGTTTTGTGCTCCTGATGATGGGCAGAAAAACCGTCTGAAACATGTAGAGTGTCTTACAGAAATAAATAAATAGGCTAGCAGCAGGTAGCAGTAATGGTCTGACAAATGCGTGACGCTGTAGGTGCAGTTTTGTGCTCTTGGTGATGGACGGAAAAACTGTCTGAAACATGTAGAGTGTCTTACAGAAATAAATAAACTGAGAAACGTTGCATCTTGTTGGTAGTACTCTGAGAATATATTAGCGATGCACGGACCTATGTATGTTAAAAAATAAATTCATTAGATACATAATGATATAAAGCTGTTCTATATCTTTACCACAAGATACAAGTAGCCAGTGATATTAAACACTGTATTTTAGAAAACTGTCAAAATAAGGCATCTCATAACTTTATTCCAAGTCACCCCATAGACTCTGATATCCAAGCAGGGCATTGAAGATGTAAATCCCCATATCCCCTCTCCTTGGCCAATGATTTATGAATGTCTAGCTGTAGACAGTAGAAAATTGGCTGATGTATCAGCAGACATATACAGGAATAAGGATTCTGCATCACCTTCCTCTGCTGGGTTATTAGGACGAGACGGAATTCAGGACATTATCATCATCATCATCATCATTTATTATGCATTCTGTTGATCCACACAAGGTAAATCAACTTATAGGATATAGAGTTTGTCCTAATGTTAGTGTTATATAGGTATAGAATAATTATATCGTAAAATATATCATAATGTAAATCATACAACACAATTGAGCCCATTCTTGATTGCCTTATATACACATAGTGTATTATGATATGTTTGACAATTTTTAAAATTGACTGAGGATCATTGTTCACACTACCACTGATTAAAAATATTCGGTCACAATTT
>Ga0131853_10026780_pt1 | contig 10367 bp, 9 predicted proteins | sample TergutLab28metaG_FD_92764 | JGI IMG/M metagenome (GOLD analysis project Ga0131853, IMG submission 92764) | Labiotermes labralis P1 segment gut microbial communities from Petit-Saut dam, French Guiana - Lab288 P1 (version 2) (version 2) | ecosystem: Host-associated > Arthropoda: Insects >... | reverse complement strand
TAATTTTATCACACCCTGTATATAAAATGTGAATAATACAGGAACCAAATACGTTAGAATTATGAAACAAACTGCATTTTGAAGAGAAAAAAACGGAGAGTATATACCATGTTTAAAATATTCGGTACCTGTACTTGTTGAATAAATATATAAAATGCAAAGTTTTGAGTTTAGCGGTGCGGTACGACCACTATAGTTGACATTAGGCGTCAAAAGGTTAAAACAAAAGAGCGGTTTTGTTTAATTTTAAGCATTATGGCAATGAATCATATCGATGTTTTTTATGTTTTGTTGATCGTGCATCCTGATATGATCCTTGTTAATAACCAATTTGACGCACAGCTTTTCATGTATGTTTATTTCTATACTCTACATGTTTCGGGCAGCTATGTGCCCATCATCAAGAGAATTATTGTTTCAATGCGACACCTGGTTCATGTCACTCTGTGTAGATGACCCTCTCGTGTGCAGGTTAACAACCTGCATACCAGACAGTCAACTACACAGAGTGACATGAACCAGGTGTCGCATTGAAACAATAATTCTTCTGATGATGGGCACATGGCTGCCAGAAACATGTAGTGTATAGAAATAAACATACATGAAAAACTGTGCGGCAAGTTTGTTATTTACAAGGACCTTATCCATGTTCTTCGTACGACGCTTCTGTTTAATTTCTAGCTATTTCATGAAAATAATACGAGAATTTTACGAAAGTTAAAGTATTCTGGGATGTAATGCTGAGTATGAACTATAATTACAGAAGTTTCGAAGGATCGTAGAAACTTTATCTTAAGCCTCTTCCAAAATGTCCCGAATTATACATGAACCAAAGGACACAATATAAAGTTCCAGAAGGCTTGAATATTCAACTACATCGCTTTCAGGACCGTAATCCTCCTACCGATTATTTTAGGTTAGTAAATTATACGAAGGCTTATGTTATGTGTGTATGTGAGTGTGTGTGTGTGTGTGAGTTTGTGAGTGTGTGTGTGTGTGTGTGTGGATGTTTTAGTTCGGGTCTCGTAACGAGAGTTGTACAGCGGTTTTGTTGCTGTGGGTGATCAGAGCAGCAACATGATGACCCCATAACGTAACTAGGATTATTGACTGAAGTACAAACTTTTGTTATGATTCACCAGAAATGCATTATGTATGCTTTTATGCCTTCTGTGTCTCTCTGGCCGTTACGAAAGACAATGAATTTTCTTTCTTTTAAATTTTATACTCTACCTCATATCGGCAGCGGGTCGGGTAGCTCAGTTGGTATAGTGACTTACTACGGGCTGGAGGGTCCAGGATCGAATTCCGGTGGGGACGAGATTTCCGCCCGTCCAGACCGGCCCTGGTGCCCACCCAACCTCCTGTAAAATGGATACCGGTTCTTTCCCGGGGATAAAGTGCGACCGGGGCGTTCTGCTGACCACTCACCCCCCTTCTAGTGCCGCGGTCATGGAAGAGTACAGTTATACCTCTACCCACCATCTGGGCCACACCGGGCCTGTAAAAGGATCACTTTACCTTTTTACCTCACATCGGAACATGACTTCTGTAAAAAGAATATTCTTATCTAAGAAGACTGAGGGTGTGGACAAATTAGGATACTGAGTAATGAAAATAATCGTGGTCACAAAGTTTGAGGCGGGATGTCATCGACGGGAAAGTGACAGAGCTGCTGGCTGAGTGATCCGCTGTTCGATTTCCGAAAGCGGCCATAGAGCTTCTCCAGCCTCTTATTCTCTTCTGTTGTCCGTAAGCCAGAACACTCACTTCCATACAGAACTGACCTTAAGAATGAGTGGAGTTACACATCCATTCGCCCGCTTTATGTCCAGTATAGGGTATTTACATTTCTAAATTTACTAGCAGGTTTTTTTTTATTGTTGTCAGAATTGTTGTCTTATACGGTAAACCAACATGCGTTCATATTGTCGGTGAGGTCTTGTAATCTGAAGAGACGGTATGATAAGATTTAAATAAATCGGCAAGTGGTTTGTAAAGATGAGATTCTGACGAAATGCGGGCTATGCAGATGCATGCTACGGGTCAAAGTCTGCTACTGAACGGTCTATACATCAAAATTGAATAAAAAATAAAAAAATTCAGTAATTTTATAACATGGATTTTCGATAGACTGTATGTTACATGTTTGAGAATATTTGGACCTAGGAGGGACGAGGTAACGGGGAATGGAGGAGATTGCATAACGAGGAGATAAATGATTTGTACTGCTCACCCAATATTGTGCGGGTGATAAAATCGAGAAGAATGAGATGGGCTGGGAATGTGGCGCGTATGGGTGAGGAGAGGGGCGCGTGTAGGGTCTTGGTGGGGAAACCGGAGGGAAAGAGACCACTGGGGAGACCTAGGCGTAAATGGGTGTATAATATTAGGATGGATCTCCAGGAGGTGGGATGTGGGTATATGGACTGGATTGGGTTGGCCCAGGATAGGGACAAGTGGCGGACGCTTGTGAGTGTGGTAATGAACCTTCGGGTTCCGTGAAATGCAGGGAATTTCTTGACTAGCTGCAAACCAGTTAGCTTCTCAAGAAGGACTCTGCACCATGGAGTAAGTATCTTAGCAATATAACTCTAAATTTGACTTAAATATCAAGTAATTGAACTTGATGTTAGTTTCATCAAGTAATTGTGTTGTGAGGTTGGAAGTGGGGGACTGTCTGTTTGACAGAGCAAACTTGGGTTGTTTGTGTGTGAGTAACAGATTTTGGTAATGATTAATGGGCCGCATATTAGGAAAATGAGACATCGAATGATAAATGGATGTGTGCAATTGCGGCTTATTCTCTGGCACAGTTTCTATGGTGCAAATCTGTGCCGAGTTTTATATACCTCTAGTTCAAAATTGTAACAGTGCTTTAATAAAGTAAATGCTGATGAAACTAAGTACATGGTCATGTCTCGAGATCAGACTGCAGTAGGAAGTCAAAATATAAAGACTGATAATAGTTTATTTGAAAGAGAGGAACAGTTCAAATATTTGGGAACAACCTTAATGTGAAAAATTATATTCAGGAAGAAATTAAGAGCAGACTGAAATCAGGGAATGTTTGCTATCATTCGGTGTAGAATTGTTCGTCTTACAGTTTGCTATCTAAAAATATAAAGATTAAATATACAGAACTACAATTTTGCCTTTTTTTTTTGTACGGGTGTTAATCTTGGTCGCTTACATTGTGGGAGGAACTTGGGATGAGGGTATTTAAGAATAGGGTATTGAGGAGAATATTTGGGTCTAAGAGGGACGAGTTAGCAGGGGAGTTGAGAAAACAGCATAATGAGGAGTTTAATGATTTGTACCCCTCACCAAATATTATTCGGGTTATTAAATGGAGAAGAATGAGATGGGAAGATTATGTAACACTTATGAGGGAGAGGAGTAGTGGATACAGGGTTTTAGTGAAAAAATCTAAAGCAAAGAGACCACTTGGAGGATCCAGGCGTATACTGGGGGATAATATTTAGGTGGATCTTCAGGAAGTGGGATGAGGTTGAGGGCACTTGTAATAGCGGTAATGAACCTTCGGGTTTAATAAAATGCGGGGAACTTCTTGACCAGTTGAGAACCAGTTAGCTTCTCAAGAAGGACACTGCTACACAAAGTAAGTAGGTAAATTTTTCTTATTATGATGATAAATTATTTCTAATATTTCTGGCATCACTGTTATTAGCATCACCATCATCATTATCATCATAACTAACAATATTTCTGTGACCTTATGAATCATCAGCAATTCGCTTTGGGGATGATGAAATCGAATATCAGTACGAAGACTGAAGAACCACCACCACCAGTATTTTAAGGCCTACCTTGCTTTTTATGATGGGCGGGATATGTGGCATGTATGGTGGAGAGGAACGGTGCACACAGGGTTTTGGGCGAGAGACGTGAGTAAAAGAAACCCCTTGGAAGACCTAGTCGTAGAGGAGAGGATGATAATAAAATGAAGTTTAGAGAAATGTGTTTGAGAGACAAAGACTGGATTTATCTGCCTCCGGATAGAGACAGAATGCAGGCCCTTGTGATTGCTGCGGTAATGAACCTTCACTTTACGTTAAATTTGGGGAATTTCTCGACTAGCTGAGGAACTGTTAGCTTCTTAGGACGGACTACTCCATGGAGTTAGTTAACGATACTTTTGAGGAGTTGTTGGTTAGTTGATTTTTTTTTCCCTGTCTCTACGCTTCGTGAAATTTGGTTTTTTTTTCACGATTTAATATCGTAAACATTTCTCAACGATGGCGCATAAAATAATTCTGGTTTTCATATTTAGAAATTCGATCGCGTATATGCTTTGTCTAGTTTGTCAGAGGTGCAGGAACACTGTTGTTTAATGTGGAACTTATACATTTTCGATAATTACTATATAATTTAATGAAAAATAATTGTATATGCTGATGGATGGACCGAAATATAAAAGGATTTCGTCGCAGTTAAAAACAATTGAGGGATGGACCACACGTAGTTCTGAACTGTACTGTACGTGTATGAGTGTTGTATAAAACGAGGAATAAAAAAGGGTAAAGGTAAGTCCGTCCCGTTACAGGCCTGGAGTGGCCCAGAGGGTTCCAGGAAGTTAAGGTTCCCAGATTTCGTGACAACGACACAGAATGGTGGTAAGGTTGTCAGCCCTACACACCTGCCGCCTTTACCCCCAGGAAATACTCCTGGTACTCATTTCTGTTAGAGGCTGAGTCGACCCCAGGGCTATAATGCGATCGGAAGGATTTTATGTCAATGAAAATTTCCAATGACACCAGCTGGGATCGAACCTGCGACCTTCTGATTTGTAGCACAACACCTTAACCACTGTGCTACCGCGGTGAAACAAGGAGTACGGTGTATATATTGTATATATGTGTATGTCCCAATGACCTATATGCATAGGGCTGCATGCATTTAAGCACACATACGTATACATACAGGGTGATTTAGGGGGAAAGATCAATATTGTGGGAGGTAATTGGATAGGTATTGTGAGATAAAAAGTTCATACGTGCATGTGTCGAGTGCGGATGGTTATCGAGATAGATTTGTTTGAATCTCCTGATCTAACTCCTTTAAATTTCTGTTTTTGTGGTTGTATGAAAAGCGAAGTTTACAAAAGAAATGTTGATGCACGAGACGAATTGTTCGCTTGCATTTTGGATGCTACTGTCTGCATGAAGAAACGTGAAGAACAGCTCAGACGAACAAAACGTGACCTTCTCACATTATTTGCAATGTGGTTGATGGTGGGACTTTCGAAAATTTATAATGAAATATAACAATTTTGTCATTTCTGGCTAACAAATTTATCATTTAAAAATTACTTTAAAATTAAAAATGAAATTAAAATTAAGTAATTTTTCTTTCTTTCTTACCAATCACAATGCTTTTGTACGAGTAGATTCTAACATATTGAATGCGGTAACCATTCGGAATTTGATACATGTTCTTATGACGTTATTACTCGCAAGAACCGATATATCACCTCCAAAATATTGACTTTCTTCCTGAATCATCCTCTTTGCACTAACACTCGTATTACGCTGACATACATAAAACAATGCACTAATTCAGACGTGTGTATGTATGTATGTATATATGTATTGGAATATATATATATATATATATATATATATATATATACATATGTGAGGGTGTGTATTTCTTTGAACGTTAAATAACACATACATGTTTAAAAAATGTAATTTCCAATGAAAAACGTATCCATCCCATAAGACAATCTTCCTTGAGCCACTCATTTATCATTGTAAGCCTCAAATTTATGTGGTATTTAAAAATTGGGTCACATTTTGCAGAAAGCATACTAGGTTTCTATGACAGGGACCAGTCTGTTAATTCTGTTGAAGGAAATAATAGCTGTTTTATTAGGTAAGGGATCCCCGTTGTGTTTTAAATGTATTGGTATATAAATGAAGTCTATACACAACACAGTTACAAACAAAGTTGTGTATAGACTTGATTTATATTTGTTCTATTTACTAGCTGTTTACTCAGCGAATCATAAACCATAAAGAGGCCTATAGAATACTGCGTCTGAAAAATTATAGTGAACTGTTCGAGCTAGATGCGTGAAATTATGGTGAAACGTTGGGCTTAGGTTTGTGAAATTACTGTGAAATGTTGGAAATAAGTGTGTGAAATTATGGTGAAACTTTGGGCTTAGGTTTGTGAAATTACAGTGAAATGTTGGAAATTGGTGTGTGAAATTATGGTGAAACGTTGGACTTAGGTTTGTGAAATTACAGTGAAATGTTGGAAATAAGTGTGTGAAATTATGGTGAAACTTTGGGCTTAGGTTTGTGAAATTACAGTGAAATGTTGGAAATAAGTGTGTGAAATTATAATGAACTGTTAAATCTAGGTGTGTGAAAATATTGTGAACTGCTGGATCGAGGTGTGTGAAATTATAGTGAAATGTTGGAGGTAGGCAACCGAAATTACAGTGATCTTTTGGAGCTACGTTGTGAAATTATAGTGTCCTGTTGGAGCAATCTGTGTGAATTTACAGTGAATTGTTTGAATTAGGCGCGTGAAATTTTGCGTAAAGATAGATGACAATTATAGAGTTTATTTGAAATGTGCTCTTCAGGTAACCATTAGAAACATTTAGGCTATGTAAATATTGATATTGAGCTGTATATCAGATAAGTCTAAAGTGCAGAGAATCTGATTTGCAGAAGCGAGACCTTTACTAACTCAAAGATAAAGATGATGATGATGATGATGAAAGATAGATAGATAGATAGATAGATAGATGGATAGATGGGTGGATGGATGGATGGATGGATGGGTGGGTGGGTAGGTTGGTGGGTGGATGGATGGGTGGATGGATAGAGATGTAGATAGATATAGATGTGGATAGATATAGATGTAGATAGATATAGATGTAGATAGATATAGATATAGATATATAGATAGATATAGGTAGTAGATAGTTATGTACTCGTAGATATATAGAAAAGAAATTGTTAGCTGAAAGTACATTTTGAGTTTTGCTTGGAACTCTGTTTCTTTCTCGCTACCTTCGTACGGTGCACGCTAACATTGTAACCATTTGCATGGCTCTCTCTGGACACCCAAATAAAGTTAACAAACCGGACGTATTATTGTGGCGGTAGAACTGTAATCTTGCATTCGGAAGATGGCTAGTTTTAATCTCGATCAGACCATCGGCCGTTATATCTTCAAGGTATTCGTTGTTTTCCTCGTTTCCTACAGAGAAATGCTTGGATATTACCACAGTGCCACTAAAACCCCTTTCTCGCAGTTCGTTTCCCATTTATCATTTATCAGCCAACCCACCTTCCGGCATTTCATAGTTTGAGTTACGGACACAGACGTAAAATAAGGACAGAGTAAAAGGTTAGTGACCTACGGACTAGATCCCTTTGTCCTGTGGTTACGAAAGTACTCGTGGCTCTCCGGAACTTTGCAGTATGCATGTCAGAGATGACAGCGCAGGCAGCGCTGTTGGATGTTCCCTATCCATCCTCCCCCCTAGCGGAAGTAAATTGTCCCTTCCCTATGAACTCTCGTAAAGGTCAGGTTTTGTGTGCGTCATTTTTCCGGGTATTGCCTAATATACTCCAGGGAAGACACCGAGCACAAAGGCTTTATAGTTTGATGAATTTTGTTGGAAATATTGCAACGGATTGACCTACCATTTACTTGGTTGTCTGTATGAGATTAGGAAATTACATTACTTTCTCTTGCGACGTAAGTGTATACACCTGTGTAGTGTCGCAAGTGATTGGCATTTTTGGTTGATCTCGATTACAAATTGCAATAATACACGTGTCAAATCTGCCAGGTCTGTCATTTTGTCTCTTCCGTCTCTTCGCAGGGAACGGTTTGGAAAGAGCTGAAACAGTTCTTGTTAAACTTGGTTGTGACATTTTAAAATACCACTTTAAAAAAGTTTGAAGTTCAGCTTCAAGTATAAAAAAGAGCAGAGAATTTTGCCCGCAGATTTACATGTGTTCATTTTGCGTATCTCGAGCGTAAATAGCTAAATGTTTATCGAAACGAAAGATATTTTGAAATAAAATATGAGAGGTAAAGGAGACAGCTAATTGGTGTTTAATATTCTTTTCTAAAATGTTGAACTGTGTGGAGGTGCGTGAAGTATGGTGTGGAGTTACGTGAAGTATGGTGTGGAGGTACGTGAAGAATAGTGTGGAGGTACGTGAAGTGCAGTGTGGAGGTACGTGAAGTATGGAGTGGAGTTACGTGAAGCATGGTGTGGAGGTACGTGAAGTATAGTGTGGAGGTACGTGAAGAATAGTGTGGTGGTACGTGAAGTACAGTGTGGTGGTACGTGAAGTATAGTGTGGAGGTACGTGAGGTATGGTGTGGAGTTACGTGAAGTATGGTGTGGAGGTACGTGAAGTATAGTGTGGAGGTACGTGAATTATGGTGTAGAGTTACGTGAAGTATGTTGTTGAGTTACGTGAAGTATGGTGTGGAGGTACGTGAAGTATAGTGTGAAGGTACGTGAAGTATGGTGTGGTGGTACGTGAAGTACAGTGTGGAGGTACGTGAAGTATAGAGTGGAGGTACGTGAAGTATTGTGTGGTGGTACGTGAAGTACAGTGTGGTGGTACGTGAAGTATGGTGTGGAGGTACGTGAAGTATAGTGTGGAGGTACGTGAAGTAAATTGTGGAGGTACGTGAAGTACAGTGTGGTGGTACGTGAAGTAAATTGTGGAGGTACGTGGAGTATAGTGTGGCGGTGCGTAAAGTATTGTGTGGAGTTACGTGAAGTATGGTGTGGGGGTACGTGAAGTATAATGTGGAGGTGCGTGAATTATGGTGTAGAGTTACGTGAAGTATGGTATGGAGTTACGTGAAGTGTGGTGTAGAGTTACGTGAAGTATGGTATGGAGTTACGTGAAGTGTGGTGTAGAGTTACGTGAAGTATGGTATGGAGTTACGTGAAGTGTGGTGTAGAGGTACGTGAAGTTTAATGTGGAGGTACGTGAAGTATAGTGTGGAGTTACGTGAATTATGTTGTGGAGGTGCGTGAAGTATAGTGGGCGAAAGCGCCAGGTTTCTTACTCCGTGCTTGATCTAAATATTCTGAATTGCTACGTGTAGTTTTAGATATATTGTTGCCAATTATATTTTACCGTCAGTTGTAATTAATAGTGTATACGAAGCTGCTATGCCCATTGTACAAAGTGATTCATAAGTATTGACATTTGTGCACTCATATATTTATATTCTCCTGTATTTGTTTCCCTGACGATGACTCTCTATGAGCCTAAACCTGCCGGTTATATGGGAAATTTTAAGTAATATAGAAATGGTAAAGGTAAAGGTAAAGCAGTCCCATTACAGGTTTGGACAGGCCCAGAGGGTTCCAAGAGGTTGAGGCTCCCAGATTTCAAGACAACGGCACAGGATGGTGGTAGGTTGTCAGCCTTACGCACCGGCCTTCTTTACCCCCAGGAAATGCTCCTGGTACTCATTTCTGTTAGAGGCTGAGACGACTCCAGGGCCATAGTGCGATCGGAAGGTTTATGTCAATGAAAAATTGCAATGACGCCATCTGGAATCGAACCAGCGACCTTCCGATTGTAGCACAGTACCTTAACCACTGTGCTACCGCGGTCCTCCGTTTAAAATCATATAGTGTAGCATAAACCGTAAGTGATTTTAGTGGGGTTTTAGTAAATACATCTGTATGTAAATCCCATTCTGTTCTTCTAGTGACGTCTTTCGTTTCTTAGAATTCCCGTGCGAAATTTAATATTCTGTTTTATTGTTCTCACATGAGTCACACCACTTAATAGTGCAGTGTCATTTATTAGATTCGCTTACGGGATTTCTCGTATGTTCCTTCTGATTTTCTTTATACAAGCATATTCAGCTTTAGTTTTTCGTGTTTATTTTTCTGACCAATCGCCCCTCTGAGATTGTCCTGTTAAATAGTACACGACGGTCTATCATACTTACTTACTTACTCCATAGTGCAGAGTCCTTCTTGAGAAGCTGACTGGTTTGCAGCTAGTCAAGAAATTCCCCGTATTTAACGGAACCCGAAGGTTCATTACCGCACTCACAAGTGTCTGCCACCTGTCTCTATCCTGGACCAGCCCAATCCAGTCCATAAATCCATATCCCACTTCCAGGAGATCCATCCTAATATTATCCACCCATCTACGCCTAGGTCTCCCCAGTGGTATCTTTCCCTCTGGCCTCCCCACCAAGATCCTATACACCCCCTCTCCTCACCCATACGCGCCACATGCCCAGCCCATCTCATTCTTCTCGATTTTATCACCCGCACAATATTGGGTGAGGAGTACAGATCATTTAGCTCCTCGTTATGCAAT
>Ga0131853_10026779_pt1 | contig 10368 bp, 9 predicted proteins | sample TergutLab28metaG_FD_92764 | JGI IMG/M metagenome (GOLD analysis project Ga0131853, IMG submission 92764) | Labiotermes labralis P1 segment gut microbial communities from Petit-Saut dam, French Guiana - Lab288 P1 (version 2) (version 2) | ecosystem: Host-associated > Arthropoda: Insects >... | reverse complement strand
AGAATTATATAGAATATTAGAAGTAAAGAGAGAAGGGGAGAAAAAAAGAGTGGATGGAGGGAGGGGGGGGGGGGGGGGGGGGGGGGGGGGGGGCAGTACAATTTAGCGGGGCCCGGCAGTCCGGAAGGGGGCCCCGAGTCCGACAATTTTGTGTATGTTTTTGTCTCTCTCGGTAGTATCATTATTTGTCGACTGTACAAATTAACTTTTTCAGAACAAGCCCAAGTCACTCCGCACTGAGAGTCAGTTTCCGATTTAGTGTAAATATTTTAGTCGCACCGCCCTGCTGGGGGGATCGGAAAATTATTATTTTTTTACTGGGTCCCGAAACCGCTGTCGGCGGCCCTGTTGTTCGTACTGCTTTCGAAATGTGTGACTATGTTCCATGGCAAAATGAGGGCGAAGAATAAATATTGCTTGGACATCCATACTCTCTGGTAGACAAGTCTGAAGGGGGCTGTCAATATGAGCGTCAGATATGACAGTTCGAGGCGTTGTTTCTTCGTGGGTTGCTTTTTGCATGTGTTGTTCGCGTAGACACTCATTTGAACTCTGACTTTATTTAACTACATGTTGTTCTGCTCCATCGAGTCTAGAAGTGCGTTTGAAGCACGTGTTTCATTCGTTTTTTCGTCATTTGTTCTGTGCTGGCATTCTGTTCGACGTTCCCTGTTAGAATATGTCTGTAGACATAAAATTTTACTTGCAAAAAATACTTCGCGAGCGTTTTATATGACGAAGTGTAACAGCTGTCTCTATTACGACGAGAAGAATTTTATCCGAGGCTTAAGCTCGGGGTTTCTGATCGCCGTACTTAAAGTGGAAGGAGCTCTTCGACAGCGCAACGTACAAATTCACGGTGGTCTGCCGAAGTTAGAGCGTTGAGCTGTTTTCACCTTCCCACAGTCTTCGCGGCATAGTGTCAAACACAGGGACTACTTTACCCTGCGCCTTAATTATTTTTGGCCCATATTTTTGTCTTTGGGAAGGAGAAATGCCCAAATTATGTGGTAACATATACATGTTTTTTTTAATTGTACGGAACAAACCAAGATACCGAGAGAAAGTACAATTTATTTATCAACAGTTTGGCATAAAGTACTTCAATCCTTGAGAAACAACTGTACGATGGACATTCTAGACCCGAAGTGCGCTAATTATATACACAGTAAGATTAGGAGACGAGAACTGCAAACAGAGGAGACTATTGTCGGGCAGTAAGTCCATGGTACAGAAGCCATATTAAAGAGTCAGTAGCGGCTCAGATAATGAATAAATCTCCCGTCTTTTTTGAACCCGAAGGTTCATTGCCCTGTTCACAAATCCCTCAGCTAGTTCCTGTCCCAAGTCAGATTAATCCAGACCTTCTTCTACCACGTTATTTACTTTATGATGCATTTTGTTATTATTAATCCATCTACCTCTAGGTTTTCCTAACTGTTCTTCCCTGTAATTCTCCCAAGCCTGCTACATGTCTGTACACCTCAGCCTCCCTGATTCTTTATCCTGGTATGGTCTGACGAATGCGTCATGTCATGGTGACGGGGGACCTGCTTAACATGGAGTCAAGAATGATATTTTCCAACCCACAAATTTGGTTGAATACGGCTGATTCCATTGGAAGAATCATCTGGTACGATTCTAGTGTTTTCCAAGCTCTGAACATGCCTTAGGGTGAAGAAGGGAATTCCGTATGGAAATGGATTTCGAATAAACGAGTAGCCTTTACAGATCACGAATAAGCTCCTTCCCCCGCTTATGCAAATCTCAGAATTTTTGTTAGTTGTCTGGTTTCATTGCCTTCAATTGTCACTGAAAAATGCAATTCAGTTGGCTTTTGTGCCATACATTGCAGCCCTTACGAACCATATTTTTTATTTCGTTGTCATACAAAATTATTCCTTTGTCTTCACAAAACAGTTACATCTAAAGAAGTCACAAAAATGCGTTAACGCGAAGTTTTCGTAACTCTTGGAATACCAGTACAGATAATATGAACAGTTTTCTTTATATCCTTCGGTTGGATGCTTCTGTTTCTTTGTTAGCAATAGCGTTCGGGGGCCGAAAATATTTATACTGAAGTGTTTGCCCATCCCTGTTTTCCTGTGCAGCTTGAGTTCCAAGGTAAAGACTCGAGTGAACCGGAGTATTTTACCAGACACAAAGAGCACAGGAGCTCTGTTCTTCTTCGGCAATTGTCTTAATTGTCTTTCAGCCCACTAGGCTTTAGAATGTTCTTGAAGTAAAAGATCAACATCCTCCAACACACTCTTGGAATGTGGTAGCCTTTCCTTTGTGTGCGAGCTGCACAGGCTAGTTCGCACAGCTATGAAACGTAAGCCGTGTGAAGTGAGATTTATGATCGACATGGCTGTATTGGAGCAGAATTTATAGAGGAGTTTCTCGTTTATCCCGTTAAGTTTTAATTACATCAATTCACTTCATCGCTACTTTGTTGATACTAATCACATCACATTTATATAAGGCGAGGGATAAGAATGTGTGCCAATACATATCTGAATAGGTCTTTGCAGGCAGAAGAACAACAGGTTTCGAATAGGTTTGTGGTATTAGAGTCCTTTCGACCACCCCAATCCCATACACTCAACGACATCAGAAGTTTGGATTAAGGCTGATGTCAGAAAGAGTAGAGATCAGTGAATTGGGAAGGCTATGGAAGGAAGCTTTCTTGGCCTAATTTGAGGTACGATCCTAGCGTTTCCTTGGAGGGACTGTGAAAAATGACAAAGGCCTAAGACTAAGGCCTATCTCCAGGGTGAATTTTGAATCATTGACCTGCCGAATACAAAATAAGAGTGCTAATAACTTAACCGCGAACAAAGAGATGAGAATCCCCACCTACTTTGACACATTAACCCGTCTTCACTTCTCGGCTACTTGAGAATGATTCCTTCCTACAATATCGTATGTTTCTATTCCTCCAAATCGGCTGGTACATAAAACTGTATATTTGGTGTAGCTGAGTTACTTCAACTGCATTGTGAAAACATCAATCGAACAATTTGGGACTAAGAAACGCCATTGTCTCCCTTTAGAATCTTACAGCCACTCAGCTGGTTAAAAAAATTACATACCGCGAATGTTCCTGTTCTGAACTGTGGGTTATATCGTAATCCTGTGTCAGGTCAGTTTTAGAATACTCCTCGCGTACATGCTGGGGTTTGAAAAGTGATATCTTTCCTTGAGATTTTCAGGCTAAATCAGCGTTTATGTTTTCATATGTACCCTGCGTTTCACATGCCTCGTCCACCGCTTGCTCCTGTTTATATCAACTAATAAAATTTTCAGCTGGTGCGGTGAGTATTAATTGAATACACGGTAAAGGTAAACATGTGTACGGGACTAGAACTATTGATTTAATTGGGAACAGGAGCGTTTCACTGGAACATGCAGGATCCAAAGAACGTATCATATGTCCAACCAGCTACCTTAGTATTATGTACGACATTCCACTTACTAGAAAATTCCACCTTCGTAATTGCTTGCTTGACTGCCTTACATGAGAAAATGTCTTCTCTTAAATGAGGTATGTGTAACATTCCGATTTGCGAAGAGAAACGTGTAATGGTCTGGCGGTGCGCTATTTCACAGATGGTCTGCAACTGCAAGATGGGGTGCAGCAGAAGGTAGGCTTACATTGTGAAGGGGGATGTTCATTCCGGTTCCTCCTCACCTCTCCTCACCACACAACATACAAAGCACCTGACATCGTTCTTGCTGCCTCCTGCCATTGTCACATTTACACCCGTTCCTAAGCTTAGTGAAATTATTCTTAATTTGGCACGCTTTTTTATTTTGCGAGACGATGAGAGGTGTGAAGATCTGAAATACAAGTGCCTTGCCAGGGGTTGTCGTAAGACTGTTATGAAAGTACGTGACAAATACAGTTTCGCCATGAAGAAAGCTGATTTGGGTCTACTGCAGCTACAACGTACGTATGCAATCGCTTGGAAGTATAAGAACTGACGCGCTGGCTTGTCTGTAAAAACTGACTATTGACGATTGAATTCTAATTTTTTATTTCTATAGACACTAAAAAATCACTTAAGTGATAAACTGCCTAAGTCATTGTATTTCTACGTAAAAAAGTCTCGAGAGCCATGAGAGAAACTGGATAGTACGGATATCAAATATTGAATGACGGTGGTTGTTTTAAACCTCACAGCCAACCGCCGTCTTGTTTGGACACGTGTATTTTTGTAGTTCGAACTTCTCCGTAATTTCCTTGCAGGCAATAAAATGAACGGATGACTACTGTGCACTCAAAATGTCTTCAATATATTATGGCGATATTCCTGGAAGGCGCGTTATGAGAAATTTTCTTTATCGTCCGGGGTCACTTTGTATTTAATAAATGGGACATATGACGCGACGTGCAATAAATCGGCTGTCAGTGTGCAGAGAGCACGTTGATTTATCGCAGACTGGTGGAACAGTGATTGCCAAACCGGAGAGCCAATAATCTCTACGTGTTCATGTTGACCAGAAACTATGATCTAATTTCATTTCGGTTATATCTATAGCATTACTTTTAAAAAAATCTGAAATTCTTGCAAAGAAAGGAGATGGCACTGGTTAGGGGCTTAGGTTATGCTTTTGACGTGATACGTGAAAATTGTCGATCGTGTTTAAATAAGAGAGTGTGGATTTCTGAATACGTTAACAAAGTACTATTACGTTACCACCTCCGTTTTTGTCCAATTTTTATAATAGTAATAAAATAATAATACGGTGGCTGTATTGTTTACTCACTAGCGTAAACCTTCAGGTTTCATTAAATATACGATATTTTTCAATAAGCTGAGAAACTACCAGCTTCCCAAGTATGAAAGTGCTCGATAGAGCTAGTCATTACGTATTATACATGCATAATATAAAATAGTTCAGTTGTATTTTCTTTCATCATTTTCGTTTTCATGGGTTCGAAATTGATAACCAGATCACGACTGAACGATGACAAAATCAGAAAGTAAGTCCTGTTGAAACTACCTCTTGAACCAAATACTCTTTCTTAAAGCCAATTACACTGTAAATATTAAGTACATGTTATTGGATGACAATGTCAGTACTACGATTGTGTACCGTTGGTGATAAATGAGTAAATGAGTGAGCATTGGCGGAATGCTGCTTATGTTGGAATACTGAAGTACTCGGAGAAATGCCCGTAAAGTGCCACTTTATCTACCACAAATCCCACACCGACTGGCATGATTTTCAGCTCGGGCTTCCGTGGCGAGAGGCTGGCGAATAACCAGGTGAACTAATGGCATGTCCGTCATTATGGTGACCCACATATCAGTGCTGCTTGTGATCACTTGACATCGGATAAATGCGCTGCCTGGTGCAGCTCCAGTCGTTTCGACTCGGAATACAGAATGGTAACGTTAGCTGTTCTCAGTCACCGCGTCCAGCTCGCCGCCGAGACTCACCCAGTATCCTTGATTTCTGAGGGCTAATTAAATGGTAAAAAGTTGGCCGGAGTGTGAAGATGACCACTTACATTCATGTTATACAGAGGTCTGGAATTAATTACATCGAACCTCACACTTTGTATACCTTCACTTCCAATACCATTTTAGTACCGTATCCAAATCTTCGGCATGTTGTGTCTGTATTAAATCTTCTGTGATATGTTATTTCTGAAATCATGGCTAAGGCGTAAAGGAGGACCATCGGCTAACGAAGAAAATGGCGGAGTGGAAACCCATAGTTTTAGACCGACAGGAAGACCCGAAATGAGGTGGGAAGGTGATGTAAAGCGTGAGCTAAAAACTCTTAAAACCTTTCACTGGAAAAGCAAGCGAACTGTAGGAATGGATGGAAACGGGTCATTGAGGGGGACCAAAAGTCACAAGGAGCTGGAGCGCCGAAGAAGAACAAGTAGAAGAAGAGTAATTATATCTTGAATGTACTAACAAAATGCATACCTATTTACACTAAAATACACGTATTATTAGCAACACTCTCCTACGTTTTTCGGCGCTTTGTGTGCCATCTTCAGGTATAACTTTACAAGCTCAAACCCTTGTTACATTTGAGTACGATAACGTTCTCCCTGATGAAGGCGCAATAAGCGCCGAAACATTTGGGTGAGTATTGATATTAATACATGTATTGTATTGTAAATGTGCATTTTGTTGGTATATTAAAGACATAATTACTGTACGAAAAATGCACGGAATGGAAAGCTTGAATAAGTAGAAGAAGAATCTGTAATTTCAGCCTGATAAACTCAAGCAGTGATTACCGAAGCGTATTCTGAGGATGGACATCGGGGGATTGACTTGGAAAGTAAAGATGAGATTTTATAGAATTTCAAGGTAATATGGACATAATTTGAACACATATTTCAAAAGGAAGGCCCTTGGGATTACGTAAAGTTATTTCTCAGTATTCAATACTAGTTTATACCTTGTGCAAATGTGTTTACATTTTGACTGATGTTTATGTCTCTAAGACTTAAAAATTCCTGTGCCAAGCCCGGGGAGTTTCTCTGTTTGTTTGGTTTTTACTTCCCCTACTTCAGAGGCGAACCTTAACGAGAACATAATTGATATAATGGATGTTGGAATGTTTATATTGGTGAGTTTATATGAAGTTGCTGGGAGAACGGGGTACAGAAAAGCTGCTGACGGAGGATTATGTTGCCATGACTAATGATGAAAGAAGAAACGGATGAAAGAAATAAGGGTTACGATAGGATCGAAAGATTCCTAAATGCATCCGGCTGTGTTTCGGAAGAAATCTTTCGCCGAGTCACGAAACGTGTGTTGCTGACGGAGAAATTGCAGTCCTTTTCATAATCCTAACATCCGTGGGCCAATGAAATGAAGGCTGAATACCGTTTTTTTGCCCGAATATAATGAGAACATATGTCTTCCCCTCTCGCCTCAAAGAAACTTTGTGTGCATTATGAGTACGAACGTTCCAACTGGTAGGTAAAGTTTCACTGAAAGGTTCTTATCAATATTAAATATATTGATAGTTGTTTGCTGTGTTCAGAAAGTACTCATTGAAGTTGGGCAACTATGAAACAAACGTCGAAATCCAGCAGTACTGATCAAAGCAGGGGACAGAATAGCACGTTATGAAATCCATACACTTATTAATTCCATTTGTAATAAAGAAGAATTGCCTTATAGCTGGAAGGAGTCAGTTGGTGTACTTATTTGTAAGAAGAATGATAAAATATTTTGTAGTAATTGTCGAGGCATATCACTGCAATCAAGTACATATGAAATTTTATCGGCACTTTCTATGCAGGTTACCTCTATTTGTAGAAGAATCTATTGGACATCATTACTGTGGATTTGGACTGAACAGATCAATTACATATCATTTATTCCCCTATCCCCAAATACTTGTAAAAATGGGAATACCGCGATGCAGTACATCAGATACTCATATTTATGGACTTATAGGAAGTCTACTATTCATTGAGGAGGCAGGGTTTGTATATTATTCTCCTTGAGTTAGATATGTCCGTGCCTCTAGCTAGGTTAATTAAAATTATATTATTTATTAAATTAAATTAATTTACATTTTATATAAAGTCTGATGATGGCTCTCTTTCGCCGAAACATGCAGCTTTCTGTTAACAGGATAACTTTGTAAGTAAATAAAATTTATTTGGCTGTAGTTTTATCAGTTGATCGTTAAAAACGCAACGGTATGAACTCTATTAAAATACGTGTTTCATATGCTGAATTGTTCAAAACTAGGAGATATTATAACGTCGTTGCTTTTAAATTTGTTTTAAAATACTTCAATGGGCAAATCCAAGCAAGGGGGGAGGGGGTGGGGTGGGGTGTTAAACTGAGTGGGATATACCTTCCTCTGGTTTATGCTGTTGCTGATGATGATTTTCTGGTCAGAACACAACAAACATGAAGGTAAATTCAAGAGGATTATTATTCTGTAGCAAGGAAGTTTGTCTGGAATAAATACTGAGAAACATAAGTATGTGTTTATTTTCCCGTTACAGAACGCAGGACAAAATCATAGCATACGTATACTCCATAATTTCTTCAAAATGTGGCAAATTACAGATAAGCGTTACTGACACTGAAAGAACAAAATTACGTGCGTGAAGAAAGTAACAGCAATTTGAACCTAGGGATCGCCAGCTACCATTCGGTAAAGAGCCCTTTGTCTTCCTGTTTGCATATAAGTAGAGAAATATAAATTCGCCTTTGGCTTTGTTCTTTGTGAGGTACCGAACTGAGAGTTTATATACTATATTGTAGGCCCTGCATTCATTTATTCGTAAAAGAGTTAAATTATCCCAAGGTGAGTTACTTGCACTTTTCATGTGGAAGGATAATGCCACTTCATTTTACATTAAAAAAAACCATTTGTGTACGTGGATTTACTGGAGAGGGGGCACGTGGAAGGGTATTTTTATCCCCTGTTCGTCGGAAACAGTGCCGTGTTGCTGCCGTCGTTTCATTGCTGTTGACACGTCCTTATCTGTTGTAACTTCGCTGATGTTGCCTCCAAGATGGAAAGTGATAAAGGCACATATGGCAGACCAGACTCAACAGATAACAACATGTAGCAGTAGTATACAGGAAGAAGCTTCTTGCTTTCACGGACTGAGGAAACACCGAGACTGTATACGTGCGTACGTACGTACAATGGCGAGTCGTTCAATGACGCTGTATATACACAAACAAAAATCAGTAAATCACTTCATGTCGTGCAACTACACAGTATAATCCATTACGAAGGATCAGTAAGTCACTTCTTTTCGTGTAATTATACTCTATAATTCATATCGAAAACCATTAAATCAGTTAAATATCTCGTAAACTGACAATCTCGTGTAATAATGGATGCTGAGTTAACCCACTTATAATTTTATTAACAACCCAACCGTAACAAATGGGCAACCGATTCAGCGCTGATTATATTCAAGTGGCTGATTGCATTTATGTTGTGCAAATTAAACTAAAAACCAACCAAACCAATCACTGAACTGCATATACTGCAAAGCGCCGAGAAGTTTTAGCTGTGTGCAACAGCGAATCAGAATCTCAGTTCTTCATTTTCAAGAAATGCTAGAAATATGTAACTGCAAATTATGCAATAGAACGGAGTTGAAACTTTTAATGGGTTGCAACGTACGCGTATCTACATTTAATTCTGTATGTGCTGTAAGTGAGCTGTGTGTAGTGAGGTGGGATAGCGGAAGGCTTCATGTGGACGTACGACGCTTTGTAGATTGCTGCTGAGAGTGACATTAGGGTTACAAAACATTTCAGTTGACATATATGCAGACCACGGACGTTATTCAGACTTTGGTTTTCTGGGTTGTGACTCCGTACAGTTTTGGCGTGTATCAAAGAATTAAACCCTGAAGTGAAGGTGGCATGTTTCTCCGAAATGCTGTTAACCAGATTTGAAACTATACGGTGCCCGAGAAAATCTTAGCCTGAATTTATGAATACCAGACAAGGATGCATCCATAAATATGAAAACCCCAAAAAATGGAACTCTACAGTTGCAAAGCCAACACTTATTTCTCAGTTCTCTGCGGTGGCGCAGTTGGCTGAGGCACTGCGCTACAATCCGGAATGTCGCGGTTTAGATTCCCGAAGGGGTATAGGGATTTTTCATTGACTTAATCCTTCCGGCTGAAGTACGGCCCAGGGCTATCTCCTAGGGGGTAAGGGCGGCCAGTGCTTAGGGCTGACAACCTTATCACCTTCTCGAGTCGAGTTTACAAATTATGAGAGCCTTAATCTCCTGGCGCCCCACGGACCTGTGCAGGCCTGTAATGGGACAGTTTTTGTCATTTTTACCCACTGAATAGGAGCTGGCCTGGACGTTTTTGGAGAAGAGAAGTTTCTATTTTCTCTACCGGGATTCGAAGGCCGGACTGTCCAGCCTGTAGCCTAGTCGCTGTACCGACCGTACTACTCCGGCTGTAAAAGAAATGGAGTGGAAACAGCAAAAAAAAAATCAAAGTAAAAAAGCTGCTCAATTCAAAGCACAGTCGGATGTCTCCAACAGTAAACATATTAATTTCTGTGTATTTATTTATAACATACGAACAAGTATTCAAAAGGTCATGTTATATGCCGTCGCAAGTTGGATGATCAGTGCTTAGTAAATTGATAAGCATATGCTTTAGAAGTTAGAAAGAGGGGGGAAGATTAGTTTTATCCAATCCTTATTATTCATACGAGGTTTCTTCAGAAAGTATCCGGACTGACCACGGTACATGAAGTAGATAAGGCTTACGGGGTTTTAACCTTAATTGTCTTCAACATAGTTCCCTTCCGCAGCTACACACTTCGCCCAGCGTTTCTGCCACTGTTGGAAACATTTTGCGAAATCCTTTTT
>Ga0131853_10026777_pt1 | contig 10368 bp, 3 predicted proteins | sample TergutLab28metaG_FD_92764 | JGI IMG/M metagenome (GOLD analysis project Ga0131853, IMG submission 92764) | Labiotermes labralis P1 segment gut microbial communities from Petit-Saut dam, French Guiana - Lab288 P1 (version 2) (version 2) | ecosystem: Host-associated > Arthropoda: Insects >... | reverse complement strand
TGTGTGTGTGTGTTTGTGTGTGCATTTGTTGGCACAATTAATAAACAATAAACAATCACAATGCAAGGTATGTACATAAAAATATTTGTGTACATGTATGAACAGAACACTGCAACCGAATATTTGCCAGATTCCTAGAACAGGAAATACACTTAATGAATCCAATTTTAATCTTTCAATGTCGTTTCGAAATCCTTAACCTTCTGAGGTCTTCATAAATGCGATGGGTTTTTTTTATCTTGTATTCTGGTAAAAAGATAACTGAGCATGGCGCTGCTGACATTTCTCTAAGATTTAAACGACTTTGTAGTTGTTAATGCCTAATTAATCTGTGCAATTCACTTTATGTTATTTATGTCATGTCTTGTACATGTTTCCGCACATCTTATTCTCCTTCATTCTCATTCAGGTCAGGGGCACGAATCGTGAAACATTTCGTCCTGAGTAAGAGCAAGAACGCAAATGGTGCACCACGTGGCGACGTACTCCCACTTTACCAGAGCGTTTTTTACTTTCAGATTGTCATAGAATTCACCCTAAGCGACTAAATGTAATTTCATTTACTGGCATACGAAACGTACAGCCTTCTTGGTGCGAATTTTCGCGACACTCACAGGAACTGTGTTATGTGCGAGTTTATCATTTACTTAAATATTTCAAGAAGTATGGAAAGTATGAGTAGGTGAGTAGCCGGTGATGCTAGGTCACAGACGGACGGACGTGGTCGCCACATAAGGCCATCTTTATTTTTTACTCCTTAAAGAAGGAGTGATAAATGCAAGGTAATTCAAAACGATGGTAAAATCTGCTCCTCCCTCTTGAAGCTTTTTGGAAATATTTTTGAGGTTGGTTGCACGGACGGATATATTCACAAGATGACACAGTCGATACATGCAGTTCCCTTGGTTTTTTTAAATAGTGTCTTTGATATTTGTATTCTGCTGCGCGCATTCGGTTTAATGCTCGAGGGGGTTCCTTCCTCTGCTTTCATGTTTGTTCGTTTGGGTGTGTGTGAGCTTAGTTGTCATGGAGGTGGACCGTTGTTGCTCTGCTTTCTGTACGGCAGGTACCATTAATGTAAAACTGACGACCTATTTCAGCTTATTGGCTTCAAAGTTTACGTATGGATATGTTGTAATAACCTAGTTTTTTTGGGAAACTACCTTTTCCTTATATTAATTTCGTGGACCTGGTAGCTCGGTCAGTATAGCGAATGGCTACACTCTGGACGGTTCGGGGATCGAATCCCGGTGGGGGGCGAGATTTTCCGCACCTGTCCAGACCGGCCCTGGGACCCAACCAACCCCCTGTAAAATGAGTACTGGTTCTTTCCCGGGTGTAAAGAGCGGCCGGGGTGTGACGCTGACCCCTCACCCCTTTTTAGTGCCGTGGTCAAGAAAGAGTAGAGCTATACCTCTACTCCCCCTATGGGCCGTACGGCCTGTACAGAGCCTCAGTGCCTGTACAAGGGTGCAATTTACATTTTATTTATATTAATTTCGATATCATAAAACAGTTATCGGAACAGAGTCTGACGTTTCAGCGGGACGCTGAAAAGCAAACTTTGCCAAAGCAGGTACGTATTAACACGTTGAGTGTTTCTGATAATTCAGCTGTATTTATACTGAAGTGGTAAATATGGAGAGATATTAAGCAAGAATGAGATGTAAATTCATGTGGACAAATATCAATGTTTGCTACAGGTACTTAAAGAAATCCATGTCGAGAAAATGAACACGTGTGCATGTTCAAAAGTATAAGAACTTTCAACATGCCTTCCTTAAGGAAACTAATAATACTTTATATGTACTTAAAAGTAGGCCACGTTGACACCAGATACGTAATGAACACTTTAAAACTTGGGTAATTTTACTTCCGTTTGTAAAAATACGTTAATGAACTCTTTCGAACAGAGTGGTTACCATATTTACCACTTTTTTAAAATTCAGAAAATCTGCATTTTCCAGCATGTATTTCATAAGGTTCTCAGAAAAAAATTATTTTCCTATAAAGATATAACTTTTTTGTGGCAAAGATGCAGAGTGTTTTCTGTGAGGCTGGCGCTAAACGTTTAAATTCTGCTCAGACGAATTTGATGCTTCAGCGGTTTGAAGAGATCACGAACGCTTTAATGAAACCTAACATAGAATCTAAATTAAGGAATTGTTCAATGTGTTCTTCTCAGTGGCGTAGCTGTGTTCTTGTGGCACCACAGGCGACTCAACGCAATGGCTTTCCGCGAAAGAAACTGTGAAATTTGCAAGAACCCACAACGATTTATGGAATTTATTTTTCTTTGACCATGTATTTTAAATTTTTTGAGCTCAGAAAATGCAATTTCTTTTACCAAAAATGTCCATTCCCCCCCCCCCCCCCCGGGCTAAGCCCCTTTTTTTTTTTTTTTTAATGTTCCCTTTTAATTTTCAAAATTTTTTTTTTAAATTTTTTTGGTCCAAAAAATCCATTTTTTTTTACCAAAAATTTCCTTTCCCCCCCCCCCCTCTCCGGGCTAAGCCCATTTTTATTATTTGTTTAATGATGCATTCTAATGTCGAAATATATATCTTGAAATTGTAGATGTCAGACTTCTACAAGCGACGCTAAAGACACATGTTTCGGAACTGGGTGTTACTAACAGACCTATAAAACTAAAATATCCTTCACATCTTGAAGGGTGTACCAAATTTCTTTCCCTGGTCCTAAGGAGCTGAGGCCTGGCGTTGTTCAACCGGCTACACCTCTACCCCCTCCTCCTCCCCCCCCCTGGCTACATTAGCATGAGACGAGGCGACGTTGACATATGGTTATTTGAATGTGGTTGAAATGACTGGAAAGGGTATGTAGTCAAACACAACTATGTCAATTAAGATGTTTTAATGACTACACTAGACAACTACATGTTTCGGTCCTTATTGACCATCTTCAGGTTGTGTTCAAGAGAAATGAAGTTCCTACTATACATATTGTGCGCGCACAATATGTATAGTAGGAACTTCTCTTGAAGACAACCTGAAGATGTCCAGTAGGGGTCGAAACATGTAGTTGTCTAGTGTAGTCATTGAAAGGTCTTAATTGGCATATCTGTGTTTGACTACACACCCTTTCTAGTTTTCACACACACAACGGAGATGAAACACTTCGAAGTGGTTGAACTGAATTTGGTTTTGGCCAATATTGGAAATTGTATCCATTTCCGAAACTTTTGTAGGACTCGACCAATTATGATTACCGCACTATAATTATTTAAATAGAGAAGTACACATTTTTGTAAGTTCATTTCTAACTGTTGGATTTGTGGCTGCGACAGAGATAACAAGCATTCTCCTTCGCATGAATATGCACGGTTCGCAGTGAGCTCCTGCTTGTGGTCCAATGAGCTATCATATGCAGTGTTTGCTGGAAACACAAGCTCATTACATGTTTTTTTTTTGCAGTACCGTAAGCACACCGATGATGCGCAACAGCAACATATGAACAAACAGCTACACTACCGATTGCATGGATTACGAACCTATCAGATTTTAGAACGCAATAATGCAAGCGTTTAGCAAACATTGTTGTAAAAACTGCAGGAAATTATCTGCTGTGTGTACAAGTTGGGTAGTGTTGCATGGCGTCTGTATCCTGTTTGTGTGTGTGTGTGTTTGTGCGCGCGCGCGTGCGTCATTCCATTGAATTACTTAAATCGGAGTTCAATATTCAGTAGTCTGAACCGAACATCGAAATTTGGAACTGTTATCACAGTCATTTAAAAATTCTATACTACAGAGGACAGGAAATGATATTTACAGCAACAATTGGTTGGGGGTTTTGTGGTAAAAATATGTTTTGTAACGTAGAAATTATACGTTAATTGTAAAAAGGCAGAATAATAAGCATATGGTACGTATGAATCGTAGTTTGCGAAAGAGGATATTGAAGTGGGTCAGAATGTTTTTCGAATGGACGATACAGTGGTGGAGCATCCATTTTCTTTATTAAATTTATATAAAATTTATAAATAAATGTACCACTTTATACGAAATTGAGGGACCTGAGGACTTGAGTTACGTCTGCTGTCTAAATAAACGCTGATTTTTAATGTTCATATATCTTAAGGCCTCATTAGATTTTCCAAGATTTCCAATACGATCGTTGAAGAGTTTTAATCTGTGATTGGGCCTTATCTGCCTCGTGGGATGCTCTCAAAGTAATATGACCAAGTAAAAAGTGGAAATCAGGAGAATTCATGTTGAACAGTATGGATTAGTAGATGTAGCAATTCTGGCACTGCGGTCAAGAACGTTCATTTCGTGAAGAGAAATGGAGTAGCTAAATAGTGCTCCAGCAGTCGTTAGTCCTAAGCTGTCTGTAGCTCCACCGCTCCTACACATCTCTAGCCTAATGCTCTGTACTGCACAATAATTCAAGAAGCTCTTTCGTTCTTGTCCAGTCAGCGGGGATTAGTGGGCAGTATTTGTTGTAACCATATTTCTTGGTTATTGAATAAACATTTCCATGTTTTTCTGTGCCGCCTGTTTATTAGTGTGTGTGTGTGTGTGTGTGTGTGTGTGTGTGTGTGTGTGTGGGTGTGGATGTGGGTGTGGGTGTGTGTGTATGTATGTATTTATCTAAGTGTGTATATGTATATGTATGTATTTTTTTATTATAATATAAGCATTCTCCATTACTTGTAGTAATACTACGTGCTAGGTTCACATTTTCTTTTCATAACTAGGAAGTGTCGATGTTAACATTTGTGTTTGAATGGCATGTCTTTACACTAGAAGAAGAATTATTACTTATTAATTAGGCATGTATAACTAATATCTAGTTGTCTCTATTTCACAGAATTATAAAGATAACAGTTGCAGTAAGGTTCTTTTAACTAATGTTACAAGTCTATTTGTTTGGTAAATACGAGGAATGGTTTCAAATATTTACTTGTTAACTCCACGTAGCTAAATGGCCAGTTCCCGGTTTTTAGAATTTCCTGCTTAAGTAAGTCTCTTTGTTTTTTATGGCGTGTGCAGTTGTTGAGTATGTGGTCTAGAGTTTGATCCTCCATGTTACAGGGGCAGGTTGCTTTTCCGATTTTTTAAATCTGTGGAGGTACGCCTTGGTTTTATGGTGACCAGTTACCAGTGACGTGAAGTTCGGGTTTATTTTTATTCTGCGGTGAATCCTGTCCCGTAGGTTTGGGAAGAACCCATTTATTACACCGCTCCCATTCTTCTTGCCATTTCAGTGTGGCTTCTTCTTCAAGTTCACTGTGTAGGGTAGTCTTGGGAATTCTGTCGAAGACGACTGGAATATCTTTGTTGCTAGCTGTGTCTTTGGCTAAGCGGTCAGCTAGTTCGTTGCCAAAGTTACCTGCGTGGACCTTGATCCACGAGAACTCAGTCGTCCATTTGGTACTTCTGAGGTATGTATGTATGTATGTATGTACGTACGTATGTATGTATGTAATATATTTATCTATGTATTGTATGTAATTTATTAAGTAATGTAAGTAATGTATATAATGTATGCATTGTATGTATGTATGTACGTATATATGTGTGTGTGTGTGTGTATGTGTGTATGTATGTTTGTATGTATGTATGTATGTATGTATGTATGTATGTGTGTATGTATGTAAGTATGTGTGTATGTGTATGTATGCATGTATGTGTACATATATATATATGTACGTATTACGTTTGTGTTTGTGTAAGTATTGATGTATGTATATATATATGTACGTATGTAATGTATGTATATACATACGTACGTATGTGTATGTGTATGTATGTATTTGTGTGTGTATGTATGTGTGTATATATGTTAAGTTTATGTATGTGTGTGGAAGCACCCTTTTTTATTCGTATTATTATTGTACTGTTAATTCTATATCGTATAAAATTGAATTATTTTACAGTTATTGTTATTATAATTATTATATTTATCACCTTTATGCAGGGTATTTACAATTCTATACCTGAAAGAAACCATGTTTCGAGGGTACAGAGTGTTGCAGCTGTTCTGTGTTTACAATTTATGCTACTTGTAATGGTATTTCACATGTTAAATATGTTCTGCACTTCACATCAGCAATTCCCTCAGTGCGTGTGCAGTGCACAACAGGGATTTTTTTTTTGCAGTTCCTTAATTTCGTGCTTCTTGGTATATTGCTCAGTTACTCTCTGAGGATTCTGAGATGATTCCAATTGTCCCTCTTGTTACTGGTATCACTTTCGTTTTTACACTCCACATGCGTTGAATTTCTATTGTAATTTTTTTGTATTTTAGGTTATTATTATTATTATTATTATTACTATTTACAGCAGGCTTACTTTAATTGGAATGTATAATTTTGTCGTATGTTTTGTACGCTGTGTCTTTTGTTTATGTGTTGATGTCACTTGTGTGGATTACTACTACTACTACTACTACTACTACTACTACTTGCAATTGAGTTTTCACCCGGTGGCGGTAGTCCCTACACTAGTACAAATAAAACAAATAAGAATAAAATATACCTAAACGAAACAATACAAAACACAGTAAATACAAGTACACATATTACCAAAACACCCACACAGTTACCAAACACCCATGCATTACACAACCCACACATACACACAACCACACTTAACAGAGCAAGTTAAAACAACCACAGTACAAGATACGCATCAAATGAAATAGTCACAATGTATTCAAGCACCCTCAGTACAAGGTCACCCTAATGTACTTGGTACTTTTGTCCCCAAGAACTTCACCGTAACTCCACTTCAAAACAAGATCATTTCACATAAATCACTTCAGTTCACTCCACATCACTACACTTCACATCACTTCACTTATTTACACACAATCCCCACTTCTAATTCCTTGCCTGTAACTACATTCTTACCCCTCTTTCTAAACGTGTTTAGTTTACAGGATAAAGACAATAGTAAGCTTGCACGTGTAGTAATTGGTTCCAGTTTTAATGGTTCTATTTACGAAGGAATATTTACCAACATCTGTTCTTTGTTTTCTAGTCCTAATCTTCCGATTATGATTGGCCCTATTCAGGTAGGATGATTTTATAAGTTTATTCTCTATCGCTTTCCAAGCACGTTCCCCGTGTATGCCTTGAAAAGGGCGCATATTCGAACTATCAATCTTTGTCTGTACCAAAGTTCCCCAATCGGACTCATATTATTTACAAATTTAACCGCTATCTTTTGCACCCGATTTAACCTTTTGTCGCCGGAAATATTTTTTTTAATTTTAGCACATCCTGTATATAAAATGTGAATAATACAGGAACCAAATACGTTAGAATTATGAGACAAACTGCATTTTGAAGAGAAAAGAACGGAGAGTATATACCATGTTTAAAATGTTCAGTACCTATATTTGTTGAATAAATATATAAAATGCAACTTTAGAGGTTAGCGGTGCGGTACGACCACTATAGTTGACATTAGGCATCAAAAGGTTAAAGCGCTTACCTGACCTCCTCTGTATGGGTCCCAACACACCACTCCACACTCAAGTATCGGTCTTACTACTGCCATATACGCTAAACGTTTCGTATTATTATTTCCCTTTTTGAGTGTACTCATTATGAAATGAAGTGCCTTCTTTGCTTTTCGCAGTGTGTAATTGACATGATCTGCCCAGTTTAGATGGCTGCTTATAATTATTCCTAAATATTTAAAGCTACTTGCCTCAGGTAATAATTGATCCCCAAAATAAAACCATATTAGTTCCTTCACCCTACGTTGTGTGAAGCTGGCTGCTTTACTTTTGCCTGGATTTGTCTTCATTACATTTTCTACCGTCCATTCCCCTAGTTTGTTTAGGTCCGTCTTTAACATACCAATGTCACTACTGTCCATTATTTACCTGTATATTATACAAGCATCTGCGAACAGCCGTATATTGTTATGTGTAAGTGTATGTGTGTATGTTATATTTGTGTAATAATGGCGATTTTTTTATATGGCCATTAGGCTGTAAGATTATCACCTACAACAACGAGAACCGAATTGAGGTCTTCGTTCTGCTGTGACGCGGTGCTGCGTCACTCGGTGCTTTGTGTCGGGCGTTTCGATACAGCGTTCTGGTCTCGGTACGGATTTTCTTTATAAAAGACGTTCAGAAATTTAGATTTTTCATGAAAATTTTCCAATGCCCAGTCAGTGTTTACGTTAGTACTTAGATGACTTTCTACCATTATTTCCACGTTTCTCGAGAGGGTTCAGTGAAATTAGGAAAAGAAGATATCCACTGAATGCCATTACGTAACTGTGAGGTTTATGAAAAAAATAAAAACAGTGAAAGGGGCGTACTTTGTTTAAGGACGTACGTAAAATTATGCCGGTATTTTCTGCCGTATTAATCTTATTCGGATAAAATTCAATATTAAAGCTGTCTGAGAAATTTTATTGTTTTTTTTTTTTAGATTTGGGAAAAGTAAAAACAGTACTTTACCGAAAGACATAAAATTATTATCTGTCCCTAATTTCGGCATATATATTCCGATGTTGGTGTAATTCCGTGTAAGGTATGTGCATGTAGCGCTGTTACACTTCTGTGACATTTGCGAAAGTCTGATTAGAGAATGGCGTCCTATCCTTAGGTATGTAAATAAAATTGGATTCATGTGTGTTCCGTGAAACCGTATGGCAGACAACATGGAAGTGAAAAACGCCCTGGTAAGTCTGCATATTACGTGGTTGGGTACAGCTTGAGGCTTCTTACTGATCCTATTCCGTTAATATTAAGAATTTCAACTTATATGTAGACTGTGCTGACAAAATTCACTCCCAATTAAATGTGAATTGTATGTAATATTTACTTTGTACCGCGCAGTAAACTTTCTCCTTCTCGGTTATAAAAACCAGTCAGTTAATGGTGTATAGGGAGAAGAACCGTGCTAATGTTAGAGAAGATGGAACGTGTATTGTGCTCAGAAAGTTAACAATTCTATGGGTCTGATCACTAAAGAGCTGAACGACTCTTTTCTTGTCTTATATACTCTTGACTTAACTCATCTGTGAAGGATAAGTTTCAGTACTGTACACACTGTCAGGCAGTAAGGTAATACTATTTTGACGGTTTGTTCTATCGCGAGGCTGGTTCCAGCAGGCCGCTAAGGCGTATGTGCCGGAAGCCCTTCCGTTACCATGTAATCACAGGAAACACAGAATGATCATCAGGGCACAGTACATACCACAAAACCGCCCGTCAGCGTAACTCTGTGACTGATTAATCCTGCCAAGTCCGATTAACGCAATTAAAGCTCTCGTATTATCGATTAATCCCTATTCGGTTTATCGTTAGGGAGAGTGACTGTGTGTGTGTGTGTGTGTTTGTATGTGATCATGTAGCGTGGATGCTTGTGTACGAACGCGTCGGTGTTGTGTGTGTGTATACAGGTATGCACCGAATAACGACGTTTCCATCTACGACGGACCGCATATACGATGATGGTCCCATAAGATTAAAATATTATTATATAATACTATTATAATATAATATTATACTACCATTGTGTTAAAATCGCCTACAGTATTCAGCACAGCAACATGCTGTACAGGTTTGTAGCCTAGGAGCAATAAGCTATACCACATAGCCTGGGTGTGTAGTAGGCTATACTGTACTATCTAGGTTTGTGTAAATACACTCTATGACGTTCGCACAACGACGAAATCGCCAATTGGCGCATTTCTCAGAATTTATCCCCGTCGTTAAGAGACGCATATATGTATTCATTCCCGCCTTTAACTATTTAAGGTCTATCGGTTGGTACCCTTACAGTAAGGCTATAACTTCAGCATTATTGCAGCAGAATTTGTAATGCACTTCCTACGAGTATAGCAATAAACAGTCATTGTTTACTTACACATTATTGAACAGCTACTTTTCTATCGGAAGCACAGTGTGTTCTCTGTGACATACGAACTGAATATTTATGCATAATATGAACTGATTAGACGCGTACGAATAGTGTCGAAAATTGTCCTTTAGCTTCGTCATGTCTGTACGTCCTTCTGTCCGAAAGTATCAGCGCAGTTAGCACTGGACGGGTTTACGTGATTAGATATTGGGTAATTTTAATTACATTCTGTAAAGAAAGTAAAGTTTGGTTAAAATCGAAAAAATAAAATTGGGCACTTGACGTGAAGATGGTGTGAGGTGAACTGGAGCGGTAGGAAAGAGAGGGTAGTGAAGTGTAGCTGGGTGAAGTTTAAATGAGAGGAAGTGTAGTGTCAACAAGTGTAGTGAAGTGGAGTGAAGTGTAGTTGGGTGAAGTTTAAATGAGAGGAAGTGTAGTGTCAACAAGTGTAGTGAAGTGGAGTGAAGTGTAGTTAGGTGAAGATTAAATGAGAGGAAATGTAGTGTCAACAAGTG
>Ga0131853_10026775_pt1 | contig 10368 bp, 5 predicted proteins | sample TergutLab28metaG_FD_92764 | JGI IMG/M metagenome (GOLD analysis project Ga0131853, IMG submission 92764) | Labiotermes labralis P1 segment gut microbial communities from Petit-Saut dam, French Guiana - Lab288 P1 (version 2) (version 2) | ecosystem: Host-associated > Arthropoda: Insects >... | reverse complement strand
GTTCATTTAAAGCATGCCAGACGGCATTTCGAACGGAATTTGGTGAAAGACGTGCACCATCGAAGTGTTCCATCCAGAAATTGGTTAAAAAGTTAGAGACAAAGGGAAGCCGATCTAACGCCTTGCGACTTCTTTCTTTGGGGCCTATTTAAGGGCAAAGTGTACAAAAATACACCCCGCACAATCGAACAACTGAAAGACGCTATACGCCAAGAGATTCAAGCCGTCAACGTCGACACTTCGGGAAAAGTATTCCAGAATTTGGAGAAACGCATTCAAGTGTGCTTGGATGTGAAAGGAGATCAGTTTCAGCATCATTTATGAGTAGGTCCTGTTTTGCATCGTTCCCGGTATGTGTATATAAATTTTCAAGTCATTATCTCAATAACAGAATTTTTTATAGACAATAGTTTGGGGCCTCTAGCGAGAGACTCACCCTGTATAATGACAAGGTCTGAACCGCGTGATATTACGTAGCTGTGTATTGGAAGAAGAAACTTTTTGCTGCGTGGCGACAGAAATTTCCGCAACGTTGTATAATGTCACCACATTCTTTTTCCGGACAACAAAGCAAAACGACGAAATATCTCATTTAAAATGTTCAGTCTTCAGACCGGGATTTGAACCGGAGACTTCCCGAGTGTGGATCAGGGGAGCGCTCGACAGCGCCTTATGATCATTACAATGTAAAGTAGCTAACATAATGAGTGTGTAATAATTTAACAAGTTTAGAACAGTGCGTTCTTGCGTGCAACTGCGTGACGCGTGCATTTGAAACAAACCAATTTTATATATGGTAAATGCGGTGTGGCAGACACTCTGTCAGTATTCGAAATTACGTCATGCCTTGGATAGTCGGCTTTAGGTACCAAAATGTTCATTGCAATTTTGGTTCCAGTAATTTCAAAATTTCAGATTTACTACAAACCTTCACGAAATCCGTGACGTATGTACACATGTACACATGTACATCTGTACACATGTACATCTGTACGCACTCTCTTACACTAAGTAAACTCCCGTTAATTCTTCTGTGCTGCAAGTACTCACAGATGAAAAATACATTATGTATCTTTATTATTAGTAATACTCAAATATTCCAGTACACAAAACATATTTTCTCTCTGTTGTTTCACAACATGGCCGACCAAAAAAAACCTGATTGCTGGCGTCACGGTGGGGGAAATATATACAACTAGAAGCAGAACACCTGTTGTTAGGAAACGCAGAAATATCTACGTATTTCCAAATTTGAAGTAATTTTCTGTACCCACGCTACATGCGCCCTAGGGAGACATAATACAAGCAAAACCGTTTACAGCTTCATAGTCTATTTGCCATATAATGACAGCAGTATTACAGAAGCAATTTTGAATATCCTACTGGTGTATAAGTGCCTTTTACGTTTTTAAAAAAAGTAGAATCAGGTCACTGTCTAATGACGACGCACATTTACACCTCTGTATACGATGGCAAAAAAAATCGTGAAAGTTCTCCACAAAGCCTGTTTAGCATGTAACTCCTAAGTATCTTGAGAGCGTCTTTAAAGCGTACGTTTGTAACACGAATCGCCGTTCAAGAGAAATACAAACGTCGCAATATAATTGTTGCCACAATTCGAATTCCTGGGACTATAAACTGAAGGAGGATGGGCTCTATGTTTCTGAACTTCCCTTAAGCACAAAAACCCGCCACATTTCTTCAAACTGGACGACGGAGGATCTGTGGTACTTCTCCCAGCAAGAGTCAAGGGAGTTTTCTCCAAAGTGCCGATACCTATCACGGTTCCATATATTTTCCTATTCTGTGGGTATAAGGGAGTTTTTTCGGGGTTAAAGCGGCTGGAGCGTGGAACTGACTACCTAATGCCGAGAGATTAAACGTACTTGAAGTCATACCTCCACTCCCCCATATAATTTTTTTTCGTTGTGCTTAGTGTAAGCACCGGGATAACTTTAAATTTTATCATTACAAAAACGGTTAGTTCCTTTTCCTTACTTGATCAAAAGAGGCCATTAATCTGATGTATAAAGAATATCGAATGGCCACAGGCTGGATTGATCCATTGAAATTTAAACACATGGGCTTGTTTTTAAAAGGGGGTAGCTCGCATTAGGAAAAATACTAATGGTACTACGAGCTATTCATTATATATGGGGGTGGGTATAATCCATTTATTCGTTGGCCGCTCTGCGGTCAATATGTGGTCAGTTCTGTTCCACCGCTGGAAATGAGTTAGCATCCTTCATCTACCCTCCAAACCACCCCCTCAACCCCCTGCTCTCTGAAAAGGGTCGCTTGCCTGCACGCCTCTGTCTCCACTAGCGGTCTGTTGCATGCAAATGTTTGAAAATTTGCCTTCCCTTTTCCTGGATTTGCATGGAATATACGATGTATCCTGCATACATGTTTGATACTGTATGTAGTTTTGTGTGACCAGTTTACGTTGCTGCTACTTGCATGTCTGGATTCTCTCGTAGCTTCAATTTTTTAAATTCAAACTCAGCATTTTACTTCCAACAGTCATATTTTTCGTTTTTCATTCAATCATACATCACTTTCTCCTTTCTTTTTAGTTTAGCTTCAATTGTTACTATCCTGTTTTAGCATTGTCTGTTAACTAGTACTTTACATAAGAATATAAAACTTGTTATTTGATTTATTGACCTGATCAGTAATACCGTGAAGAAATTAATTGCAATGGTTATTATAAAATTTTACTATGGTGTTTGTGTCATCGAATTAAATGATGCCTGTAGAAAGAAGAGAATATAACCTCAGATTGAGACACCGCATTGTGTTGGGTGACGTCACGTCAATATAATACAGCAGCGCAATAAGCAACATGAACTCACTCAATTATTATACCAACTAATGCACTTATATAAAATTTACACATTAAAACACTAAAACTGCTCCGACATGTTTCGGTCCTAACACCATCATCAGGGAGCTGTATTATTTGCCTTGCTAAAGTCACATTAAAAGCCACATTAAAAACCAGTCATAAATGAACTTCGTTGTACTAGTAGGGTACTGTGGCAGCATGTCATGTTGTGTAATGTTATGTTGCGAAGAGTGCATGCTGCCACAATACCCTACTAGTACAACGAAGTTCATTTATGACTGGTTTTAATGTGGCTTTTAATGTGACTTTGGCAAGGCAAAGAAATACAGCTTCCTGATGATGGTGTTAGGACCGAAACATGTCGGAGCAGTTTTAGTGTTTTAATATGTAAATTTTATATAAGTGCATTAGTTGGTATAATAATTGAGTGACTCGACAACATGCACGGTGTAACAATGAAAATAAGCAACATGAAATTGGAAACATGGGCAACTCCCGAATCATTTTAGATTGACCTAAAATGCACGATGATCTCTTGAGTCACAGTGCATTGAGACGTTACGATTACTTGATTAGTGTAACTCTTACGTTCTTAATTTTGTAGCTGATATGCTAAATAAATATGATAGCAGAATATTGCAGATAATTATATTTGCTCTTGCTTTCTAATATGGGAGAGAAAAATAAAATAGAAAATTGTGCGCTGATTTGTCAAAAATATGCTCAGTCATGTGGGCCCTTTTGTTGTAATGAATTATTACTTTAAATAGCGATACTGATATATATTAAATTAAATTAATGTTTATTAGACAAACATCTTATTTATAGTGGTATTAATGTACGAGTTTTATGTGTTTAAAGATTCTGGTAGTCTTGCACAGTTTTAAAATGTCACCATACCTGTCATTGACATTTTGTTTCCCTTGTTCTTTCGTAATAAAAATGAATTTGGTACTCAAAACATTTATGCTTGACCAAACTAACTTAATCAGTTGCAACTTTACACAGCAGACGGTGTGTGTAGTGAACACAAAGTAACGCACCTTATATCTAGGCCTCCAATCTGTGAACCCTACACACACACACACACACACACACACACAAACACAGATATATATATAAAGAAAATGTTGTTTGTGTCAGAAAATGTTAGTAAATAATTTAAAGATTTGAATTTAGAATTGCGGTACACAGCGGCGTACCCATGAATTATTATTTTGTTGGTCGGGGGGAGTTCAATAAATTCAGCTGAGGACAGAGAGAACGGGGATCTGGGGACGGTAGTCCCCCTAGTCAGGGGTTCTTGAGGCAGCTGTAATTTCGTATAAGAAATTTCATCTCATATAGTAAAATTTTCTTAATTTTTGGTACTTTAAGACTATTTATGATGACAACCAATTTATTTGTCATTTCTAATATGAAACAATTGCGTACCGGCGGTAGTTTTAGAATTTTACTGCCTTTTTTCAAACATCTTCGGGTGTTGGGAGTCCTAAATTCAGCAATTTTTAACAGTTTTCACAATCGGGTTGAGTTGGGTACGATTTTGGAGGGCCTTCGGAATTTCGCGGGGGGGGGGTTAACCCCCCAACCTCCCCCCCCCCCATCAGTAAACCACTGGCGGTACAGAAGTCACACATATAGTTTTACGTGGTCCATTTATAACTTGACTGAGGTGTAATGCTGTAGTAAACCTTCCGCTGATAAGTGATTGTGCACTTTGGATTGTGTCGATAGTTTTAGACTTTAACGGATCCTGACAATTGCATGTAATGTGCAGTAGTGATGCTCAGTGGTGAAGTTTGCTTCGAATTGCAGATGTTTAAATATTAACACTTTTTATTTGTTACGAACTCGGCATTTACTTCAAAATTATTACTGAAATTAGTAGCAATGGGAACTTCTGCATACTATACGTATGGCAACACTGCGAACTCTTCAGTTCGAAGTACAAACTTCTTTTATCCTTGCTTGTTTGCCTGTTAGCCTAGTTTATAACGGAATCCTTCTCATGGAAATATGGAATGGTTTATGTTTAATGAAAAGTTGGAAGATGCGTATGTAAGGAAACACTATAAGAGTTTTAGAGGTTGAATAAAGTACGCTAAAGTAACAACACAGGGCCATGTCTACATTGTTAAGAAAATAATTGAATTATTGCAGTACTGGAGTGCAGTTACGTTCCACCATTTCCCAGTAAGTGCTCTATGTGTCTTCTTACTTGTAAATTTATTTACAAATGACAAGTTTCTATTTTTCATTATTTATAATAACTTAGTAATAATCTACATTTTAAATTATTTCAATAATACAATATTTTTTTGTCTCTAAATTCAAAATTAGTTTATTGTATTTATGATAGGTACCCCATTGTGTATTTAACACTATAGTTTATAACAAATCACAAAATTAAATTTACACACTTCAGCATTTATGGCATATTAGACCTAATCTTGTACCCGATATTGTCCCCCCATGCAGAAACAAAACTTTCCCCTGCGGTTGATTACGTCCGCACAGAGTTGCAGCGATACATTCGAATTACAGTTCATCCTCAGAGAGAGGCGGTTCTGGCTTTCTGGCCGTCAATAGGAAGTTGCCATATGCATGGCATGAGGGGATAGGCAGATAAGCTGCTCCACAAAGCGTGACAAAAAAATCGGTCGTTAATATACGTTTTAAATTGGTATTTTGTAATTGCAGATGATGCGACATGCCTATCTTTATTGTTGTACGTCTGTCAGTGTTCCATTACTGGCGTGTACAAAGTCTGTTACTGTCAGTGACAAAATATGTCTGTAGTTTTATTTGTGTAGTATGAGCTTTGTCAAATTTTAAAACACGGTCATGGATCAATGTCGTTACTAAATCGATTATGATTACGAGATGGGCACATTAGGTCATGCACAGTAAAAAAAAACCGAGTACATTTACAAGAATTTCAATTATGTACCTACCTATTCTACCTGCAATTTCAACGTGGAGCTCCATGCAAATACACCATCTGTTTACAGAGAGAGAGACACATTTTTCATATAGATTGTTTGTAAGAGTTTATTAAATTTGGTAAAGAACCCCCCCTAAAAACTGTTTTGACTAAATACGAATTGAGGGAAAGTGGCAGTTAGAACTGTTTTGTTGTCTACGCTGAAGATTATTTTATTTATCTAATTTAATTCGTGTGCTTTGCGGGTTTTGAGGTTTTCGCGGCGGTGTTGCCGAGGATACCGATCTTCTCTGATTTGACGCTGAGTCACGGGGCAATTCGGTACCGAAGAATTCTTCAAGGGCTTAATTGTTTTTTGAAGATGATGACAGTAAGTTCCTTCGAAGCGGTGGGACCCAAATACCCAGTGTTTCAGTGTCACACCCCTGAAGACGGGAATCCTCAGCTGTGCGCAAGCTTGGGAATTTCCTGGACATATTGCTGCAGTTACTAGCAGCTAACGCACTCGAGTTCAGTCACGATAAGGAACTTCGATCCTGGGTCTGAAATATCCGGCGTATCCAAAAACACATTTACAAAACAGTACTCCAAAGCTCCTACAGATGGCAGAAGAGGAAGGCTGTGATGCTGCCATCTGTGTGTGCACTTAACAAATTTTTCTGATCCTAATTACGGCAATTTAGTTTGGACACTGCAGATCAAATTTATGTTACGAAGAGTGTAGGTACACATATGCAAAAGCTTTAATTCATAAAAGTAGGTATTATATAAACAAAAAAATTTAAATTACTCCATCGATGAATAACACTGAAGTAATAACATAAGCTGTCTGTGATTATAGTAGAAGTCATTTTGCCCAATGAGAGCAACATACCATGTGTCACTAAGGAACGTTCAGTAACCAAAGCAGTAAGTATACATAACTGCATGAGACTGGATTTCGTTTATAAGCAGCATGTTAGTGTCAGTAGCTAGTAGCAAGTTTGTGTTTGTTGTGCCGTCCACCAGAGAGCAGCACTTATAACGGGGTTAACACGAGTACGGACGCTGCTGCCGCTGCCGGGTCGTCCCCAGGGCTCCCCTTGTCCCTCCCCGCCGATCCTGCCCCGCCAGCAGCGCCACAGGGCGGCAATAGCTCGCCCGACCCTGGTTCGCTCACCGTACTCCAGCCTGCAAACAACAATGTCGCCACAGCCGCTGCTTCGCCGTACTCCACCATGCTGCCCGGCTTCGCCCACTACTCCACAGGCAAGTCTCGAATATTCCACATTCTCGGAGCCAAGGAAGACTTCGGGTGGTCTGTCAAAGAAAGCCGGATTTCTTTACTTCAAAACCCGATAGTTTCTGCATTTGACTGAAAACATGTTCCATATTCTAAAGTAGCTGGTAATTTGAAAGGGGTTGTGTACGAGTACAAATTCAGGCACGTTGTATTTTAAATTTCTTTAGTCCCAGGACTTTAAGGAAATACATGGTTATGGTACAGTTCTTCCCCTAATAAATGTGGAATAACTTTAAACCTGATAATCTACTTTACGTTGTTAGTCATGCCACCATTTTACTTTTTAATATTCTGCCATTAAACAGCTTCACCAGTGTCAAATTATTTCTAAGTTACAACAGCATCACATAGTGTAGGAACATAAATATATGTAGGCACAGGTACTCAGCAATTATTAATCTTCTGTGTTAAGGTAAGTTGTTCTTCAGAATGTAAAATAACAACATGGTGGATCTTCAAGATTCCACATAACATTTTAAAGGACAGTAACAAACAGTGAGTATTTAGGAGGTAGGAATGGCAAATCTTGTGTACAAATATTATAAACACGGATATGAATTAAATGCTAGATATTATTATTTGATTTTTATGTTAACAATTACAACTGTGGTAATCATGTCAAACTGTAGGCCTGCTAATGGAAATAATTCACAGAATTTGGCCACCACATTGTTCATTGTGCATTCTGTACAAAGTGAATAAAGAATGCTGTGTGTGTGTGGAGGTAAAATTTGTCTGTGACCTAGGGTCAAAGCATAAACCAATGGATGCAGTTTTTAATTCAACATTGGAAGCTTCATCCAAAAGTTGTTGGGTAAATTTATTATAACAGGTTCCCAAAAATAGCTGTTTGTACTACGTTATGTTGCTCACATTTCCAGTAATGTTAAAGTAAATTTCTTCTGCCCTCACCATGTCTACTGAAATATTTTAAAGTTCTTCCCCAGAAATGGCTACTTTGATATATCAAACATCAGATTGTTTTTTCTACTAAAAAAAAGGAACACAAACATTATAAGTGTAGGATACAATGTCTTGCCAAAAAAGACAAAGGCAAAACCAGCCCAGTTTTGAGAGGATTAAGAATGTAGTCCCAACATCTTTCAATTCTTTCAAAACAGACCCCCTGCAGCAGGCATAGCATATTACAACAATTACTGACACATGTTCTAAAATTTCATAAAATAGGTTTACAACTTTGCATTCCAACATCTTAGGTGGCCTCGAGTTGTGAGGCTAGTCTGAACTGCAAACAAGGATATCTGATATTTTAGGTTCATTCAAAAGTCTGTCTTCCCAGCCATCTGACCAGTCAACTAGTGAACCAGCTATCCATCCAAACAAGCATAGCCATTTACTAGCATATTAACCCACTGAATTGTGCATTCCTACATCCATGGATCAGACAATCAAATCCATAGAAATCTCACTTACTGATGCATTTTTGTATTACACTTAAACACATTTCTGTAAAACTCTAACAGTAATGTGAAGTCACCTGCAATCAGAACAATTGACACTCTTCATGTTGCTGAAGCAGTGCTTTAATCCATAACTTTGCAATGCTGAAGATAATGGCCTGCATAAATGGAGATTAGGGGTCCAAACTTACTCATTCTGAAGTATTTGGAATGACACAAGTAGAGAAATTTTTACTAACCAAAATTTTCTTATGCAGGAAAGCAATTGAGGATAAAAAAATAAAGAGCACAATCAATTTGTGTATCTTTCCAGTAAATGTGTTTTTTATTTATTTATGTATCAATCCCGCCATTTCTTCCTAGAAGCAACATTCTAGGTTTGTTAGTTCTGACTTAAGAGAATGAAAGTGACTGACTGTGTGTTATATTTTATTTTACTGGCTTTGCTTGGAATAAACATAAAGCACAGAGGAGGTCTCCATTCTTCTGGGATGTTGTGTCATGTCACTGCATAACTGATGCCTGGTGATGCAAGACAGCATACTGATCCTATCATCAAGAAAACTGAACATTTCTACACTTACAAACAAGACCACTAAGTTCTCTCAAAATGTGAGTTATCAATTACCCATTGTCATGGTGCCATATACTGGAAAAATGGAGACCGCAACTACAAAGCTGAAAAACCCTGAAAACTGAGACAAGCCGTAATTGCTGTTTGTGCTCGCAGGATGGTCCGTATTTTCTTTTTACCATATCTCGGTAACCGTTCAAAATCGGACCCATGTTCATTATGAACTTTTTTGCTTAGAATCACACATACTATCATTTCCCAAAGTATTGCAGATTCCTCCTGAATCACCCTGTATATTATTAATTGTATTATTGTATGGAAATTTTCTCAAAGTGATTCGAACTTCTAACATAACAAAGATTAAGCAATCCCTGTACAGGCCTATTACAGACCCTGAGGATTCCAGGAGGTTGAGACTCACAGACTTCTAGATAATTGCCACATGAATGTGGTAAGGTTGTCAGCCCTATGCACCGGATAAATTTACTCCCCAGGAAATATTCCTGGTACTCATTTTTCTAAGAGGCGGAGTTGATCCCTGGGCCATAGGATGGACGGTAGGATTATGCCAATGAAAAATTCCAATGACACCATCAGAAATCAAACCCATGACCTTCCGGCTTGTAGCACAGTGCCTCAACCTACTGCACCACCGTGTTTTCCCACTTCTAACTTATCTTTTTTTCTTATGTTGAATTGAAATTTGCTCGACTTAAATTTGAGTAATTAAATTAACTCCACAGTCAAGGTTTCTCATTGAGTAGTTCACATTCAGTGAGTCAACAATCTCAAAGTTTTACTGGAAACTAAAGATTTGTCACAGGTTTCACAAAAACTTGTCCCTGTCACTTGTTGAAACCTAGCTGAATCCAGCCCTCCAACCCACAATTTCGTACCCCATTTCTCACAGACCAGTTTCTACATTATCTTCCCATCAATGCCTGTTTTTTCCAAGTGGTCTATTCAATTAAATGTCTGGACCAAAATTCTGCATGTATTTCTCATTTACTTCATGCATACACGATAACCATCCATTTTTCTTTGTATTGTAACTCAAGTCACATTAAGTTAAACATTAACATTTTGAATCTAGTCATTAGGTAGTTGTCTGCAGTAAAATAGATTTGACAGATTTTGAATTCTTTTTGTGAAAACAAGTTCCATATCTGTCTTGCTAATGATGTTTTTGACTGCATTATCTCATTGTCACCAAACACAATAGTATTACGTTTCTATGCTTTTCATATTAGAGATAATGTACAGCTTATCACACGATATTATGCAACATCAGTGAAT